>ERZ1034411.335-NODE-335-length-10595-cov-23.592979_pt1 | contig 10595 bp, 12 predicted proteins | sample MGYA00520583_ERZ1034411 | MGnify/ENA primary metagenome ERZ1034411 (study PRJEB33736, sample SAMEA104288481) | Azolla microphylla | place: Ecuador | collected 1982 | study: EMG produced TPA metagenomics assembly of the PRJEB19522 data set (Is there foul play in...
TTTAAGGTGAAAGCTACACCGAAATCCCATTATACTCCTTTTTACTCTTAACTTTTGTTTTAGTCCCCTTAAGAAAACTCCACAACAATACATCCCCATAATTAAAATCAGGGGTTTCAAATGAGGATTTTGTATTTCTGGCGCTGCGCCTCTCTCTGGAACTACATTTTTGTTTTCTCGTAAGAATTCAGGAGTCAGGAGTCAGAATGTTTGAGAAATTGGTTAATGATCAAAGAGATATTTTTGGCGTTAGCCTGAAAAAGCTTACTGCTGACGGCTGTTCGGGTAGCTTGCGGTTAGGGATTAGCTGAATGCTTACGTTTTCTCCATCAGTAAATCGCGAAGCGTCCTGAACGAATTGAAGGATCTGGGCTTGTACCTTTGAGAGTTTGGGATAAACTGTCTTTCCCTACACCCCATCACCTGTTTTCGGTCAGTTGGTTTGGGAAGACATTCAAGGGTAAAGATTTTTTTCTTCCCCTTTCCCCCTTCACAAACAAGTATTGCCACCCCAATAGCTATTGCTACCTTACTGACTCCTCAAGTGCTGAATGCTGACATAACTTTCTCTCAAACTATAGAATATCTAACCCTAATAACCAACTCCCCTAACCACCTACTAGCTATAGGAATTTTTTCTGTAAGTGACATCCACCTACATTTGGTGAAATTGATCCGGAGCATAGTAGTTAAAGCCAGAACTTTTATTATATGGTAGATGCACCCTGATAACTAATCTCCCCTAGCTGGCTAACACCACTGGGGGTTTTTTTGCTTAAAAATATCTTAAAAGTATCAATGATGGAAGTGCAACCAGATTTTTCCGGAGATAAGATGAAATTTACGAACATTAAATTAGTAGATGCACCCTGATAACTAATCTCCCCTAGTTGGCTAACACCGCTGGGGGTTTTTTCTTAGGTTCACAAACAAAAATAATCATGCACCTACCTGAATTGCTCCGGAGATAAGATGAAATTTATGAACATTAAATTAGTAGATGTACCCTGATAACTAATCTCCCCTGGTGGGCTAACACCACTAGGGCTTTTTTGCAGTTAGCATCATTCTAACTTGGTCAGTATTCAACCCTGAGGGAGCAGCGACTAGGAGAATTTAATCTTTACATTGCAAATTAATACTAGCAAATTAAACTCTCCAGATTGTTGACGGTATCATGGCGTTAGCCAAACTAGCCTGCTCTGTTTTACTAACAGCTGATGAAAAAATACCTGTCTACCCTGATGAGCAAAAATTTATCCGGAGGATGGTGCAGTGCCTGAGAACATTAAATCGGTAGATGCACCCTGATAACTAATCTCCCCTGGATGGCTAACACCTACTAGGGGTTCTGTGTAACTAAAAGCACAATTTATGTACTATTTAGTTAAGGTTTTACTGTAGCAATATTCTACCTTAGTTCCTACTGGCTGGAAAGCACCAATATCTATTTGTTATTTGCCAAAAGCAAAACCCTGTTCCTAAATACCTTTCACTTCATTTTGGGATGAAGGTATGACTTCAGAATGATTACCGCGATATATAATACTATTCTTAATTATTTTTACATATTTTAAGTCAGGGTCGGGAGTCAGGAGTATGGCTTGGGCTAAGCTGCGTTATCAGTAGTAAGAATTAAGTTTTTTCTTTTGATTTTAATGAAAAAATGCTAACAATTACTAATAATTACTAAGATTTTCTTCCTGCTTCACACTGGAAGTGTCCGCACTACGTACGAAGTCCACAGGCTAGCGCGACTAATCTAGCCGCTTCTTGCCTTAAATTAAGAGCAGCATTAAAATCTCTATCAGACTCAAACCCGCAGTAATCACCTTGGAATACTCTTTAAGACAGTGACAGAGATGTTTTTTCTCACCACACACAACTAGAGCAAGTTTTACTATGTTCAGGTGACTCGAAAGCGGTTGGGTGTTTCGGTTTATCTTTGTGAATGAGAGATTAAATTCTGCAAACAATACAAGAAAGTAGTTATGACAAGCGGTGATGTATTTGATACTCAAACAGAATCCTTAGCTGTGCCAAAGGTCAACTTAATGACCATGTTTCGGCTGGGATTATTTCAGATGGGTTTGAGTATGATGTCTATTTTGACTCTGGGGGTACTCAACAGAGTCATGATTCAGGAAATAGCGATTCCGGCAACACTGGTATCTTTGGTGTTAGCATTCCCGGCGTTTGTGTCTCCTACCCGAATTTTATTTGGACAGATTTCTGATGCTAAACCAATGTTAGGTTATCATCGCACTGCTTATGTTTGGATAGGGGCAGGAATATTTGCGATCGCAGCTTTTTTAGCAGTACAAGTAATGTGGCAGTTAAATGCAGTTAATATTGCTGATACTTGGATCTGGACAACTCAAACTATTGGTTGGACAGGAGTTTTAGGTTTAGTTTTTGCTGTCTATGGTTTAGCAATTTGTGTTAGTGGTACGACATTTGCAGCTTTGTTGGTAGATATCTCAGAAGAAGATAACCGTTCCCAAGTCGTTGGTATTGTTTGGTCAATGCTGATGGTGGGAATTATAGTTGGAGCAATTATTAGTTCTAGCTTGCTGAAACAATTAACAGCAGGTGCAGCTATTGAAACTTTACAAGCAGCAATCAATAGGCTATTTATGATTGTCCCTGGGATTGTATTTGTATTGGCAATTGTAGCGACTATAGGCGTAGAAAAAAAATATTCACGTTTTTCCAACCGTTCCACACCAGGAAACAGAGAAGATAGTATTACCTTGGGTAAGGCTTGGTCAATATTAACAGCTAGTCCACAAACAGGTATGTTTTTCACCTTTTTATTGGTGATGACTATTAGCTTGTTTATGCAAGACCCAATTTTAGAACCTTATGCGGGTGAAGTGTTTAAGATGCCTTTGGCTGAAAGTACCAGACTAAATATTTTTTACGGTACAGGAATTTTAATTGCTTATGGTGTGACTGGGTTTTTAATTGTTCCACGTTTGGGTAAACGCAGAACCATAAAGTTAGGCTGTATTTTAGTAGCTTTATCAGCTTTATTACTTGGGTTATCAGGATTTTCTGCCAATCCTGATTTCTTAAAATTTGGTTTGGTGATATTTGGTTTATCCACAGGTTTCTTAACTACAGCAGCAGTTAGTTTAATGTTAGATTTAACGGTCGCTGAAGCAGCAGGTACTTTTATTGGTGCTTGGGGATTAGCACAATCTATATCTAGGGGAATAGCTGTAGTTATTGGTGGTGCTGTTTTGGATTTAGGACGCAATTTGCTACCCAATAACTTAGTATTAGCTTATGGTTCGGTTTTTTCTTTAGAAGCGGTGGGTATGTTGGTGTCAATTTGGTGTCTAAATCGAGTCAATGTAACCGAATTTCAAACCAATACCAAACAAGCTTTAGCTTCTGTTTTAGAAAGCGATTTAGATTAAAGGTAACAGGGAACAGGGAACAGACGAGAAAGTAACTAATGACAAATAACAAATAACAAATGAACGATTTTTGGAACACGATTTTAGAGTTTTCTGAAACTACCACTACTAGAGTGGGACAACAATTGATGCAAGATTTTGGGAAAGTGGAAGCTTCTCAAAAAGCTGATGGGAGTTTAGTAACTCAAGCTGATAAATGGGCTGATCAAGAAATTCGAGATGCGATCGCTTCTAATTTCTCAGGTTACGGTATTTTAAGTGAAGAAAGTGATCAAACTTTTCCCAATACAGAATGGTGTTGGGTAATCGATCCTTTAGATGGAACAACCAACTTTACAAGGGGTATTCCCATTTGGTCGATTTCTCTGGGTTTACTTTATCAAGGAATGCCCATTTTTGGCTATGTTTACGCACCACCATTAAATCATCAGTCCTTTTACGGTTTTTGGCCTGATTCTTCAGGTTTAACAACACCAACGGGAGCATTTTTGAATCATCACGCTATTCATACTAGTCAAGATGCTCCCAGCGGAAATCATTTTTTTAACCTCTGTTCTCGCAGTACGGGAATAATTCAACCAGGGTTTCCCTGTAAACTGCGGATGTTGGGAGTTGCTAGTTATAATTTTCTGACAGTAGCGACTGGTGCAGTTTTAGGTGGAATGGAAGCTACACCAAAGGTTTGGGATATTGCAGGTGCTTGGGTAATTGTTCAAGCTGCTGGTGGTAGCTGGATATCTCTGAAAGATGAACCTTTTCCATTATCACCGGGAACAGATTATAGCGATCACTCTTTTCCGACAATGGTTGTTAGTCAACCTGAATTAGTTCCTGTATTTACACCATTTATTGAGGGTGTAAAATTGTAATAAATTTAACCCGCTATGTCAAATCCATTAGCGGGAAAGTCCGTCAAGGCTTTACATTCTCGATTCATTGAAGAAGGCAGAAGGTTTCGTTTAGATGGGTATTCTAAGCGCACCTCAGCGAGAGCTACCAAATTTTCAGTTTGGTAGGGGTCTGTCCCTTTATTCCTCAAGAAAATTAGTATTTATACTATTTATTATATCTTCCATAAACAAATATTATACTAGTTAAATATTGTTTATTTACAATAATAGTGTAATAATAAATAATTGGAACTAATACCAAGTTGAAAAATGATTGTGAGAGATGGAAGGACAAAAAGCTTGTGCAGCAAGACTTTTACAATCCGAAATCCAAAATCCAAAATCCAAAATTCAAAATTTAAAATGGTATAACGTTTACTACTTTCACTTTATCCTGTGTAAATTAACTAGATATAAATTAGTTGGTTTGAACGCACATTTAATTTTAGAAAAGCCTATTAATAATTTTATTGAACATCATCACCAGTGATTGGTTGTCTGACTACCAGACACTTACAAATTCTGATGAAAATTCATTCTATTCAAATTCAAGTTATGGATCTATCGGAGTGCTAAAAATGAAACAAGTAACAGCATTCATTGAAAAGAAGAAGCAAGAATTTGCTCAAACACCGTTCATGAAGTTCCTGCAAGACAAGAGTATAGACCCAAGACAAAGGCTAACTTGGGCACCGGCTTTTGCTCCTTTTGCAATGAGTTTCAAAGACTTGAATAGAAACGTGCTTCGTAAAGAGCCTGCCAGTAGCAAGCTCCAAGAGATGATTAACCAGCACACCTACGAAGATGGTCGCCACTGGGTGTGGTTTCTGCAAGACATGAAGGTGATGGGATATGACCACTCCATAAACTTCACTGATACATTGAAATTCCTATGGGGTGAAGAAACAATTAAAGTGCGTCAAATGGCTTACGACTTATTTGCCATATGCACCTTTGAAGAAGATATTGTAATGAAGTTGGTTGTGATTGAATCGATAGAAGCGACGGGAAATGTTGCTTTATATGAAATTGCACAAGTGGCAAAGGAACTCCAACAAATAACTAAACAGCATCATCCGTATTTTGGTGAGTCTCATTTTGCTAAAGAGACCGGTCATATTCAGGCAGACATCGATCATGATGTAGAGTATTTCGTTGAAAGCATAGAACTGACAGAGGCACAGAGGAAAAAAGCATTTATGCTGGTGGAAAAAGTCTTTGCAGATTTCACAGAGGCAATGAGTGAAATGTTGGTGTTTGCCCAAAAGCATCCTTATAACCAACCATTTAAGTTATAAGCCACCGTCCGCACCCAAAGTGTCACACATCAAACTTAGGTGAGAATAAAAATGAAAGGACTTTGGTTAGAAAACAAGCAATTACAACTCAAAACATATATTGCCATACCTGAACCACCTCCAGGAGAAGCTTTGGCTAGGGTTTTACCTACGGATATTTGTAACACTGACTTAGAATTACTTAGAGGCTATTATCCCTATAAAGATATATTAGGCCATGAGTTTGTCGGTGTTGTCGAAAAAGGTTCGGAACAATTAATTAATAAAAGGGTAGTTGGTGAAATCAATGCTGTTTGTGGTTATTGTCGGTTTTGTCGTAGTGGAAAACCTACCCACTGCGGGAATGCTCCCACAGTTTTAGGTATTTGTCAACCGCTTATGTAGAGTAGAGATGATCGAGTTTTATTAGTCGGAGATGGGAAATTAGGACAACTGGTACCGCAGACCATGGCGTTAATTGGTTGTGATTTATTGGTGGTGGGACGATACAGAGGGAAATTGCTTAACTGAGAAGCACGGGGTATTAAAACTGGTTTAAGTGATGCAGTCACAGATAGGGCTTTTCATATCTCAGTTGAGTGTACAGGAAACCCAGAAGGATTTGGGATCGCACGTCGGGCTTTACGTCCCAGAGGAACACTAGTCTTAAAAAGTACCTATGCTGGTAATCTGAGTCTAGATACTTCCTCATTAGTGGTAGATGAAATCCACCCTGATTGGTTCTCGTTGTGGACCATTTGCCCCACCATTAGAACTATTAGCAACAAAACAAGTAGATGTAGAATCACTGATTTATGGTCATTATTCCCCGAATCAAGGGTTAGGTGATTTTAAGGAAGCGCAAACTAAAGGAATTTTAAAAGTATTATTTACAGATGAATTAGCAAATCATTGAAAACTTCACATTGATGCTGCACCAGAGGTAACTAGACGTTTAAATAAAGCTGCTGACTAGCCACTTTCTCTTAGAACAGCAGATGCAGAAACTTGCATATAGGACTGTTTAATAAAAGTCAAATCAATCATACAAACAAGTTTTTCCTAAAGCATCTCTTAGTTCTTCTGATTTTCCTTCTATTTTGAGTTTCTTGCCAACTTCATGAACTACAGTAGCCATAGCTGGAACTATATGCTGAAGTCCAATTCCCACCTTGACATTAATAGGGTTAGCCCAGCGTAACCCACACTCAATTTTTGGGTAATTTATTTTTTGGTGTTCCCTAAATCCTGATTCAGACAGGAACATAATAATTAATTTGATTGATAATCTTTACAACCAATTGCTTCTTCCGTATTGGCAATATATGGATTTACCGTACATTTAAGACGATAATTATTAGTAAAAAACTGGCAATTATGACAGGGAATTTTGTGCATTTTTTGAGCAGTTTTAATGGTGTCTTTTGTCGCTGTCCATAAATTCACAAACACCAGAATAATCACAGTCCAAGCTATGACAAAGCAAATCGGTATCAATAAGGGTTGTATCCCATTAATTAGGAAAGATATAAAATTTAACACGGCATTTGCTAATGCAATTGAGGAGTTAGAAATTAATATAACTTCTAACTCCTCATTGATCACTTCTAGCTAAAGATATATTAAGCGTAAGAATTGAGGAGTAAGGAGTTAGGATATCAAGGAGCAAGTTAACAGTGATAACTGATAACTGTTAAACTCCAGCATGACCTAATGCTATACCTGTTACTAGCATTCCCAAAACCAGAAAAGGTTGGGCGCTGGCTTGATACTTAACGTCATTTGCTATGGGGTCACGCAGAAAATACATATCCTGGAAGGTGATTTGGGGAATGATTAATAATACCAAGATGGCAGCATACAAGTTTTCATGAATACTGACGAGATATGCTGCAACTAAACCTTGGAATAAGTCAATCATCACTACACAAATCAAGGCCGCAGTTTGCACACCAAACATGACTGGTAGTGATTGTAAACCTAGTTGGCGATCGCCGTCTACACTCTTGAAGTCGTTCACAATGGCAATACCCAAACCTGCTAAGCTGTAAAATAAGGTGAGAACTACAATCCACCAATTTAGTTCACCAAACAAAGCATGACCTGCCCACCAAGGTAACGCAATGTAACTTGCACCTAAAGCATAATTACCTAACCAGCCATTTTGTTTTAATTTCAATGGTGGTGCTGAATAGATATAGGCAATAAATGTACCGAAAATTGACAACATGAGGACATTAGGAAATGTATGACCTGCCCATAAATCTAAGGTGTAGGCTACCCCATATCCTAGTAATACTAAAACAATGACTTGGGTAATTACTTCCTTTTCAGAAATTGCGCCAGAAGGAATAGGACGGTAAGGTTCATTAATAGCGTCAATGTCCCTGTCATAATAATCATTGATGGTTTGGGTGTAACCTGTCAACAAAGGACCAGAAAGCAACATACAAAGGGCGGACTTCAAAACATTTTCTAGAGTCCAGGTGTAGTTACCAGAAGAAGCCGCACCGCAGACTACACCCCAAATCAGGGGAATCCAGGTTATAGGCTTCATCAACTGCAACCGGATTTTCCAAATCGAGGTTTCTCCAGGTGCTGCACCCTTCATTCCCAGGAGTTGGCGAGTTTTGGCAGTACGTTCAGCAGATGTTACTTCCGCACTTGTAGATTCTACTGCTTCACTAGGTTGAGGATTTGGGTTAATGGGAGTTGATTCAGACATAAGGTGTAATGGTAATTGGTCATTGGGGATTGGTCATGGGTGATTGGTCATGGGTGATTGATAATTCTTGCCTAGTCTCCAATCCCCAGTCCCCAGTCCCCAGTCCCTAAAAACAAATGATCAAATAACTATTTTGAAACTTAGCTCCGGTTACTGGTTTACCACTTAAGGCAGGGGGTAGGAAGATATTACGTCTTTGATCTCCGGCTTCTACCGTAACTTCTGGACCGTATTGAGTAAGTTTGACTTGTTTTTTGTCAAAACCAGGTAAAAATAAGCGTACTTCGCGATTATGAACGTCAATTTCGATTGGTTTAGGAGCCTGTAATGCTTGTTCGACAAAGTTAGGTAAGGCATCTATCAGGGGTTGCCATTCACCGTTTAATACATCGGGAACGATGCTGATAGGTAGGGGTGTAAATTCTGCTGATAGGTTGCTGTTTTCCTCATCAGCAGCTAGCAAAATAGCACCGCCAATAGTTAGACCAATTTGTTGGGCAGTACCCCAAAGATAGCGGGAATTTGCTACATCTATGGGATCTCGGGTTGTTACCAGAAAGGCGGCTACACGCTGGGGGTCAGCTAAAGCAGCTTTACCGTGTTCGAGAAAATTATTAACTTGGTTAGTGGGTTGGGCGAAGTTATCAACCGTCCAATTAACATTCAAGAAACTGGTAATCACTGATTGAATTAAGGGAGATTCAGAAATTGTTTTGCCTAAATCGGAGTTAACAAACAATTGTCGAAATCGCCGCACATACCAACTGAGAGATTCAGGCATTCCCAACATCCGCAAGGTAGAAGATTCGCCTCTGCCATCATAGATAATTGCGTCATATTTGCCACTGGCATCATATTCGCGGATGGCATTGAGAGCGAGGGCGTTGTCCATGCCTGGTAATACTACCAGTTCTTGACCATAAACCTCTTTAAAAATAGGTGTGCGTAGATATTGCGCTTCCAGTTTTTTGACTTCTTCCCAGTTACGTTCTAGCAGTACAGAAGATACAAACTGTACTGCTTGGAAGTTGGGAGCGATTTCTTGGGGGTCAGGAGAAAGAGAAGTACCTAGTATAATTGACAATGTTGGCTCTGCAAGTCCTGCTAGGAGTACCCGTTTGCCTTGGTTTGCCAATAGCTTGGATGCTGCGATCGCTATTTTGCTACGAGCGATGCTGCTTGTTCCTAAAAATGTCAGTATCAAGGCCATGACTTGATTTCCAATTACCGCCTATCTTTTCAACTCCAACTTAGCATTCAACTAAACTGCTAAACGTCCCTATATGGCTTTAATTTCATCCTCAAAGAACCAAGTGGAGGAGTTATCGTCAAACTTGACGACTACACCGAAACCTCCACCATCGGTAACTTTGTAGCCTTTGATCATGCCAAATTGGCCTAACTTTTTGGCGATAGGGGCTGATACGCGATCGCGGATACGAATCACTTTAACCTTTTGTCCGATTTCCATGTCTAGTTACAATCCAATAATCCAAGTCTCAGTGTAGCGGAATCTGGCACTTTGTTATCATTGCTCATGGCTTAAAATTAAATCAGTAAGCAACCACGTATACTCCCATGTTTGTGACAGCCCAACAGCTAGAACAACAAATGCCCGATGCCAGTCGTTTGTTAAGTGATGAGCCAGAGATGGAAAGTTGTTTACATTATATGCAGTTACTACTGTTAGTAACTAGTTTAGAGTGGCTATGGCGTGATCAAAATGATTTCTTTATTAGTGCGAATCTGACCATCTATTTTATTAGTCGTCAGCAGTTAAAGAATCGAGAATTTAGAGGTCCTGATTTCTTTTTAGTGAAAGATACGGAAAAACGTCCCCGCACTTCTTGGGTTGTGTGGGAAGAAGATGGACATTATCCAGATTTAATTATTGAGTTACTATCAGATAGTACGGCTAAAGTTGACCTCAATCTCAAAAAAAGTTTGTATGAAAATCGGTTTCATACTCCTGAATATTTTTGGTTTAGCCCAGAAAGTTTAGAATTTACAGGGTTTAAACTAGTAGGTAATCAATATAAATAAATTATACCCAATAACCAGGGATGGGTTTGGAGTGAAGTCCTAAATTTATATTTAGGTGTGGAAAATGCTAAACTTCGCTATTTTACCTTTGAAAGTGAGTTAGTACCAACACCAGAAGGAGCTGCTATAAAAATCCAAAATTGATAAGTGTGATAGGTGAGGCAGAATATAGCAGTTATAGAAAAGAAGCTGGGACCAAAACTAGACCCAGAGATATTGAAGCAGTTGGGAACAG
>ERZ1034411.336-NODE-336-length-10588-cov-2.694769_pt1 | contig 10588 bp, 7 predicted proteins | sample MGYA00520583_ERZ1034411 | MGnify/ENA primary metagenome ERZ1034411 (study PRJEB33736, sample SAMEA104288481) | Azolla microphylla | place: Ecuador | collected 1982 | study: EMG produced TPA metagenomics assembly of the PRJEB19522 data set (Is there foul play in the...
TGGGCGGCGAGGGCGCCGGGCGCTGGTTCTGCTGGCTGGCGCTGGGCACGCCGCTGGGGCTGTGCCTGTGGTATCCCCTGCGCGCGGCGCGGGCGCTGGCGCGTCGTTCCATGGCCGAGGCGCAAAGAAAGGCCCCGGGCGGCGTCCCGCCCGGGGCCTGAGCCCCCGTCAGAGCTTATATGGCCAGGGCTTACTTGGTGGTCGCCGAGGCCTCGTTGGAATACGGGCTGTAGCCGGAGCTATTGTACGCCTTCACCTTGAAATAATACTTGGTGGTATGGGACAGGCCGGTGACCTCGGCGCCGGGGCTGGTGACGTAGCCCAGGGCCGTGCTGCTCTCGCCGTTGGCGCTGGTGCCCATGTAGACGTAGTAGCGCGTCGCCTTCGACACCGAGCCCCAGTTCAGGTTGACCGCGCCCTGCCCCAGGTACTTGGTGCCGCTGGCGGTGAGGCCGGCCGGCGCCGCCAGTCCGCCGCTGCTGCCGGAGCTGCTGCCGCCCGAGCTGCTCGAACTGGAGCTGCTGGAGGACGAGCTGCCGCCGCCCGAGCTGGAGCTGCTGCTGCTCGAGCTGGAACCGCCGGAGCTGGAGGAGCTGCTCGAGCTGCCGCCGGACGAGCCGCCGCCGGAGCTGGAGCTGCTCGAGCTGGAGCTGCTGCTCGAGCTGCCGCCAACGGTGGCGACAACGTCGGCGTAGAGGTTGCCGGCGTTGTAGCTGCCCCAGCCGGTGGCGTCGTCGTAGCCGGTGACCGCGCTGTAGTACAGGTTGGTGCCGCTGGTGACGTCGTGGAAGTCGCGCGCGTAGCTGGTGCCGTTCTTGGCCAGGGCGTAGATCGTCGGGTTGGCCGCGCCGGCGGCCTTGCCGGCGCCGTGGCTGGCCAGGCTCCAGAAGCCGGCCCACAACGGCGCCGCCGCGCTGGTGCCGCCGATCTGCAGCCAGCCGCCGTCGACGCTGTCGTAGATGATGTAGCCGGTGTTCGGATCGGCGTCGAGCGATACGTCGGGGACGTTGCGCATGGTGGTGGAGAACTGGCCGGACGGGGCTGATGAGGCGATGCCCTGCTGGTAGCTGGGGATGCTCCACAGCTTGCTGATGCCGCCGCCGCCGCCCGCGCCCTTGCGGCAGCGCCGCGTGTCGCTCGGCGTGGCCCACGGCACCTCCGAGGTGTATTGCTGGGTCGAGGTGGTGGTAAGGGTGGTGCCGCCGACACCGGTGACGTTGGGGTTGGAGGCCGGGTCGTCCACCAGCAACGCGGTGGTGCCGGCGTCGTAGGCGCCGCAGTCGCCGGCGGCGGCGAACAGCGCCATGCCCTCCGCCACCATCTTCACGAACTGGGTGTTCTCGGCATTGGCGCTGCTCGAGCCCTCGCTGGTCTCGTCCAGGCCCCAGGAAGTGCTGACCTCGTGCACCAGGTTGTCGTTGGCGATCTGGGTGTAGGTGTCCAGGGCGCCGGCGGCGCTGTTGGGGCCGGTGTAGACGTAGATGGTGCCGGGCTGGGCGATGGCCATGATCAGCTCGATGTCGAGCATGACCTCGCCGGCGCCGCTGGTGTCGGTGGTGCCGCCATCGACCTTCTTCTGCACCAGGGTGGTGTTCTTCAGGCCGTACTTGCTGGCGTAGGTGGCGGAGTCGGCATAGGTGGCGGAGGACAGCTCGTACACCGCCACCGCCTCGCCGCCGTTCTGGATGCCGTTGGCGTTGTAGGCGTTCTTCAGGTCGGCCGGGGTGTAGCCGCCGCTGCTGCCGCTGCCGGCATGGGCGCCGACGGTGATGCCGTTGGCGTCGACCTTCACCGGGCCCTTGTTGATCATGTGGCTGAAGCGCGGCTTGGAATCCAACGCCGCCACTTCGGCGCCGAGGGCGTTGATCGGAAACGGCGCCACCGCTTCCCGGTCCGGCGCCAGATAGCGCTTGCCTTCCAGCGTCTGCAACACATGCAGCTGCGCGCCGAAGACGTTGCGCACGGTGGCGGCGGAGCCGCTCAGGCCGAGCACGGTGCGCGAGGAGGACTCGCTGCGCACGCTGAAGCCGTACTGCTGCGCCAGGGACTTCAGCGCGTCGTACTGCGCCTGGGTCGGCGCGAAGCGCGCGTCGAACTCGGCGGAGGTGAGGAACTGGTGGTAGAGCTTGTCGCCCGGCGTGTACAGGTGCTGCAGCAGCGCCTGCAACTGGTCCTGGTTGCGCCAGGGCAGGGTCAGGGCGAACTGCACCGGCTCGGTCTCGGCCGCCTGCGCCACATAGCTCGAATCTTCCGGCACCGCGATCGGCGCCGCGGCCGCCGCGCCCGCGGTCAGGCCGAGAAATGCACCAATCGCCGCGATCCCCAAACGCTTCTGCGCCGTCAGCTGCCACGCATCCATGCGCCGCTCGTACTGTTTCATAGTCACCTCGTCAGAAAGTGAAGGATTGGTCGACAGCCTCGCGGCCGTTGCGACATCCTTGCCCCCCTGCGGGCGATCAAAAAAATCCGGCCGGTCTCCTGGTTGGAGCCCGTGCGCTTTTCGATCCTTGAAGACGATTCCCCATGCAGCGTGGACAAGCAGTGCCGCATCCAGCTTTCCCTAGGCCATCTGCAATCGAGGCTATTCTTTTTTTGTAAAGACGCGGTAAGTAAACAGTAAGAAATGCGTCGAGCCGCTGTAACCCTGTCACTGTGTTAAGAAAAAACATTCCACGGAGATGGAAATCATGGGCCGCCCGAATCCGCCCAGGTGGGCCCGCTCCTCCACTCCATGGCAGTGGCGGCAGGCCTTGTCACCGATTTGGGAAACGCACGCTCATCAGTTCGGACTACGCCGCCATCGGGGGCCGGGCGTAGGGTAGAAACGCGTCATCCAGCGGCACATTACTAATAAACGGCAAGGGGGAGTGCTCATGGCTCGAGGGGGTCGTGCGGTCCTGTCGCGCGGGGCAGGGCTCGGAGGTCTGGTGCTGGCCGGCTGCATGCTGGCGGCGAATGCCGAGGCGGGTTCGATGGAGCTGGGCCCGGTCCACGCCGACTACAAGCTGACCCTCAACTACGGCATCGCCATGCGCATGGAGAATCCCGACCAGGCGTTGATCAACGGGCCGATCGACAACTTCCAGCTCAACCCCGGCGGCCTCGCCAACGGCACCGGCTTTACCCACACCGGCCTGCCCACCACCGTCAACCAGGACGACGGCGACCGCAACTTCAGGAAGTACAGCCTGATCAACAACCGCTTCAGCGGCCTGCTTGAAACGCAGTTCAGCTGGAACAGCTACGGCGTGGTGCTCAGCGGCGACGGCTTCTACGACCAGGTCTACCACCACCCCAACGACAACGACTCGCCCGGCACCGTCAACAAGAGCGAGCCGCCGCCGAGCCGCTTCACCGACGGCGCGCGTTACTACGACGGCCAGCGCGTGCGCCTGCTCGACGCCTATGCCTACGGCTCCTGGCCGATCGGCGACAACATGAACCTCGACGTGCGCGCCGGCCAGCAGCTGGTGGCCTGGGGGGAGAGCCTGTTCTTCTCCGGCATGGCCATCTCGCAGTCCGCCGCCGACGCCACCAAGGCCTTCATCCCCGGCGTGGAAGTGAAGGAGATCCTGCTACCCGGCAACCAGGTCTCCGCCAGCCTCGCCGTCGGCAGCGACTGGACGGTGATGGGCTACTACAAGCTCGACTTCAAGAAGACCGAGATCTTCCCCATCGGCGACTACTTCTCCGACACCGACAGCATCGGCCCCGGCGCCTCGTTTTCCTATGGTTCGGTCAACCCGCTGTACCTCAGCTCGTGTCCCGGCCTGCTCGGCAAGCTCAGCTTCCTGTGCCAGGCCGGCCTCGGCCTGGGCGGCACTCTGATCGGCGCGCCGCCCTACATCACCGTGCCCAAGGTCGCCGACCGCAAGCCCAGCGACTTCGGCCAGTACGGCATCGGCATCAAGTACCAGATCACCTCCGGCACCACCCTGGGCCTGCACTACCTGCGCTACACCGATCCCAATCCCTCGGTCGGCTTCAACACCGGCTACGCGGTGATCGCCACGCGGCCGATGCTCACCACCCGGATCCTCAACGAGCCCACCGCCTCGTCCTACTTCCAGACCTGGTACGACGGCATCCACATGTTCAGCGGCACCTTCTCCACCGTGGTCGGCCCGGTCAACGTCGCCGGCGAGCTCAACTACCGCAGCGGCCTGGCGATCCCGGTGCAGTCGCTGCAGCTCGGCACCGTCGATCCCGAGTTCAGCCGCGGCGACCTCGGCCAGGCCCTGGCCTCGGCCATCTACGCCGTCAATCCGCACCTGTGGTTCGACAACCTCTCGGCGGTGGGCGAGGCCGGCTACGTGCACGCCTACCACGTCGACCCGGTGCGGACCCGGCCGGGCATCATCGCCGTGGGCAACGGCGACGCGCTGTTCTACAGCCGCAACGCCTGGGCCTTCCAGACCCTGCTCATTCCCGGCAAGAGCAACGTCGTCAACGGCTGGGACCTGAGCATGCCGCTGGCCCTGGGCATGCTGGTGCGCGGCAACCCCTCGATGCCCGGCGCTTTCGGCGCCTTCGCCGGCGCCGGCGACCTGCGCCTGTCGGTGGGCGCCTCGATGCAATACCTGCAAAACCTGCAGTTCTCCCTGAGCTACAGCTTCTTCTTCGGCAACGCCGACCAGAACGTGGGCAACAGCTTCATCAAGCAGAATCCTTTCGCCGACCGTGACTACATCGCGCTGAGCGTCAAGTACAGCTTGTGAAGCAGGTCGCGGTGGACTGTTCCGGGCGGACGGACGGTAGTGCCCGGCGCCGCAGGCGGTCGCGTTTTCCGGGGCTCGTGGTAAAGACCTACTAGCCCTCTAAAGTCGGCTTCGCGATGGCGTGTCATAGTATCGTCGCATACGCCCAGACCGGAAGGGCGGGGAGGCCGGCTCCTGATGGCGTCGGCCAGGCGGCGGGCGGGCGGACCCGTTAGGTTCGCCATCGGCTGGCCGGTCAGCGTGGAGCCGTGGCCGGCGTGCCGCGGCGGCGAGGCCTGGGTTGGTCCGATGATCAAGCTGTTCGCGGATGTCGCCGGAGGCGGCGGTTTCATGCCCCATGGCTACTGCCTGGCCTGGCAGCCGGGGCTGCTGTGGACCATGGCCGGCTCGCACGCGGTCATCGGCCTGTCCTACTTCTCCATCCCGATCGCCATTCTCTACTTCCTGCGCCGCCAGCCGGACCTGAAGTTCAACTGGCTGTTCCTGATGTTCGCGCTGTTCATCCTCGGCTGCGGCGCCACCCACCTGATCGAGCTGGTCAACATCTGGGTGCCGATCTACCGCGCCGACGCCGCCGTGCTGGCCCTTACCGCCGGCATTTCGCTGGCCACCGCCATCGTGCTGTGGAACCTGGTGCCGGAGGTGTCCGCCTTCCTCGACGGCCAGCGCAAGACCCGGCGCGAGCTGGTCGAGGCCAACGGCATGCTGGCCGAATCGATGCGCCAGCTGGAACTGCGCAACCACGAGGCGGAGGAGAGCGAGCGCCGCTTCCGCCTGACCTTCGAGAGCGCGCCGATCGGCCTGGCCATCGTCGCCACCGACGGGCGCATGCTGGACGTCAACCAGGTGCTGTGCAGCATGCTCGGCTACAGCGAGCAGGAGCTGCTGCAGCGCAGCTTCCAGGACATCACCCATCCCAAGGACCTGGAGAAGGATCTCGCCAACGTGCAACTGCTGCTGGCCGGCGCGGCCGACAGCTACCGCATGGATAAGCGCTACTACCACAAGCTCGGCCACGTCATCCACGCCCAGCTCGACGTGGCCCTGCTGCGCGACGACCGCGGCCAGCCGATCCACTTCATCTCGCAGGTGCAGGACATCAGCGGCCGTGTGCAGGCCACCACCGACCTGGCCGAAAGCCGCCGCCAGCTCGAAGCCGGCTACGCCCAGCTGCAGCGGCAGAACCGCGAGATCCGCAACCTCGGCGAGCTCAACGCCATCCTGCAGTCGTGCAACAGCCTGGAGGAGATGGCCGGTCCGCTGTCGCGCTACGGCCAGATCCTGTTCCCGGACTATTCCGGCGCGCTGTACCTGATGCACGCCTCGCGCAATTACCTGGAGCGGATGGCCGCCTTCGGCGAGGCGCTGCACAGCAAGCCGGTGTTCGGCATCGACAGCTGCTGGGCCCTGCGCCGCGGCCGCATCCACTGGCAGGACGAGGGCGGCCTGCGCTGCAGCCACATGGAAGCCGAGCCCCAGGGAGGCGGCCCGGCGGTGTGCGTGCCGGTGACGGCGCACGGCGAGATCATCGGCGTCGCCCACCTGGAGGCGCGCAACGCCGAGACCGGGGAGTGGCGCGAACACGCCGAGCAGCTGGCGGCGATGGTGGCCGACCGCGTCGGCATTGCCATCGCCAACGTCAAGCTGCGCGAGAAGCTGCGCCTGCAGTCGATCCGCGATCCGCTCACCGGCCTGCTCATTCCGCCGACCAGCGGCCCCTTGCAGCACATCCTGATCCGCGTCGACGGCACCTACGTCACGGCCACGACCGGCACCACCGCCTACAGCGGCACCGTCACGGTCGGCGGCGTCAGCCGCAGCTACGTGGTGGTGCGGCCCGACCCGGCGCCGCCGGTGGCGCCCCTGCTGTTGCTGCTGCACGGCAACGGCGGCACCGCCGCCAACATGGCGGGCCTCACCACCGTCTCCGACTACGTCGCCGCCAAGGGCTTCTGGGCGGTCATGCCCCAGGCGCAGAACGGCGTTTGGGACGACGACCCGTCCAACAGCAGCGACGACGACGTGCGGTTCATCTCGGCGCTGATCGATACCCTGGTCGCCGGCGGCGGCATCGATTCCACCCGCGTCTATGCCGCCGGCCTGTCCAACGGCGGCTTCATGAGCGACCGCCTGGCCTGCGCGCTGTCGACCAAGATCGCCGCCTTCGGCATGGTCTCGGCCACCGTGCGCACGGGCGTGATCAACACCTGCGCGCCGGCCGTGCAGCGTCCCAAGCTGTTCATCCTGGGCACCACCGATCCGATCGTGCCTTACAACGGCTGGGGCGTGCTCAGCGACATCCAGTCCGCCGCCAAGACCATCACCTACTGGTCCACGCAGCAGGGCTGCACCTCGCCGTCGACCACGCAACTGCCGAACACCACCAGCGACGGCACCAGCGTGGCGCTGCAAACGTTCGCGCGCTGCTCCAGCGGCGCGGACCTGCGCCTGTACACCGTCACCGGCGGCGGCCACGCCTGGCCCGGCGGCTGGCAATATCTTCCGGTACCGATCATCGGCGCCACCAGCACCGACATCTCCGCCACCGGCGTGTTCTGGAACTTCGCCAGCGGCTTCCATCTCTGAACGAGGCGCCGCAGGCGGCGGAAGCGCCGCCGCCCACAGATCCGGCCCGGCCGCCCGGCAACCCCCGCCGGGCGCGGCCGGAGCGGCTGTCGTCCTACCTGATCCGCCTGGTCATGGCCGGCGTTGGCCTGAGCTACTTCCATGCCGCCGGCGCGGTGCGGCCGACGCTGCCGCTGTCATATGCGGCAGTGCTCGGTATCGTTGCCCTGTACGCGCTGCTCAACGCCGCGGTGCTGTTGCGGCGCCTGCTGCGCCCGGCCGCCGCCATGCCAGCCGAGGCGGTGATCGGACTCGACCTGGCGGTGCTGGTGGTGATCGTGCTGCAGGATCCCTACCCGGCCTCGCCGGTCAGCATCCTGCTGTTATCAGCCTCGCTCGACCACGGCCTGCGCTTCCGTCCGGCGCAATTCACCGCCGCCACCCTGGCCGCCCTGCTGCTGCTCGCCGGCAACATCCTGGCGCGGATTCACAGCCACTTCGTGCTTCTGTCGCCGGACGGCTTGTGGTTGAACCTTATGATCGGCGCGCTGATGATCTACTTCCTCTACTCCTCCCTGGGCACCCACGCGGCCCGCGCCGAGCGGCAGCGCATCGCCGGCGAGCTGGCGGCGGCGGCGGCCCGCGAGCAGCGCGGCATCGAGGAAGAACTGGTGCTGGCCCGCTTCGGCGAGGTGCTGCGAGGCGTGGCCCTGGATCGTGACGACTTTGCCGCCCGGGCCTTGAGCAGCCTGGCCAACGAGATCGGCGGCAAGGCGGCGGTACTGTACGAGCTCTCCGAGGATGCCGATGGCGGCCTGTACCTGCAGCCCTTGTCCGCCTACGCCGCCGCCCTCCACCGCATCCGTGGCACGCGCATCGCCCTCGACCAGGGTCCGGTGGGGGCCTGCGCGCTGCGCCGCAGCCCGATCATCCTCGACGACGTGCCCCCCGGCTACTTCGATCTGGTGTCCGGCCTGGGGCGCTGCCCGCCGAAGCACCTGTACGTGATGCCCCTGCTGTTCGGCACGCGCATGGCCGGCGTGGTGGAACTGGCGTTGACGCAGCCCCTGCCGCCGTCGCGCCTGCGGCTGCTGCAGCGGATGAACGAGGCGCTGGCGGCCACCCTGCTGCTGATCCACCCGCACGTCGCCACTTTGTCACCCGCCGCCGCGCCCGCAACGCCCGCATCCTGAGCCCGGGCTGGCCCGCAGGCGTACTTTTGCTACATTGCACGGCATGCTCGACCAGGCCGCCGAAAAGGTTTTCGCCCAGGTGCTCGGGGCGCACCGCATTTCCGCCCGCGTCACCGACGACGTGGTCTACTGCGGCCAGTGGATCGACCGCGAGCCGCAGGCGGACCGCGGCATCTTCCACCTGATCAGTTCCGGCTCCTGCCGCGTCGAGGGCGGCTGCGTGCCCGAGCCGCTGACCCTGCACCCGGGCGACCTGGTGGTGTTCCCGCGCGGCGGCGCCCACACCCTGTGCCAGGTGTTGACCACCGTCGCGCCGCCGCCCGACACCGGCATGCTCTGCGGCGAGTTCCGCTCCTCCGGCGGCGGCCGCCGCAATCCGCTGCTGGAGGCCCTGCCCGACGTGTTCGTGGTCAGCGAGCCGGCCGGCGAGAGCCACTTCCGCGCGCTCGGCGGCCTGCTGGCGGCGGAGTCGCAGCGCAACCGCTTCGGCAACCAGCTGGTGCTGGACAAGCTGGCCGACTCGCTGCTGGTGCTGGCGATCCGCAACCACCTGCTGAAGGCGCCGCTGCGGCGCGGCCTGATCGCCGCCCTGGCCGATCCGCGCCTGTCGCGGGTGCTGGCGGCGCTGCACGAGGATCCGGGCCGCGACTGGAGCCTGGCGGCGATGGCCGACACCGCGCATCTTTCGCGCACCGCCTTTTGCGAACACTTCGGCGAAGTGCTGGGCATGGCGCCGATGCAGTACCTCACCGAGTGGCGCATGGCCGAGGCGCAGCGCCTGCTGCGCGATCCCGGCCAGAGCGTGGCACGCATCGCCGAGAAGCTCGGCTACCAGACCGAGGCCGCCTTCCGCCGCGCCTTCAAGCGCGTGCAGGGCTACGCCCCGGGCAAAGTGCGCGCAGAGGCCTGAGCCGCAGATCCATATGAGTCGCCGAATGGCGACTCATGGCCTCTCCCTCCGGGAGAGGCCGCGCCTGGAGGCGCGGGTGAGGGACGCACTTTCAGCAAGCGATATCGCGGAAATGAAAGTGCGTCCCTCACCCCTTCCCCTCTCCCGAAGGAGAGGGGAACATCAGCCAAGCTTCACGGCGCTGGCCTGCCCTCGTGCGGGCCCGGCGCCGCCAGCGCGTTGAGTCGCGCCAGGCTCTCGTCCAGGCTCTGCTTGAGGGTCGCCACCGACCGGTCCAGTTCCGCCGGCTGCGCCTGCGCGCGGGCGATGGCCGCGTAGGCGGCGTGGCGCAGCAGCGGATCCCTGGTCTTCCCCAGTACATCCTGGTACAGGGCGAGGATCTCGCGCGTCTTGCCCTGCTCGCGGTACAGGTGCTCGATCTCGTGCAGGGTCTGCAGCACCTCGCCGGCCGGTCCGCCGCCCAAGGGACCGATGGGACCGCCGATGGGGCCGTGCATGAAGCCCGGGCCGCCAGGACCAGGACCGCCGAAGCCGGACTCGCCATGGCCTTCCGCACCCGGATGATCCGGCAAGTCGGCGCCGGCCAGGCCGGGTGGTGGTGGCAGGTGCTCGCCGGCCATCGCCGGATCCGCCGCCGCGGCGAGTGCCGAAAGGCCAAGCCCGGCGGCCAGCGCCAGGCGGATGAATGCAGCGTGTCGCATGGGGTTCTCCTGTTGAGCCAGGCCCGCATGCTGAGGCTCCGCAACCGCGCCGATGCCGTCTTTTACACAAGGTTTACCTGCGGCGGCACCGGCGAGGCCCCGCTTCAGGCCGCCGGCAGGCGGATCTCCGCCTCGAAGCCGCCGCCGTCGCGGTTGCGGAACGCCACGCTGCCGCCGCAGGCCTCGACACAGCGGCGCACGATCGCCAGGCCCAGGCCGGTGCCGCCGCTGTCGCGGTCGCGCGACACCTCGGGCCGGAAGAACGGCTCGCCCAGGCGTGCCAGCGCCGCCGCCGGCACACCCGGGCAGCCGCGATTTCGGCATCGGCTTTCTCACCAACGCGCTGAACGTCAAGGCGATGCTGTTCTTCGTCGCCCTCGGTTCGGCGGTGGTGGCCGGCGGCGCCTCGGTGGGCCTGCGCCTGGCGCTCGGCGCCTGGATGGGCTGCGCCACCGCCGCCTGGTTCAGCTTCCTCGCCTGGACCTTGGGCCATGCGCAGGT
>ERZ1034411.337-NODE-337-length-10576-cov-22.428381_pt1 | contig 10576 bp, 17 predicted proteins | sample MGYA00520583_ERZ1034411 | MGnify/ENA primary metagenome ERZ1034411 (study PRJEB33736, sample SAMEA104288481) | Azolla microphylla | place: Ecuador | collected 1982 | study: EMG produced TPA metagenomics assembly of the PRJEB19522 data set (Is there foul play in...
GGGTTATGTTTGAATTAGCGAGCCCAAAGAACACCAAAAATACATAAAATCTAAATCTCTCTATCATACATAGCACATAAACAATTTTGCAATAGGTCTATTTAGCATGGTTAGGTAAACAGTAATAAATGTTGCGCTTGTTGTTGCTATTCCTCCAAACCAATAATTAACTAATAAAATTGCTCCACTGTCGAGATATCCGAAAACATACTCAGTAAACATACTCAGTTGGGGTGGAATACTCTAAAACTCCTAGAAGTATAAATATAGTTACAACTAGCAGTGCTTTACTGACTTGTAAGTTATAATTTATGAATTTATTTTCTAAATGTGCCCTTTGTAAGGCCGCCTTTTATCACTATTAGACTTATCTTTAAAAGGAATTTTGTGGGAAAATAAACAGAAAGAATGTAACTGTATATATCAATAATGACAAGTCCCCTAGAAACAATAGAATCATACCTCCAGGAATCAAAAGGATTAATTGGAATTAAGTATGAAGACTTTATCACATTAGTAGCATTAGCAGAAAAAAGGTATCTAGAGAAACAAGCAGAAGTTGAAAAAAGGAAAGTTAGGTTAATAGCGTCTGGAGGAGGATGTAAAGGAGAAATGACCCGAAAGGAGGGAATATGTCTATCCCTAGTAGACCTGAGACAGAAGCCAACATTTGAAATTATAGGATTATTGTTTGATCTATGGAGGAAAAAAGCAAATAACACATTTAATTATTGGGTATAAATTCTGAGGGAAATTTTACCTGTCTCCCAAATAGAAGGAGCAAAAAACGATGAGCAAAAATATCAAGAATCATGGGAAGGACTGCGTGAGTATAAATTAATAATAGATAGTGCAGAAGAAGCTATTTAAATATAGTATTTATGGAGAATTATATCTAGCGTTTAGATTTACCCTAAACTCCCTAAACACTAATACTAATATATATCTTTGGGTAAACACCTTAATATAAAAATTTAAGATTTTTTATATCCTTCTATTTCTTGGTCTTGATTTCGAGAATAATATGAATTAGTTTAGGTAGCAAACTCATGAACTAAAGTAGCTTTTTTGAAAACTAATACTGCTGAAAAACTTAAAAAATTTATTTAATGAGTTTGAATAATTCATGTTACAAGGATGGATACGGATTGCGTTGACATTAATTATTCTCATTGCAACTACTCCTTTTTTAGTAAAAAATATAGCTCGGGTTTTTCTGGGAGAGAAAACACTGCTTAACTCTGTCTTGAATCCCTTAGAGGGAATAATCTTCGTGGTCAGTGGAGTCCGTTCTGAAGATGAAATGACAGGTTTGCAATATGCCAAAGCGGTACTTTATAGTAATCTTGTCATGGGTATTTTGGTATTTTTGATTTTGATGACTCAAGGATTTTTACCGCTCAATCCTACAGAGTTAAAAAACCAAGTTGGGATTTGGTATTACACGCCACTCTTTCTTTTTTAACTAACGCAGATCAACAACATTATTCTGGTGAAACAACCTTTAGTTATGCGAGTCAAACCTTTGCTTTAGGTTTTTTAATGTTTACTTCAGCCGCGACAGGTTTAGGGGTGGGTATTGCCTTTATTCGCGGTTTAACTGGGAGAAGATTAGGTAATTTTTCCGGTGATTTAACTAAATCAATTACCCGGATTTTACTACCTATGTCTATTGTAAGGGGACCATTATTAATGATGACTATTGTACCTGAAACCCTTGCAGGAGGAGCAACACAAGCTATCGCTCGCGAACTAGTCGCCCATTATGAGATAATCAAACAAATTGGTGAAAATGGCGGTGGCTTTTTTGGTGTTAACTCAGCCCACCCCTTTAAAAATCCCAACGGTTCTTCTAATTTATTAGAAACTTGGGCAATGATTTCTATACCTTCAGCCTTGATTTACACATACGGGGTACTTGCTAATAATGTCAAACAAGCTTGGTTAGTCTTTTGGATCGTATTTATCATCTTTGTTTTCTTGGTAGTAATCAGAGTAATTGGTGAATACCAAGGAAATCCTCTTGTTAATTCTCTGTTAGGATCACAGTAACCTAACTTAGAAGGAAAAGAAGTAAGATTTGGTTGGGTGCAAACAGCACTTTGGGCAATGATGACAACCACAACAATGTGTGGTGCTGTCAATGGAGTGCAGGATTCATTAATGCCTCCTGGCGGATTCTCTACACTCTCGAATATGTTTTTACAAATTATTTGAGGAGGACAGGGAACAGGCACAGCCGATTTATTTATCTACTTGATTTTGGCAGTATTTGTAACTGGTTTGATGGTAGGAAAAATACCAGAATTTTTAGGACGCAAAATTGAAAAATAAGAAATCGTTCTGTCCAGCATAGTTTTATTAGTTCACCCCTTCGCGGTTTTGACTTCTTGGTCGATATTTTTCGCCTTCCCCGATGCTCTTTTAGGTATTAGTAACCCAGGAGTTCATCGCGTTTTTCAAGTAGTTTATGAATATGCTTATGCTGGTGCAAATAACGGTTCTTGTTTTGAAGGACTGGGAGATTTTTGGTTTGCGTTATGAACTTCTCACACACCCTACAATACCTAATTTTTCATAAATCAAATAGTAATCCTATATTAGGTTACAAACTACAGAATTAATCATGGGCAATATGTCGATTCCACAAGAAATAATTACATGAAAATGCCCAGCATAAATTTTATGTGGATTTTGGATTTTAATACGAATTAAATACTGGGTTTAAACTCTATGATTATGACCGAACTATCAGAATTATTTGCATTATCGACTTGCAAACGAAATCGCCTTCCTCTCAGTCTATTTTTACTACTCAGTCTATTTTTACTGCTTTGTTTTAATTTATTACTATCACCAGCAGTCCAAGCAGCAACACTGGGAGCAGAATCTCGTTTTCGGCTTACACAATCACTCTGTTCGGAGTTGTTACCCTGAGTCTTTGTGTTTATTTATTAGTTGTCATTTTTCAACCAGAGAAATTTTAAGTAATCATTGATAATTCGTAGATTGGGTTAAGCAACAGCATAACTGAATAAACAGTGTGAGCTTTTTGAAATGGAGGACTTTGAAAATAAGCCAGAGACATCAAACTAGTCATGCGATTCGTTCAACTTTAGTTTTGTGGGTGTTAACGGCTTTTATCTATCCCCTCTTTATGTTGATTTCGGGACAAGTTGCTTTTTCTGCTCAAGTGAATGGTAGCTTAATTGGAAATTCCCAAGGGGTGATTATTGGTTCAGCGTTAATCGGACAACCTTTTGCAAGCGAAAATTTTGGAATCGTCCTAGTCCCACTAATTACAGCACAGCCAACCCAAAAAATGATGAAGCTGGAATCTTAAAAACTGGTGTATCTGGTGCTAGTAATTTAGCTGGCAGTAATCCAGCTTTGCTAGAACGAACGGCATTGGAGGTGAAATGAAGCGACTTAAAAAAGCAGATATCCAACCTACAGGGGATTTAGTTTACACTTCTGGTTCGAGTCTTGATCCTCACATTACCCCCGAAACTGCGAAGCTGCAAATTGCCAGAATAGCACAAGCGCGAGGAATTGAGGCAAAGCAACTAGAAACTTTAATTTCTCAAAACACTAATGGTCGTTTTTTGGGTATATTTGGTGAACCAGGGGTAAATGTTTTAAAGCTAAATTTATCATTAGATCATGTTTTGAGCGTCCTCTGAGAATTATGAGAAGCGACCCTAGTTTTTATAAGAAATGTTAAGCTAACTTGGGCTTAGGTTTCGAGGATCAGATTTTGGCTCACTATCCATAAGGGTATATTCCTTAAGACTTATGCTTATAGAGGTCATAATCCTGAAACGCCTATTCAACTTCAAATTCATAATTACAAAAAATTAAGTGTAAAGTTTAGTAAAAAAATGCTCATCTTTCCCGCAGCTTTCTATATACTGGACTTCACTGAATCAAAACAGTTAACTCGTAAACAACGAGCCACAACTGGAGTTCAACTTTAAACTTTGCTGTGTAATTGGGAGGAATAGTCATGGTTTCGGCTCAAAGCTCTAATCAAGGGAATACCTACTCCTTGCTGATGATTAAAAGCTTTTTAATCTGGACTTTTACATTGGCAGTATGTCTGTTAGTTGTCGGTTTTCCATTAGTTGTTTTAATGGCTACGGTCGGATGCCTGTTGTCGATTGTCCTACAATCTATAATGCCTGTAAGTGCAGTATTGCTGGTGGCAGGTGGTTTAATCATGTTCAATGTTATGGCAGTATTAATAGTGGCTGGTATACTAACTGCTAAAGGTATTCATCCCAACGAAATGAAATGGTTAAGCTGGTTACATGGTGAAGAAGATAAAGTTCAAACCACCGTTTATGCAGCTTGTCCTTTAACTTGTGAACTTAAAAATAATTAAGATCTCTAAATTCGACAAACAGTACATCTGCCCGGTCAAGCCGGGTTTTTTCATGTTTAAGGGAATAGGTGACAGGTGACAGGTGACAGGTGACAGGTGACAGGTGACAGTTAAAAAGTAATTTTTCCCATCTCTTTACATCCCTGTTCCCTTGTCAGTTATCTAATGTCTAATGACTAACAACTGACTAACAACTAACGACTCATGACTAATGACTAAAAAAATTGGCATTATTTTCGGTACTCGTCCAGAGGCTATTAAACTAGCATCGGTAATTCAAGTTTTCCAAAGTTCTCCAGATTTTGTTGAATTACAGGTAATTCTGACGGGACAACATCGAGAGATGGTTGCACAGGTAATGCAAGTTTTCCACCTGCAAGCAGATTGGAATCTGGAGATTATGCAGCCTAAACAATCTCTGAATGATATTACCTGTCGGAGTTTACAAGGTTTAGAAGCTTTATTTATAGAACAAAACCTAGATTTAGTGATAGTCCAGGGAGATACGACAACAGCTTTTGCAGCGGCTTTGGCTGCTTTTTATCAAAAAATCCCTGTTGGTCATGTGGAAGCGGGGTTAAGAACTGATGACTTATTTAATCCTTATCCTGAAGAAGCTAATAGAAGGTTAATTTCCCAAATTACGCAGTTACATTTTGCTCCTACTTCTCTGGCGGTGGAAAATTTACAAGCTTCTGGAGTGCTAGGGGAAATTCATCTGACGGGTAATACGGTGATTGATGCGTTGTTGAATGTGGCTGCAACTAACCCAGCTTGTGATATACCGGGTTTAAACTGGGGTGAATATCGGACTATTTTGTCTACAGTCCATCGTCGGGAAAATTGGGGTGAACCATTGCAAGCTATCGCCAAAGCATTTTTACGGATTTTAGATCAGTTTTCTGATACAGCGTTATTGTTGCCTTTACACAGAAACCCCACAGTTAGAGAACCATTGCAGGAGTTATTGGGTAATCATCCCAGAATTTTCTTGACAGAACCGTTAGATTATGGTGAATTAGTAGGAGCAATTGTGCGAGCGCACCTAATATTAACAGACTCCGGTGGTTTACAAGAAGAAGCTCCCAGCCTTGGTAAACCTATACTCGTTCTCAGAGACACGACAGAAAGACCAGAAGCTGTTACCGCAGGTACAGCTAAATTAGTGGGAACCCAAACAGAGAGTATTGTTACTGCTGCAAGTGAGTTACTCAGCAACCCAGAAGCATACACAGCAATGGCTAATGCAATTAACCCCTTTGGTGATGGTCATGCAGCAGAACGGATTTTGGAAATTGTGAAAAATTATTTGAAGTGATGGCGATTGGAGACTGGGGACTGGGGATTGGGGACTGGGGACTGGGAAATACTTTTACGAATTACGAATTAAATCAAGATGGCTACCAATTTATTCACAAAACCCACTAGTGCTTATGGTGGTGAAGTTCAAGAATATTTATGGTCTTGGGAAAATCAGCCTTTGCGGCTGATTTTCCCAAGACCATAGGAGAAGGTTCACCAGTTTTGTGACTTCCTGCTTTTAGTAGCGTTTCTACACGGGGGGGAAGTGGGGGAACTAGCCAAATTACTTGCTTGCCATTTTCAAGTTACCGCTTTAGATTGGCCGGGTTTTGGAGAATCTGACCGATTGAATTTAGATTACAACCCAGTTATATATCAGCAATTTTTGGCATATTTCGTGGAATTTGTTTTTAATACCCCGATTATTATGATTGCAGCGGGTCATGCTACTGGTTCTGTATTGAAGCTGGCGACTAAACAACCAGACGCTTTTTCACATATTGTTTTTATCGCATCGCACCGACTTGGCGTGGTCCACTGTTGACAATGGGAGCAAATCCGAATATAGGTGCTATGGTGAGAGGGATAGTCCGAGTCCTACGGATCGCTACGCGAACGCCTATTCTTGGTCAAGGACTTTATAAACTCAACACCACCCCATCCTTTTTAAGTTGGATGTATAGCCGCCACGTTTTTACCGATACCGCTAAACTTACAACCGACTTCATCACCGAAAAATGGCAAAGCACCCAACAACCAAACGCCAGGTTTGCGTCTGCGGCCTTTGTCATCGGTAACATTGATACCATACCATTCATAGTCAATCTGAATTTCTGTCCTTGGTATAATCCTTATCTGTACCAGTAATGGCAGTTATAGGCGCATCTAGCCCCCCGAAATGACGTCAAGAAATGGACGCTTTAGCAGCTTTACCAAGAATAACCACCATTCTCGTTCCCGGTTCCTTGGGACTGCATGAAGAATACCCGGCAGTTGTTGTTGAAGCAATACTACCATTTTTAACCTGAGTGTGTTAAATAGAGAATAATTATCAACAAATCATCAAAATTACTTTGAATTATGATGGCTTCAGAAATTTCCAACTTAGTATCCGTAACTGTTTTAACCGGCTATTTAGGCGCAGGTAAAACCACCCTACTCAATCATATTCTCACTTACGAACACGGTAAAAAAGTTGCTGTTATCGTCAATGAACTTGGAGAAGTAGGCATTGATAATCAACTGGTTATTGATGCAGATGAAGAAATTTTTGAGATGAACAACGGCTGTATTTGTTGTACAGTACGTGGCGACTTAATTCGCATAATTAGTAATTTGATGAAGCGGCGTGATAAATTCGACCATTTAGTAATTGAAACCACAGGATTAGCTGATCCTGCACCTGTAATTCAGACATTCTTTCTTGACGAAGATATGCAAAGTCACCTAGCACTAGATGCGGTAGTTACAGTTGTGGATGCAAAGCATATTTGGCAACATTGGGAAGCAGACGAAGCCCAAGAACAAATTGCCTTTGCCGATGTTATTTTATTAAATAAAACAGATTTAGTCACACCAGAAAATTTAGAAGAATTAGAAAAACGGATTCGGTCGATGAATGCAATGGCAAAAATTTACCGCACTCGTAACTCTGAATTAGGAATGGATGCTTTGTTAGGAGTAAAAGCCTTTGATTTAGAACGGGCTTTAGAAATTGATCCGAATTTCTTAGGTGAAGATGCTCATGTACACGATCAAAGCGTCTATTCTTTAGCTTTAGTAGAAAAAGGTGCATTAGACGGGCAAAAATTAAATGCTTGGATGTCAGAACTTCTTAGCACCAAAGGCACAGATATCTTCCGCATGAAAGGCATTTTAAATATTGCTGGAGAAAATGATCGCTTTGTCTTCCAAGGAGTACACATGATATTTGATGGTAGACCAGATAGACCTTGGAAAGCTAACGAAACTAGGAAAAATGAACTGGTTTTCATTGGTCGTAATTTAGATGAAGCCAAATTAAAACAAGATTTTCAGGCTTGTATCGTCTAAGTTAACATGGGAATTTGGGAATAAAACTCAAATATTCCCTCTTCCCTATGCCTTAATCCCTATTCTCTGCCCAAAAATGAACTTCACAACTAGTAAATCAAAAAATTTTGACATCTACTATTCAGGTCAGCTTGCAGACTATGTCACATCTTTAGCTTGGTCATCTCCTGGAAAAACCCTTGCGATAGCTTCCGCTGCTGGAGAAGTTGTACTTTGGGAAGATGGCGAAATTACGAACTTACAAACAGCTACAGGTAAATCAATTGATTGTGTTGCTTTTTCCCCTGATGGTAAATATTTAGCCATTGCGGGACAAGATGGGAAAGTGAAAATCTGGCGAGAAAATCAATTAATCAATACATTAGAAAATGAACCTGCTTGGGTTGATAAATTAGCTTGGAATCATACAAGTAATTTACTAGCTTTTAGTTTAGGGCGTTACGTTAAAGTATGGGATGCAGAGACAGAAGAAATTGTCATCACCCTCAATTTTGAAAAATCATCAATTTTAGGTATTGATTGGCGTAAAGATGGACACTACTTAGCTATTAGCGGCTATCAGGGAGTGAAAATTTGGAATACTAACAATTGGGATCAAGAACCTTATATTTTGGCTACAACTACAGTGAGTGTAGCAATGGCTTGGTCGCCTGATGGCAAATATTTAGCGTCTGGGAATATGGATCGCAGTGTGACAGTATTAGAATGGGAAAATCCTGACCCTTGGGTAATGCGTGGTTTTCCGGGAAAAATTCGCCACTTAGCTTGGTCAGAAGTCACAACCTCTATAGGTGCGTCGCTTTTGGCTTCTTCCAGTGTAGAAGGTGTGGTGGTTTGGGAAAAATCAGCAGATGAATCATTGGGTTGGGAAGCGCGAATATTGACTAATCATGTGGATATAATTAATGTGATCGCCTATGCACCCCAAAGCCTCATTCTTGCGTCCGCCGGTGCTGATGGTTGGTTGTGTTTGTGGAACCAAGCCTATGAAGTATCCCAAATTCTCACAGGTGTCCGTGGGGGTTTCTCTACCCTAGCATGGCACCCCCAAGGTAAATTATTAGCCGCAGGTGGGGAACAAGGTGAACTAATAATTTGGTCAACAACTACTGACTAATCATAAATAATTGGCTATGCTGTATCAGCAGCAGCTTTTCAGTGTGAACTATGAACATAGCTAAACTGATTTTCCTTGCTTGTCATGTCTTTATGGCATCTCTTTTGCTGGTAGTTAGTCCAGCGCACACATCTACTAAATTTAAAGGTGTACCTGCTGCAAAAATATTTATAGTAGCATCTGCACAAGCAAATCTAGAATTAACAGCACCAATATTAACTCAACCAAAACCTCAAATTATTAATCATATTGGTTGCAGTTGTAATACTTGTATCCAGTCCAATTTTCAAATGTTGCAAGGTAAGTTACGTGCTGCTGGCTTTCAATCAAGTTAGGACTTATGAAAATTTTCAAGGCACAGTAAGTCTGTGCCTTTATTAATTGAGATATCAGTACAGAAAAGTAAGAATATATTCTTATTTTTGTCAGGAAAAATCCTATAGAAGAATTTACTTAGGAGTGCATTTTTAGTTTTAACAATTGGGTTTTCTGGTTGTGCAAATGAAATTCAAAATATAACATATATTCAGTCTAATGAAACCACTATAATTAACAAAAATCTTCCTCAAGTTGTAGCAACCACAATTGTGTGACCTAACTAAACAGATCGCAGGAGACACAATTAATCTCATTTCCTTGATTCCTCCTGGTCTATATCCGCGCATTTATCAACCAATACCAGAAGATATGCAAGCCGTTGAACAAGCAAATCTGATTTTTTATCATGGCTATAATTTTGAACCAGGTTTGATCAAAATTATTCAAGCTAATAAAAACAGTGCGACCAAAATAGCCATTAGTCAACGTGCTGTACCTTAAGCAGAAAGATTGCAAAAAAAATGGGAGAACTTTCACTGAACCACATATATGGCACAATGCTAACAATACCATCGAAATAGTGGAAGTAATTAACACTAATCTAGTTAAATTCCTACCAAGAAATCCAAAAAAATACAACAGTAACGCCAGCAAATTCAACCAAGAATTGACCCAACTACATAACTGGATTAAATCTACACTTGCTACTATTCCTAAGAGGAATTGCAAATTAATGATAACTCACGAAGCGATGATTTATTATGTCAAAGCTTATAATTCTTCCCTATAAAGGTAGTTGACCTAATATTAGGGATGAAGATAATTTGACAGATACAAGACTAAACAATTTAACTGAATATATTCAACAAGCAAAAGTACCGAAAGTTTTTGCAGATACAACAACTAACCCCATTTTACTTGAGCCAATTGCTAAAGAAGCAAATATGAAACTTTTCTCCAGACAAATTTATATTGATGGACTTGGTGAACCTGGTAGTGACGGAGAAACCTATCAAAAAATGATGGATGCTAATACGCATAGTATTGTGGAAGGATTGGGTGGAACTGATTTAAAATTTGATCCTAATCTTGCTAAGTAGACTTGAGAGAAAAAGGCTGTAGGGGGATATTCAGGACTTACGCAACCGGCACAGCAATGGCACAGAGCGCCCGTTATAGCGCCTAAATTCCCTTTTTTAGGCTATCCATTACTTTCAAGAAATATATTTCCTTGCCAGGTAAGGATTTCAGGTCTTAAATCTGAATGTGTTTCTTTCATTTGTTGCGGGAGCATAAACCGCACCTGTAGGAGGCTCACATCTTACCTAACGGGACGTAAACAAAAATAAAGCCCAAATGTAGCCCAAACTGGCTTGATAAGAAGGAAAAACGTCCGGATTCCA
>ERZ1034411.338-NODE-338-length-10550-cov-3.189138_pt1 | contig 10550 bp, 7 predicted proteins | sample MGYA00520583_ERZ1034411 | MGnify/ENA primary metagenome ERZ1034411 (study PRJEB33736, sample SAMEA104288481) | Azolla microphylla | place: Ecuador | collected 1982 | study: EMG produced TPA metagenomics assembly of the PRJEB19522 data set (Is there foul play in the...
GGAGTTCAGCGCGGTGGAGAACGTGGCCATGCCGCTGCTGATCCGCCGCACGCCGCCGAAGCAGGCGCTGGAGACGGCCGCCGCCCTGCTCAAGCGCGTTGGTCTGGGCGAGCGCCTGCAGCACAAGCCGGGCGAGCTGTCCGGCGGCGAGCGCCAGCGCGCCGCGGTGGCGCGCGCCCTGGTGACGCGGCCGGCCTGCGTGCTGGCCGACGAGCCCACCGGCAACCTCGACACCCGCACCGCCGGCACCGTGTTCGACCTGATGCTGGAGCTGAACCGCGAGCTGGGCACCAGCCTGGTGGTGGTGACGCACGACCTGCGCCTGGCCGCGCGCATGGACCGCATCTGGCAGCTCGAGGGCGGCCGGCTCAAGCCCTACGACGGCCCGCTGCCCGCGGCCGAAGGTGCCCACAACACCTGATCCAGCGGTGGCGCGCGCGGCAGCGTCGCCACGCGACTGGCTGCTGCCCTGGGTATTGCTGTTCAGCGCCGGCGCCCTGGCGGTGCTGGCGTTGCCGCAGCTGCCGCCGCCGGCCTGGCTCGCCGGCCTGAGCATCCCCGCACTGCTGCCGTGGCGCGGCCGCGCGCTGTACGCCGGGTTCGTGCTCGGCGCGCTGCTGACGGTGTGGCGTGCCCAGGGCATGCTCGAGCAGCGCTGGCCGCTCGCCGACAGCGATCGTGAAGTCCTCGTGCAGGGGCGCATCGCCTCGCTGCCGGAGCAGCGCCCCTCCGCCGGCCATCACGAAGAGGTGGCGGAAGAAGGCGATGGCGAAGACGCCGCGGCGCCGCGCCAGCACGACTGGCGCTTCCTGTTCGCGCCGGACGACGCCTCCTTGCCGCACCTGATTCGTGTCTCCTGGTACCACGGCGAGCAAACTCCGCGCGGCGGCGACTGTTGGAACCTGCGCCTGAAATTGCGCGCGCCGCACGGTCCGCTCAACCCCAACGGCTTCGACTACGAGGCCTGGCTGTTCGAGCAGGGCATCGGCGCCACCGGCACGGTGCGCGAGGCGACTCCTTGCGACACGCGCTCCGGTTACTACCTGCTGCGGGCACGCCAGCATGTCGCCGAGCGCCTGCAGCAGTGGCTGGCGGGCGATCCGTCGCTGGGCCTGGTTGCCGGCCTGGTGGTGGGTGACCGCAGCCTGCTGCAGCAGGAAGATTGGGACGCCTTCAGGATCACCGGCACCTCGCACCTGATGGCCATTGCCGGATTGCACATCGGTATGGTCGTCACCGCCGTGTTCTTCCTGCTGCGCTGGCTGTGGGCGGCGTTCCCCACGCTATGCCTGCGCCTGCCGGCGCAGAAGGCGGCGATGCTCGGCGCCGCCGGCGCCGCCACCGTCTACGCCGTCATGTCCGGCCTGGAGCCGCCGGCGCAGCGCGCCCTGCTGATGCTGCTGTTCGGCTTCGCCGCGCTATGGTTCGAGCGGCCCTCGCAGCTGCCGCGCGCCCTGGCGCTGGCCTGGCTGCTGATCGTTGCCGCCAATCCGTTGGCCCTGCTCAGCGCCGGCCTGTGGCTGTCGTTCTGCGCGGTGGCCTCGATCTTCTACGTGCTCTCCGGCCGTCTGCGCCCGGCTTCGCACTGGCGCGACCTGCTGATGCTGCAGCTGACCCTGAGCCTGGCGCTGCTGCCGCTGACCTTCTACTTCTTCCAGGGCGGCGGCTGGATCGGCCCGCTGGCCAACCTCGCCGTGGTGCCGCTGTTCACGGTATTGCTGCCGGCGCTGCTGGTGTCCGTCGGTCTCGCCTGGGCCTGGCCGGCGGCGGGCATACCGGTGCTGCACGCCGTGGCGCACGCCGTTTACTGGTCGCGCCTCGGCCTGGGCTGGGCCGCCAGCCACGCGCCGGGCGCGTGGATCGCCGCCTGCCCGCCGCCGTCCCTGCTGCTGCTGGCTTTGCTGGGCATCGTCCTGCTGCTGGCGCCGCGCGGTATACCTTTGCGCGGGCTGGCGGCGCTGTGCTTCCTGCCCCTGTTCCTGCCGCTGGATCACGCGCCGCGCCAGGGCTTCACGCTGACCGCGCTCGACGTCGGCCAGGGCCTGTCGGTGGTGGTGCGCACCGCCCATCACGCCCTGCTGTTCGACACCGGCCCGGCGGTGCCGGAGGTGTCCGACTCCGGCCGCTCCGAGGTGGTGCCTTACCTGCTTGGCCAGGGCCTGCGCGAGCTGGACCTGATGATCATCTCCCACGCCGACATGGACCACCGCGGCGGCGCGCCCTCGGTGCGGCAGCTGCTGGAAGTGGACCGCGAGATCGGCGCCATGTCCGGCGTACCCTGCGTGGCGGGGCAAAGCTGGAATTGGGACGGCGTCGACTTCACCCTGCTCAATCCGCCCGCCGCCACGGCGGATACGCCGAAGCGCTCCGAGCGCTGGCTGCGCAACAACGCCGGCTGCGTGCTGCGCATCTCCGCCGGCAGCCACGCCGCGCTGCTGCCCGCGGACATCGAAGCCCCGGCCGAGAAGCTGCTGCTCGCCACCGAAGCGGATCAGCTGCGCGCCGACGTGCTGCTGGCCCCGCACCACGGGTATTTCTTTTCGCTACATCTAGTTCTTTACAGTTTATGTATGGTAATCATGTATTTATCTATACATAGCCGAGTCACGAAATGCGGAGATTTCTCACGCATCGCGGTTCTGATGGGAATCGGCATCAGCTTGTCTTCGCTGACGGCCAGGTGGACAACGAGCTGACGCTTTTTGGAGCGTGTGCGGGAAAGGGACTCAGCCTGGCTGAGCGATCTGTCCAGGCATACGTCAGGAGCCTGGCCCACTTTTTTGATTGGCTAGAAGATGATCAGATCGCGCGCAGGGAGGGCTGGCAGCGATTCTCGGAAGCTCGAATGGTTCGCGGTGCCATTGAGCGGCGGTTGGTTACCTTCTACTCTTGCCGGGTAAAGCCGCGGCAGCGCCCGAACGGTGAGGTGGTACGTCTGATTGCGCCATCACCGAACAGCGGCAGCTCGCTGATCGTTGAGTTGGCAGCTCTGAAGGCCTTCTACGAGGTCTGCCGTGCCGCCGGCATCTACGCTGATGAAAACCCCCTGACCGTACGACCAGCTCGCAAGCAGTTGGTGGGGGCCTTCGACGTTGATTGCAGCCCGATCGACCCACGGCGGCGGCGAATGCCGCGGATCAGCGGCGTTGATCCTCCCGGTCCTCACCGTGAGAGCGACAGCTACTTTCTGGTGTCGTCGCCCATGTGGAATCCTGATGTCCGAAGCGATCGAGGGATGCGCCTGCGCTTTTTTGAAGAAGCCGAAAAGGCCACGCCATCCCTTCGCTATTTTTGCATTTCATCGATTCTGTTCGACAGCGGCGCCAGGGTCAGTGAGGTGTGCGCAGCCACCATGTTCAACTGGTGGAGAGCAAGCAACTTTGGCGCGCAGATCGACTCGCCATCCAAGGGCAGTCATGGGCACGTCGTCAAGGCCCTCTCCCTGGATAAATCAACGGCGAAGGCCCTGCGCACCTACATCGACACCGAGCGCAAGGCGCATGACCCGGAAGGCCGCGGCCTGAAGGAGTTCGAGGTGCTGGCCAAGACCAATCGTCTCCCGCGAGACGTTCCGATTTTCCTAAATCGATTTGGTAGGCAGGTTACGCCTGGCCTCTACAGGGACAGGCATTTCAGAAAAACCGCGCGCGCCGCCGACATGACCATCGGACCCCATGCGGCCCGGCACAATTTTGTATCGCTAGCTTTGGAGGAAATTGATCGGACGAGCAAGTCGCCGGCGGAGCGGCAGCTGCTGCGAGAGCAGCTGGTGAACTACGTCGGCTGGAAGCAAGGCGATCGAATGCTGCAGGTATACGACAAGCGCTCAAAGACCCAGCAGCTGGTAGAGGTTGTCCAGAAATTGCAACGCCAGCAGCGGCGCGCAACGAATGGACAAGTTGGTACTAGACCACCCGAGGACGGCGGCGTGGATTCGTTGATTCAGTCAATCATCGGAGACACGAATGAAGATGAAGCAAACCGCCGTAGCAGTAGCAAGCTACCTAGATGAATTGCGTCGAACAGGTCAAAAGCTTCCGCCAGCCAGCCTCGTAAGAGGAACGAGCGGCGACCCAATGACCCTTGTGGACTTTGGGTATATAGCCCGAAGCATCGGTGTCCGCGCCTGGAGTCTGTACAGAGGCGAGCCGCGCCGGCTCATCAGGGCAGCGGTGGATGAAATCGGCATTGGCGATTGGAAATCCGGTGAGTTCGTCCGTGGACGACTAGTTCTTCCACGAAGCTCGCTGGTCAAGATGGCGGGATGCTACCCGGAAGCATTGGCGGAGTTGGTGGCCGTTGCGCCATACATCGATACGCGCATCCGCTACGGTCAGACCACCATGCTCAGCATCCCGCCAACTCCGTCCATTGATGAGCGGTGGCCTGCGGACTTAACAAAATGGACGAGGGTGAGGCTCGCGGTTCTGTTCGAATTGGAGCCGTTCATGACCACCCCGACGACCGCGGCCGATTTCACAGATCGCTGCGCGACGTTGGCTCGTCTGAAAGTCACCAAGGTCTTTCGCACTCCTCCTGAGTGGGTGGCCCAGGCGGTAGTGACGATAGACAAGGAATTCGAGGAAACGCCAACGCCTGTTCGCGTCCGCACCTTGGTTTGGGGTGAAAAAGCGCGGAGCAGCTACAACTACATCAGAGGGAAGCCAGGCGCTGCGTTCGGCCCATGGGTTGACTGCGACATTATTGACGTCATCGAACGCTGGCGAGCCACGCGGCTGAAGCAGGGCTATGTGCCTCCAAGCTTCTGTCCGGCGCGCGAGCCGACGATGGAACACCTGAAGCAGGCTTCTAAGGTCCTGGGGCACGTGCCCTTTACCTGCCTGGACAAAAACGCAGGCGACACTTATCCAGTGCCGGGGCGCCAACTCATGCGTTTTCTGTGTGGGCAGAAGGACGACCGGCTCCGATCGGCAATGATTCTGATTGCCGTAATCATGGCGGCCAAGAGGACCAAGCAACTCGGCATCGCCTCGGTCCTCTACGCGTTACACAAAATCGTCAACGAACTTGCCGTCGCGCGACCGGATTGGGATTTTCTCGGCGACGAGCCTGATGAGGTGTTCAAGCAGTTGTTGGATGGGCGAATCGTTCCGCATGCGTCGGAGCAGATGCGTTTGCGAGGGCCGGTGAGATGGACTGAAGCGGCGCGGGTTTTCGAGAGATACCAGGAATGCCTCGCGCCAGATGATCGAAAGCGGCTGTTTAGGTTCTCCATCAAGTACATGAAGGACACGCTGTATTGGCGCAATCAGAAGATCACCAGAATTAGAAATCAGGCAGCTCGAAAGCGGCGGAAGGACAAAGTTGATCGCCTTCAAACAGATTTTGCCTCTCTTCGTTTCATCGCGGAAATTCGCACCAACATTGTTCGCCGTCTTTCCGAGGCGACAGACGAGGCAATGGCAAGGGTCCGAGCCGAGCGGCTGCCGCTTCCCTACGACTTCTCATATGTCGATGTTGTGCACTACGAGGATCGGAGAAGTGCTGTTCGGCAGAAGGTGCACCTGCGCCTGCATTCCGAGGGCTCGCTGCGGCGTCTCGGAGATATGGGGAAAAAGCGGGGCTTCATCGAATACGTCGAGCCCCTGGACGTTGTACAACTGCTCTCGATCGAGCCGGAGAGCCCTGGCGGTCCGGTCGATGAGTTCTGGTTTGTGCCGCTGTTCCGCGCGCAGGTACTATCTGATCGGGATAAATATGTGCCTGAAGTGGCGAGGAGGCAGGCGGCGTTGTGGAAGGAAGCTGGGTTGCCCGGGCCAGCGTCGCTAAAACTACCGCAATGGTTTGCGGGCGCCGTAGGTGGGTCGCGGCATGTGAGCATTGCCCATGTTGCGTTCGCCGCAATCGATCACGGCGCCGAACTGCTCTTCCCGCGTGGCATTCTCGGCACATGCTTATATGCCCGCGCGATGATTCGCGTACAGACCGTCTCCGGCGCTCGCGTAGGAGAAATTCTCCAGGTCGCTGCCGCCGCCGAGTACCTGAAATTCGAGCGCCTGCCGGTTGGGAAAAAAGGGAGCCACAAGGACATCTATTCGTTCAAGGCAGTGCCAAAGGGGCATACCGAGGTGGCGGAGTACTTCATCGACAAACAAACGATGGAGGCGATCCTCGAGGTTGCGGACTTCGTTCGTCAACGAGATGGCCTGGCGGCCAAGGCTCCCTTGCCGATGGCCAGAAGCTATTCCGAAGCGAGGGAGTTGCCCGACAATCGCTACGTCTTTCAGGTGCCAGGTCGAAGCCTGGAGAGCAACGAAGCAAATGGGTTGTACCGCTTCATTCTGTGGGGTCTTCAGAGCAACATCGAAACCCACACGATCCGCCATGCGGTTGCCAACTTACTCGACAGACTGGGCGTGGCTGAGCCAATCATCGCCACCATGCTCAAGCAGAAGGATCTTACGGCAACCCGCTACTACAAGGAGCCCACGCGAAGCCAGGTCATGACGGCGGCCGAGTTTCTGTTTCGGCCACAGGTAGATTGGTCGGACACTGTCACTGTCGGTCAGCGCCTTGGCGCCGAGCGAAGCGCACAGGTTCTGGAGCAGATCCAAGCCGCCGGCGACCTTAGCGGTGCGTTCACCCAGGTCGTTGGCGGCCCCTGCGTCGTCAGTCATGCGTGCGCCGCAAAGTTCAGTTGCATCAACTGCGTCGGCAAGATACCCGATCCTGCAAAGCGTCCGCAGGTCGAGGGAAAGCTGCGGGACGCGGAACGAATATTCAAGCTAGCCGAGCTGCAGGACTTGCCGGCAGAGGCCAGGAAAGCGCGCGGTGCCATCAACGACTGCAAGGCCGAGCTGCACGAAATGGACTTGATCGAGCGCGCCATGGAGAGCCGGAAGGGCCAATGACCCGCGGTATCTGCGTCGGCCACCCCAAAAGCTTCGCAGGCGAAGCTTTTGGGGATGGTTGTGGAGCACCGATCATTCCCGATCCCACGGACAAATCCCCTAGTGCTGCTGATTCGGAGAAAAGTGAGATAATTTCGATCAGCGCATAAGCATGTGCAGAGGGCTGTGCATGATCCCAGGAATGATTCGCGGAATGGTTTTGGATTGACATGCCTCACAAGCGCGGCCCGTCAATCGTAGTGAAATCCAGGCGCCGGTTGAAGGCAACGCGGCTGTTCCTTGGATTTCTCGTGATGACGCCGGATCAAATTTCCGAATGGTTCACTTCGGAGCAGCACTACGCAGAACTCGAGGCGCTGATGCCTTCCGAATCAGCGGCGCCGGGAGATCGACCTCGGTGGCTTAAGAAAAGGGGGAACGGCGGCGGGAGTTGAACCCGCGACCTCCCAGCCCATACCATGTCCCTGTGAGCTGACGTGGTATGTCGAAAGCCGGGTGCTCTATCCGCTGAGCTACGCCGTTGTTGCCCTAAAGGCTCTTACCGATTTTGGCTCCCGGCTTTTCGACCTTCAGTTTCTCCGCCTTGGCCTTTTCGAATTCGGGGGCCAGTTCCCGCAGGCGCTTCACCAGTCCGCTCATGTCGTATTCATTCGAGGTCTGTCCGCGACCGCCCTTGATACGGGCGATGCGCTTCACATAGCCGAACGTCTCCAGCTCCTCGATCTTCCGCTGGAATTGGCGAGGGCTCAGCTTCATGCGCGCTGCAATAGTCTCTTTCTTCGGCCAAGGATTACTACCCGGCTGCCACCACATGTCGGCCAGCTGGATGATCACGGCGAATTGCGTCGGGTTCAGCCCGAGCCTGGCCTGCGCTTTGATGAGAAGTGACGGGAGGATGCAAAACCCGGTGGCGTTCATTGCCGCGACGCCCCATTTCTTGGTGGCGCGGCGCTGGTTCGCCTGTGACTGAAGTTCGACAACCTTGCCGCCGTCAGATTTGCCTTCTTTCATTTGAGCCATGCCCTTCGCTGTGACGTATAAAGGCTATGGCTTGCCGGCGCGCAAAACAAGGGAAAACGGGCAATTCCGCCTGGTCACTGGTGACTCTGCGGGGGAGTCACTAGTGACTTGGCCCGCGGAGACAAGGATGTCCGGGGTAGAACCAGTACCCGTTAACCTGTACTCCGGTACAACCAGCATCCCATTACCCCGTAAGCGCCCGGTCGCGGATGACCGGGCGGTTTTGACCGGTCTGGAGCCTCAGTGGGCGGGTCCGCACCCTGGGGTTTCGCACGGTCCCTCTTCTTCGATCTGCACCGTGACGTGATTGATGCCCAACCGCTCGCCGAGGCGCGAGTGGATTCCTGCCAGCACGGTGCGACGGTCGCCGCCGGGAGCGAGGTCCGCATGCAGCGTAACAACGGGAGATTCGCCGGTGATGGTCCAGAGGTGGATATGGTGGACACCGGCCAGACCTGGCACGGCCCCCAGCAGCTCGCTCTCCACGCGCTTGACGTCGAAGCCCGGCGGCGCGCTTTCCAGCAGCACATCCGCCGACTCCTTGGTGAGGGCCCAGCCGGACCTGAAAATGAGCACCGATACCAGCAGCGACAGCAATGGGTCGGCAATAGTCCAGCCGGCGAAGATAATAACCAACGCGGCGGCGCTGGCCGCGGCCGAGCCCAGCAGGTCGCTCAGCACATGGGCACGCGCGCCGCGCTCGTTGAGCGAGCGCGCCCCCGACAGCGCCATGAACGCCGCCAGGTTGGCGATGCCACCTGCCACGGCGATGATCAGCATCAGCTTCCCCTCCACCGGAGGCCGCTCCACCAGGCGCAGCGCCGCCTCATACACCACCCAGGCAGTCAGCAACAGCAACGCCAGGCCGTTCACGAAGGCGGCCAGCGGCTGGTAGCGCTTGTGTCCATAGGTGCGCACCGCATCCGCCGGACGCAGGCCGAAGCGGATCGCAACGATGGCCAGCCCCAGCGAGGCGCAGTCGGCCAGCATGTGCGCGGCCTCGGCCAGCAGCGCGATGGAGTGCGCGAAGTAGCCGCCGACGGCCTCGACAACGGTGAATGTGCCGAGGATCGCCAGCGCGACGATCAGCCGCGCTTGGCTGGCGTCCTTGGTATGGCTGTGCCCGCCCTTCGAATGATCGTGGCCACCATGCTCGCCTTCGTCGTGGCCGTGGCCGTGGCCTTGGTCATGCTCATGGTCGTCGTGCTTACCATGATCGTGTGAGTGCGCCATGTCCTTCTCCTGCGTTTTGAAAAGTCGCCCTCAGCAGGAGGCTGGCGCCTCGGTGTCGCCGCTACCGGCGACGCTTGCTGCTGTGGGCCGAGAGGTGGTTGCTGCTCGACTGTGCTTTGGCCTTGCCCTTGGTCAAATTGCTGACGATGTCGCAGTCCTCCGCGGCATGCGTGCTGGTGCATCGCTCCCGCAGTTCCTGCAAATCGGTGCGCAGGCGGCGCAACTCCGCGATGCGTTCCCGTACATGCTCGATGTGCGCATCAAGCACTTCACTGATGGCTTCGCAGCTCTGCTCCGGTTCGTCGATCTTTTCCAGAAGCGTGCGAATTTCCTCCAGTGTCATGTCGAGATTGCGACAATTCCGGATGAACGCCAGACGATCGATCAACGCAGCGTCGTAGAGCCGGTAGTTGCCCTCCGTCCGCCGCGGCGCCGGAAGAAGACGCTCGCGCTCGTAGTAGCGAATCGTCTCCACCGGGATCTTCATCTGGCGCGCCAGGTCGCCGATTCTAAGAGCATTGGTTGCCATTTGAGGGTGTTTCCGAGGGCTTGACCCTGAAGTTACTACAGGGTGTGAAATGTGCGCCACCTGACCGAAGATGCCTGCTCGGCGCTTCCCAGGTTGGGTGACCTGAACCACTTTGGTACCCTATGCGCATGGACCGGACCTCCCGCTTCAAGCCCGTGCTGCTGACGCTTCTGTGCGTCATGCTGCTCGTGGCTCGCGTGGACGGCGCGCACTGGCACTTGTGCTTTGACGGCAAGGAGTCGCCGGCGAGCTTGCATCTGTTCGACGTGGGTCCGCACCACGGTGGCTTGCCTGCCGCCAGCGCGGCCCACCACGATACCGACGTGGCCTTGTCTGCAGACGTGCTGTCCAAGTCGGGCAAGTGGCCCTTGGGGCTCGACTACACTCCTGCGCTGATCGCAGTTGCCTTCCTGCTGGTCCTGCTGAACCCGGCGCGCGGCTACACGCCACCCATCTTCGGGCGCGCCGCCGCTGTTGCTCCGTTCTACCTGCATCCCCCCTCGCGCGGCCCGCCGCGCTGATCTCCCTCCCGCTGCTCTTACACGTCGCCGTGCGCGTTCCTTCCGGAGCGTAGCGGCTTGGCTTTGGCATCGCTTGGCGATGCCGATGGGAGATTTCAATGAAGGTTTTTGCATCACGCGCATTGGGCGCGTGCTGGCTCGTGCTCGTCCTCCTCGCGGCGCCCGCGCGCGCCGCGGACGACGCGCCGCCGTTGACCCTGCGCGGGGCGATCGACGCCGCGCTCGCCGGTAATCCGGAGCTGCAGACGTTTCAATTCAACTTCCGCGCGCAGGATGCGCGGACCCAGCAGGCCGCGCTGCGGCCGGCACCCGAGGTTCAGCTGACGGGCGAAAACCTGTTCGGCTCCGGCTCGTTCAGCGGGACCGATCAGGCCG
>ERZ1034411.339-NODE-339-length-10540-cov-1.966905_pt1 | contig 10540 bp, 12 predicted proteins | sample MGYA00520583_ERZ1034411 | MGnify/ENA primary metagenome ERZ1034411 (study PRJEB33736, sample SAMEA104288481) | Azolla microphylla | place: Ecuador | collected 1982 | study: EMG produced TPA metagenomics assembly of the PRJEB19522 data set (Is there foul play in...
CCTGGAGGTGGCGCAGATTGCCCGGTCTCTGGCGCATTCGCTGGGCCTGAACGAGGATCTGGCCGAGACCATTGCCCTGTCGCACGACCTGGGGCACCCACCCTTCGGCCACGCTGGCGAGGACCAGTTGCACGAGTGCATGAAGCCCTGGGGCGGCTTCGATCACAATGTCCAGACCTTTCGGGTCATCACACGGCTGGAAGTGCGTTACCCGGCCTTCGATGGCCTGAACCTGACCTGGGAGACGCTTGAAGGCATCATCAAGCACAATGGCCCTGTGAGCCATCACATGCAGGAACCGTCATGGAAATCCATCGTTGATTTCAATAATCAGTGGGATCTGCGCACCGATACTTTTGCCTCGATGGAGGCTCAGTGCGCGGCGCTTGCCGATGATATCGCCTACAACAATCACGACGTCGATGACGGCCTGCGCGCCGAGCTTTTCACCATCGAAGACCTGATGACCGTGCCGCTGATCGGTCCGGCCCTGGCTTCGGTGCAAAAGGACTGGCCGTCGATCGACAGCCGTCTCCTGCGCCTCGAAGGCGTGCGGCGGATGATCGGCACGATGATGGCCGATGTGCTGGCTGAGACCGCCCGTCGCCTTAAGGAGGATGGCGTGGAAACCGGCGAGGATGTCCGCACGGCGCGCCGGCAGATGGTGGCCTTCTCGAAGCCGATCTATGATGATCTGTCGCGCCTGCGTGGTTTTCTTTTTGAGCGCATGTACAAGCATTACAAGCTCAACCGCACGCGCAGCCATGCCAAGCGGACGCTCAAAGAGATGTTCGAACTGTTCATGACCGAACCCGACACCCTGCCGACCGACTGGTTCCAGCGGGTATGCGCCAAGGATACCGAAGCGGCGCGGGCACGGGTGATCTGCGATTATATCGCCGGCATGACCGACGCTTTCGCTATCGATGAGCAGCGCCGGCTCTTTTCCTTCGATGGTTAACACTCAGCCTTTATGAATCCAGGCAGATAACCACGCTGCGATTTTGTGCTTTCCGGCTCAGTGTGAGAGGGCTGGCGCATGTGTGACCTTCTGCAGGCGTTCCTTTGTTGACGGTAACCCGGCGCCCGCCTGATGTCTCAACAAAGGAATTTCATCATGCGCAAGACCTTTATCCAGTCAGCTTCCGCCGCCGCCCTGATTGCTTTGGCCAGTACCCTTGCGGCCTGCGCCTCGGGCTCTGAAACCACCACGACCACCAGTACGGTGACTTCAACTGACGGCACCGTTACCGGCGCCTCGACTGAAACGACGACCAGTTCCGTATCGCCGGATGGCACGGTTTCGACGTCTTCCAGTGCCAGCAGTTCTTCCAGTTATTAAGCCCTGATGGCCGGATATCAATCGTGTCCGGCCATTTTTTAATGGAGCATTTTCATGCGCAGGCAACTGGCTGGAATAATTTCCGCAAGTGTTTTGATTGCCTTGTTGGCGGGGTGTTCGTCCTGGATGGCGGATAAAAGCCCGACCGCACCGCCGGTCGACAGTTCCCTGCCTGGCGCGGAAGCCGCCTCGTCGTCGGCGTCCTCATCCGCGATGTAAGGTCAGCGCGACGATTTCTTGACGAGGAACATGGCGGCGTCCGCTTCGCTCAGCCAGGCCTCGGCAGAGGCTTGAGCGGCATAGGCGCGCACGCCGAAAGACCCGCCGGTCTTGAGATAAAGGCCGCCATATTCAAACGTACCCATCATCAGTTCGGCTTCAAGGCGCATGGCCTTGATGCGCGATGATTTGAGGTCGGCATGGCGCAGCAGGATGGCGAATTCATCTCCGCCGATGCGGCCGACACTGTCGCCTTCGCGGACGCTGGCATTGAGCGTTTCGGCGACATAGATCAGGGCCGCATCACCGGCCGAGTGGCCGTAGGCGTCATTAATGCCCTTGAAGCCATCCATGTCGAGATAAAGCAGGCAGGCGTCTTCGCCATAGCGCCGGCAATCGGCCATGGCGCGATGTACCTCGCGCAGGAAGGCACGGCGATTGAGCGTCGGGGTCAGAACGTCGCTGTCAGCCTGGCCTTGGGCGCTTTGCAGGTGCAGGGCCTGCTGCTGGAGCTGTTCGCGCAGGGACTCGTTTTCCCGCATCAGCGAATCAACCAGCGCGCGGGCCGCCGGTGGCCAGTCGGTCTGGGCGACCAGAGAAGAGGGCGAGGCAGCGAGGGAGACAGCCGTTTCCGGACTTTTCGGGCGGGTTTCGCTGTGTGGCGCGCTCAGGGCACGGGGAGGCCCAGAAACTGAACCGGCATCGGTGACGGAAAGCGCCGATGCTTCCGGGGCGTTGCTCTCAAAATAATGGGCAAGCAGGCTCTGCATCGATGCCGTGGTGGCGCGCGCCGGCTTCTCCGCGGCGTTCTCCGGCGTCTGCGGAGTAGGGGCGGAGGGAGCGGCCATCTTCTGGTGATGTGAGTCCAGGCCCATTCTTTCCGAGAGTTTTATGATGGTGGCGTTGGTCATTTGAGTGTCTTATGAAAGCATGGAAGCGGATCATGCGCAATGCAGACGGCCATATATTCACACCGCATTTTCCACGGAACGCCAGGCAACAACCGGGCGCAAAAATAACGATTTTGGGGCAAGCGGAAGGGGGTTGCAGTGCGAACGCTTCTGACTATACTCCGCGCCTTTCTCAAAGCCCCCGGTTTTCAAGGACTTTCACATGGCTGACACGCCGCAGGTTGCCATCATCATGGGCTCCCGTTCCGACTGGAGCGTGATGAAGGCCGCCGCCACCGCGCTCGACCAACTGGGCGTCAGCTATATGTCGCGGGTCGTCTCGGCGCACCGTACGCCGCAAAGGCTTTATGAATTCGCCACAGGCGCGAAATCGGCAGGTTACAAGGTCATCATCGCCGGAGCTGGCGGCGCAGCCCACCTGCCGGGCATGACCGCTTCCATGACCACCCTGCCGGTGCTGGGTGTGCCGGTGCCGGTGCGTGATGGCCTGAAGGGCATTGATTCGCTGCTATCCATAGTCCAGATGCCGGGGGGCGTGCCGGTCGGTACCCTGGCTGTCGGCGAGGCGGGCGCCAAAAATGCTGGCCTGCTGGCGGCGCAGATCCTGGCGCTGAACGATCCCGAATTGGCCGAGCGAATCGAGGCCCTTCGCCAGGCGCAGACGGACAGCGTTCCCGATACAGTAGAAGATTAAGATGTTAGATAAAGCTCTGCCGCTCGGCAGCACGATCGGTATTCTCGGTGACGGCCAGTTGGGCCGGATGTTGTCTCAGGCCGCGTCGCGGCTTGGTTTCAAGGTGGTGACCTTCGGGCCTGATGCCGGTTCGCCCGCCGCCCAGGTGTCGCTCGCCTCAAAAGTGGCGGCCTATACCGACGAGGCCGTGCTGGCCCGCCTGGCCGAAAGCTGCGATGTCATTACATTCGAGTTCGAAAACGTACCGGCCGCCAGCCTCGATTTCCTGACTGGTAAGGGTGCGGTGGTGGCGCCGTCCTCGAAGGCGCTGCGCATCACGCAGGACCGCGTGCTGGAAAAGAGTTTCGCGCGTGAAGCCGGTATCGGCACGGTCGATTTCTATGAAATCAACAGCCTGGAGGACCTGCAGGGCGCATTGGAAAAGTCTGGTCTGCCGGCCCTGCTGAAAACACGCAGAGAAGGCTATGACGGCAAGGGACAGGTCTGGATCAAAAGCCTGGAAGAGGCGCCCGCAGCCTATGACAGCCTGAATGGCCGTCCGTCGATCCTTGAATCAAAGGCCAGCTTTACACGCGAGATTTCGGTGGTGGCGGCGCGCGGCTGGAACGGCGAGATCAAGACCTTCCCGATCGGTGAAAATCATCATGTCGGCGGTATCCTCTCGACCACCCTGGCGCCGGCGCAGGTTTCCGAAGCGGTGACCGCAAAGGCGCATGAGATCGCCCGCAAGGTGCTGGAAGGGCTGGACTATGTTGGCGTCCTGGCGGTTGAGCTGTTCGTTCTGCCGGGTGATGCCCTTTTGCTGAACGAGATCGCGCCGCGTGTACATAATTCCGGTCACTGGACGCAGGATGGCTGCCTGTGCGACCAGTTCGAGCAGCATATCCGCGCCGTGACAGGCTGGCCTCTGGGCGATACCTCGGCCCGTTGTACAGTTGAAATGACCAATCTGCTCGGGCCGGATATTCTCGAATGGCCGACCCTGGCCGCCGAGCCGCAGTCGCGCCTCTACGTCTATGGCAAGGACGAGCCGCGTCCGGGTCGCAAAATGGGACATATCAACCGCATCAAGGCTTAGTCGCGCAGGCACGCTTTTTGCACTTGCGAATTGACTTTTGATCGTCCGGACCGCCACTCTCTTTGCAAGGCTCTCCCCAGCTAAAGGAATTACCATGTTTATTGTCACCCTGACCTATACGGTCCCCAATGATGAAGTCGATCGCCACCTCGAAGCCCACATGGCCTGGCTGAAGGAAGGCTATGCCAGCGGCCTGTTCCTGGCCGCCGGCCGCCGCGTGCCGCGCACCGGCGGGATGATCTTCGCCGAAGGCAGCCGTGAAGTGGTCGAAGCCATGCTGCGCCGCGATCCGTTCCTTATCAACGGCGTGTCGGAATATGTCATTTCCGAAGTCAATATCACCTCGACCGCACCGGGCCTGGAAGGTCTCAAGGCGAAGGTTGATCTGGCTGCCTGAGCCTGACCCGCCGCGATATTCAAAGCCCCGCCGGAGCCTCTCCGGCGGGGCTTTTTGTTACATCTTCATGCCGGCCATCTGGCCAGTCATCGAGCCTGACATCGGGTGGATCTTGAGCTGCAGGAAGCCGACCGTACCGTTTGGGTGATCGCCATAGACCGGTTTCAGAGCATCGGGCACCGCATTGAACTGGCGTACCAGCCCAAGGCCGAGCGTCATGTCATGTCCCAGGTCGAAGGTGCGAATGGCGCCAATCTCCGTCTTGGCCACCCAGTAAGCGCCGTCATGGACCAGTTCGTCATTATAGACGCGCTCGTGACGGCCCAGAGCCATCCACTTATCGTTGAATTTGAACGTATTTTCAAAGAGGTATCCGTCGGAGGGCTTTTCAGCACTATGCTCGATCTCCTTTCGACCCCAGGCCAGGGTCGAATAGAGCGTTCCGGCCCTGAAGGCGCGATTGTAATCGAAGCTCACCGATCGCCGTTGCAGGTCTTCATCCGGCGCGAGTTGCTCGGGGCTGACCTGATGCGCCCAGGAAGCTTGCGCTGTCAGGCTGTCATTGATCTGCCAGGTGAGGCGAATGGCCGTGGAGTCCAGCTTCGGGGTATCGAGGTTGAAGCGGTACTGATCCGGTTCGCGGCCGGTGAACTGCGTCACTTCAAGCTGTAATGGCCCCTTGGCAAGTCCGGCGGTGACCACGCCCATGGTGATATGGCCTGAATCGAGCCAGTGATGGGTGATCGGTGCGGTCGGGAAGTTTTCACCTGAGGCGCGGTGCATGAAGGCGGTCGGACCAAAGCCGAATTCACCCGGCCAGCCGATGAGGACGAAGGCTTTGGTGGCGCCATCGAAGCGGTGGGTCACTTTGGCTGTGGCACCCATGAAAAGATCGTGCGGATGCTGGGCATCGACCAGGTGATGCACGCCATCGGCGGTTTCGCCGGTTTGCAGCAGCAGGGGATAGCCGCCCTTGCCCATGAATGCGTCTGGTGACAGCATCAGGTTGAGATTGAGCGTATTGCGATCGTCCAGCTCGCGCGAGGCCATGATCATGAACATGCCTTCAGCGAAGTTTTTAGATCCGCCGCGCGGGCCTTCCTGATTGTCGGCCACAAAGTTCAGTACGGCATGTGACATGACCTGCCAGCCGGATTTTGGGGCGTCCATGTTCATATGATCCATATGCGACATATCCATATCGGACATATCCATGCCAGACATGTCATGGTCCATGGCTTGGGGCGAGGTGGCAGGGGCCTTCTGATCCTGCATATGATCTGCCCCATGATCATGATCGGCGGTTTGCGCCGGCATATCCATATTGGGCATGTTTTGGGCGAAGGCCGATGTGGCGGACAACGCAAGAAGCACCGCCAGGGCGGTTGTCGACTTTAGATAAGACATAAGTTGTCTCCTGAAAATATTTGATAGGAAAGGGTTATTCCATCAAACGATTTTCGGTGGACGCGGCTCCAGGCGGGCAGGCAGGTTGGCGAGCGGCCGGGCAATTGCGGGTGTCAATCGGGCCGGTTCACAGGGGCGCGAGAGAAGCGCAACCGGTTCGGCCTCCGCGGCGAGCACGGGCTGGCTGCAACAGGGCATGACCGTCTGGGGTGTTGCAGGCGTATCCTGTTTGTGGCGCGGCGTCTGCTTGCCGGTCATTTCCATATGATCCATTTGGCAGGCCATATCACTGGCCATGTCTTTGGCCGCTGCCTGCGGTGCGATGGTTGCCGTCAGAGAGAACAGCAGCCAGACACAGGCGAGCAGGGCGCGCAAGGCTGTCATGTGACGCTTGCCGGCTGGCCGAAACGCAGCCGCCCGAGCGTTTTGGCCAGGTTGAGGGCCAGTTCTTCCGGCCTGACCGGCAGCTTTGCCTTGAACTTTTCAAACTGCATGACCTGCTCGATATTGCGGTCGATCTGTTCAAGCTGGGCTTCCCTGCCCAAAGAACCACCAAGTGACAGGCGGGTCATCATGGCGGTGGTGATAATGCCGGAAACGATGATGCGCTTGGAATAGTGGTTTTCGTCCAGCGCCGTGTCGCCAGCCAGGCGCCAAATAATATCGGCGGTCTGCCATAGCAGGCGATGATAGAGCGCGGCATGAGGGGGCAGGGCGAAATAGCCCATCAGGCGCCGGGCCAGTTTTTCGTCCTTTGCGGCCTCGTCAAGACGCAGATTGAGCAGATATCCAATCTTTTCGCGGATCTTCATGCCGACCAGCGATTCGGCTGTTTCCGGGCGGAGCAAGATTTCGTCATGATCACGCCACAGGATGGCGGCGATATCGGCGGCGCCGTGCGGGGCAATCAGGTCGCGCTCGCCTTCGCTGATACCTAAGCTGCGCGCGCCGGCCTCCACGCTCTGGCGGTTCAGGCCGAGTGCGGGCACATAGGCGGCTACTGCCCTTGCCAGACGGGATTCGGCGGCTTTTAAGCCGGAAAGGGGCGCGGATAAGGTCATGTTGTTACAATAGGCGTTGCCGGGCTTTCCGCCAAGGGGGGAAGTCGGTCATGACGGCAACAAAATGTCGCATCTGCGAAGGTTGCAAAGGTCGCAGTCCCTCAGGAGATCGGCAAAAAAAGCGATCAAAAACCCTTTTAAAGCGGGCTTTGTCTGGACAAGGCAGTTCACCTCATGTATGGGCAAGGCCGATCTTCCTGCACGCCTTTGGTTTGCGGGCGTAAGTTTCTTTTTCACAATTGGCCGAGGGGCCGCTGCCGGAATATCTGGCGCATGTCCTCACTGGCCCACGAACCCTGAATGGAGAGATACCTTTTGGTACAGATTTTCGTCCGTGACAACAATGTCGACCAGGCCCTGAAGGCCCTGAAGAAGAAGATGCAGCGCGAAGGTTCCTTCCGCGAAATGAAGCGTCACGTACATTACGAAAAGCCCTCCGAAAAGCGCGCCCGCCAACAGGCTGAAGCCGTTCGCCGCGCCCGCAAGCTGGCCCGCAAGCGCCTGCAACGTGAAGGCGGTGCCCCCGCCACGCCGCGCCCGGTCCGCGCCTAGTTTATTTGTCCGTTTAGAGCTTTGAACGGACAGGCATAATTTTAAAGCGCTGAAGGCCCGGCTTTCAGCGCTTTTTGCTGCCTGTGCCGCAGGAGATATTTTCATGGCCAACAGCCCGCACGATCATTCCGAACAGCCTGACCCGGCAGACCTCGGTATCCTGACCACCGCCATGCCGGCCGACACCAACCCGTCGGGTGATATCTTCGGCGGCTGGCTGATGTCGCAGATGGACCTCGCGGCCGGCAATATCGCCGCGCGCCTGTCAAAGGGGCGCGTGGCCACGATCGCGGTCGATGGCATGGTTTTCCTGACGCCGGTCCAGGTGGGGGACGAGGTCACGGTTTATGCCAAGGTCATATCGGTCGGCCGGACCTCGATGAAGATGAAGGTTGACGCCTATCGCCGGCCACGCGAAGGCGAAGACAAGGTGCGCGTGACCGAAGCCATCTTCACCTTCGTGGCCATAGATGACAACGGGAAGCCGCGTCCGGTGGCCGGCGGCTGAAGTGTCTAAAGCGGCATTTGTCAGGCCCGTCCAGATTGTGTTAATAATAAGGCATTGACCGGATGGCCTGATCGGGACATCAATGCGTCATGTAACAGGGATGAGGGGTATCCATTATGGCCAAATCGTCGTTCACCGGTCGCTTTCAGGACTGGATCAGCGAGTGGGATGATGGCAAGACGCGCCAGACGCTTATGGTCGTCCTGGTCGTGCTGTCTGGCCTGCTTCTGGGTATGCTGGTCTATACGATCGCCAAATATGTGCTCGATCAGCTCTTTCCGTTTCCGCCGGGCATCTACATGGTCGATGCCGAGCAGAAGGCCGAGCTGATGAAGACAGTGGCGGGGCAGGTCTTTATCATCATCCCCATCACCTGGGCTGTTGGCGCACTGGTCGGCGGTTATTTCGCCACCCTTCTGGGTAAGGTCGGGCAGTTTCCCGCCTGGCTGACGGGAATCCTGCTGACGGCCTATTTCTGGATCGACCTGCTGCACCTGCCGAACACGACGACCCTGTTCATCCTGTGCCCGATCATTGTAGGGGTGTGCGCCTTCGCCAGCGGCTATGACGGCGCAGAAGGCGGTCAAATCTCAACAGGCTGAAATCTGATCCTACTTAGGCGGATTGTCGTAATGGGCAAGGCTGACCGTATTGCTGAAGGTCAGGCGAGTGGCGCCGTTCATCTGTCCCGGCACGAAATAGGGCGTGCCGGCCGGATATTCGCCGGCTGAGGTCGTCCTTGGCAGGGGCTTCTTCTGGCCGCCCGCGAATTCCGCCTCGCCAGTGCCGCCACCGACAAAATAGACGCGATCGAGCTTGGGCAGCATCAGGGCCAGAGCACCGGCGATCTTGCCCATGGCCGAATTGGCCTGTCTGACGCCGGTGGCGAGTCCGGCGGCATCATAGGTTTTTCCATTCGGCTGGGGTGAGAAGACGTGCAGTTTCATGGCATAGCTGCCGCTGGCGGGGCCGCTGATCGTGATTTTGGCGCCGCTGTTCAACTGGTCGCGTGTTGGCAAAGGCGTGATGCGACCGTCCGCACCGATGCGAAGCGGCTGGCTCTGGCCGTTATGCGTCATGACGATTTTCACCGCGGCGGGATCGGCGTGTTTGATTCGCACGGCGTAATAGACATTGATCTGGCTGCGATCTGCCGCCGGCAGGTTGAGGAAACCCTTGAGGCCCGGAAAGGCGTCCGAGGCGGAGGCTTCCTGTGTGGTGATGCCATTATTGGTGGTCTGCGCCAGAGCAGGCGAGGCCAGGGGGGCGCTCAAAAGGCTCAGGGCCAGCAGCACGGCAGGGGATTTCGACATGGAGGTCATCAGCTTCGACATTGTCACCATCACTACAGTTTTGTTATGAACCTATCATAACGTCCGGCATTGTAAAAAATTAAGGCTGAACCGTATCTGAATGGAAACGCCTCTCCGTCGGGTAACGAAGAGGCGCACATATTTATGGGGGCAAGGGACGCTCGCCTTAAAGTCCCTTCACAATCCCCTCAACCATCTTCTTGGCGTCGCCGAAGAGCATCATGGTATTGTCCTTGAAGAACAGCTCGTTTTCGACGCCGGCATAGCCCGCTGACATGCCACGCTTGATGAAGAGGATGGTGCGCGCCTTCTCGACCTCAAGGATCGGCATCCCGAAGATGGCCGAGGACGGATCGGTTTTGGCGGCTGGATTGGTGACATCGTTGGCGCCGATGACGAAGGCCACATCGGCGGTGGCAAACTCGCTGTTGATGTCTTCCAGTTCGAACACTTCATCGTAAGGCACATTGGCCTCGGCGAGCAGGACGTTCATATGGCCCGGCATCCGTCCGGCGACCGGATGGATGGCGTATTTCACTTCCACGCCTTCTTCCTTCAGCTTGTCGGCCATTTCGCGCAAGGCGTGCTGGGCCTGGGCCACCGCCATACCGTAGCCCGGCACGATGATGACCTTGGAGGCGTTCTTCATGATGAAGGCTGCATCGTCGGCCGAGCCCTGCTTGACCGGACGGGTTTCGACCACGCCACCGCCGGCCGCAGCGGTATCACCGCCGAAGCCACCCATGATGACGCTGAAGAAGTTGCGGTTCATGCCCTTGCACATGATGTAGCTGAGGATGGCGCCGGAGGAGCCGACCAGGGCGCCGGTGATGATCAGGGCGATGTTTTCCAGGGTGAAGCCCAGTGCCGCCGACGCCCAGCCCGAATAGGAGTTGAGCATTGAGACGACGACCGGCATGTCGGCGCCGCCGATGGGGATGATCAGGGTGATGCCGAGCACCAGGGCCAGGATGAAGATGCCCCAGAAGGCCCAGGTGGCCAGGCCATGGGTGACGATCAGGGTGACGATCAGGACTACGACCGCACCGCCTAGGGCA
>ERZ1034411.340-NODE-340-length-10503-cov-2.438266_pt1 | contig 10503 bp, 13 predicted proteins | sample MGYA00520583_ERZ1034411 | MGnify/ENA primary metagenome ERZ1034411 (study PRJEB33736, sample SAMEA104288481) | Azolla microphylla | place: Ecuador | collected 1982 | study: EMG produced TPA metagenomics assembly of the PRJEB19522 data set (Is there foul play in...
GGTGGTGGCGGCGCGCTGGCGCTCGGCCGCCGCACGGCCGCCCAGCCAGGCCAGCAGGGCGCCGAGGGCGGCGGCGGGAACGGCGACGAGAACGGCCAATGGGACGGCGGAGGAATCCATCGGGCTGATTTTAAGTGCTGCGGCGGCGCCCGTGGCGGCCGCGCTGTCAGCCGATGCTGAGCAGTTCCTCGTGGAAGCCGCCGATGCCGGCGGCGCGGTCGACGAAATGGATCTCCAGGATCCAGTGCCGCTCGCGGCCCAGCGCATCGAGGCCGCGCATCGGCGCATGGTTGCCGGCATCGGCATAACGGGCCAGCGGATCCTGCGGCAGCGCCTTGTGCGGAAACTCGCCGATCAGGTGCGCGGCGATGCTGCCGCCGAACTGCCAGCCGTAACGCGCGGCCAGGCTTTCGACGTAACGGAACAACTCGCTGCCGGTGACGCCCGGGTGCTCCTGCCAGTAACGCTTGCCGTCGGCGAAGGCGGCGGCGACGTCGTCGCGCAGCTTGAGCTTGCGCGGGTCGGCGCCCAGCACGTAGGTGCGGCCGAAATCCGCCTCCCAGGCCTCGAACACCGGCCCGAGGTCGAGGAACAGGATGTCGTCCTCGCCGATCAGCAGGTCCGGCGGATTGTCGTCGTACGGCGCCAGGGTATTGGGGCCGGCGCGGACGATGCGCTTGTGCCAGTTGCGCTCGATGCCGAACTCGCGCCGGCCCAGCTCGGCGATGTCGCGCGTCAGCTGCGATTCGGTGATGCCGGGACGGATCAGGCTCTCGCCGACGCGTTGGAACAGGGCCGCGGCACGGCGCTGGGCATCGAGCAGGGCGGCGACGCGGCCGGCTTCGGCGTTCAACTGCCGGATGCCCCGGGCGGCGGCGCAGATGCCTGGTACAGCGCCATCTGCGACAGCCTGGCTCAGGCGGCCTTCTTGCGCGCGAAACTGAGCAGGAAGCCCATCTGGTCGGCAAGAATGCGGCGGTTGCTCAGGATCAGGTACTCGGCCAGGTTGGGCGTGTACGGCACCGCCAGCAGCTTCATGCCGGCTTCCTCGGGCGTGCGGTCGTCCTTGCGCTGGTTGCAGTGGCGGCAGGCGGTGACGCAGTTCTCCCAGGCGCTGGCGCCGCCGCGCGAGGCGGGGACGACGTGGTCGCGGGTCAGCAGGTTGGCGGAGAACTGCACGCCGCAGTACAGGCACAGGTTGCGGTCGCGCTGGAACAGGGTGCGGTTGGTCAGCAGCGGGGCGCTGCCCTCGAAGCGGCGCGAGCGGTCGGCGACGGCGATGATCGAGCCGATGCGCAGCTCGGAGACCCGTCCGGTGAGGGCGCAGGTGCCGCCGTGGACGACAAAACGCTCCTCGCCCGCTTCCCAGCACACGCGCTTGCGGGCATAGAGTGTGGCGGCCGTCTGCCAGCGAATCCAAGCTACCGGCATGCCGCCTTTGTCAAGCTTGAGGATCGATGGAATCATCCTGACCCCAACTGTAGCCTAAAAAGCAGCTTTTGTGTTTCAAATGCGATAGTTGCATTGCCATGCGAACGGTTTGATGACAGCCGGGGCGCTAAACTTAGCGCCGGCCCGCTTTTTTTCCAGGAACCTCCCATGCGCCTGCTCCACACCATGCTGCGCGTCGGCAACCTCGACCGCTCCATCGCCTTCTATACCGACGTGCTGGGCATGCGCCTGCTGTCGCGCCAGGATTATCCCGAAGGCAAGTTCACCCTGGCCTTCGTCGGCTACGACGCCCGCGTCGACGGCCGCCAGGTCGGCGGCGCCGAGATCGAGCTGACCCACAACTGGGGCGTGGAAAAATACGAACTGGGCAACGCCTACGGCCACATCGCCCTGGAAGTGGACGACGCCCACAAGGCGTGCGAGCTGGTCCGGCAGCGCGGCGGCAAGGTCACGCGCGAGGCCGGCCCGATGAAGCACGGCACCACCGTGATCGCCTTCGTCGAGGATCCGGACGGCTACAAGGTCGAGTTCATCCAACGCGGCACCGCCGGGGGCTGAGCGGCGGGGTCCGCGGCACGGCGAAAGCGGCCTCACGCCAAGACGCCAAGAAAAGCGCTAAAGGCTTTTTTAGAACTTTGCTTCTTGCTGTTCTTGGCGTCTTGGCGTGAGGCGCTTTTTCTTCGCGCCATTGCGCGACACGACTTTTCTGCTCTTCGCCACAGGATTCCCACGCGCAGGCTGAATCTGCGAAGATCGAATACATGGGGGCTCAGGGATCGAACGCCACGGCTGACGCGGAGCACATGCCCCGCTGGTCGCTGCGCCGGCAGGCCGGCGCGGTGGAACTGGCCCTGGCCGGCGACTGGACCCTGTACAGCGGCCTCACCGGCATTCCCGAGGCGGCGGCGGCGCAATTGGACCTGTCGCCCGGGCAGAGCCTGCGCATCGACACCAGCGCGGTGACCGCCTGGGACAGCACCCTCCCCGCCTTCCTGCTGGCGCTGGCCGAATACTGCCGCCACGAAGGCTGGAAGATGGACGCCGGGCGCCTGCCGGCCGGCCTGCGCACGGTGCTGGCGCGGGAGCTGGCCGACCGCGTGCTGCACGATCTGCGCAACCCGCTCAACGCCCTGTCGCTGCACGCCGACCTGCTGGCGCGGCTGCTGCCGCGCCGCCAGCTCGCGGCCGTCGGCCTCGATCTGCTCGGCGAGGTCCGCCAGCTCCGACTTGCAGCGGGCGCGCAGCTGGTAGATCGAAGAGGTATCGTCCCCCTCGGGGCGGCGGTCGCTCATGCACTGCAGCGCCTTGTGATGGTGGGCGAACAGGTCGCTCTGCTGCTTCTCGCTTTTCGCCGCCGCCATCGCGTCGGAATAGTTCGAGTTGAATTCCTGCAGGTTGAGCGGCCTGCCGGAGGCCTCGAAGCGCGCCGACTCCACATCGGAGATCTGCAGCGGCGTGTCCTTGAGGTCGGCCAGCGCCGCTCCGCAAACGAGCACGGCACCGCACAGCAGAAGATGTTTCATGGTTCGGCCCCTGAAGCCTGAAAGCTAGCCTGACAGGCGCGCCGGACGGTGACAAGCCAAATCCGTCACAGTGGCCGCCGCGCCTTTGCCCAGGCGCAAATCCGACCATTGCGCCGCAAGTTTCGTTCCCCGCCGCCGTTTTCGCGCTTCAGGCGCCGGCCGCCGCGGCCTGGCGAGCGCGGCGGCCGAGTTGCGCCGACAGCAGGCACAGCGCCAGCCCGCCCAGCGCCAGCAGGCTGCCGACCCAGCCGGGCGAGGTCCAGCCGTAGCCGGCGGCGATGGCCAGGCCGCCGAGATAGGGCCCCAGGGCGTTGGCGGCGTTGAAGGCCGAGTGGTTCAGCGCCGCCGCCAGGCCCTGCGCGTCGCCGGCCACGTCCATCAGCCGCGTCTGCAGCACCGTGCCGAGCGCGCCGCCGATGCCGACGCAGAACACGTCCAGGCACAGCCAACCCAGGTGCGGCAGCGCCAGCGGGAACAGCGCCAGCACCAACGCGCTGAACAGCAGCAGGCCGGCGGCGGTGCGCATCAGCGCGCGGTCGGCCAGGCGCGGCACCACCAGGTTGCCGATGGTCATGCCTAAGCCGAACACCGCCAGCACCAGCGGCACCAGCCGCGGCGAGACGTGCGTCACCGCCATCAGCCCGTCGGCGAGGTAGGTGTAAATGGCGAACAGGCCGCCGAAGCCGATGGCCCCGGTGCCCAAGGTCAACCATACCTGCGGCCGGCGCAGCGCGCCCAGCTCGCGCAGCGGGTGCGAGCCCGGGTCCGCCGGGGTGCGCGGCACGTAGCGCGCCGCCAGCGCCACCGTGGCCACGCCGAGCAGGGCCACCAGGGCGAAGCTCCAGCGCCAGCCCAGCGCCTGGCCGAGCCAGTTGGACAGCGGCACGCCGATCACCGTGGCGCAGGTCAGGCCGAGGAAGATGCGGCCCACCGCCTGGGTGCGCTGCTGCACCGGCACCAGCGAGGCCGCCACCAGGGCGGCGACGCCGAAGTAGGCGCCGTGCGGCAGGCCGCTGACGAAGCGCGCCAGCAGCATCGAGGAATAACCCGGCGCCAGCGCGCTGAGGCCGTTGCCGAAAGCGAACAGCGCCATCAGCAGCAGCAGGGTGGTGCGCCGCGCCAGCCGCGCCGCCAGCACCGCGATCAGCGGCGCGCCCACCACCACGCCGAGGGCGTAGGCGCTGATGACGTGGCCGGCGGTGGGCGCGTCTATCCCCAAGCCCTGCGAAATGTCCGGCACCAGGCTCATGGTGGCGAACTCGGTGAGGCCGATGGCGAAGCCGCCGACGGCGAGGGCGAACAAGACCCAGCCGGTGCCGTGGGCGGTGTGCTGCTGCTGATTCATGAAGTGACCGTGAACGATGCGCAGGGGCCGCCGCGGGCTGCACGCAAGGGATGAGCCGGCGGCAGGCTTGGATGGGCGCGGCGGCAAAGGAGTACGATGCTGTCCGCCCGCAAGGCGCGGGGCGCGAGCGACAGCTGGCGTATTTTAGAACAAACGGACGTGGAACAAATGCGAAACGAGGGAGCGGGCCGATGAAGTGGCGCACGGCGACGGTGGTGGGCGTGTTGGTGGTGATCGCGGGCGCGGTGGGCGTGGCGATGCTGCTGCCCTCCGCCCACATCGGCGCCGGCGGCGACAGCTCGCCCGACGATGTCGGCTGCGTCAGCACCACCTTCCGCGTCGCCAGCCCCAACGACAAGGTCTGCGTCACCGCCTACCCGGACCCCGCCGTACCCGGCGTTACCTGCTACCTCAGCCAGGCCCGCACCGGCGGCTACTCCGGCGCCCTGGGCCTGGCCGAAAACCCCTCGCGCTTCTCCCTGGCCTGCGTCGCCGCCAGCCCGGTGACCCTGCCGCCGGACCTGCCGGAGGACGCCTACGTCTTCAGCGAGCGCACCTCGGTCATCTTCAAGAAGACCACGGTGCGGCGCTGGGTCGACCGCAAGCGCGGCATGCTGGTGTACCTGGGCTATTCCACCAAGGTGGTCGAGGGCTCGCCGATGAACAGCGTGTCGGCGGTGCCGTTCGTGAAGTAAGGCCGGCCGCGGCCGGCCCGGCGAAGAGGGGGCGGCCGAGTGAAGTGCACTGTTAGGCCCGATAGCCTTCTGTATCCCAAGTAGGGCGGGTCAACGACCCGCCTGCGGCGAAGCTGCACGCGGTAAACGGCGGGTCGCGACCCGCCCTACACGGGCTTAGTGCGCGTTCTTCAGCTCCATATCGATCTGCGCAAACATTTTGTCGGTCCAATCCACGGCGAAGGCATAGCCGAGCATGGCTTTGTGGTTGTCGATCGATACCTTGGTCTGGCCTGCGGCGGTCGGCTCGATGTAGACGCCGACGTTCTCCGAGCCTTGGCCGAAAGCTGGCTTTCTTCCGCCCTCGACGAAACCGTGCTCCGGATCCTGTTTGAACACTTCCAGCCCGAGATCCTGGAATGCCAGCACCGAGGCTTGGTAGGCCTTGTCTGGACTGGCGTTGTAGAGCCTTGAGGGAGTCGAGCCTGTCTTTTCCGGCTCCGCCGCACATCCAACGCACAGAATAGCCACAGCCAGCAGAGGCACCATCTTTTTCATCGTACCCATGAGCATTCTCCTTACTTGCCTGATGTATTTGAATCCGGCGCCGCGCTGAGCGCGGCGATCTGCGCAGTCAGCTCCCGCACCACGGCCGATCCGGCCTGGCTCATCGCGCCAATATAGTCGATCGGCCAGGCCACGGAGATGAGGTCGGTGTGCACGACCATGCGGACAAACGGCGGGTTATTCCCGCTGGAGAGCTCGGACACCACCACCATGCGGCGTGCCGCTGTGCTGAATTGGGTGACACGGCAGCGGATGAAGGTGACATCTGTCGCGTCTGCGGGAGCGGCATCGGTCACTGCTTTGAAATGTCCGGAGGCGGTAAGCGACTGGACCAGGTCGGTGCGCAACAGCTTGAGTGCGTCCGGGGCGATGCCGCCGTCGGGGGTGTTGTCTTCCACCGGCTGGACGTACAGGATTTGACCAGGCCGGCCGCTGGACTGGGGATAGATTTCAGTGTGCGGGACGGTGCCGCAGGCGGAGAGCAGGACCACGTATAGCAGCAGCAGGAAAGTATTTTTCATGGTTGCCCCCGTTTTGCGATCCCTTAGTCTTGTTAATGGTCTTGCTAATGCGAACGGTGCCGCTTGCGATGTCCGCGATCATTCCCTGTCGACCGACAGCCTACCCAAAAGCAGTCGGTCACGAACGACCCGTAAGGGCCGACTGACGACGGTCACTTATCCGGACCGCCAAGCCGGCTAGAAATAACGTACACCTCGACGCCGCTCATAGAGCATTCCTCATGCGACGCGTTGTTGACTGCAATTACCTCGATTGGAGTTCCGGACTTCTCAACAAACGTAATGTGATGAACCTGCCGGTACAGATCCTTGCCGATCTTTTCCGATGCTACGCGCGTCGTTCTGGTCTTACTGAAATCAGTGGTCTCACTGTAAATCAGGCCAGCGTTCTTTAGCTGCACAAAGGCCATATTCGTGGCCCAATTATTTGGGCCATCGCACTTCGGATCACCGGCAACCGCTGAAAGGGGTGACGCAGCCAGTAGGACCAAGATCATGAGTCGCATAAATTTAGACTACCCCAAAGCTCACAGCCATGAGTAGCTGGAATGGGCCGACAGCGGCGTTACTTGAATTCGTGCCCGGGCTCGTCCAAGAAAAAGAACTCTGCACTGTGCTTCCGCGCGAAGAAGTCCAACTCTGTTCGCACGCCAGCCAGCGCTAGTGACAAGGCCTGCACTGAGTCAATACCGATTGTGCGATGAATGTGCTGGATCGGACCACCTCGGATTTCATACTGGCATTGCCAGTCTCCTTGAGGTATTTGCTCTGGCACGAAGAACTTCACTACGACAGCGTCTTCCGAGCCGGAGTGACGCTTGAGAACTAGGCTGCGCTCAGCAGCTACCATGCTCATAAATTGTTCGGACAGCCAACGCTGGATCGCATGGAAAGCTCTCTGTATCCGGTTCAATGTGGCTCGCAATGTTGTAGCCTACCCCAAAGCTGCCATTCGCGACCGGCCGATTCGGGCCGCCATGAGACTTGAGCGCCTTGTAACGGCGCTCACTTCTTCGCGCTTGTTGAATCGTCGTTCTGAACCGCGCCAAGCGCCTCCGCCAACTGCGGGCCCGTTATGGCGCGCGCCTTGTACTCGTCAACAAAGTAGTTGATCCGATTAGCTAGATACTGAAGCGACAGCCAGCCTAAGCCTATTAAATCTCGCCGCTCATTGGCATCGAGTCTCACAAGGCAGGGATAGGTGACGACAGAAGCTTCGCATTCCACCAGTAGGTATAGCTCGCCATCGTCAGCGCGAAGCAAATGCCACCATCCGTCGTCTGTGTGGTACGGCAATGGGGGCGGTGGGAACTCCAATTTCATGGCTACCTAGCCTATCTGAAAGGTTCCGTTCATGACCGACCGCAAAGTGCCGAACGCGGCAGGCGGGTCGGGGCCAAGAGGAGTCAAACTTCGACTGTACTTACCTCCCGCCACCCCTTTTCTGATTGCGGACCAGAATCACTACGCCGGCCACGATCAGCACCAGCGGCCACCATTCCATGATCAGGTAGCCGATGTGCGGCACCCAGCCGAACTTCAGCGCCAGGAAATACACGCCCACCGCGATCATGAGGTAGGCGCCGAGATTCGAGTTGTTGCGCATCAGGTGATCCTGGTCAGCAGTGGGTGTAGCCCAGAAGAAGCGAAGTCTAAACGGGAAGCGCACCGATCCGATCAGATCGAATGCCGGCTCCGAAGCAGAGCGCCGCCGCCAACGACCAACGCGCCGGCGGCGACGAACATTTCGTTGCCGACGAACCAGCCCATCATGCTGACCCAGGCCGGCACCATCGCCAGCAGCGTGAAGCCGCAGAACAATACGATGGGCTTGCTGAACGAGGCCTTGCTGAAGGTGGCGATGAGGGTGATGGCGGCGAGGGCGGTCCAGGTCAGGGCGATCATGAAGAACACCGACCGCAGCGCGCCGGGGAGCTTGCCCTCCAGGTTCGAGCTGGCAAGCGCTGCCGAGACTTTGGGATAGGCAAGGAGCAGGTGTATGGCCGACCCCGCCAGGACGATCAGGCATCCCAAGACGATCAGCGATCTTGCGGCGGCTTTGCGCTTGTCCATCCCCGTCCCCTGGCCTTTGTATTGAGCGGTTAGCCTATCCGAAGCTGCCAGGCACGGGCGAGGGTAGCCCGGATGAAACGGAGTGTAATCCGGGAGCTTCGGGGGAAAGCCCCGGATTCCGTTTCACTGCATCCGGGCTACGGTTGGCTAACCTTGTTGCCAGCGCGCCGCCACCACGCCCAGCAACGCCGCCTCCAGCTTGCGCGCATACGCCGCGGAGTCGAACAGCGCCAGCTGGTGCCGCTGCGTGGTGAGCGTGCCGCGGATCGCTTCGCGTCTTGGCCGGTCCCTGAGCAGGGTTTCGGCGATGTGGCGGTATTCCTCGGCGCTGCGCGCCACCAGCTGCTCCAGGCCCACGGCGCGCAGCAGGCTGCCGGCGACGCGCGAGGCGAAGCTGTCGCCGCTGCGCGTCACCACCGGCGTGCCGGCCCACAGCGCGTCGCTGGTGAGGGTGTGGCCGCCGTAGGGGAAGGTGTCGAGCAGCAGGTCGCAGGCGCGCAGGCGGGCGAGGTGGTCGGAGGCGCCGAGCGGCGGGCTGAAGACGAGGCGCTCGCCGGATATGCCGTGCGCTTCGGCCGCGCGCCGCAGGTTGGCCTGTACGGCGGCATCGTCGCCGAGCAGCCACAGCAGGCGCGAGGCATCGGCGGCGAGCAGGCCGCACCAGGCGGCGAACAGTTCCGGCGTGAGCTTGTAGTGCTGGCCGAAGTTGCCCAGCACCACCGCGTCCGCCGGCAGGCCGAAGCTGGCGCGGTCGCGCGCCGAGGGCAGGGCGCGGCGGCTGTCGTTGGGCTGGTAGCAGCCGGGCAGGCGCAACACGCGCTCGGCGTAGAACGATTCGTGGTCCGGCGGGATGACGTAGTCGTCGGCGACGATGTAGTCCATGCAGGCGGCGCCGGAGGTGCCGGGGTAGTACAGGTAGTGGATCTGGATCGCCGCCGGGCGATGCGCGAACAGGCCGATGCGGCCGTTGGCGAGGCCGCGCAGGTGCAGCAGCACGTCGATGCCGTCGCCGTGGATGAGGCTGGCGGCGTCGCGGTCGGAGAGGTCGTGGATTGGCACCAGCCGGTCGTAGGCGGCCTGGCAGCGCCGGCGCAGCGCGCCGCCGTCGTCCTTGCCGTAGTCGTAGGCGATCAGCTCGAAGCGCCGGCGGTCGAACTGCTCGATCACCCCGGTCAGCAGGTAGGCGGTGGCCTGCTGGTGGAAATCGGCGCCGACCAAGCCGATACGGATGCGCGCGCCCGGCGGCCGATGCACGAAAGCCTGCGGCGTGGCGGCGTGCGGCCGGTAGTAGTTGCGCGCGGTGGCGAGCTGGGTGCGGGCGTCGAGCAGCGGCGAGGCCAGGGTGGTTTCGCCGACGAAGGCGCGGCCGCGGCTGATGTGGGCGACGACGCTGCGCTGCAGATCCTCATGGCGGCGCCAGTCGCAGCGGTTGACCGAGTCGTAGAGGGCTTTCCAGGCGGCCTCGAACTGCAGCGTCGGCGGCTCCGCATCGGCATCGCGCGCGGCGGCCTGCTCCGTCGCTTCGAAGGCATCCAGGTGGCGGCCGGCCGCGAGCAGCTCGCGCGCCCGCGTCATCCAGGCCTCGGCATCGTCCGGCTGCGCGGCGGGATCAGTGGCTGGATGGGCGGCTGGATGTGCAGCCATGGAGGCGCGGCATGGCCGCGGGTGGTGGAGACCGCGCCAGTGTACCCAAGCCCCGGCCGGCGACGCCGGCCGGGGCGGTCAGGCCAGGCTCAGGCGGCGCTGGCCGGCAGCGGCTGCCGCTCTTCCGGCGACAGCACTTCCTGCGTCTGCGGCTCGGGCAGCGGCTCCAGCGCCAGCAGCTGCTCCAGCTCGGCGCGGAAGGCCTCGACCAGCAGGCGCGGCTTGGGCAGCAGGGCCAGGTCGGCGGAGATGCCGAAGCTGATGTGGCCGGCGTAGCTGAAGAAGCTCAGGCCCAGGCCGATGCCGCCGGACTGCGGCGGCCAGAACACCAGGTTGCACATGCGCGCGCCGGCGATGCGCACCGGCCGCGCCGGGCCCGGCAGGCTCGACACCACCGCCACCGACTTGGCGCCGATGCTCGCCACCAGCTTGCGCTCCAGCGGCATCGGCAGGTGGCCGGCGGCGGCCAGGCCGAGTAGGGTGGCCTTGGCCTGCGGCGAATCCTTCAGCTCGGCCATGCGCCGCGCCACCAGGCGCAGGCGGCGGCGCGGCTCGGGCTCGCCCACCGGCAGGTCGAGCAGCACCAGGCCGAAGTGGTTGCCCATCGAGCGGCCCTTGCCGGGGCGCAGGTTCACCGGCACCGAGATGCGCAGGCTCTGCTCCGGCTCCAGGGTCAGGCCGTCGAGCTGCCTGGCGAAGGCGCC
>ERZ1034411.341-NODE-341-length-10412-cov-43.587815_pt1 | contig 10412 bp, 9 predicted proteins | sample MGYA00520583_ERZ1034411 | MGnify/ENA primary metagenome ERZ1034411 (study PRJEB33736, sample SAMEA104288481) | Azolla microphylla | place: Ecuador | collected 1982 | study: EMG produced TPA metagenomics assembly of the PRJEB19522 data set (Is there foul play in...
GGCGGGACTCTCATTTCATTTAAGGGGGGTGACCTTAGGCCACCCTTTGAAATAATCTAAAGCCTTACAATCAATTTCTGCGATGCCATAAAATGTGAACCAACGACTCATAAACGATTTTGGGCAAAATAAGAATTAGTGATTGAAAAAGACCCGCAGCTTGCTTGCTTGCTTGCTTGCTTGCTTGTGAAGCCGACCAGCGTACTGCCAACACGACTTGTTTATGCCTATTAAAGAACCTTTTAATGCTAATTCACAGAAAACTATACGAAGCATACAAAATAACTAATATACGAAACGGAAGCTGGAAATACGTCAGTTTCTTACGATTCTATTGTTCTCGGTAAAATTCGAGTGGAATCTTGCCATCCGGGGGCGGATCTCTCGCTCGGGCGGCGGGCGTGTACCGCGCAATTTGCGCTTGAAGTCACTGCTCCCCAACGAACGCGTGAAACCTCATCGGGTCCCTCTTATTCGATATGAGATTGTACCCCCAGCACTTTGTGCCCCTCTGTTTCAGAGATTTGGTAGCGGTATTTAAGATAAGGACCTCAGCACTTTGGCGGGTTACCTTCCATCTGTTAAAGTATAAAGTACGTATCTAAGATTTCTTTCCTGGCCTTGCTCGCATTTGCATATTAGGGGTGCAACCTGACTGCCCTCTCTGGTGCGCTCCATACCACCGTTTTCTATAGCTTAGACAAGTGGTCGATCCCCAACTCTCTGTCTTTGATCGGTATATTTATAGTGTTTGCCAGGCGCTGACTATATTTGCGGAAGGGTTTCCAAAGCCTAGACTTATGCCTGGCTGCCGAAATACATACACGACTCGGATAAATAAACAGCCCAGGACGTGACGATAAATCTGACCAGTTATCTGCGAGAGAATGATAACGAGAAAAGCCCATAATGACGTAGTTGTAATACTATATGATTTAGTCATGGCTGTTACCCTTTAGTGTCGTTACAGATTTGGGTTTTCGCCCCCCTTATGACGGCATGTGTATTTTGTACGGTCTGGTGATTACTCTATCTACAGAAGCTTTCATGTAGACGGACGCAATTCTTGGTTTTCATATAATAGAGCTGATTCTTTGCCCGGAGCCCCGCTCGATACGAGTTCCCTTCAGGCTAATGGTTGTTCCCAGAAATGAGGTTTCTTCGCTGCACGGGTGAGTAATTTTTGTTTTTCCCTTCCATTCTGGGCGCTCTCTCAGGAGTTCTGCCATCTCTGCTTCCGGCTACTTTGCCTTTGATAGTAGAGCGGTTACTCCGATGATAGGATTGTCTACGTGACGAACATGTTTTAGTCATCGGAAGTCCTTGTCGTTCATTACCGTAGCGGGTGTCTGTTTTTGTCAACTTTCCAATTCTGCTACCTGTTAAGCTTGTCCTTTTTTCTGAGCGTACCTTAGCCTGAAGGTGATTTTCATCCACTTGCTATTTTTTTTCCAGAAAACGCTTCGCGTTTCCTATTCTACGGGCCTTTCTCTGCCACGGTTAAATTTCCGGATTTTTTCTATCACCCGTCAATCGAGCTCGTTATGGTAGATACTCGCCAGTATCGGGGATATGTTATTCCCCATCTCTTTTTTTGCGAACAAAGCGGGCAACCTTTCGGGCCACCTTCGGGGCCCTAGCCAACAGGCCGCCTTTGTGGTGTTGAATCCGCATTTGCCCGCGCGTAGTGTTCTTCAGATAAGTCTCATCGATTTATTGTCTCCGATCCTTCTCCCTATGATTTCGGTTAGTATACGCGAATTGATGGTGCCATAGCAGTTGCTTGTGCCTCCCCTAATTGCCCACATAGCGGCTTTGAAATTGGTGCGTATGCTTTTGGGTGCAGTACGACACGATTTTCTCGATTAAAACCCGTGCGACATTTTGCTGAATGTCGGTTCATATACCACTTCCAAAATCATCCTCGGCGCTTCGAGAACGATCTCATCCGGGATTACGTTCAAGGGTCAGGATTCGCTCTATCCATGAGGAGGAAGGCCTCGTCCATAAGGAAATTTCTCCGTTCTCAGTTCCTCTTAGACTTAGTTAATCTAGTCCGCTGGGGTGCTATCTAACATCTAGCCTAACATAGCTGGGGTAGGGCGGTGCGATTAGACGTTACCCACCGCTATGAATGGTGGATCTCTGTCCAAAGGTAAGGAATACGGCTTGTAATTTTTATGTTTTGGATTGACCTAGTTTGTTCAATAGATTTAGTTAGGGTAGTTCGGCACCCACGACGTTGGTGTGCAGAGGTTCTTTAACTTGAGTTTCTCCAGCTCCCGTGAGCATGATGGCGTATGTCTTGAAGTGGATCTCTCTAGCCGGTTGGGCCTTCGGCCCACTACGGCCATTCTTAGTTTGGCTTTGACAGTGCTATCTCAAGGGGCGCCGAAATAAGGATTATTGAGAGATCTCGTCGAGACCAGGTCACCGTGCATCGCTCAGTTAGAATTTAGTGACCTAACCTTAGTGGTTCTTTTTACCGAAGTAGTAAAGGGCTTTTCGGAATCCTCCCGTTGCCCAGTTGCACCTCTGCTGGGGTCCCCTCTTAAGTAGATCTCTCTCACCCTGCTCTTCGGCGCCTCAACTTTACCTCGCGGAGTTTTTCTACCGAAATATGAGGCCAAGGGACTCCCCCATGTAGTCAAACTTCAAGTCGCACAATGAAGATTAAGGCCTATTACCCTGCCATCATCGGCAGGAGTTCATGTAAAGAACCGGTGTGTCATGTATATATCGGCAATTATCCAGTTGAACCTAGAAATCCTTGTTCCAGTAAACGCAGCGATAATCGTAAGGGTCAAGGTCACCCTGCCCTCCGAACCGGACGTGAAGGTCTCCCCTCATCCGGCTCTCCACAGAACTTTGAATGGGTTAATCAGTTATAGCTTCTTTGAATTCACCTCGTGCGTGCGCAATCACCGGATCCGGATCGGAGGTAACTAGACCCCTATGCATCTGGACATGATGGTGGTGACATGGAGGAGAGGGATCCGTTTTCGGTTCGGTGCCGGCTGAATGGCGGCCAGGCCTGATAGTCTTTATCTATCCCAAAGTTCACCGCCTCACGGCCTTCATGATGAACCGGCGGAAATGGTCGAGATGTCTCACTAGCTTACGGACGTGATAAATCTCAATGTCCAGTCCCAGCACGGCACTGGCTAGGTTGGTCCAGAGTTGCTTGAGGAAGCGAATCCAGTCAGGGTTGAGAGACTTGAATTCACTGGTGATCTGAACTTTTACATTCACACTCTTCCCCGATCTCAGCTGAAGGCATCAACGAGATCTTTCTGTCTCTTTTATCCACATACTCCAGGTTTCTACTGAACGAATTATTTCCTGACTTGTGCCTACCCGCAGGCCGAAACAACGGAGATGGCGGGCCATTGGATATGATAATCCACTATTGCCTTCGCCAAGTGAAGATTATCGCAAATATGATAATACTGCCTGATCTTCCGTAGTGAGTGCACGGGTTTCCGTGGGGTCTTAAGGATCCCGCTGAACCTAAAGAAGAGCTGTTGAATCTTTGACGGCAGGCCATACAGCTAGCTGTTCCTCGAAGGAACGCGGTTCTTCCCCCTTCCCCGCGCGCTTCTCCGGCTGGGATGAAGCTAGAGTTGGTTGCTAGAGTTCCCGCCCTAACGGGAACCCGGCCTTTGGCCCTCTCTCTTCGGTCTCGTGGTTCTATCCTCTCCCTTCCAGAGTTTCCCTTTGAGACTGTAGGCACTTCCTCGCCTCGCCTCCCTCGTCCTCGGGTAATTCGGCCGCGCGCGAAAAGACGCCAGGTTGGTTTCCAGGAGAAGGGAGCAAGAGAGCTGACTGGTAAATTTATCCGGGTCTCCGGGCGCCTTCCGCAAAGCTCTCGCCAACAGGGTCACAGCTCTCTTCCTGAGAGCCGCCACGAGCCGCTTCTCACGGATCTCAGCCATATAGTGAGCCGTGTTTCTCACTCTCAGACGCCACTCGCGTTATTTCGAGGAGATTCGAGGCCAATTCTTGATCGAGGGCACCTTAATACGCATACCCAAAAAGGTAGCTTTTGAAAAAGCAATATGCTTTGCTCTAGTCGCCATGCTTACCTCTAACCGTAGCTGATTCCACAAGAATTTGGTAATTCTGTCCCAAATCCCTCTCACCAAATTCGCGTAACCGGCAATTCCTGGCAATGAGTCGTCCGCGTAACGCACGTATTTCACCTGAATGGATTTGGGGTCTTTGAACGGGGAGATGCCCGCCTTTCTAGCCGCCCTCTTGGCCATAACTGCGATCGATATTCCCTGGAAGGGAGGGAGTTTCATAATATGCTAATTGGCTTCGAAGCGGGGATATGCTCTATTCCTTCTGCGGAGCTTACAGGTCTTGGTAGTGCCATATTGTCTAACCAATGAATCAATGAACGCGTCTAGCTTGTAGAGGTGGATGTTACATAGAGGGGGCGAAATGATACTACTCCCCTACGGTACTCCTTCATTTAGGTTAGGCCTTCCTCGCTCACCCTCCATTAGACTTGCCTCAGAAAGACGGTCTAACAGAAGCATGAATCCAGGATCTTCCATCCTTCGTTCAATGGAAGACTTAGGGATGTTCTGATCAATGGAATCGTAACCTTTCTCGATGTCGAGCTCTAACAACCAAGAGATGCCTGTCCATTTTTTCGTTATGAACTCCAGTCCCATATGACACCCTCTGTTCGGCCCGAACCCATGCGAGTAATCTAGAAAGGTACTACTTTTTTCATACACGCCTTCTGGAGCTATTCAAACAGCTTCCTACACGACCCTGTCCCTCGGTGAAGTTATGCGTTGCGGCCTTCCAGCAGTTTTATCAGGCTCTGATATCATGACACGTCGAGCGGGTTGAACTCCCTCGAAACTTTCATCCCGAATAGCTTAGCAAGTCTCATTAACCCATCAATTCTCTACCTTTCAGTGAAAGCTTCTGCTTCCCTTAATACCCGCCATACGACCAGTATCTGCCATACGATATTAGACATGGGGTTTGCAAAAGATCCCGGAGCCTTCAGGAAATCCCCAAAAGCTCTGGCGGAGATCGTTATTTTCCCGTGCTCTAGCTATTTTGCTCCCTAGACCGTTAACCGTACATATAAATACGATGGCGTAGCCACATCTTGAGGATGGTAGAGGGCCGCTACTTCCTACCACGACAGGAACCTAGCATACCATGATCCCGGTAGCTGCGCCCATGCATCTCCCCGTGCATGCCCCGCCGCCGAAGGGGAGCCTGTAGCGGGACTCGTTGACTTACGCTCTGGCTAGCGCTACACCAACTTCGGTCTTCACGCCGCCCTTACTGTCCTTCAGGCGGATGGAGTTAGGTTTACCGTTTACCCACCACGGAGCTTAGGGCCAACGGGTCGTAACGTGCTCTTCGCGCGTGATGGCCGCCTCAACGCCGCCTTTCCCCAGAACTGCACCTTCGAAACAAGTACTACCTGAAAAAGAAGAAATGAGCTCTTTCATGCGTTCCATTCCTGTGTGTTCGTGAGATTTATTTCTTTTCTTGTATTTATAGCTTTTTGTTGTTTTGTAAAAGAAAAGCACTCGGTCTCGCCTTTCTGCTAGTCTCATTTGCTCGGCCAATTCCCTTCCCTTTCATTTCAATCATTTTCGGCAATGCCGGAAAGCAGCAGAGAAATGGCTAGAGCGAGCTTTGAAAAGTGTAATTCGGCGGGCGATAATGGCTAAGGCGAGCATTGCTACGGGCGAGCAGTGTTGCTTGCAAGGTCTCTGGGTGCCGCCCGCGTCCCGGAACTTCTTTGTGATTTCCCCGCAAGCAAGCAAGCAAGCAAGCAAGCAAGCAAACTCAGGATTTGTTTCCTGGCATTTGATCCGTCCTTGGAATTTCTTTATGCGGAACAAAGAATTCATGCCCCCAACCACTTGCCAGTCTCGCTTTAACAACTAGGTTTAGTTCGCCGAAATGATTGATGTCTCGAACGAATGTCGCCCGAGGGAAGGGAAGGGAAGGGAAGGGAAGGGAAGGGAAGGGAAGGGAAGGGAGTTGGCTCGCTCCCCGTGCTCACGATAAAGAAAATCGGATAGGCTTCAGGAAGGCCAAAAAAGCGGCACGAAATAACATCGGGATTCCGAAAGTATACACTTAAGATAGATCTAGAACAAGACCCGAATCCCACCATAAGTGGCAAACCCCATTACTCATGTAATAAGACAAAGCTAAGAAAGCAAAATTGACTAAGCCCGGAACAAACCAATAAGAGTAGTTTACAATAAAGAAAGCGCATTAGTAACGATTCTCGAAAGTGAGGCTGAGATGACCAACCTTCAAGGGAAAGATACCAACAAACAACACAGTGGCTAGGAAAGCCCCGGGAATTCTATAGAAGATAGGGAGGGTCAAAGTAAGCTATGGCTTATGAATGGTAATATGAAGTAGTAACGGTCAATCAATTTACATTCTGTTGGCTTTGATTCGAGGGGCGAGAATGCCCTAGCATCCATTAGAGGGACTTGCGTTGGCTTTCTTTGCCAACACGAGGTCTGTTCTTGATATTTATAACAGTTTGTTAGGGGCTCATAGCGTCGTTCAAGTCCGTCCATTTCACCGCTTCTTCTTGGGCACTACTAGTTGGTGGTCCTAGACGAAGTGATGGTGATCATCCATCAGTTTCGCTCCGCTTTTCGGCATGAAGATTTGTTCTTGTGATTGAACGCTCCAGTTACTTACGTTTTCCCGATTCTTAAATAATAAAAAATTCGCGGGCGGGCGGTAGTAATTTTCCTATTTGCAGGGCGGACGATAGGAGGGTATTTGATAGAAGAACAGCCAGTAGATGCTATCAGTATTGCAGCGGCGAGGCTCAACAAAAAAGCGCTATTCGTAGTTATCGCATGGTAATAGCGCTGGTATACATCTGTAATGTGAGAGATAAGATCGTTTGTGTTATAGACCTTCACTCCTAACCGCCCGCGTCCCATCGGTCAAGCGGGGCTATAATCAATAAGTAATACCACTTGTCAATATGCATACCATATATTATTGCTTTGGCGGATTTGCCGAAGCCCATCATACGGGCTTCGCTATAAGGCTGACCGAAAACTGCAGTAGAGTAGGCAGGAACCCGACATTGTGTACTTTTTTTCTCCCGTCTCTGTTGCTTGCTGAGGTAGAGCCATTTGTTGCAGGGGAAGAATGGTCTGCAGGGTTAGAGTCGTCTACTGTACTGTTAGGGGTGAGTTGTCTGTTAGTGAGGAAGCGCGTTCCCTGAAGACGGTGGTGCCGCCCGCCCGCTGGGGGCGAAGATGATGGTCCCGTCAAATCCGCCAAAGATGAGGATCCCACTGAGGCTTTTTTCGTTTACCTTCATTCTTTTTCCTAAGACCACGAAAATATTTTAATAGTGATTTCTAATTTATGTCAACGCATAGTTTTCTCCAGCGGCTCTGTCGTCGCTACATGTAATTTGAAAGCAGCACTGTTTCATCTTAAGATTTATGGCTTGTTTAAAGTAATCGAAATTACCGTACACTTTATCGATTACAAACCCACACAAAGATGTCACTACGACATTGTAGTGATCTACTAGGACTTTCCTTCGTGCGTGAAAATTACTAGCTTTCTTCGCTCCTACAATGGGGGGACAACCTCTCTTTCCACTTCTTCAAGAAAAAGGAGTGCTCAACAGGAAGGAATAGGATCCCCTTCTTTTCTTTTCTTTTCTTGCGGCACCCAATGATACGCGTTATATATCTCTTCTTTAGGGGCCTTGAAGCCCAGCTGCTTTTCAAGATACTCCCTTGGCTCTGCTGCTGTTTCGATGTACCCGCATAATACTATACTGCATCTTAATGTCATCTACCACCTTGATGGTCTTTAGTAGCGCTAGGGTTCTATTGTCGTACAGTGAGAATATAGCGGAGCTATAAGGTTCTTGAACAGGAACTCAGGATGAACCAGCGGATGACCCAATGACTCAAACAGGGTCTTCTTATACATATCTGATAGAGCTTTTGATACTGCGTGGTCTGAGAATCACTGTATACAGCGGCTTGCTTTTTCAGGAAAGCAAGCCTCTTCGCAGCAAGCATGGAAAACCACCTTATCACTCAGCAATGTGCATTGGTTGCTATCCGAGCAATTAGGGTTGGGTTTGACCAACTCTCTCTTGGAAAGCGAGAATTCTCGCCTCGTCACACTACACTATCAAGTCAAAGTTCCCAGACATGACCTTCCGGAGAAACTGGTAAATAGAATACGCGGTACGCCTGCGGCTCTCGGCGCCTCGACTGGATCCAGACCCCGCATTGGAACTTTCCTACGTAGGGAAATAACTATTTAGTTTGGGAGAGTGGTTCCCGGAATAATGATCTCTAAGAGCAAAAGTTGAGGGTTCGAATCCCATTTTCTCTTCTCTGAATTACGAGAGTGATACGAGTTGCTGTCTGCTGCTCTTGCCAACCCATTTCGTGAAATTCCCCTCTAGCTCAAGAAACGAGGTCATAGCCGAGCGGCAGGCCCGCCCTGCGTACTTCTCAACTCCTGAATAAGGAGCTCGAATCTACTGATCCGAGCATTCGCTCGTATTCTGAAAGATGTGTCGTACTAGAGGTGCCAATCAAGCAAGCGCAATCAACAACCCGTCTCCTTGGGGTTCTTGCAGAGAACAGGGTAAGGCGGCCAGAGGAGCGGAATGAAGTTTCAAGATGATGAGGTAGCCGGCTCTCGAGAAAGCGACTTCTCTCTAGCGCCGATACGATCGAAGTGGTAAACCAAAAGTGAACCTGCCAACGACACACCTTTATGTATGACATAGTTTCGACAGGACGGGATGTCTTAGATAAAGCCTAAACTCTGTAAAAAGAAGAAAGGGGGGCACGCACGCACGCACGCACGCACGTATAAACAATAGCTCCTCCCGCAGCAAGCAAGCAAGCAAGCAAGCAAGCAAGCAAGCAGTGTTTGCCCATATGATACGTGTTGCATATGGAACGAGGATGGGGGCGTAGTTCAATCGGTAGAACGCATGTTTTGCAAGTATGAAGTTATCGGTTCAAGTCCGATCGTCTCCATTCGTATACAGATTGGCACATTAGATAGAAATCCAGCAGATCCCCCGCCCGCCCGGGGAACCGGGCGACATACGTGCGGACAAAGAGCTGCCTGCCTGCCTGCCTGCCTGCCTGCCCTCACGGGCAAGCTAACCCGCCGGTTCATCCGGATGAAAACCAACCGGTTCATCCGGATGAAAACCAACCGGTTCATCAAACCCGCCAACCCCTTTTTCATCATGAAGGCCTTCATGCATGATGATGAAAACCGCTTCATCTTAGGACAGTTATCTGTTGCCGATTCATCCAGCCAGGTTGGTTAAATCTACAGAGTGCACACGAACGAAGTAACCTTAGGACCTGATTGTAGGTACCGTCGTCCCAAAGAATCCTCTCCAGAACACTCAATGCCCATTCATAGAACGAGTAAAGAATGTGCTAGGAGATGGAATTCAGCATCGCGAAGATACGGTTCTTTCCAGCCGCTTCCCTCTTCATTCATTCATTCATTCATTCATTCATTCAGAGCGGAGAACAATTTTTTAGTAATAGAAACAGCAGTGGCTATTTTGGCTCACGTAGCTCAAAGGATAGAGCATTCCTATGTACCACCCGGGCGGGAAACTAGCCGGTTCGAGTCCGGTCGTGGGCTGGTGGGAGGAACAAGCAAGAATGGTTCAATACGGCGTCTAACAGGCAAATCAAGAATTTCACTTCGAATCCTGGACTTTAGCACCTTGCTGTTTATGGTGTTTCATGATCAGTATCGGAAACGAATGGAGAAGCGGTAGAACGTGCGGAACCGCATATTGGATTATTCTAGTGCGGCATGAAGCTGCTGGCGCCGAGTCGGCCGGATGAAAGCCGTTAGCGATGCTCCGCTTGTTCCCTGGCACGGGCGGCGCGCGAAGGCAACTTCCGCGTCGTAAGCACCGAGTTCGGTTTGTCGAGCAACTCAAGTGAGGCGAACCTAAAAAGGGAAGGAAGGGAGAAGGTCGTAAAGGTGGCCTCGTTATCTGTATCAGAGGTCAGAATAAATGAGTGCGGGAGAACCTGCCGGCCCGGCCCGGCCCGGCCCGGCCGTCCTCTACTTCCGATTTTGGTTATCTCACGAGCGAGCCAACGGTTCCCCGGGGGTTCTCGGAAACAAGAACGCGTTGGCGGGTCCTGGAGTGCCCGTCAAGAGCGCACGCGCATACCCCGCGGGGTAACTATTACGACCAGCACCCTCCGCATTTCGGCACAGTGGAACGTGTAACCGGCCCGAGGTTTCGTTTCAACTTACACTTGTTTCATGTTGGGATGGGTAGACCAACTGCCTGCCCGCAAGGGACAAACTAAATCCTCAGGTCGGGTGGGATGGCACTACTGGCAAATACT
>ERZ1034411.342-NODE-342-length-10394-cov-2.584389_pt1 | contig 10394 bp, 9 predicted proteins | sample MGYA00520583_ERZ1034411 | MGnify/ENA primary metagenome ERZ1034411 (study PRJEB33736, sample SAMEA104288481) | Azolla microphylla | place: Ecuador | collected 1982 | study: EMG produced TPA metagenomics assembly of the PRJEB19522 data set (Is there foul play in the...
CGCCGCCGACCGCCAGCCGGCGACCCTGAAGCAGGCGATGCTCGACCGACGCATGTTCGCCCAGGTGTCGCGCGAGCCGGGCGAGGACATCGACATCCGGATGCAGGCCGAGGGCCACCCGATGGGCTCGCGGCTGAGCTGCGATCCGGGCAAGACCGTGCCTTTGACGGTGAACGTGATGAGCGCCACCGGCGGCAAGTTCTCCGGCACCCTGCGCCTGTACGATCACGCCGATCCCGCCGCGCCGCTGGCCGCCACCACCGGCACGCCGCTGGCCACCGCGCAGGGCGACACGCTGCGTTACGACCTGCCGGTGAAGGGCGACGGCGAGCACTGGTTCTTCATCCGCGTCGACAACGCCAAGGGCGAGTCGCTGGCTTACACCAGCCCGGTGTGGATCGGGCCGCGCGCGCCCGCCACGCCTTAGCGGGGCCACCGGCCGGAACCTTCCGGCCGCGGGAGCGTCAGACAAGAACAATTTCCGATTCCGACACGGCCGGCGCCGCCGTGCGTGCCGCGCCGCCGTCCTGCAGAGGACCCGATGCCGCGCAGCGAACGCCCCGCACGCAACGCCTACCGCACGCTGTGGATTTCCGATGTGCACCTGGGCTCGCCCGGCTGCCAGGCCGAGCGCCTGGCCGATTTCCTGCAGCAGCACGACTGCGAGCAGCTGTACCTGGTGGGTGACATCTTCGACGGCTGGAAGCTGCGCACCCGCTTCTACTGGACGCCGGCGCAGAGCCGGGTAATCCGCGCCATCATCGCCAAGACGCGCCGCCGCACCCAGGTCTACTACCTCACCGGCAACCATGACGGCTTCATGCGCGAGTTCGTCGCCACGCAGCTGCCATTCGGCAAGATCCACCTGGCGCACGAGGTGGTGCACACCACCGCCGATGGCCGCCGCCTGCTGGTGCTGCACGGCGACACCTACGACAGCCTGATCACGCGCCTGCCGCGCTTGGCCAAGGCCGGCGACCGCGCCTACAGCCTGCTGATGGCGGGCGAGGCCCTGCTCAACCGCGTCCGCGCCGGGCTGGGCCGGCCGCCGCTGCCGATCTCGATCAAGACCAAGAGCGTGGTCAAGACCGCGGTGCAGCTGGCCTGCGGCGTGGACATGCGCATGCAGGGGCGCTGCGAGCGCGCCGGCCTGCAGGGCATCGTCTGCGGCCATACCCATCATCCGGAGATCCGCTCCCTCGGCGACGGCATCACTTATTACAACTGCGGCGACTGGGTTGATTCCTGCACCGCCCTGGCCGAGGACTTCGAGGGCGCCATCCGCATCGTCATGCCGGAGCCGCCGCCGGCGCGTGAGCTGGCCGCCTGATCCGGCGCGCGGGGCCACGCACGGGGGGGCAGGCGCGGGGGTTAAGCGAAGGGAAAGGCGGGTTGTGGCGTACTAAGCGGGCGGCTGCCGCGCCGCGCCGAGGAACCCGCCCATGCTCCGCCGCGCCCTCCAGCTTGCCGCCCTGTCGCTGCTGCCCCTGGCCGTCACCGCGCACGCCGCCGTGCAGCAGCCGGCGCAGATCCTCTCCGGCGGCATGGCGCGCGACTACATCCTGGCTTCGCCGGCCGGCGAAGCCGCCAGGCCCTTGCCGCTGGTGCTGGTGCTGCACGGCCATCTCGGCACCGCCGCCAATGCGCTGGGGCAGGGGCGGGTACCGTCGCCGCTGTCGGCCTGGCTGCCGATCGTCGACCGCGAGCAGGTGCTGGTGGCGGCGCTGCAAGGCCTGAAGGGCCGCGACGACCACACCGGCTGGGACGACTGTCGCATCGACGCCGTCGAAGACCCCGGCAGCGACGATGTCACTTTCGCCCGCGACGTGGTCGCCAGCCTGGTGCAGGCTGGCCGGGCCGATCCGCACCGCGTCTACGTCATGGGCATGTCCAACGGCGCAATGATGGCACTGCGCCTGGCGCTGGAGATGAAGCCGGCGCCGGCGGCGGTGGCCGCGGTGTCCGGCACCATGGCCGCCAGCAGCGCCTGCACCGGCCCGGCGCCGCAGGTGTCGGTGCTGCTGATCGACGGCACCGACGATCCCATCGTGCCCTATGCCGGCGGCCGCGTCGGCCTGGGCCGGCACAAGACCGGCACCGTCACCGGTGTGACGGCCTCGCGCGACTGGTGGCTGCAGGCCGATGGCCTGCAGGGCACCCCGGCGATCGCCACCACCTTCCCGCATCTGGATCCAGTCGACCCGACGCGCGCCACGCGCTACGTGTGGGGGCCGCAGGCCGGCCCGCAGGTGGAGGTGATCAGCGTGCAGAACGGCGGCCATGTCGAGCCGAGCCTGCGCTTCCACTACGGCTGGTTCTACAGCCGCCTGGTGGGTACGCAGAACCGGGATTTCGAGAGCGCGGAGGAGGCCTGGTCGTTCTTCAGGACCAAGCGCAGCCGTTAGACGAAAAAAGCGGGTTGGCTCCCGCGGAGCCAACCCGCCTTACCGGTCTTGTTCAAGGGAAAACGTCAGGGGAAGCGATACCGGCGGCGCATGGGCGCCGCTCGACGCAAGGTGGCCTCAGGCGGCGGCGCGGGTCAGGCTGCGGCCGGCTTCGGTGAGCTGGTCGTGGTGGTCGATCAGGCCGGCACGGCGCAGCGCGGCGAGGGTCAGCATGCAGCGGCCGTAGTCGCCGCGCGCGTGGCACACGCCGAAAGGGTCGCGCCCGGCGGCGATGTCGTGCAGAGCCTGCAACTCCAGTTCGCTCAAGTTGGTGTCCATTGCCCGTCTCCTTGATGCCATGCGTACATTAGCGGCGCCAATGCGCTTTCAGGAGTGGGTATAACTGCCTAGAGGTGAATACAAGCTGAAGAACGGTGCGGTACCACGCGGCCACTAGGCCGACACCGTCTTCCAGATGCGTACGCGCGCCAGGCGGCCGTCGACGAAATCGCCGGTGACCGACACCAGTACGTTGAAGGTGCCGCGCGCCAGCAGCTCCGGCGAGTCGCGGAACAGCAGGCGCTCACCCGGGGTGATCTTCTGCTCGCCTTCGTACAGGCGCTCGCCGCGGTCGCCCTCCCACCGCACCGCGCCGCCGAGCACGCGCTCGAAGTCTGCCGGGCTCATGCCCAGGCGCAGGCCGCCGATCTGCCCGGCCTGCTCGACCAGGCGGCCGCGCAGCTCGCCGCAACCCGCCACCGCGTCGGCGGTGGTCTCGCGCAGCTCGTAGCCGGACAGGGACAGCTGCGCCACGCCGGAGAGGAAGCCGACCACGCCGCCGGCGCCGAGGTAGCACAGCCGTGCCTGGTAGTCGCCGGAATCGTCGGACTCGAGCACCTGCGCCGGGCCGAAGCGCTGCGGCAGCTCGTCCAGCGTGCCGGCCCCCAGGCGGGTGCCGAGAAAGCGGGTGAAGCGCGCGCCGTCCTCCGGCACCTGCGCCGTCGCCGCCAGGGGCAGCAGCAGGACCGCCAGCGCGGCCAGAGCCGCGGCCCGGGCCGAACCGGCGTGCCGCAGTTCGCACTTGGGACGGTTCTTGCGCATATACTGGACGACCGGTTCGAAGCTCGAGAATGACCGGTTACAAGCCGGACCTACCGCGGATTCAGGGAACACCGCCATGAACAACACGCTCAGGATTGCCGCTGTCGTCGCCATTGCCGCCTTCGCCTGCGGCGCCCAGGCCCAGCCCGGCCAGGTGCCGACGGTGCAGCTGCCGTATGGCGTTTCCACCGTCGCCGCCGTGCGCACGCCGCTGTCGGGCCCGGTAGTGACCTTGCCGGTGTCCCCGGGCGTGAGCCCGGCGCCGACCCCCGCCAGTGTGCCTTCGGCCAGTGCCGCCCCGGCGGCAAACGCGGCTCCAACCGCGCCGACCGCGCCCTCGCCGAATTGAAGCCCGTCACGCAGATTTGATCGCGGCGCGGCCGGCGGGTTCAACCGCCCGCCGCCCCGATCCGGTTTCAGCCTCCGGCGTCGGCGCGGCGCAGCCAGAACAGGCCTTGCGCCAGCCCCAGCACTTCCACCGCCGCATTGATCCACACCGGCTTGCCGGGCACGCCGTCCACCACCAGGCTGAACAGGCGCCCCGCCTCCAGCCCGCCCAGCACCATCACCACCATCCACAGCGCCGGCAGGCTGAGCTTGCGGAAGTGCGCGCTGGCCATCAGGAACAGGCCCACCGCCAGGGTCACGCCGCCGGCGGTGCCGCGCTCCTGGCTGAGGCCGCTGACGGTGTCGAAATGCAGCCCCAGCGGCGCGAACGCCAGGTTGGGTTCGAACAGGCACAGCAGCCCGACCAGGGCGAAGATCAGGCCGGTGACAAAAAGATATCCGGTCATGGGGCTCCTCCATTGTTGTTGGTTGTGATCGCCACCAGACAGTAGCAGGATGCAGGCACGCTGCGGCCTCATGCTCGACGCATGGGCTTGACTGTCGGTTGCTTGGTTGAGGGGCCGGTACACGGTTGCCGGGCTGAAAAATGGCGGAGAGAGAGGGATTCGAACCCCCGGACGGGATGAACCGTCAGCGGTTTTCAAGACCGCCGCAATAGACCGCTCTGCCATCTCTCCGTGCTACCGGCCTGCGAGCACCTGATTAAAAATCAGGAGGTCGGCCTGCATTTTATTGGAAAGCACGCCCTTGCTGCCGGGCCGCTGCCCTCAAAACAGCCGAAACCGCCGAAAAATTGCCCAAATCCGGTCCTCTAGCCTCTTTCCAGCCGGCTTTGGCTATAATGCGCGCCCCGTGCCGAGATAGCTCAGTCGGTAGAGCAACTGATTCGTAATCAGTAGGTCGGAGGTTCGATTCCTCTTCTCGGCACCAGATTTACCGAGCGGCGGCTGCGAATCAGTTGTGGGCAACTGACTCGTATTCGTCAATCGGGGGATAGGTCCGAGGTTGGATTCCTCTTCTCGGGACTGGATTCATCGGCCGCGGTGTATTGCGGCGGGGCAGGACGAAGGCTCGGCCTTCCGACTGGGTTGCACCACCTGGCCGCGGGGGCTTTTCTAGACCGCGACCAATACGTTAAAATAATCGTCTTTGGTGGGCGTAGCTCAGTTGGTTAGAGCTCCGGATTGTGATTCCGGAGGTCGTGGGTTCGAGTCCCATCGTCCACCCCAAAGTTTGGTTTGATGTTGGGCTGTTAGCTCAATGGTAGAGCAGCTGACTCTTAATCAGTAGGTTCCAGGTTCGAGTCCCGGACAGCCCACCAAAATTTCAAAGGCTTACCGAAAGGTAAGCCTTTTTATTTGTGCCATGCCCTGGACCGCCCGGCGGTCATGCGACGACCCAGGAGTGGGTTTGCGGCCTTCTGGTGAAGTTCTTTGCATAGGCCATGGCAAAACCGCAGATTCCATTTCCCATCACCGCAACAAGCGACGTGGAATGATGCGCAGGCTCGCCGCCGCAACCCTGCTGTGTGCCGGCTGGCTGGCCGGGCTCTCGTTCCCGGCAGCCGCCGCCGAACCTGGTGCCGATGAATCGCCCGCGACCGTCGAGGCGCGCTGCGCGGAACAGGGTGAGGCTATGGCCAATGCCGCGGTGATGCGCGACGCCGGCGCGCCGCGCTTCGAAGCTTTTGCTTCGGCCCGGCGGGAACTCGAGCGCAGCCGGCTCGACGAGAGTGTCTTCATCAGCCACTTGGCGGAGAATCTGAAGGCGCTTTACGACCCCGATTCGCCGTTGCACGGTTCGCCACGGCAAGTCGGCCGCCAGTGGCAGAAGGACTGCATCTGCGCGATGGGACTGGCCTGGGCGAAACGGTGCGATGAATTGCAGGGGCTAGCGCCCTGAGAGATCCCGGCCGCTCCGGTTTTATTCCAGCACGCGCCGGCACAACTGCTCGAGCAGGGCCAGGCCGCCATCGCGCTGAGCGGCGGGCCGGCCGAAACTGGCCATTTGGCTGCCCCAGGTGAGAGCCCAGTACCAAGCGCGCGAGGTGGAGAGGTCCTCGCGCTCCGGGTCCATTACCAGGGTGCTGGCGAAGGCCGGCACGGTGTGTTCCATCAGCGCCTCGGCGGCGTAACGGGCAGGGTCCGCCGGGTCCAGCAGCATGGCGCCGGCGATGGCGCCGGGGCGCAGGGCGCCGGCCAGCACCGCGGCCAGGCAGCCGTAGCCCTGTGCCACCAGCACCACCGGGCGCGGGGCGACGATGGAGGCGGCGACGATGCTGCGCGCCCAGGCATGGAGGTCGGCGCCGCGGTCTTCGGCCAGGCGCAGCAGCTCGGCGCGGCGCAGGCGGCGGCGCCAGTCGAGGGAGACGCTGCCGTCGGCATCCGGCACCAGCAGGATCGAGCAGCCGGCCGCGGCCGAGGGCCGCGCATGTAGAGGGACGCCGCGCAGCGCGGAAGGGATGGGAGCCGGCGACGGTGCAAGCTTGAGATTCATGGCGAGGCGAGTCCTGCGTTTGCGACAGGCTCACTGTGCGCCCCTGGCGTCCGCGCCGGAAGCCGAAAAACGGCATAAGCATGAACCGTTTCGCGCGTCCATACTGGTGCATGAGCGCCGCGGCTTTGCAGGATCAGGCCAGAACCGGGGAGGAAAGGGCGTTTAAAGGGCGGGGTGGCGATCCGCATACTGCGAAGTTACTGATTGCATATCCCCCATTCCCCGGAACAAGGAGTTCCCCATGCGTCACAGGAAATTCGGCAATACCGGTTTGTTCGTCTCGGAGCTGTGCCTCGGCGCCATGACCTTCGGCGGCGAGGGCGAGGTGTGGCAGCACATCGGCAAGCTGCAGCAGGCCGAGGTGGACCATCTGGTCGGCCGCTCGCTCGATGCCGGCATCAACTTCATCGACACCGCAGATGTCTATTCCGAGGGCACCTCCGAGGTGCTGACCGGCCAGGCGCTGAAGAACCTCAAGGTGCCGCGCGAGAACGTGGTGGTGGCGACCAAGGTATTCGGCCTCACCGGCACCAAGCGCGCCAACTCCTCCGGCGCATCGCGCTACCACATCATGGACGGCGTCAAGGCCAGCCTGCGGCGGCTGCAGCTGGATCACATCGACCTGTACCAGATCCACGGCTTCGACCCCGCGACGCCGATCGAGGAGACGGTGCGGGCGCTGGATACGCTGGTGCAGCAGGGCCACGTGCGCTACGTCGGCGTCTCCAACTGGGCCGCGTGGCAGATCATGAAGGCGCTGGGCATCTCCGAGCGCCTGGGTCTGGCGCGCATCGAGTCGCTGCAGGCCTATTACACCGTCGCCGGCCGCGACCTCGAACGTGAACTCGTCCCCCTCCTGCTCGACCAGCGCCTCGGCCTCATGGTCTGGAGCCCGCTCGCCGGCGGTCTCCTCAGCGGCAAGTTCAGCCGCGATGGCAAGGGCGAGGCCGGCAGCCGCCGCGCCACCTTCGACTTCCCGCCGGTGAACATGGAGCGCGCACACGACTGCATCGACGTCATGCGCCGCATCGCCGAGGGCAAGAAGGTCAGCGTGGCGCAGATCGCCCTGGCCTGGCTGCTGCACCAGGAGGTGGTGAGCAGCGTCATCATCGGCGCCAAGCGCGTCGAGCAGCTCGACGACAACCTCGCCGCCACCGCCGTGCGCCTGAGCGCGGAGGAGCTGGCGGCGCTGGACCAGGTCAGCGCCCTGCCGCCGGAGTATCCGGGCTGGATGTTCGGCCGCCAGGGCGAGAACCGGCGCAAGCAGCTGGCCGAGTCGGCCGGCGCCTGAGGCGGGAGAGCGGAAGCAAAGCGGGCGCCGTCCGCGGATTGGCTTAAAATCCGCGGACGGGCGCCTGTAGCTCAGTTGGATAGAGCATCGGCCTTCTAAGCCGAGGGTCGCAGGTTCGATTCCTGCCAGGCGCGCCACTCTCGGATACTTCGCGGCTGGGAATCTCACCTGCGACCTGCGGTCACAGGTTGCTGACCCCGTCCTGGGGCCAGCTCTTCGCTTTGCTCAGAGCCCGCCTGCGGCGGTCCAAATTCGCTCCAGGCGAATTTGTCGATTCCTGCCAGGCGCGCCACTCTCGGACACTTCGCGGCCGGGAATCTCATCTGCGACCTGCCGCCGCAGTTTGTCAGTCCCATCCCTCGGACTGACCCCTGGGCCGAGCCCCTCTTCGTTCCCAGCGTCGCGCTTAAACTGGCTTGTTAATTGCTAGTTTTATCTCGCGCCGGATTGCACGAGATCATCGCCGCTTTCGCACGGCCGGTGACGGGCGCGGGGGCGTCAAGAGAGCGAGGTTTCAGGTGAGAGTTTTCAATGTGGCCGTGGCGCTGACGGCGCTCGTGTTCGGCGGCGGTGCGTTGGCCGATGATCTGACCAATGCCAAGGCTGAGGAATTGCTGGCGCCGTTCATGGACAACCAGAACTGCGGCAACTATTACACCACCCAGGGCGAGCCGCAGTTCGCCGACATCGACAGCAAGGCGATGTGCACCTACAAGCCGCGCGTGACGCGGCTGTCGGTCAACGGCAGCACCGCCAAGGCCGACTACAACAAGGATCGCCTGTTCGGCGATGCCATGTCGCAGGCCTGGCTGAAGGATTACGCGCAGATGGAAGCGGACGAGGCCAAGCAGCATGAGACGCCGTCGCTGCTGTTCCGCACCTTGAAGGCGCATCTGGACAAGTGGCGCGCGGAGGCCGGCGGCCTCGACCATGGGCCGCGTCCGGCCAGCGCCACCTTCAAGCTGAACAACGGTATCTGGAAAGTGGATTCCGCGCCGCAGGAGTAAAGCGGCGCGCGGTTCTCCGGATGCAGGCGCGCGGCGCCTGCTCATGGGCGGTTTGCCTGTCGCGATCAAAGGTTTAAGCTAGCGCAGCGGTGCTGGCCGATAACGGCTTTTTGCACTGCTCCCGCGTCGCGGGCGCGGCAGTCTTTCAACCAGCTTGCGGGCTAGTGCCGTGGGCTGCGGTAGAGGCTGTCGCCCGGCGCGAACTTAAAGGTCCGGCCCCGTTCTAAGCGGACTGACCCGGCTTCGACAGGTCCCGAAGAATTCCATGGTATTGAGACGTTGTCTGCTGCTTCTGGCGCTGGTTCTGGCGGGAGCGGTCCAGGCCGGCCCGACGCCGGCGCCGTTCGACCTCACCGGCCCGGACCTCGAGGTCCGCGTCACGCACCAGGGCAAGACCCTGCCGGCCTCGCAGGTGCCGAACCTGGCCGAGGGCGACCAGCTGCTGATCCGCGCCGACCTGCCGCAATACCAGTCCGCCCACTATCTGCTGGTGGCGGCCTTCCTCACCGGCTCGACCAATCCGCCGCCGGAGAACTGGTTCTTTCCGTGCAAGACCTGGAAGCCGAAGGAGCCCTGCGTCAAGGACGGCCTCAAGGTCACGGTGCCGAAGAACGCCCAGCAGGTGCTGCTGTTCCTGGCGCCGGAGACCGGCGGAGACCTGCACACCCTGATCGGCGCGGTGCGCGGCCGTCCCGGCTCCTTCGTCCGCGCCACCCAGGACCTGAACCAGGCGGCGCTGGACCGCTCGCGGCTGGAGCGCTACCTCTCCGCCGTGCGCCTGATCGACCGCACCAGTCCCTACACCTTGAAGGACACGGCGCCGCTGCTGGCGCGCAGCCTGATGATCAAGGTCGACGAGAAGTGCTTGGACCGCCTGCCCGAGCTGCAGGCGCCGTGTCTGATGCAGGGGCAGGATTCGCTGATCCTCAACGACGGCCACAGCATGTCGATCGTCGAGGCGTTGACCAGCGGACCGGGCACCGACCTGCTGATGGAGGCCAGCGTCACGCCGCAGCTGGGTTACGGCTACTACAGCCCGTACATCGCCTCGGTGGTGGATATCGCGCGCATCCTCGATTCCTTCACCACCGCGCAGTACCAGTACATTCCGGCGCTGGCGACGCAGCGCGGCGACAAGTTCGGCCTCACCCTCAACGCCGCGCCCTCGTTCAACGATCCCAAATCGGTGCTGGTGATCGCGCTGCCGGCGGTGGAGCCGGCGCAGCTGCCGCCGCTGCACGCGGTGGACCCGAAGGAGGTCTACTGCTCCAGCCGCACCTCGATGGTGCTGCCGGTGGAAGGCGCCCCGCTGGTGTTCTCCACCGACTACGCCCATGACATGACGCTGACCCTGAGCGGCGCCAGCGGCAAGAGCCTGGAGCTGCCGGCGCGGGCGGACGCGGTGGAAGGCGGCTTCGTCGTCGACACCACCATGCTGCAGGCGGCCAACCTCGGCGACGACGTGCACGCCTCGCTGCAGGGCATGTGGGGCTTCGAGCCCTACCAGGGCCCCGGCTTCCAGCTGCGCAACTCGCGCGCCAACAAGTGGGCGCTGGCCAGCGGCGACGAGGACGCGCTGATCGTCGGCCGCCAGGACACGGTGCACCTGCGCGCCGACAGCGTCAGCTGCGTCGACGGCATCATGATCAAGGACCCGGCCGGCAAGGAGCTGAAGGCCGACTGGAAGCGGGTGGGGCCGGGCGAGGTCGAGGTGAAGCTGCCGCTGCAGGACGTGACGCCTGGGCAGATGACCTTGATGGTGCAGCA
>ERZ1034411.343-NODE-343-length-10392-cov-11.444036_pt1 | contig 10392 bp, 13 predicted proteins | sample MGYA00520583_ERZ1034411 | MGnify/ENA primary metagenome ERZ1034411 (study PRJEB33736, sample SAMEA104288481) | Azolla microphylla | place: Ecuador | collected 1982 | study: EMG produced TPA metagenomics assembly of the PRJEB19522 data set (Is there foul play in...
CTCCCCCTCACCCCGACCCTCTCCCCGCAAGCGGGGCGAGGGGGAAGAGGCGTCCGGGGCACGAGATCAGCCTGATGCCGCGCCCACCTTTGCGAAGCGCCGGCGAATCCGCATCAACAGCTGGTCACAGACCTCGCGATAGGCGGCGAGCTTCTGGTCGCGGCTGCCTTCGATGGTGGTGGGATCCTGCGTCGGCCAGTATTCGACGTCGGCCGCGAGCGTCCGCGTCAGCTCCAGCGCCTTGTGATGCGCTTCCGGCGACAGCGTGATGATAAGGTCGAAATTCAGCCCCTCCCAATCCTCCAGCTCCTCGAAGGTCTGCGGCTTGTGGCCTGAGATGTCCTGGCCGAGCTCGGCCATCACGGCCACGGCAAACGGATCGAGCTCGCCGCGCCTGGCGCCCGCCGACTTCACGTAGAGGCCCTGCGGAAACATGTGCTGCAGCAGGCTCTCGGCCATCGGCGAGCGCACGCTGTTCATCGCACAGGCGAACAGCACCGATTGCGGATCGCGTGCGCGTGGGGGCGCAGCCATCCGCTTTTAGCCTTTCCAATGAAGGACAGTAATGAGCGTGAACAGCCGGCGCGAGGTCTCGAAATCGACCCGCACCTTGCCCTTCAGCCGCTCCTGCAGCGTGCGCGATCCCTCGTCATGGATGCCGCGACGGCCCATGTCGATGGCTTCGATCTTGTCGGGGGTCGCGGTGCGGATCGCCTGGTAGTAGCTGTCGCAGATCATGAAATAGTCCTTCACGATCCGCCGGAACGGCGTCAGCGACAACAGATGCGCGACCACGGGCGTGCCGTCCTCGCGGCGGATGTCGAACATCAGGCGGTTGCCGGTGATGCCGATATGCAGCGTGAACGGGCCCTTCCCTTCGGCGCCGTCGGGCGCGAACAGGTTCTGCTCGATCAGATCGTAGATCGCGATCGCGCGCTCATGCTCGATGTCGGGGCCGGAACGGCCGATCGAGTCTTCGTCGAGCGTGACGCCCACGATGCGATTGTTGGAGTCGTCCTGTTCGGGCGGCTTTGTCATGACAGATTGAGGCGCAATCCAATCGAGCGCGAATGAGCGTCCAGCCCCTCCGCCTTGCCGAGCGTCATCGCGGCAGGTCCCAGCGCACGCAGCTGATCCGGGCCGCATTTCAGGATCGAGGTGCGCTTCATGAAGTCGTGCACCGACAGGCCTGAGGAGAATCGTGCCGAGCGTGCCGTCGGCAGCACGTGGTTGGAGCCGCCGACATAATCGCCGATCGCCTCGGGCGTATGCGGCCCGAGGAACACCGCGCCGGCGTTACGGATTTTTGCGGCGAGCGCGTCGGGGTCCACGGTCATGATCTCGAGATGCTCGGCGGCGATCGCATCCGCGAGCGGGATGCTGTCGACCAGGTTTTTCACCATGATGATGGCGCCGAAATCGGCCCAGGAAGGACCGGCGATCGCGGCGCGCGGCAGCGTCTTCAACTGCGCTTCGACGGCCTTCTCGACATCGGCGGCGAGCCGCGGCGAGTCGGTGATCAGGATCGACTGCGCACTGGCGTCGTGCTCTGCCTGCGCCAGCAGGTCGGCGGCGATCCAGTCGGCATTGCCGGTGTCGTCGGCGATGACGAGCACCTCGGACGGACCGGCGATCATGTCGATGCCGACCTTGCCGAACACCAGCCGCTTGGCGGCGGCGACATAGGCATTGCCGGGGCCGACGATTTTTGCGACCGGCGCGATCGTCGCGGTGCCGTGCGCCAGCGCGGCCACGGCCTGCGCGCCGCCGACGCGGTAAACTTCCGTGACGCCGCCGAGATGCGCGGCGGCCAGCACCAGCGGATTGAGCTTGCCGTCGGGCGAGGGCACCACCATCACGAGGCGCGAGACGCCGGCGACCCTGGCGGGCACCGCGTTCATCAGCACCGAGGACGGATAGGCCGCGGTGCCGCCCGGCACGTAGAGGCCGGCGGATTCGATTGCGGTGTAGCGCCAGCCGAGCTCGACGCCGAGCGGATCGGTGAAGCGCTCGTCCTGCGGCAGCTGGCGGCGATGATAGGTCTCGATGCGGTCGCGCGCGAGCTTGAGCGCATCCAGCGTCGCGAGCTCGCAGGCCTTCGTCGCGGCCTCGATCTCATCAGCCGTGACGCGCAAGCCGCTGGCGCTCAGAGTGAGGCGGTCGAACTTGGCGGTGGCCTCGAGCAGGGCCGCATCGCCGCGCCTGGCGACATCGTCGACGATCGCGCGCGCGGCGGCTTCGACGTCGGCCGAGACCTCGCGCTTGGTGGCGAGGAAGGCCGCGAATCGCTGGTCAAAATCGGCGCTGCTGCGGTCGAGACGAACGGGCATGTCTGGCTTGGCTTCTGGATGGTCTTCGGGGCGGATTGGCGCACCAGGTCCCCTGCTCAATGGCGCGGCGGGGAAGCGGCGTCAACCCTCGCAAGGCGCCGTCCTGGCGCAGGCCCGGGACGGTACGGCTGGTATACAGGCAACCTCACAGCTCCCCCTCGATCTCCACCCCCGTTCCCAGCGCGTCGGCCCCGAGATCGGTGAGCTCGCATTCCAGGCATTCGACGTCGAGCCGGACGGCGCCCCCTTGCGCGAACAAGAGCAGGGCGCTGCCGCCGGGCTCCGCTTCGCGCCCGTCCCGCGGGTGAAACTCGATACCGACGAGGTCCAGGACCTTGTCGGGGGCGCCCAAGTCGATGTTGCGCGATTTGCAGGCAAGCACGCGGTCGAAGCGGAGCGCGGCCACCAGCCGGCGCGGCTCGGCCTGCCCTTCCAGCGTCTGCTCCCAGTCCAGCCGACTCATCCCGACCACAAGCCGCTTCTCGGCCTGCCGCCAGATGATGTCGGAGATCTGGACACGGGCGTCCTGGACATGGGTCGAGATCACGGCGAGATCGTCGGCGTCGAGGGCGATCAGTTTGAGCTGGGGCGACATCGCCGACGCTTCTCCTCGGGAGTGGACAGGCCTCAACGCGCGCAGGCCGCGATATTTCCGCACAAACTAACGGACCGGCCGGCTAGAGGCTATTGATATCCGCCATCTCCAGCACCTTCCGCGGATACCCCTCGCGGGCGACACGGATCATGGCGCGGCCGATCTGCTCGGTCGAGGTGACGAGCTGCGGCGATATCAGCCGCAGCACCGACCAGAGCGGCCCGGTTGCGGCATAGACCGCCTGCACCCAGGCGGTCTTGGAACGGGCGCCGTGCAACGGCTGGATCGCGCCCGGCCGGAACATGTAGGCGGCCCTGAACGGCAGCTTGAGCAGATCGTTCTCGGTCTTGCCCTTGATCCGCGCCCACATCCGCGACCCCTGCTCGGTGGAATCGGTGCCGGCCCCGGTGACGTAGGTGAAGACCATCTGCGGATTGAGGCGCGCCAATGTCGTCGCCGCCGCGAGCGTCAGGTCGTAGGTGAGCTGGCGGTAGCGTTCCTCGCTCATGCCGATCGAGGAGACGCCGAGGCAGAAAAAACAGGCGTCGTAGCCGGTCAACTGCGCTTCGATCGCCGAATAGTCCAGGAAGTTGTCGTGGATGATCTCGACGAGCTTGGCGTTGCGCACACCGGTCGGGCTGCGGCCGACGACGAGCACGCGGTCGACGCCGGCATCGACCAGGCATTCGCGCAAGACGCCCTGCCCGACCATGCCGGTCGCGCCGAAGATGATGACCTTCATCGGGATGCTCCTGGCGTCAGCACGGCTCAGGCGGCGGCCGCGATCTCGTCGAAGGATATACCGGTCAACGTCGCCGAAACATCCCACAGCATGGCGGCGACAGCAAAGTCCTTCGCGTGCGGCATGATCTTCGCCGCCGCCGGCGCCCCCTTCATCTCGTAGAATCCGTTCGGACCGTAATAGCCGCCGGGCTCCGCCGCGGGCGCGGTCGCGGCGAACAGCGTCGGCAGCGCGCCTTCCGCCGCGGACTGGCTGAACAGCGGCTGCAGCAGCCGGCCGATCCGCCACTGGAACGTGTTGGCGCCCGGGCCGTTCGCGATGAGATCGGTGCGCGCAAAGCCGGGATGGGCGGCGATGCTCCTGATGCCCCAGCCTGCCGCATCGCTGCGACGCTGCAATTCGAGCGAAAACATCAGCATCGCGAGCTTGGACTGGCAGTAGGCGCGCCACGGACGATAGGAATGCTTGCCTTGCAGATCGTCGAAATTGATCGCGCCGGAGCGGTGCGCAAGGCTGGAGAGATTGACGACACGCGGCGCAGTTGCCCGGCGAAGCTGCGGCAGCAGGCGTGCCGTCAGGACGTAATGACCGAGATAGTTGGTGCCGAGCTGCATCTCGAAACCGTCCTCGGTCTCTCGCCGTTTCGGCAGCGCCATCACGCCGGCATTGTTGACGAGGAGGTCGAGCTGCTCGTTGCCGGCGGCGAAGCGCCCGGCGAAATCGGTGACGGAGGACAGGCTGGCGAGATCGAGATGCTCGTAGGCGATCAGCGCGCCTGGAAACCGCGCACAAATGCCTTCGATCGCCCGCAGGCCCTTTGCGTCGTTGCGTCCGGTGAGTATGACAATGGCACCGGCGCCCGCCAGCGCCATCGCCGTCTCGTAACCGAGGCCGCCCGTCGCTCCCGTCACGACAGCGGTCTTGCCGCTGAGCGAGGGGATGTCTGCCGTGGTCCAGTCGGTCATGCCATGTCTCCGTCCGGGCTGGAACGAGGCCCGCAATGGGTCTAAATGTGCACTGAGTGCAACTTTACAAGAGGTGACATGATTTGAAGGCTTCGAAGGTTGCCCGGAAATTGCCCGCGGACGGAAAGACCCCCGATGTCACCGGGCTGCGCCAGCGCAAGCGACAACAGACCCGCGCCCGGCTGACGCGGGCGGCGATGACGCTGTTCCTGGAGCGCGGCTTCGAAGCCACGACCATCGACGACATCGCAGCGGCGGCGGAGGTGTCGCGCCGCAGCTTCTTCCATTATTTCGCGTCCAAGGAGGACGTGGTCACCGCCTGGCAGGAGAATGCCGCCAGCGCGCTGGTCGACGAGGTCGTCGCCCGGCCCGCGGATGAATCCATGCTGACGGCGGCCGAGAATGCGATCGCCGCGGTGATCAAGCGGCTCGACCCCGCGGAAGCCGCCGCGATGTCGCGGCTCAAGCGCGACAACCCCGCGCTCCAGGTACGCGACCAGCTCAAATACGAGACGATCGAACGCGCTCTCGCCGAGGGCCTTGCCCGGCGCGGGCGAACCAAATCCGACCGGCTGAACGCCCGGCTCGTCGCCATGATCGCCACCGGCGCGATGCGCGTCGGCGGCGAGAGCTGGCTCGGCGAAGGCACGCGCGAGAAGCCGGAGGCTTTCGTCAAGCGCACCTTCGACGCGATCCGTGCGATCTTGAAGTGAGTGGCCTCACTCCCTGAAGAACGCCAGCAGGTCGGCGTTGATGGTTTCGGCGTGCGTGGTCGGCATGCCGTGGGGGAAGCCCTTGTAGGTCTTCAGGATGCCCTTCTTGAGCAGCTTGGCCGACAGCGGCGCGGAATCGGCGTAGGGCACGATCTGGTCGTCGTCGCCGTGCATCACCAGCACTGGCACGTTGATCTTCTTGAGGTCCTCGGTGAAGTCGGTCTGCGAGAACGCGACGATGCCGTCGTAATGCGCCTTCGCGCCGCCCATCATGCCCTGGCGCCACCAGTTCTGGATCACGGCTTCCGACGGTTTTGCGCCGGGACGATTGTAGCCGTAGAACGGGCCGGCAGGGAGATCGCGGTAGAATTGCGTGCGACTGGCCGCGAGCTGCTTCTGGAGATCGTCGAATACGCTCTTCGGCAGGCCGCCGGGATTGGCCGCGGTCTGCACCATCAGCGGCGGCACCGCGGACAGGATCGCGGCTTTCGCCACCCGGCTCTCGCCATGGCGCGCGATGTAGTGCACGACCTCACCGCCGCCGGTGGAATGGCCGACATGGATGGCGTTCTTGAGGTCGAGATGCGCGGTGACGGCAGCCAGGTCATCGGCATAATGGTCCATGTCGTGGCCGTCGGAAACCTGCGACGAGCGGCCATGGCCGCGGCGGTCATGGGCGATGACACGGTAGCCGTTGTTGGCGAAGAATATCATCTGCGCGTCCCAATCGTCGGACGACAACGGCCAGCCATGGCTGAACACGATCGGCTGGCCACTGCCCCAGTCCTTGTAGAAGATCTCGACGCCGTCTTTGGTGGTGATGGTGGGCATGATCGCTCTCTTTCAGTGAAGCTCTGTTGCGTTGCGCGCGAACAAGCACGCGCCGACGTTGCGCAGATAGTTGCGCGAGATCCCGAATACGACGCCTTGCACCGACCGGGATGTTGAGAATCGTGTGATCAGGCAAACGCCATCGGCTTGAAGCGGCGCCAGGCGCCGACGGTGAGCACGACGAAGAACACGAGCACGATGCCCTGCACCACCGCGAACACCGGCCCCGACGGCGGCGCCGGCGCCACGGCCGGCGCGAGCGCGGCCAAAGCCGGCACCTTGAGGAACGACTGGATCACCAGCACGAAGACGTTGAAATAGAGCGAGATCATCGCCGTCACGATGTAGACCGGACGCCAGACGCCCGCGAGCTTCATGCCGTACAGCGCGACGCAGGCGATCGCGAGCAGCACCAGCGAGATGATGCCGATGATGTGCGAGGGCAGCAGCTCCCTAGACGGGAACAGGAAGCCGGTGGCGCTGGTGAGGATCGTGAACGACAGGAAGATCGCGGTGAGGCCCGGCATCGACTTCGAGCCGAGCAGGCCGAACATGACGACGAGGCCGGCGGCGATCGCGATCAGGCTGATGACGACATGGACCATCGTGAAGGCGGGCAGGCTCAAGCCAAGGACCATGACATCTCTCCTACTCGTCCGGCATCAAAATTCAGGCGAGTAGTATTACGGTCCTCATGGGATTGCCACCTGCGTTGTCGTCACATGGATGTGCGAAGCCATGCGTCATCGTGCGAATCGACAAACGCATGGCTGAATCTTTTGCACCGCTGTCGCAAACGACGGCAGATTTTCGACGAAAGTCGAATCGAAGGCTCACACTTCCTTGGTGTCGAAGATCAGGATGTCGGCACCGCCGCTGGCGAATTTCGGCACGTCGGCGCCGGTCGCCTTGCCCTCCTCGCTGCCGAATGCGGCCTGGACCGCGGCGACGCTGTCGAAGGTGAGAACCGCGACGAGATGGATTCCGGAAGGACCCGCGGGAGAGGCGACCGGGCCCTTGCTGACGGCGTATTTCTTCAGGCCCGGGAGTTTCTTGGCGAGCGGAATGTGCGTCTCGGCATAATATTTGTCGAAGGCGGCAGCATCCTTGGGTGTCTTGTAGAGCACGACGACTTCAGCCATTTGGTCCTCCCATGTCAATTTTTGTCTTCCACGCGCGATTGGCCTCGCGAGCAGGCGATAGTCCGTGCGACGCGTCGCGTTGGCAAGCCGGATTCGACTTGCCATTCGCTTGACTTCTCCTTGACATATTTTTTTGAGCACGATCTCGGCGGAAAACCGCTTCACACTTTTCCGGACCGTGCTCTAAAGCGCCGGTTTTGCGGCGTCGCCGAGATAGCCGTGCAGGGAGGCCACGACCTGGGCGCCTTCGCCGATGGCGCCGCCGACGCGCTTGACCGAGCCGGAACGAACGTCGCCGACGGCATAGACGCCGGGCACCGAGGTCTCCAGCGGCGCCACGAGGCGACCCTGGTTCTGCTCGGACTGTGCGCCGGTGACGACGAAGCCGCCGCGATCGAGCGTCACGCCGCAGCCGTCGAGCCAGGCGGTGGCGGGATCGGCGCCGACGAACAGGAAGAGATTGCGGATGTCGGCGGAATCCTCGTCGTCGGACAGCCGGCTCTTCCAGCGGATCCGCCGCAGCAGCGCGGCCTCGTCGCCTTCGAGCGCCGTGATCTCGGTGTTGAACATCAATTCGATGTTCGGCGTCGCTTCGATGCGCTCGATGAGATAGCGCGACATGCTGGCGCCCAGGCCGCCGCCGCGGATGATCATCAGCACGCGCTTCGCATGACCCGACAGGAACACGGCCGCCTGGCCTGCCGAATTGCCGGCACCGACCAGCGCGACCTCCTCGCCGGCGCAGAGTTTTGCTTCCACCGGCGAGGCCCAGTACCAGACGCCGCGGCCTTCAAATTTGTCGAGGTTTGCAATCTCGGGCCGGCGATAGCGCGCGCCGCTGGCGACCACGACCGAACGCGAGCGCAAGGCGTCGCAGCCCTCGAGCGCCACCGCGAAGGCGCCGTCCTTGCGCGTGCAGTCGAGCGACTTCACCGTGACGGGAATCATGATGTCGGCGCCGAATTTCTGCGCCTGGGTGAAGGCGCGCGCGGTCAGGGCCTGGCCGGAGATGCCGGTCGGAAAGCCCAGATAATTCTCGATGCGCGCGCTGGCGCCGGCCTGGCCGCCAAAGGCGCGGATGTCGAGCACCGCGACGGACAATCCTTCGGACGCCGCATAGACGGCGGTGGCGAGCCCGGCCGGTCCGCAGCCGACGACCGCAACGTCATAGATGCGGCCATCCTTGGCGCCGCCGATCATGCCGATGGCGCGGGCAAGCTCGGTTTCATCGGGGTTGCGCAGCACCGCCCCGCTCGCGGCGACGACCAGCGGCCAGTCGCCGGGCTTCGGCGAATAGCGCGCGATGACCTCGGCGGCGTCGCGATCGCGCGCGGGATCGAGCAGATGATGCGGCTGGCCGTTGCGGGTGAGGAAGCCCTGCAGCCGCACCACGCCGGCGGAGTTCGACGGACCGATCAGCACGGGTCCGCCGATGCCGCCCTGGATCAGATTGACCCGGCGCAGGATCAGCGCGCGCATGATGCGTTCGCCGAGCTCGGCCTCGGCCACCAGCAGCGCGCGCAGCCGCTCCGGCGGCAGCAGCAGCGTCTCGACATCGCCCTCGGCGCGGCCGTCGACCAGCGCCGGCTGGCCCGAGAGCTGGCTGAGCTCTGCCAGGAACTGCCCCGGCCCCTGGTCGATGACAGGCGTGACGTGACCGAGCCCGTCGCGCTGGGTGATGGCGACATGGCCCTTCAGCACGACGAACATGCCCGGCCCCGGCTTGCCGGTTTCGAACAGGAACTCGCCGTCGGCGTAATTGCGGACCTCGCCGAAGTGCCTGATCCGTTCGATCTCGGCCGGCGTCAGCGTCGGAAAGGTCTGCTCGGGGCGCGTGAAGCGCGACATCAGCGCCTCACCGCCGGTTGGCTGCTGTCCGTTCTGCCCCATTGTCATTCTCGCTCGTTCCAATGTCTCAGGTGCCGGCCTTGCCGGCGGTCCCCTCATTTAGGGAACCATCTTCGTTCTGCGAGGGCTCTGCGCTTGTGGCGCGTTCGCGCGCTTGCAGCTTCCGCCGCTTGAGGTTTTCGCGCAGCGCCGATTTCAGGCGCTCGTCACGGGACGACTTCGCCTGTCTCGTGCTCTTGTCATTCTCGTCGGTCATTGCGGGTCCGATACTACCATCGCGATAACTTGCCCAGAGAATGCGGCAGCTCAAGAGGTCCCGCGCGATCCGATCGTGCGAAACTCGAAATGGACCGAATCCGCACCGTTGGCCACCTGGCCAGTTGGCGGGGGACGAGCGGCGCGCGAATCGGGGGAAAGCCGGCGGTTTCGAGCGAAAACGACGATTTCGGCCCCGATATCGGCCCGATTTTCTCGTTTTGACGGGCCAAGCGAGCTTGCACAGGAGGGGGGCTTGTGGCAGATATCGGCCCGCTTGGTAGGCCCCCTCGGGCGCCCGATTCTTCACCAGCACATGCTGCCGTAGCTCAGTGGTAGAGCACTCCATTGGTAATGGAGAGGTCGACAGTTCAATCCTGTCTGGCAGCACCATTTTCCTCCGATTGAAGCGAGCCGTCTCCGTCCGACCAGCGCGCCCGCAACCTGTACGGATGCCATCGTGATCAAACGTTCCCTGCCCTATGAAGGACTGCTCCACGAGATCGTCGAGCATAACGGCGTGCTCTATCTCGGCGGCATCGTCCCTGAAGATGCGGGGCTCGACATGGCCGGCCAGGCCGACGACGTGCTGCGACAGTTGAAGACCTTGCTCGAGGGCGCCGGCTCCGATCTCTCCTGCGTCCTGCAGGTGACCATCTTCATGGCCGATCTTTCCGACAAGGCGTCGTTCAACGAGGTATGGAAGCGCTATTTCACCGCGGACCATCTGCCCGCGCGCGCCGCCGTCGGCGTTGCGGATCTCGGCAAGGGTGTCAGGCTGGAGCTGACGGCGACCGCCGCCCGTCGCTGAGCGGCGATGCGCGAACATTCGGTTGATTCTGTGTCCGCACATGAAGCAGCGTTCTCGCGGCTGGAAGCGCCCGAGTTTTGCTCGTTTCCTTGACCCTCTTCTGTGAAGAGCAACTGGGAGGGAAGTAGACCTGCGATCAGACGGGCTCAAGGCTGGTGCT
>ERZ1034411.344-NODE-344-length-10387-cov-2.936702_pt1 | contig 10387 bp, 10 predicted proteins | sample MGYA00520583_ERZ1034411 | MGnify/ENA primary metagenome ERZ1034411 (study PRJEB33736, sample SAMEA104288481) | Azolla microphylla | place: Ecuador | collected 1982 | study: EMG produced TPA metagenomics assembly of the PRJEB19522 data set (Is there foul play in...
CGATGACGAGGCCCTGCCGATCCGCGCTGACGCCCGGGTGCTGGGCGCGACGCTGAAGCTGTCGCCGTTAGACGGGGTACCGGTCAGTGTCAGGGACACGCCGCCGAACTGGATGGTGTTGCCGCTGGTATAGCTGCCGGAAGCGACGGTGGCGCCGCTGCCGTCGGTGACCTGGTATTGGCCGCCGCTGAAGCTGACCGTGAAGCTGCCGCCGGCATATTGACCGGAATCGCTGACCGAGGCCGCCGTGACGCTGGCGCTGCCGGCGTTGGCGGCGGCGCCGGATACGCTGATGTTGCCGTCGCCCGAGGACAGCTGCATGAACACCGCGTCACCCGGGTCGCCGGCGGCGATCTCGCTGGTCGGGCCGACGCTGAGCATGCGCACGCCGCTGTTGCCGGAATAGCTCACGCCGGAGGCGCCCTGGCTGAACGGCGCGCTGCCGTCGGCGGTACCGCCGAACAGGTAGCGGCCCGAGCTGTCCTTGGCGTTGGCCTGCTGCACGATGGCATCGAGCTGCTGCTGCATCTGCGCCGCCAGCGACTTGCGATCGCTGGCGCTCATGCTGGCGTTGTTGGCCTGCAAGGCCAGGGTCTGGATCTGCTGCAACGCACTGTTGACGGTGGTCAACGCGGTGTTCTCCAGTCCCAGGCTGGTCTGCAGGTCGTTGGCGTTGGAAGTCCACTGGGCGGTGTCGGCGATGGACTTGTTGACGCCCAGCACCTGCCCCATCGCCACCGGGTCGTCGGAAGCGGTGAGGATGCGCTTGCTGGCGCTCATCTGCTGCTGGATCTTCGACAGCGAGGTCTGCTGCGTGTCGATCGAGCTGACCGCCTGCTGGTAATAGGTCGAGGTCGAAATGCGCATGGGATGGTCTCGGTGGAAGGCGGCTCAGCCGTGCAGCGCGCTGAGCAGCGACTGGAACAGGGTGTTGGAGGTGGAGATGACCTGTGCCGCGGCCTGGTAGGCCTGCTGGAACTGCATCAGGCTGGCGGCTTCCTCGTCGAGGTTGACGCCCGAGGCGGAATCGCGGGTCGACTGGTCCTGGCTGCGGATGGCGGTCTGCGCGCTGAGCTGGGCGGTGGCCTGCTGGGCCTGGGCGCCGACGGTGGAGACCAGGCTGGCGTTGGCGGAGGCCAGGGTGTCGACGCCGCCATTGAGCAGGGTCTGGTTGGCGATGCCGGCGAGCAACGTGGCGTTGCTGTTGTCGCCGCTGCCGCCGCTGTTGGCGCTGACGGTGAAGCTGTCGCCCGCCGCCGGCGTGCCGCTCAACTGCAATTGCACGCCGTTGACGCTGATCGGCGTGCCGCTGGTGTAGGCGTAGCTGCCGGCGCCGTTGACGCTGTAGGTGGTGGCGCTGGTGAACTGGATGACGCTGGTAGCGAGCAGCGAAGCGTTGCCGGCGTCGCTGACGGTGACGCCGCCGACGCGGGCGGCGCCGCTGTTGCCGCCGCCGGCCTTCACCTGCACCGGCGCGGCCGCCGCCACCTTGCCGGGATCGGAGGTGGTCACGGCGATGCTGCCGGCGGCGCCGTAGGTCGGACGCACCAGGAACTGGTCACCCGCCGCCGGCGTGCCGCCGGTGACGATGCTCAAGCCGGCGCCGGTCAACGGATTGGCGGCACTGCCGTCGCCGCTGAGGGCGATGCTGGCGCCGCTGGCGGCATCGGTCATGCTCCAGCCCGAGCCATTGTACTTGAGCACGTAGTCGGAGCCGGACAGCTGGCTGGCATCGGCGATACTGGCGCTGACACTGCCGCTGCCGGTGTTGGCGCTGGAGGCGGTCACCGCCGGCGGAGGCACGCTGAACAGGGCGCCGCCGAGCTGGCCGTACTGGTCCATGCCCTTGGCATTCTGCGCGTTGACCGCGCTGGCCAGGGTCACCGCCAGCTTGCCCAGCTGGCTGATCGCCGGGTCGATCAGTTCGCGCTGCGCGTCGAGCAGGCCGCCGAGGCTGCCGCCGGAGACCTGCGAGGTGATGATGCTCTTGGAATTGCCGCTGTTGAGCACGACGTCCTGCTTCTGGCCGTAAGCGTCGGCCTGCAGCGACAGGCTGTTGGCGTTGCTGCCCAGCACCAGCGCCTGGCCGCTGCCGAGGAACACGTTGACACTGCCGTCGGCGTTGCTGGTGGAGGTGATGCCGATGTCGCTGCCGATGTTGCGCAACAGCTGGTCGCGCTGGTCGAGCAGGTCGTTCGGCGCCTGGCCGTTGCCCTGCGCGGTGGCCTGGGAGATGGCCGTATTGAGCTGCGCCAGCTGCTTGGCATAGGCGTTGATCTGGCTCACCGTGGTGGCGGTGCTGCCGGCGATCTGGCTGTCCAGCGAAGCCAGCTGGCTCTGCAGGTTGTTGAAGGTACTGCTGAGGGTCTGTGCCGCGTACAGCACCCCCTGGCGGGTCGACGACGAGGTCGGCGTCGAGGCCAGGCTGTTGAGGCTGTCGAAGAAGCCCTGCAGCGGCGAAGCCAGGCCGGCGCTGCTGTCGGACAGCGCGGCGTCGGCCTGCGAGGCGTAGGTTTGGTAGGTGTTGATGCGGTTGTAGCTGGCGTCGTCCGTCACCAGCTGCGCCTGCACGAAGCTGTTGCTGATGCGCTGCACCGACTGCACCGTGACGCCGTCGCCGATGGTGCCGGTGGTGGAGGCGGCGCCGGGCACCGCCTGCAGGTCGACGCGCTCGCGGCTGTAGCCGTCGGTATTGGCGTTGGCGATGTTGTGGCTGACCACGTTCAGCGCGTTGCGGTACGCCAGCAGAGCCGAGGTGCCGATGCTCAACATGTCGCTCATGCGTTTCTCCCGGATCCCTAGGCGGACACGCCGCCGGCGCCGCCGAGCGGCGCGCTGTTGGCCACCCGCAGCAACTTCTGCGCGTATTGAGGATCGGTGGCGTAACCGGCCTTTTGCAGGCCGTGGGCGAAGCCCTGCAGGTCGCCGCTGCGCAGCGCCTGGGCGTAGCGCGGGTTGCCCTTGAGGAACTGCACGTAATCGTCGAACGCCGCGCCGATCGAGCCGTAGGAGCGGAAGCTGGCTTTTTCGCTGCCCCACTGCCCGTCGCGGAACTCGGCCGTGTCGCGCGCCGTGGTGGCGCCGTTCCAGCCGGCGCCGGCCTTGACGCCGAACAGGTTGAGGCCGCCGCCGTCCTGCTGCGGCAGGTGCTGCCCCCAGCCGGTTTCCAGCGCGGCCTGGGCGATCAGCGCTTTCGCCGGCACCCCCAACTCGGCCGCCGCTTTCTCGGCATGCGGGCGCACGGCGTCGACGAAGTCCTGGGCGCTCTTCGGCTTCCAGCCGGCCCCGGCGCCCGCGCTCGCCTGCGTCTGCGCGTAGGCCTTGGCCGAGGCGGCGGCGGGTGCCGCGCCGGCGACGGCGCCGCCGAGCTGGCGCACCAGCATGTCGGCCAGACCCAGCCCCTTGCCGGCGGACAGGTGCATAGCCATCTGCTGGTCGAACAGGTCCTTGTAGAAATCGCCCTGCTCGCCGGTGAGGTCGTCGCCGAACTGGGTTTGGCGCGAGGTCTTCAGCAACGTCTCGGTCATCAGCGCCTCGAACTGCTGCGCCGCCTTGCGCAGGGCCGCCGGGTCGTTGCGCTGCGCCGCCGCGCGCAGCCCGGCGTACTGGTTGAAATCGGTGACCGCCGCGGCGGCGTCCGCCTGGCTGGCCGCCATCTCAGATCACCACCAGCTCGGCGCGCAGCGCGCCGGCTTCCCGCAGGGCTTCGAGGATCGCCACCAGGTCGCCCGGGGCGGCGCCGACCTGGTTGACGGCACGGACGATGTCGTTGAGGTTGACGCCGGCCTCGAACACGAACATGTGCCCGCTGCCCTGGTCGACGTTGATCGCCGAGGTCTGCACCACTTCGGTGGTGCCGCCGCGCGAGAACGGCTGCGGCTGGCTCACCTGCTGGCGCTCGGTGATGGTCACCGACAGGTTGCCGTGCGCCACCGCCGCCGGCATCACCCGCACCTGGTTGCTGATCACCACCGTGCCGGTGCGCGAATTGACGATGACGCGGGCCGGAGCGTCGCCCGGATCGACGTCGACCGCCTCCAGGGACGACAGGAAGCTGACGCGGTCGTTGAGGTCGGCCGGCGCCTTCACCGCCACGGTGACGGCGTCGACGGCGCGCGCCACCGGCGCGTCCATCGCCTTGTTGATGGCCGAGGCGGTGCGGGCCGCGGTGGTGAAGTCGGCGGTGTGCAGGTTGAGCAGCAGCTCGCCGCCGGTGCCGAAGTCGCTGGCCACCTCGCGCTCGACGCTGGCGCCGTTGGGAATGCGGCCGACGCTGGGGATGTTGACCGAGACGCGCGAGCCGTCCTTGCCGCTGACGCCGAGGCCGCCGACCACCACGTTGCCCTGCGCCATGGCGTAGGCCTGGCCGTCGGCGCCCTTCAGCGGCGTCATCAGCAGGCTGCCGCCGCGCAGGCTGCGGGCGTTGCCGATGGAGGAGACGGTGACGTCGATGTTCTGGCCGAGCTTGGCGAAGGCCGGCAGCTCGGCGTGCACCGCCACCGCCGCCACGTTCTTCAGCTGCGGGTTGGCGCTGGCCGGCACGGTGACGCCGAGCTGGCGCAGCATCGCCTCCAGGCTCTGCACCGTGAACGGCGCCTGCGTGGTCTGGTCGCCGCTGCCGTCCAGGCCCACCACCAGGCCGTAGCCGATCAGGTGATTGCTGCGCACCCCCTCGACGTCGGCGAGATCCTTGACGCGCTCGGCCCGGGCCGGGGCGGCACAGGCCAGGGCGCACAGCATGGCTGCGATCAAGGCGCGCATCAGAATGGCATCCAGCCGGAGCTGAAGAAGCGCGTCAGCCAGCCCTGCATGTTGGCGTCGGCCAGGGCGCCCCTGCCGGTGTAGCCGATGCGGGCGTTGGCGACGCGGTCGGAGGTGACGGTGTTGTCGGGAGCGATGTCGGCGGGCCGGATCACGCCCTGCAGGCGGATGTACTCCGAACCCTGGTTGATCTGAACCTGCTTCTCGCCCTGCACGATCAGGTTGCCGTTGGCCATGCGCTGCACCACCGCCACGGTGATGCTGCCGGTGAGCGAGTTGCTCTGCGCGCTGTCGCCCTTGCCGGCGAAGGCGCGCTTGCCGGAGACGCTGGAATTGGTGTGGATGGTGTGGCCGAACACGCCGATGTTGCCGAGCGTGGCGGAATCGTCCTTGCTGGTGTCGGTGGTGGCGGATTTCTGCGCGCTGGTCTGTTCCGCCAGCACGATGGTCAGCAGGTCGCCGATGCCGCGCGCCTTGGCGTCCTCGAACAGCGCCAGGCCCTCGCCGGGCGAGCCGATGGCGCCGGCGCGCGGCGCCTCCGGCAACGGCAGCTGCGGCATCGGCGGCGGCGGCGCGTCCAAGCGCTGTTCGATGGTATTGCAGCCGGCCAGCAGGCCCAGGCAAGCGATGAGCAGTGGCGTACGCATCAGAGGTTCTGGGTGATGAACTGCAGCATCTGGTCGGTGGTGGAGATCGCCTTGGAGTTCATCTCGTAGGCGCGCTGGGTCTCGATCATGTTGACCATCTCCTCCACCACGTTGACGTTGGAGGCCTCCAGCGAGCCCTGCGTCAGCGAGCCCAGGCCGTTGAGGCCCGGCGTGCCGGTCTGCGGGCTGCCGCTGGCGGCGGTCTCGGTGTAGAGGTTGTCGCCGCGGGCCTCGAGACCCGCGGGGTTGATGAAATCGGCGGTGGTGAGGGTGCCGATCTGCTGCGGTGCGGTCTGGCCGGCCACGGTGGCGCTGACGATGCCGTCGGCGGAAATGGTCACGCTCTGCGTGCCCTGCGGCAGGGTGATGCCGGGCTGCAGTGGATAGCCGCCGGCGGTGACCAGCTGGCCCTGGCTGTTGGGCTGGAAGCTGCCGTCGCGGGTGTACGCCAGCGAGCCGTCCGGCATCTGGATCTGGAAGAAGCCGCGGCCGTTGATGGCCAGGTCGTAGCTGTTGCCGGTGGTCTGCAGGTTGCCCTGCTGGAACAGCTTCTGCGTCGCGCCGATGTGCACGCCGGTGCCGATCATCAGGCCCGAGGGCGATTCGGTCTGGGTGCTGGTCTGCGCGCCGGCCTGCCCGTAGTTCTGGTACATCAGGTCCTGGAACGTGGCGCGGCCGCGCTTGAAGCCGGTGGTGTTGACGTTGGCCAGGTTGTTGGAGATCACGGTCATCTGCGTCTGTTGCGCGTCGAGACCGGTCTTGGCCACCCACAATGCTGAAGTCATCGCTCATCCTCCGCGCCGGAATCCGGCTGCTGGTCACCCGGTCTCTACAAGTCCTGGGCCAGGGGTGTTCGCGGGGGGAGAGTCAAACTTCCGGCGGCGTTTTAAGCGCGCCGCACGACGGTCCTGCGTCAGCTCATCCGCACCAGGCTGGCGGACGCGCTGGCATTGTCCTCCACCGCCTTCATCAGCTTGGAGTGCAGGTCGAACTGCCGCGCCAGCTGGATCATCGTCACCATGGTGCCGGCGAGGTCGACATTGGAGCCCTCCAGGGCCCCGGCGGTGACCGACTTGCCGGAGGCCGCGTCGAGCGTCACGCCAGGCGCGGCGCGCATCAGGCCGTCGTTGCCGCGCGTCAGCTGGTCCGGCGCGGCCTGCACCACCTTGAGCCGGCCCACTGCCGCGACGGTGCTGGCGCCCTGCCCGGCCGGCACGATGGAAATGGTGCCGTCGCCGCCGATGCTGATCGAGGAGTACGGCGGCACCGAGATCGGGCCGCCGTCGCCCAGCACCGGCTGGCCGGCGGCGGTGGTGAGCTGCCCATAGGCGTCGACGCGCAGGTCGCCGGCCTTGGTATAGGCCTCGCTGCCATCGGAGGCCTGTACCGCCAGCCAGCGGTCGGGCTGCATCGCCACGTCGAGGTCGCGCCCGGTCTGGCTGATATTGCCGCTGCGCGAATCCCAGCCGCCGTCGAGCAGCTGGTCGTAGATGCGCGACTGCATGCCGGGGCCGTTCATCGCCACCGCCTGCGTCTCGATCAGCTGGGCGCGGAAGCCGGTGGTGCTGGCATTGGCCAGGTTGTTGCTGTTCGCCGCCTGGGCCTTGAGGGTCTGGGCGGCGCCGGTCATGCCGACGTAGAGCGCGCGGTCCATCAGACGGGAGACGGGAAACGGCAGGAGAGAGGCGCAAAGGCGAAAGCCGCTGCGACGGACGACATCCTAGACATCTCAAATCGATCGTTCATGCTGTTCTCGTCTCTCGTCTCTCGTCTCTCGTCTCTCGTCTCTCGTCTCTCGTCTCTCGCCTTACCGCAGCTGCAGAATGGTCTGCATCAGCTGGTTGTCGGTGGAGATGACTTGCGAGTTCGCCTGGTAGTTGCGCTGCGCGTTCATCATGCTCACCAGCTGCTGCGTCAGGTCGACGTTGCTGCTCTCCAGCGCGCCGGACTGGATCACGCCGAAATCGCTGGAGCCGGCGGCGCCGGGAATCGGCTGGCCGGAGGCGAAAGTCTGCGCCCAGGTGGCGTTGCCGAGCTGCTGCAGGCCCTGCGGATTGGTGAAGTTGGCCATCGCCACCTGGCCCAGCACGGTGGTCTGGCCATTGCTGTAGCGCGCCGAGACCACGCCGGAGGAATCGATGGCCACGCCGCTGAGCTGGCCGGTGGCGTAGCCGTTCTGCGTCAGGCTGTTGACGGAGAAATCGCTGCCGTACTGGGTGGCGCCGGAAACGTCGATGGTCGCCGACAGCGGCGCGGCGCCGTCCCCGGGCGTGAAGCTGAGCGGCACGCCGGTGGTCGGCGCGGTCAGCTTGCCGCTGCTGTCGAAGCTCAGCGCGGTGCCGGTGCCGACCTCGCTGCCGTCGACCACGGTGTGCAGCGTCCAGCTGCCGGCGGTGGCGCCGGCGACGTAATACAGGCTGGCGGTGTGCGCCGCGCCGAGCGAGTCGTACACGGTCAGCGACGTCGTCTTGTTGTAGCTGTTGGAATCGGTCGGCGAGAAGGTGGCGTCGGCCGGAGCGGCGGCGTTAGCCGGCAGGTTGACGCTGGCGGTGACGCTGCTGGTGGCCGCCGGCGGGTTGGGCGCGGTCGACAGCTGCAGGTCGGTCATCGAACCGGTGGTGAAGCTGCTGCCGCCGTTGATCGGGGGATAGACCTGCAGGCGCTGGCCGCTGGCGGTGGTGACGTAGCCGTTGCTGTCGGTGGTGAAGGCGCCGTTGCGGGTGTAGACCAGGCTGCCGTTGTCTTTCACCGCGAAGAAGCCTTCGCCGCTGATCGCCATGTCCAGCGGGTTGTTGGTGGTGGTGATGCTGCCCTGCGAGAACTGCTGCGCCACCGTCTCGGTGCGCACGCCGCCGCCGGTGGTGGTGGTCTGCAGGTTGTAGGCCGCGTTCTGGAAGAAATCGCCGAACTCGGCACGCGACTCCTTGAAGCCGGTGGTGCTGGCGTTGGCGACGTTGTTGGAGATCGTGTTGAGGTCGGTGGTGGCGGCGTTGAGGCCGGACAGGGCGATGTTGAAGGACATGGAACGGGGTCTCCGGATCAGATGATCTGCTTGACGTTGCTGAAGGGAACGTCGCCGATGCCGTCGACGTTGAGGGTGAGGCCGCCGCTGCCGATCGATACGCTCTCGACCACGCCGGCGACGTCGGTGTCGGCCGCCTGGGCCGAGGCGCCGCTGCCGACCTGGGCGCTGATGGTGTAGCTGCCGGTGGGCAGGGCGTTGCCGTCGGCGCCCTTGCCGTCCCAGGTGAAAGGCACGGTGCCGGCGGCCTGGGTGCCGAGATCGAGCGTGCCGACCAGGGCGCCGGAGGAATTGCGGATCTGCACCGTCACCGGGCCGCTGGAGGGCACTTCCACCGCGCCGTACAGGCCGGAGCTGGTGAGCTGGGTGGTGCTGCCGGGCACGAGCACGCCGTGCCCGATCAGGCCGGCGGCCTGCAGCGACTGCGACGACGACAGCTGCGACGACAGGCTGCTGAACGAGCTGTTGAGCTGGCTGATGCCGGAGACGGTGGAAAACTGCGCGATCTGGGAGAAGAAGTCGGCGTTGCTGACCGGGTTGAGCGGATCCTGCGTCTGCAGCTGCGCGGTCATCAGTTGCAGGAAATCCTGCTCGTCCAGCGCCGGGCTGGCGCTGGCGGTGGTGCCGGTGGTACCCGCCGTGGTCAGGCCGAGATTGGAGTAGACGCTGGAATTGTTGTTGACGGACGGAGTGGTCATGTCGCGGGCGGTCTTAAGGAGGGCACTCAGCTGCCGAGGGATAGGGTCTTCAGCGCCAGTTCCTTGGCGGTGTTCATCACTTCCACGCTGTTCTGGTAGGAGCGCGAGGCGGAGATCATGTCCACCATCTGCTCGACCACGTTGACGTTGGGGGCGTAGACGTAGCCTTCGCCGTCGGCCATCGGGTTGCCGGGCTCGAAGCGCTTTTCCGGGGCGGCCTGGTTCTCCACCACGCCGGTGACGCGCACGCCGGGCGTCTGCTGCCCGGCGATTTCCGGCGCCGACTTGAACATCGGCAGGTGCGCCTTGAACACGCTGTTGGGATCGGAGCCGACGGCATCGGCGTTGGCCAGGTTGCTGGCGACCGTGCTCAGCCGCACCGACTGGGCGCTCATGGCCGAGCCGGCGATATCGAAGATGCGGAAGGAAGAGCTCATGTCACTGGCCGGTGATGGCCGTCATCAGGCCCTTGATCTGGCCGCTGAGGAAGCTGAGGCTGGCCTGGTAGTGCATGGCGGCGTCGGCGTAGGCCGACTGCTCGACCTGCTCGTCGACGGTGTTGCCGTCGATGCTGGTCTGCAGCGGCACGCGGTAGCTGAGCGCCGGCATGGTCTCGGGGGTTGCCGATGCGGCAGCCCCGGCTGCCTGCCCGCTCGAAGGCGCGGCCAGGCCGAGGCTGCCGCCGGCCGCGGCCTGCTGCTGGCCCTGGGCCTGGGCCAGCACCTTGGAGAAATCGATGTCGCGCGCCTGGTAATGCGGGGTATCCGCATTGGCGATGTTGGCTGCCAGCACTTCCATGCGCTGGCGTTGTACCGCCAGCGACTGCGCATGCAGCCCGAATACCGGATCGAGGTCGGCCATGCCGGACTCCCGTGGAATAACCGCTGGGGTCCCTACAAGGCCTGTGCCAGGCGATGGCTCGCGCTCAGGAGAGGCCTGAATGGCGTCTCCAGCGAGACCGAACGCCCGGCCATGAACGGCCGGGCCGTGGGTTGGCAGGCCGATGAAGCGCGGCCATCGACGGCATTGCCTCTCTGCACTTAAAACTACGTTTTACCTGGAGAAATCAGGACATCATGGCCACTGCCTGCAGCCGCTCCAGCACCGCCCCGGCCAGCTCGTCGGCGCCGAACTTGGCGACGAAGCGGTTGGCGCCGACCTTATCCACCATGGCCTTGTTGAACACCCCGGACAGCGAGGTGTGCAACAGCACGTACAGGCCGGCCAGGCGCGGATCGCGCCGGATTTCCGTCGTCAGG
>ERZ1034411.345-NODE-345-length-10378-cov-2.498595_pt1 | contig 10378 bp, 4 predicted proteins | sample MGYA00520583_ERZ1034411 | MGnify/ENA primary metagenome ERZ1034411 (study PRJEB33736, sample SAMEA104288481) | Azolla microphylla | place: Ecuador | collected 1982 | study: EMG produced TPA metagenomics assembly of the PRJEB19522 data set (Is there foul play in the...
GTATGGCCAGGCCGATGGCGTAGCCGACGCTGGGCTCGAGGATTCGGCGTGCTGCCTGGTGGTAACCGGGCTGGCCGTGCAGCCGCGCCGCGTCGATCATGTATCCTGTGTTGCGCATCATCGCGTCGAGATTGCTCACGCTGATAACCCCCTCGCCGTAGTCCGGGATGAGATCGCGTTCGTGTGTGGCGAGGATCACCAAGCCGATGTCGATGCGCTCGCTGTCGCTGAACTGGACGCCGCTTTCTTCGCCGATGATCGCAGCACCATGGCCGTAGGAGTCGCTCACGTCCCGGGCTACGTCCTCGTCGATCCGGAACACCTTGGCGATGCGTCCGACGGCGGCCTGTACTTCCGCGGTGGACAACTCGATCGCCTTACGTTGCAGGGCATGGTCCTGTGCCGACAGCCGATTCAGTCCCAGGCGACGGATCAGCCAGCGCAGTGAAGTGCCGTTGACAATCAGGCTGAAGAGCACGAATCCCGTAGCCGTCACCGAGATGAAGCGACGGGCCTCGGCGGGCAGTACCGTGCTTTCCGCCGCGCCCAGCGCCAGAACCAGGGTCACCGCGCCGCGCAGGCCACCCCAGGCCATGGCCAGCTTGTAAGCTGGCGAAACCGGCGCGCTGAGCCTCAAACGGCTCAACAGGGGCAGCATCAGGAACAGCACTGCCAGGCGCGACAGCAGCGCCGCGGCCATGGCGGTGAGCAGGTAAAGCAGGTCGTCCAGCTCGACGTCGTGCAACAGACGCGGCACCCGCAGCGCGGCCAGCAGAAACACCAGAGCACCGGCCACCGCGGCGACCTGGTTCCACACCAGTTGCAGGTGGTCCCAATTGCGCGGCGACAGCCTGGTTCCGCCCAGCCCCTTCAGCATCAGCCCGGCCGCAACCACGGCGACCACGCCGGAAAAGCCCAGCATCTCGTTTGTCAGCAGGTACAGCGGGTATGGCAGCGCCAGGGTAAGGATGGTCTCTGCCGAGGCGATGCCGCGCAGGCCCGGCAGCACGAAGGCAAGGAGCCGTCCCGCCAGAGCGCCGATGAGCACGCCGCCGGAAAAGGAATAGATCAGCGATACCAGCACACCGGTCCAGCTGCTGCCGGCGCTGTTGCCGGCAATCATTGCCGTCAGGGTGCTGGCGAGCGCGATGGCCGCCGCATCGTTCAGAAGGCTTTCCCCTTCGATCAGGCCGATTAGCCGACCCGGCGCGCCAACGTCGCGGAAGATGCCGGTCACAGCGGATGGGTCGGTGGTCGCCACCACCGAGCCCAGCAGCAGGCATACCGCCAGGCTTTCCGGGGCGACCGCGGACAGCGCCAGGCCAATGGCGGCGGTCGCCACGAAGACTGCCACGACAGCCAGCAACAGCACCGGGGCAGCGTCCTGCAGCAAGCCGCGCACGTCGATCGACAGCGCCAGCTGGAACAGCAAAGGCGGCAGGAACAGCCACAGGTAGGCGTCGGCGGGGACGGCGAACTGGACGAGTGGCTTCACCAGGCTGCGTGAAAATGCCGGCAAGCCCATTTGCAGGCCGAGGTAAGCGGCGCCAATGGCGATACCGGCCATGGCGAGCAAGGTGGTCTCGGGCACGCGAAGCCGGTCCGCCGCCGCCTGCACCGCAGCCACCACGGCAAGCAGGCAGCCGGCGACGACGAGCAGCGCGATCAGTGGATGCACGTGACGACCTGCGCCGGCGGAGCGGGCATCAACTCAGGTGCAGATCGGACGGATTGCCGCTGCTGCGGCGGGCGCCGATATGCGGGCCCGCCGCGACTTGCACCGGATGGGGTGCCACCTTGCCGCGGAATACGCGATAGCCCAGCGCCAGGTAGGTGGCGATCACCGGCAGGATCAGCGCCACTCCGATCGAGGTGAAACGCAGGGATGCCGCGTCGTTCGCCGCCTCGAATACCGTATAGCGATAGGGCACGATGTAGGGATAGATGCTGACGTCAAGGCCGAGGAAGGCAAGCACGAACAGGGCGACGGCGCAGCGCAAGGGATGTGCGTCGTCGCTGCCCCACAGGCTGTGCCAAAGGCGCCAGGCCGTGACAGCCGTCACTACGGGCAGCAACCAGATCAGGCTGAGATAAGAGGGGGTGAACCAGCGCTGCGCCACCTGCGGCACGGCCAGCGGCGTCCAAACGCACACGGCAAGCAGCAGCGCCAGGGTCACCAGCAGGGCCGAATGGGCGACTTCGCGACCGAATATTTGTAGTGCCCCACCGGCCTTCAGGATCAGCCAGCATGACCCCAATAGCGCGTATCCGCCCACCATGCCGACGGCGCAGAACGCCGGGAACAGGCTGCGCAGCCAGCCATAGCCGGATTGTGCAGTGGCCGGGTCGGGCACGCCTTCGACGATACGGCCGAGCATCCAGCCCTGGGCCAGCGCCATCAGGATCGAGCCGAAGAAGAACAGCCATTCCCACAGGGGCCGCAACTCCCGGCCGTGATGGCGGAACTCGTAGCTGACGCCGCGCACGACCAGCGCGAGCAGCATCAGGATCAGCGGCATGTACAGCACCGGCAGCAAGGTGGCGTAGGCCAGCGGGAACCCGGCCAGCAGCATCATGCCGCCAAACACCAGCCAGGTCTCGTTGGCATCCCAAAAGGGGGCAATGCTGTCCAGCATCAGCTGCCGGTCCGCATCCCGCGCCACCAGGGGATACAGGATGCCCACGCCCAGGTCCCAGCCGTCCATGAGGACGTAGGCCAGCACCGACAGCGCGGCCAGCGCGGCAAAAACCAGGGGCAGCCAATCGGCAGCGCTCATGGCGCAGGTTCCTTGGGTGACGAAGCGGCAATCGCGGGATTGATGATCCGCGGCACGGTGACAATGCGCGACTTCTGCAACGCGACGGCCTGCGGCAAGTCGGCAGGGCCGCGCAGGACCGTTACACCCCAGTACCAGAGAAATGCCAGGAACAGCGCGCCGTAGACCAGGACGAACAACAGCAAGGAGGAAGCCGTGGCGCCAGCGGTAACCGGAGACACGGCATCGGCGGTTCGCAGCAGGCCATAAACCACATACGGCTGGCGCCCGGCTTCGGTAACCGTCCAGCCCGCCAGGATCGCGACCCACCCCAGGGGCATCGCCACCACCAGCAGCTTGTGGAAGAGATGGGCATGGAACAGGCGCCCCCGCCAGCGCAGCCACGCGCCCCAAAGCGCGATCGCCAGGATCGCGACGCCGGCGCCGGCCATGATGCGGAAGGCGAAGAATACGATCGGCACGTAGGGTCGGTCGGACGGCGCAACCTCCTTCAATCCACGGACTTCACCATTCCACTCATGGGTCAGGATCAGGCTGCCCAGGTGCGGCACCTCAATGGCATAGCGATTCCTTTCCGCCTCCACATCCGGAACGGCAAACAAGGTCAGCGGGACGGACCGGCCGGTGTCCCATCGCCCCTCGATTGCGGCGAGCTTCACCGGCTGATGCTGGCGCGTATTCAGGCCGTGCGCGTCGCCCAGCACCATTTGCAGTGGAGCAAGGACCAGCAGGAGCCACAGCGCCAGGGACAGCGCGACCCGCGCGTGTTCCGGGGAGCCGCGACGGCGCAGCTGCAGCGCCGACACGCCGGCGACGAACAGCGCCCCGGTCACGAAACAGCCGCACACCATGTGCGCGAGCCGGAACGGGAACGAGGGGTTGAACACCACGTCCCACCAGGAGGTGACGTGGAACACGCCGGCGGCGTCCCGCACCACGCCAGCCGGTGTTTGCATCCAGCTGTTGGCGGCGAGGATCCAGAAGGCGCTGAACATGGTGCCGACGGCGACCATGATGCAGGCGAACAGGTGCAGGCCGCGCCCCACCCTGCCCTCACCCAGCAGCGCGATGCCGAGGAAGCCGGCCTCGAGGAAGAACGCGGTCAGCGTCTCGTAGCTGAACAGGGGGCCGATCACCGAACCGGTTTGGCGCGCGAAGCCCGCCCAGTTGGCGCCGACCTCGTAGGACAGCACCACTCCGGTGACCACGCCCATGGCGAAGCCCAGCGCCAGCAGCCGCAGCCAGAAGCGCATCAGCTGCTGGTATACGGGCCGGTCGGTCAGAGTCCACAAGCAGTTGAGCAAGGCGACGAACGAAGCGATGCCAATCGAATACGCCGGCCACAGGATGTGGAATCCGACCGTGAATGCGAACTGGAGCCGCGACAACAGCTCTTGTTCAAGCATGGCGGCTCCTTGACTAGCTCGAGGACACGGTTGCCGCGGAGCGCGTCAGACGCACCGGCACTGCCTTGCTGCTCGGAGTGCCCGAGTCCGGATCGCGTGCGTAGAGCGGGATCAGCGGGTTGGCCTCCGGGTAGTAGGCACCGCAGCAGCCCTCCGGCACCAGGTAGGGCACCACCTTGAAATGCCGCAGCACCCGCTCGACGCCATCGCGGGACACGGTCCGGATATCGACCCGGTCGCCGAATTTCAGCCCGCGCCGCTCCATCTCGATCTCGGCGATGAACAGCACGTCGCGCTGATTGAAGACGCCGCGGTAGCGGTCGGAGTTGCTGTACAAGGTGGTGTTGTACTGGTCGTGGCTGCGCATGGTAGTCAGCCACAGCACGCCGGAGTCGTGCTCGAACTCGTTCTCCCTGGTGCCTTTGCGGACGATGAAGTTGGCCTTTCCGCTCGGCGTGTTCCAGATGCGCTCGCGTGCCGAATTGGTCAGGTGGAAGCCACCGGGCACCTGGATGCGCGCGTTGTAGCCCTGGAAGATCGGGAACACCTTCTCGATCGCGTCGCGGATGCGGTCGTAGTCCTCGACCAGGTGCCGCCACGGCACCCTGGAGCGGCCACCCAGGGTTGCCATGGCCAGGTGCGCCACGATCCACGGCTCGCTGCGCAAGTGGGAACTCGCCGGCGTCATGTAGCCGGTCGAGGCATGCACCATGCTCATCGAATCCTCGACGGTCACCGACTGCGGCCTGCCGCCGCCCTGGCGGTCCTCCTCGCTGCGCGCCACGCAAGGCAGGATGTAGGCGCGCCGGCCATGGACGACATGGCTGCGGTTGAGCTTGGTCGCCACGTGCGCGGTCAGGCGCAGCCGGCGGATGCCGGCGCTGATCACGTCGGTGTCCGGCGAGGCGGCGACGAAGTTGCCGCCCAGGCCGAACAGCACCTTGGAGCGGCCTTCGACGATCGCATCCAGAGCCTGCACCACATCGTGGCCGTGCTGACGCGGCGGCGAAAAGCCGAATACCTGCTCGATGCGGTCGAGCAGCGCCGCCGGCGGGCGCTCGTTGATGCCGACCGTTCGGTCACCCTGCACATTCGAGTGCCCGCGCACCGGCACCAGCCCGGCGCCGGGGCGGCCGATGTTTCCGCGCAACAGCATCAGATTGACAATGTATTGCACGTTTTGCGTGCCGTGCATGTGCTGGGTGATACCCATGCCCCAGCAGCTGATCACCGCGCGCGCCTCCATGTAGACGTGCGCCGCCTCCTCGATGTCGGCGCGGCTGAGGCCGGATTCAGCGACGATGGCATCCCACGATGTGGCGCGGATATCCTCCGCCAGCGCCTCGAAGCCATGCGTGTGCCCTTCGATGAAGTCGCTGTCCAGCACTTGCGGCTGGCCGGACGCCAGGGCCGCGTCATTGGCGGCGAGGATGGCCTTGATCATGCCTTTCAAGGCCGCCAGATCGCCACCGACCTTGACCTGGTAGAAGTGGGTGGCGATCGGCGTCGAAGCCAGGGTCACCATCTCCACCGGCAGCTGCGGCGCGATGAAACGCTCCAGCGCCCGCTCGCGGAAGGGATTGAACACGACGATGCGCGCTCCGCGACGCGACGCCGCGCGCAGCTCGGTCATCATGCGCGGGCTATTGGTGCCCGGGTTCTGGCCGAAGATGAAGATGGCGTCGGCCGTATCGAAGTCTTCCAGCAGGCAGGTACCCTTGCCGATGCCGATCGCCGGCGGCAACCCCTGGCTGGTCGGCTCGTGGCAGAAATTGCTGCAATCCGGGAAGTTGTTGCTGCCGAATTCCCGCACGAACAGCTGGTAGAGGAACGCAGCCTCGTTGGAACTGCGGCCCGAGGTATAGAAGTCCGCCTCGAGCGGGCTGTCCAATCCGTTCAGCACCTCCGCTATGCCGGCGAACGCATGCTCCCAGCTCACCGGCTCGTAGTGGTCGGTATCCGGGTTGTAGGCCATCGGGTGGGTGAGCCGCCCCTGCTCCTCCAGCCAGTAGTCCGACTGCTGCCGCAACCAGCTCACGCTGTGCCTGGCGAAGAACTCGGGCGTGACGCGCCGCTCGGTCGCCTCCCAGGCCAGTGCCTTGGCACCGTTCTCGCAGAACACCAGCGGCTCGGCACGCTCCGGAGATGGGTCGGCCCAGCCGCAACCGGGACAGTCGAAGCCACCGGGCTTGTTCATGCGCAACAGCGCGGCGCCGCCCTTCAGCGCCACGCCTTGTTCGCCCAGATACTGGAACGTGGCGATGGTCGCACCCCAGCCGCCGGCCGGGGCATGATATTCGCGGATACCTTCGTCTGACATGGCGACTCCTGCCTTCTGGAGAGACCTTGTATCACCCCTCGAAGGCAGGTTCCAATAGGCTTGTCAGACGTTTATGGCCGCCAGACATAGGGCGCGTTCGAGGTCACTTCCGGCACCGGCGCGGTCAGGTCGCCGCCTTGTTTCGGATCGTCCTGTGATGACTGATCGACAAAGCCGCTGTAGACGCCCTTGCTGAGTTTCGGGCCACCGCGCACCTCGGCATCACCCAGGATTTCGGCCGTGCCGGAAAGTTCTGTGCCGGCCTCGAAGCCGCCGATGCCGAGGAAGGTGGTCATCACCTTGGCGTTGTCGGTCACGGTCACGCCATCGTCGATGACGCTCATGGCGCCGATAACCGCATTGCCGGAAACCGTGCCGCCACGCACCAGGGCGTGGTCCTCGATGCGGGCATTGCCCTTCACCGTGCCGCCGGTGACGCGGGCATAGGGGCCGACATAGACGGACGCATCGACATGGGCGGAATTGCTGACCCAGCCGCCGCCATTGGCCTGGATATGGCCGCCTGTGCCCGGCGTATGGCCAGGCTCATACCCTTGCGGCATAGCGCCCGTGAGCTGTACCATCCATGGGTAGCGATAAATGGAGTAATAGGCCTGGTCCCACTGGATTTTCTGCTGGCTGGAGGGCGTGCCGACCACGACCATATAGACCGCCTGGTCGCCGGGCTTGAGGTCGAAAGACAGGTCGCCATCGGCGCCGCCCATCAGCGGGCCGTAGCGCGGTGTACCGTCGGCCTGGATGGCGACCACACCCCAGCGCCAGTCGGAATCGGGCTGCGGGATTGAGGCAGGGTCATTAGTAAAACCGGGCAGGGTGGTGGTGGCCGGCGCCGCCTGCACCACGCCGCGGAACTTGACGGTGATCCTGGTGGCCCCGGCGTCGGGCATCAGGCGCACGACATTATAGCCCCAGCGCTGCGGCGCCCACGCATTGGGCACGGCAAAACGGCGCTGGCCGAGGTCCATCGGATCGAGCGCAGTCACCCGCAGAGCCCGCTGGCCGTCGCGCTGGTCATAGGAACCATATTTGGCGCGGTAGATCGGGCCCTGGTCATTGCCGTCCTGGTCGACATAGTCCCAGGTGATATTGCGCAGGGCCCATTCGCCGAACTCGTCATTGAGATCAGCGACCGACCATTTCTGATTGCGCATCAGGGTGCTGAACGGGTCTTCTTCCAGATAGCCGGCCTGGTCGGGCTTCAGGCCATTGGCCCAGATGTCATTGACCGCCGCATAGCCATACTTGTCCTTGAGGTATTCGAGGAACTGCCAGTTACAGTAGCGATCGCGGGTTGAGCCGTAATAGAGGTGCGGGAAATTGACCAGCAGTTCGGAGCAGTGCACCTCATTGCGGTATTCCGGCATCTGGTGGGCCATCCAGTTAGCGTGGCTTTCCCACAGCCAGCCGACATATTTCCCGTCGCGGAAGCTGCGCGTCGAGCCCTGAAGCGCATGGGTGAATTCGTGCGCCAGACCCCAGTGGTCCTTCAAGGCGAGTGGCCCGATCCACATGCCCATGTCGCGGTCGCCGGTCGGGCCGCCGGTCAGGCCAAAGGTCGGGTCGAGATTGATATTGGCCTTGTGCTTGGTGGCGGTGTCGCAATAGGGCTCGGGGAACTTGATCTGGCCGATAAAGGTGGTCCAGACGGTCTCCAGATAGTCTCCGGCTGAGATGGCATCGGCCTTGTTGACGTCGCCATCCTTCCAGCGAAAGGCGAAGTGCGCGGTCTCGTACTGGACCTTCTGTTCGTCGGGCGTGCCGGAAACCACCGTCCAGTTGCCCGCCGTGCAGGCACCCGTGACCGGCGGCGTGACGGGCGGTGTCACCGGCGGTGTTTGCGCCGAAGCCGAACCGCCGCCGCATCCGGTGAGGAACGCGCAGACCGGCAGCAAGGCAAGGAGGGATACGCGGGCACTCAAAGGATGACGGGACATGAATTTTCCTATGCTGCGGCGCCGGCGGGCGCGGCGGTGAAGAGCAGGATGTCGAACACCATGGCGGTGGAGCGGCCTTCCTTCGGCACCAGCTTGACCGTGACCGAGGTCTTGCCCTGGGTCAGCGCTTCCGGCACCGGATACTGTTCGTCGAAGAATTCACCCGGCTTCATCGGTGTCTTGTGCGAGACATTGGTCAGCAACTGGCCATCGATCAGGATATCGAAATCGCAGCGGTCATCGCCCCAATAGGTCGCCTGCATCACCAGCGGACCAGGCTTGACATTCATGGTGAAGGACATGAAGCCGCCGGAGCGGGCGTCACGGCCGTTGCGGCCGCGATAGGTGCCGGGCCAGGAGACGTCCGATTCGAGATTGTGGTCGCGCTCGGCCTGCATTTCGCCGAGGTGCATGACGTCGACCGAGCGGGCGGCCAGATCGCGCTGGCGGGCCTGTTCGGCCAGGAAGGCGGCTTCCTCGACCTTCCAGGCAGCGTCGTCGAACGCCTTGAAATAGACGGCGCTGCGGCGTTCCCACTGGCTGTAGAAGGGCACGATCTTCAGTTCGCCCGGCCGGCCGATGCCGACGGTTTTGAACTCGGCCTTCTCGATGGCCACCGGCGCGAAGCCGGCCAGCAGGTCATTGCCCACCAGGGCCGGATCGGTGGCCTTGTAGTCTTCGTCCACCGAGGCGAGATCAGCCGCCATGACCATAGGCCCGCGCAGGATCGCCACCACGCCGGGATTATCCGAGGTCGGCTCGATTTGCAGGTCCATCGGCAGGTCGAGGGCCAGGCTGTCGCCGGTTTGCCAGACGCGATCGACGATCAGGTAGCCATTGTCGCGCGTGGCTTCGACCGGCTTGCCATTGAGTGCGAGCGCGGCGGTACGTGCCCAGCCGGGGACGCGCAGGGCCAGCTTGAAGCGGGCAGGGCGTCGCAGGCTGGTCAGGCTTAAGCGTACCGCGCCATCGTAAGGATAGCCGGTATCGAGGCGCACGCTGGCGCCCTTGCCGGCCCACTTGGCGGTGGAGGGGATATAGAGATTGACGAACAGGGTATCTGTGGTTTGCCAGTAAATGGATTCCGCGTGCTTGGCGTGGCTTTCCATACCGGTGCCGTGGCAGCAGGTCCAGTTATCGACCGGGTCGGAGAAGCCGCGGGCCGCGCCGGTGAACAGCGGCGTCATGTAGGAGAACATGCCGGTCTTCGGATTCTGCTGCGCCATGACGTGATTGAGGTGGGCGCGCTCGAAATAATCGAAATAGGCGGCATCCGGCGACCAGCGGTACAGGTTGCGGGTCAGCTTCATCATGTTGTAGGTGGCGCAATGCTCGCAGGTCGCCTCGGTGATGTGTTTCGAGATGGTGTCTGGCTCGAAGAAGTATTCGCGGTCGCCATTGCCGCCGATGACGAACGAATGGTGCTTGGTGACGCGCTCCCAGAAGAAGGCGGAGGCCGTGTGGTAATCAGCCTTGCCGGTGACGTCGTAGAGACGCGCCAGGCCCAGCACTTTCGGGATATTGGTGTTGGAGTGGATATTGGCCAGCTTGTCTTGCTGCGCCACCAGCGAATCGAGCACCTTGTGATGATAGAGCCGCTCGGAGAGCTTCAACCAGCGCGAATCATTGGTGCGCTGATAAAGCTCGGCGAAGCTGTCATTGATGCCGCCATGCTCGCAGTTCAGCACTTCCTGCACCTGGGCGTCGGTCAGGGCGGCGAACACCTTGTCTATATATACGCCGAGATTGACCGCCACCGGGATGGCCTTGTCCAGTCCGCACAGGGTCTGGGCATCGAACAGGCCGCTATAGAGCTTGTGCCAGTTATAGAAGGGCACCCAGCAGCCGTTGAGGTCGAAACCGGCCGAGCGGATATCGCCGGCCATGATTTCCGGGAAGATCTCCGTGCCATCGACGACC
>ERZ1034411.347-NODE-347-length-10323-cov-2.797916_pt1 | contig 10323 bp, 11 predicted proteins | sample MGYA00520583_ERZ1034411 | MGnify/ENA primary metagenome ERZ1034411 (study PRJEB33736, sample SAMEA104288481) | Azolla microphylla | place: Ecuador | collected 1982 | study: EMG produced TPA metagenomics assembly of the PRJEB19522 data set (Is there foul play in...
TTCGTAACCGCGCGGGGCTCATGCCCGCGCGGATTTTTCCGTTGTGGCGTCCTGGCCGGACTTACTGCACCCACTATATCCGCAATGACGATTCACGGATTCCCGACAGCAGCGCTGGCGCCAACCGAGCAGAGTGCGGGATCGTCTGCCTCGGCCGGTGTCGGCCTCAAGGCGGAGCACTACCGGACGATCATCGAGAGCCGGCCGCGGCTAGGTTTCTTCGAAGTCCACGCCGAGAACTACATGGGGGCCGGCGGGCCGCCCCATCGCTATCTCGGCGCCATCGCCGAGCAATACCCTTTGTCGCTTCATGGTGTCGGGCTATCGATCGGCGCCGCGCGGCCGCTGGACCTTGATCACGTCCGTCGCCTGAAGGCGCTGGTCGACAGGTACTGCCCGTGGCTGTTCTCGGAGCATCTGGCGTGGTCGAGCCATGGCGCCGGATTCCTGAATGATCTCCTGCCGGTGCCTTACACCACGGAGGCCTTACACCGCGTTGTACGGCACATCGATCAGGTCCAGGAGGCGCTGGGGCGGCAACTGCTGCTCGAAAATCCATCCACCTACGTCCGCTTCGCCGAGAGCAGCTATGAGGAGCCGGAATTCATTGCAGAGGTGGCCAGGCGCAGCGGCTGTGGTCTGCTGCTCGATGTCAACAACGTCTACGTCGCTTCGATCAACCAGGGCTGGGATCCGATCGCCTACCTTGATGCCTATCCCTGTACCTTCGTCCGCGAGATCCACCTCGCCGGGCATGTGCTGGAGCAGGATGAAGGTGAGCGCCCCTTGCTGATCGACACCCATGATCGGCGGATCGACGAGGCGGTATGGAAATTGTATGCCCATGCCGTGATGAGGATCGGGCCGGTGCCGACCCTTATCGAATGGGATGCGAAGGTTCCGGCGTGGCCGACACTGGAAGCCGAGGCGCGGCGTGCGGACCGGGTCATGCAAAGCGCCCTGTGCGGCGCGCGAGTATGGAATTCAGAAGATCAGCGGGAAGAGGAAAGGGAATGTCCGATCGGAAAGTAGTGTTGTACTTTTCCTGGAGCCGCCCCGGTGAGACCGGCGCGCCACTTGGGGTCATCGAGAACCGCTTCCCGACCCTGTTCGAAAGCCGTCGGATGCGCTATCCAAAAATGCAGGAGCTGTCCGATCCTGCCCTCTTCGACCAGGGCATCGCCGGATTCCTGGATCACATCCAGAAGCCCAACTTCGTCGCGTTCGCCGCGCAAGCCTCCCGCCAGAGCGGTCGTCCTGTGCTCACGGCCGAGCGCGTAGCCGACGACGGAAGCTGTACCAGGCTCGACGGGAAACTGCTCAAGGACGCCGATACGCTTATTGTCGTCAGCTTCGACTCGCTGCGCACGGAGCAGAAGCCGGCGTCCGAGGAGGTTGATGCGGTGCGTCGCTTTCTTGAGCATCCGGATCACCTGGTGTTCGTCTGTCCGCATCATGATATTGGGCATGTCGACGAACCGCCCAGCGAGACGGCCCAGGAGCAGCAACTGGCCGAGTTCCACCACCACGGCGATCACAGCATCCCGCCGCAGCAGGGCTTCGGCGGCTTCGCCAGGTCCCTGCTGGCGTCTCTCGGCATCCCGGTGGAGAACCGCTACGGGCTGCGCCCTTTATTGGAGGCCGACGGCACGCCGGCACCGATCGAAGTCGAGACGGAGCTGGATACTCTGCGGCTGCTCTCCGGCGTGCCGACCCTTAACCAGCACGCGCATCTTCCTCATTTCGAGCGCCTGGGCGATGCGGTGCACAAGGTCGAAGTATTGGCCCGCCAGAGGATCGATCCCGCCGCGCCGCCGCACCCCTTCACCCGGGGCGGGCGCAAGACCTTCGACGCGCTGCTGCAGTCGCGGCGTGACGTGTTCCCCGGACGGGTGTTGATGAGCGATGCCACCCTGTTCAGCTCGACGGCTGGCGGGGTCGAGAGCCTGCAAAGGCTGTGGGCGAACATTGTGCAGCGTCCGCGCCTCTCATGAACGAGGCGCCGATTCCGTCGCTGGCCGACCGGCAACAGGCTTTCGGCGGCGCCCTTTTGGACCCGCTGCGCCCGATTCCGCCGGGCATTGTCGGGCCGGACGGCCGGGAGAGCCTGCGGCGTTTCAATGTCTACCGTAACAATGTGGTGATGGGACTGGTATCGGCGCTCAAGGATGCTTATCCGGTGGTGATGCGTCTCGTCGGGGAGGAGTTCTTCGCCGCCATGGCCGTCGATTACGCCCGCGCGTGCCCGCCGGATTCTCCGATGATGTTCGACTACGGCGCGGGCCTGGCGGATTTCATCGCCGCGTTCGAGCCCGCGCGCGGCCTGGTCTACCTTCCTGACGTGGCGCGGCTCGAGCGCGCCTGGGTCGAGGCTTACCACGCCGCCGAGGCCGAGCCGCTGTGCGCGACGGACTTCGCGGCCGTCGGCGCTGAGGATTGCCAGCAGCTGCGCCTGACCCTCCACCCGTCCCTGCGCGTGGTGCGCTCGCCATATCCAGTGTGCGCCATCTGGGCGATGAATGTGGAGGGTGCGAATCCGCGGCCGCTGGACGCCGGGAGCGGCGGCGAGGACGTACTCATCGTGCGTCCGAAAGCTGAAGTGGAAGTACGCGTGGTGCCACCCGGCTGCGCGGCGTTCCTGGCGGCGCTGGGGCGCGGTCATTCCCTGGTGGAATCAACCCGATTGGCACTGATGGAAGAGCCCCGGTTCGACCCGATCCTCGGCCTGCCGGGCTTGATCGAGAGCGGTGCTTTCATCGGCTGGAGGGCGACCGGCATGAGAGATCGATCATGAGTCGCGGCGCGATTACCCGGCACCTGGCCACCCGTCCGCGCTCGGCTGGCTCGGCAGCGTCGCCGCACCGCCGGTGCTGCGCATCGCCCTCGCGCTGCCATTCATCCGTTCCGGGCTGACCCGATGGGACGGGTTCCTCAACCTTTCCATCGGCAGCCAGTACCTGTTCGAGCAGCAGTTCAAACTGCACCTGCTCGGCTCGATCTACGACATTCCCGCTCCGGACCAGGTGGCGTTCCTGACCGGTATCCTCGAGCTGGCGCTGCCTGCGCTCTTGCTGCTGGGCCTGGCCGCGCGCTTCGCGGCCCTCGGATTGCTGCTGATGACCGGCGTGATCCAGCTGGTGGTGCCGGAGGGCTGGGCCAACTTTCACCTTTACTGGGCCGGGCTGGCGCTGGCCATCCTCCATACCGGCGCCGGCCCGCTGTCGCTCGACCGGGTCATCGGCCGGTTGTACCGGACACCACAGGCACAGTCGCGATGCCTTCAGGGGTAGAGCAGATGCCCGCGGCGGCCGTTACCGTGCCTGGCGCAGTCGGCGTGCAGGCACAGACCTGGCGCGATGGCCGCAGGTGCGCCCGCTGGGAGTGCGTCGCGGACGAGGCGCCGGTGGCGCTGATCTATAACGGCGAGCCGCATGCGGTGATGATGGCGACGCCGTTCGACCTGGAGGATTTCGCCCTCGGCTTCTCGATCAGCGAGGGCGTGATCGAGCATCCAGGGGAACTGCAGGGTTGCGAGATCGTGCGCCAGGAACAGGCCTCCGATGACGCTTGCGAGCTGCGCTTGCGGATTCCGCCGCTGCGCCAAGCGGCTCTGCAGCGCCGGCGGCGCAACCTGCAGGGGCGCACCGGTTGTGGCCTGTGCGGCGCAGAGACTTTGGCCGAGGCTCTGCGCGCGCCGAGGCGGGTCGCCGCTGGCATGCCGGTCCACGCAGCCGCGCTGCACCGCGCGCTGGAAGGTCTGCAAGGATTGCAGAGGCTCCATGCCGCGACCGGGGCCACTCACGCCGCCGCCTGGGCCGAGCCTTCCGGGTCGATATGCCTGATCCGCGAGGACGTGGGCCGCCACAATGCGCTAGACAAGCTGATCGGCGCCCTGCTGCGGGATGAGATCGATACGGCCCGCGGCTTCGCGCTCATCACCAGCCGCGCCAGTTACGAGATGGCGCTCAAGGCGGCGATGGCAGGAATGCCGTTGCTCGCCGCGATCTCGGCGCCGACCGCTTATGCCATCCGCATCAGCGAGGAAGCCGGGTTGAGCCTGCTGGGTTTCTTCCGTAACGAGCAGTTCGTGATCTACAGCTGTCCGGCGCGGGTGCTCGATGCCGCGCCCGCCGCTACCCGGGGTGCTGCTATGATCGGTTCATCGGCCGCGCCGAAGGTGGCCGCGGCAACATGAGGGATCAGCACGCCAACGGGCAGGGTGATCCTGAAACGGGGAGGCTTGGGGAAGCCGAAGTGGGTCTGCGCAAGTACGAGCTGGACTGGACGATATTGATGGCCCAGGCGCAGGATGGCGATTCTGCGGCCTATCAGCGCCTGCTCGAACAGATCTCTCCGTACCTGCGCAGCCACGCTTCCCGCTACCATCGGGACCCGCGGGATGTCGAAGACACGGTGCAGGACATCCTGTTGACCGTCCATGCGGTTCGCCATACCTTCGATCCCTCGCGCCCCTTCGGGCCCTGGCTGGTCGGTATCGCCAACCGCCGCGCCTTCGATCGCCTGCGCAAGCAAGGGCGCGATCGGGTTCATGAGGTTCCGCTTACTGGGGAGCACGAGGGTTTGTTGTCGGAGCCCGACCATGGCGAGGAGCCCATGGACGAAGCTTCGCTAGAGGCTGCGATCCGGAGCCTGGCGCCGGCCCAGCAGAAGGCCATCCGGATGCTGAAGCTCAAGCAGATGTCCCTCAAGGAGGCTTCCTCCGAGACGGGTATGTCGATCGCATCGCTGAAGATGGCAACTAGTCGCGCTCTGAAGAACCTGCGTGATCTGTTGTCGGATCGGGAGGACGGAAAGTGAAAACTTCCGATCTGATCCGATCCCTCTCGACCAATGTCGCGCCGGTCAAGCGGCTGCGCTCGCCATGGGTGCGCGCCGGGTTGTGGTTGCTGGTGTCCACGGCGATCGTGGTTGTGCTGACCCTGCTCAAGGGTCCGCGGCCGCAGTTCTTCGAGCGCATGCAGGACGTGACGTTCGCGGTCGGCATGGGCGCCTCGCTGTTCACCGGCGTGCTCGCCGCAGTGGCGACATTCATGCTCAGCTTGCCGGACCGCTCCAGAGCTTGGGTCTGGCTGCCGGTGCCGCCGCTGCTGGTGTGGCTGTCGCAGATCGGTTACCAGTGCTTCGCCGGCTGGGTGGCGCTGCCGCCCGGCGCCATCACCGTCGAAGGGGCCACGAGCTGCCTTGGCACCCTCGCGCTGACCAGCCTGCCGCTGGCGCTGCTGCTGGTCTACATGCTGCGCCACGCGGCGCTGCTGCGCCCCATGCCGGTGATCCTGGTCGGCAGCCTGGCGGTCTCGGCCATGACTTGCAACGCCCTGGCGATGTTCCATCCCCTGGATCCGACGGTGATGGTGCTGGGTTGGAATCTCGGCACCGGCCTGCTGTTCCTGCTCATCGCGACGCTGTTCGGCCGCCGACTGTCGAAGCGCAAGCCGCGGCGGGATGACGTGGCGTGAACTGACCAGGCCGGCATCGGCGAGCCAATCGCATCGCGCCCACATGCCGGAACGCTAGCGGGCCGCCGCGCAACCGCCGCAGGAGTTGTCCGGCTCCCAACCGCCGCCGAGCGCCAGGAATACATTGACCTGGTCGCCGGAAATGGTGGTCTGGATCTGTGCCAGCGCAAGCTCGGCCCCGGCCAGCCCGTGCTGGGCCTGCACCACCGACAGCGCAGTGCCGCGTCCGCCCGCAAGCAGGCGCTTCTGGTCGGCGAGCTGGCGGGCATAAGCGTCGCGCACCGCGCCGGCCTTCTGCTCGCGCTCCAGGTCGTGTGCGTAGACGTTCAACGCGGACTCGGCATCCTGCAGGGCGCGCAGCACAGCCCCATCGAAGCCAGCCAGGGCCAGCCGTGTCGAGGCCTGGGCTTGCGCAATCCTGGCGCGGGCGGCGTTCTGGTTGGCCTGCCAGTGGACCTGGGTGCCGATGCTCCAGAAGTTGGTGGGCGAGGTGAATCCATCCGATGCCGCGCCGACCGAGCCGGCGGACAGTCCGATGGAGATGTCCGGATAGAGCTGGGCGGTGGCCACGCCGATCGAGGCCGTGGCTGCGGCGAGTTGCCGCTCAGCTTGGCGTACGTCGGGGCGGCGCCTGAGCAGCGCGGTGCCATTTCCGGCCGGCAAGGGCCGTGTCAGCCGTGGCGGCGTGGTGCAGCTCTCGAGGTCGCGGTCGTACGCCGCCGGCGTGCGGCCGGTGAGCGTCGCCAGCCGGAGCAGCGCATTGCGCTGACCGGCTTGCAGAGATGGGACCGACTGGGCGGTCTGGTCGATGGCCTGGCGCGCCTGCACCAGGTCCAGATCGATAGCGCGTCCGCCATGCTTGAGCTTCTGCGTCAGGGCCAGGCTTGAGCGCTGCGCTTCGAGCACGCGTTGCAGGTTGTGCAACTCCAGGCCGAAGCCGCAGGCATCGGCGTAAGCCCGCGCCGTCTCCGCCACCACGTTCACTCGCACCAGATCGCGGGCCGCCGCCGCCGCGTCGCTGCCGGCCTGGGTGGCCTCGATGCCGCGGCGGATGCCGCCGAAAAGGTCAAGGTCATAGCCGACGGTGAATTCCGCTTCGTAGTCGGTATTGACCGGCGGCCGCTCCGGCAGCAGGTATTGCTCACCCGCGACCTGCTCATAGGCGACGCCGCCATCGACCGGAACGGTCGGCTGCCTCAAGGTCTTGATCTCGCGCAGCTGGGCCAGGCTGCGCTCCAGGTTGGCATCGGCCATGCGCAGGCCGGTGTTGGCGGCCAGGGCCTGGCCGATCAGGCCATCCAGGCGCGCGTCGTCGTACAGCCGCCACCAGCGCGGCGGCAGCGCGTCGTCCGTGTGGTCGCGCGCGCCACCCGACTGGAACGGCTTCTGGGCCAAGGGGTCGCGCACACGCGCATCGTCGGGAATCCGGTAGTCGGGCCCGACGGTGCAGGCTCCCAGGGCCGCGGCGGCGGTGAAGCCGGCAAGGGTCCGGCGCAAGGCCGCGGCGCGCACTATTCGTCTCCCTCGCGCCGACGATCCACCGGAACCTCGATCGACACCGTCGCGGTGCGCCCTGCGATCAGGCGCACGCCGCCGTTGTCGGGATCGAGCTTGATGCGCACCGGCACGCGCTGTGCCAGCCGCACCCAGCTGAACGTGGGATTGACGTTGGCCAGACCATTGGCGCTAGCGACGCGCTCGCGGTCGGCGATGGCGGCGTCGATCCCCTCGACGTGGCCGTGCAGGGCGCGGCTCACTCCCATGAGACGCACCACCGCTTGATCGCCGAGCTGGATCAGCGGCAGCTTGGTCTCCTCGAAATAGCCGTCCACGTAGATCGAATCGCTGTTGACGATCGCCATGACCTGGTGGCCGGCTGCGACGTAATCGCCGAGCTGCAGCTCCAGGTTGGACACCACGCCATTGACTGTGGCCTTGATGCTGGTGCGGTCGAGGTTGAGCTGGGCTACGTCACGCTGCGCCATGGCCGCGTTGAGCTGGGCCGCGAGCTGTTCGAGCCTGGCGCGGTCGCGCTCGAGCTGCTCGGCGGTGACCAGAGGGCCCAGCGCAATGTCGCGATGCACGTCGCGCTCGGTCTGGGCCAGAGCCACTTTGTCGGCGGTGAGCTGGGCCTCGGCCTGGGCCAGCGCCAGCTCGTAGCGGGGGCGGTCGATGACGAACAGGACGTCGCCGGCGTGCACCGCTTGATCGTCATGGACGAAGATGCCGGTGACCAGGCCGTTGACATCCGGGCTCACCAGCACGACGTCGGCCCGGATGCGGCCATCGCGGGTCCAGGGCTCGCGGTTGTAGTGATTCCATAGCCAGCGCCCGGCGAACACTGCCGCGATGACCACCGCCGCGGTGGCCCCCACCTTCACCGCCTTCAGGTGTGTTTCTTTCATGGGCTACCCCCTCCCAATCGGGGTCATGCCGTTTGTGATTGCTGCCACCGCCCACAGCACCACCACGTAAAGCCCGGTATCGAACAGTCCAGCGTGCCAGACGAAGCGGTACAGGTCCAATGCGCGCAGCAGCCGCTTGATTCCGACCGTGACGACGTAAGCGATCACTGCCGCCGCCAGGAAGCTCGGCAGGAATGCGCCGCCGACGTCGATTTCGCCGTCCATGCAGGCTCCCGTTTATGCCGGCTGATCGAGCGGGCGCGAGAGGTCCAGGCGTAGTCCGGTCAGCGCCGAAGCCGCGGCCAGCCGGGATTCCCCGACCCAGGCCGAGGCGGCCGCTTCGAGGGCCCGCTGGATCGTTGCGTCGATCCGCGTGTCGTCCGGACCGGCGTTTTGGCGCAGCCTGGCTGAGAAGCTTGCCGCCACCAGTTCCAGCACTTCGTCGAGCGCCGCCTGGGCGCGAGCGTCGGCGGCGGGCCTAAGGTTCAGCAGCCGCCCGACATTCAAGCCGGTGCGCAGATCGCGCAGCGCATCGATGCCTCGGGCATGCGCCGTGTTGGGCGCTGCATTGCCGAGGCGCTGCGCGACAAGACCGAGGCGGTCGAACATCGGAACCATCCAGGCGCTGACGTCGACCGGCAGCCGGCGCCGGGCCAGTTCGCGCAGCGAGCGCCAGCCGGCCCGTGAAATGCGCCAGGCGTTCCAGGCCGGATCGATAGTCCTGAAGATGACGTTGACCAACGCCGCTACGATCAGGCCGCAGACCTCGGCTGCGTTGGAATTGAGGAAAGCCGCGAAGTCCGACTGAAAGCTCGGCTGCAGGGCCAGCGAGCCGGAGAAGGCGATGGCCAGCACCAGGCCGGCACCCTCGGTCCTGGGCCCCGATTGCAGGTAGCTGAACAACAGCAGCGGCGGCAACATCAGCAGGGCCAGGCTGGTGAAGCCGTCGGAAGCGGGCAGCAGCGCGAACTCGTAAGCCGCCCCGACCGGCAAGGCGAGGAGGATGGCGAGGATGGCGGAGCGGAGGATTTTGGCCGGCTGGTCTAGAGTGGCGAACAAGGAGCAGCCGATAGCGGCGAACTGGGCCGCGATGGCGCCCTCAGGCCAAGCCGTGGCGATCCAGAATAGGCAGACCAGCAACACCGCTCCGGCCGCGGCGGTGCCCGAAAGCAGCGCCAGTGCCCGGTCGACATGGAGACGGTGCGGCAGGGCCGAGGCCATGGGCCGCGCCAGCTCGTCGGCGGACAACGGCGCCCGCTCCTTCAAGGCCAGCGTCAGCAGGCAGAAGTCGCGGCAGCTGGCGAGCAGTTCGTCGAGGTGCCAGAAGATCGCCTGTTCGTATTCGGCAGCTCGCGTCGAGGGATCCGGCGCGTCCGCCCTGGCGGCCATCCGGAGAGCCGTCGTGGGCAATTCTTCGCGGGAGCCGGCTTGCCGCAACTGGAGCACCATGGCCGCGGCCTGGTCCAGCGCGGCGATGATCCGCAGCGGCAGAGGCGACAGCGCGGTGTGGGCGCGCGCGGCCTGGTGGATGGCCGAGACGTGCGTCGGCACCAGCGCCAGCCGATCCTGCAAGGTGGCCAGCAACAGGCCCGAGCGTCGCACATTGGAGGTTTCGTAGACGATGAAGGTGGTGGCCGCATGAAGCTGGTCCAGGACCTGGGCGGCACGCGGGGCGGCCATTTCCTCGACCGCAGGGTCCATGCCGCGCAGGGCGGTGCCGATCCACCCCGCCGCCCGGTCGGTTGCCGTACGCAGCACCCCGCTCACTTCCTCTGTGGCGTTGTGCGGGAAAAAGATCGAATGCGCCAGCGCCGCGCAGACGATGCCGATGGAGTTTTCCTCGACCCTCGCCACCGCGATGTCGAAAATCGACAGTGGCGTGTTCACCGCCGAAAAGCCGACGATGGCCGCGGTATAGCCGGCAAGTACCAGCGCATAGCTGCGCGGCGTGCGGTCCAGGCTGGACACGTAGACGCAGAAGCCGACCCAGCAAGCGATTGCCACGCACAGCAGCGGCGGCGCCTGGACCAATGGCGGGACCAGCAACAGGGCTACGCCGGCGCCGAGCAGGGTGCCCATCAGGCGGAAAACAGCCTTGGAACGCACGGCTCCGGAGAGTGGTTTGGCCACCACGAACACCGCGAAGGTCGACCAGTAGGGACGCTGCAGGTCGAGGGCAAAGGCGATCCACAACGCCGTCAGCGCGGCGACGGAGTTGGCGATGGCGAAGCTAAGGCGCGATGGCAGCGGCATCGAAGGGATGCCTCAACGAGGAGCTGGATGGGCTGACGGCATGGAATTGTTCGAATGGTGTCGGACGCCTGATGGCGGACCCGACCATGGTCCTGGCTGGGCCCTGCTGTCATCGTGGGATACATCGGCGACGGTAGACGTAGCGGCGTGGAGCCGCTTGAAGGATGTTGCGTTCGCTGGAACGATCG
>ERZ1034411.348-NODE-348-length-10265-cov-26.144172_pt1 | contig 10265 bp, 14 predicted proteins | sample MGYA00520583_ERZ1034411 | MGnify/ENA primary metagenome ERZ1034411 (study PRJEB33736, sample SAMEA104288481) | Azolla microphylla | place: Ecuador | collected 1982 | study: EMG produced TPA metagenomics assembly of the PRJEB19522 data set (Is there foul play in...
CATAGAAAACCTAGTCCATAATGATTGCTTTGACTATTTCTCCTGTATTCACTTTTTCTCTACTATCTATTCAGAATATCCTATTCATTATTTCTACAGTTCCTATCTCATCTCTTATTCCCAGGTGGTTGATCCAAGTTCTTACTCTCAAACTCTTCTTTTCGGTAATTGATATTTTTGTGTATTTTTATTTAATTCAGGCTCATTTACATTCATCTATTCTGAATTTATTATCAATACTTACGATTTCCAAGTTGTTGGTAATTTCTATTGTACTGTCTATTTTTTTACTATTTCAAGTATGTGTTTACTAAGTAGCTTTTTGTAGTTCTTTTACATTGGTAAACGTACTACAAGATGAAGTACAGAATGTGGGTTTAATCAGTAGGTTCGATAAATATCCGGCTGATAGGATATACCAATATCTTCTCAAAACTCTAATAATTTGCCTTGGGTCTGTTACCCCCGTAGTACAGGCTAATCACTAAGGTTTTGATTCCTGGTCCGAATTCTCCTTCATCACCGCAAGGAAGTTCGGCTAAATAGGTTTTCCCCTCTGACGCTGAATAATCTTCTCTTTACGGAATAGTACATTGTCTGTTGCCAGGGTGATGTCTTGGACGATTACTTCTTGATACCCTTTAAATTCTGCGTCTGCTGGTAGTTTGTCTTGGGGGTATTCCAGTATTTGTTCTCTATTTATTTATGTTAATAGTCCCGTTCTTACTGCCTTTATTGTGCTTTTTTAGGGTTTTCCGCTCTTTCTCTGATGAGTGATTGTTGGTCAATCCTTTTTTGCTCCCTTTGATGTCTGGCTGACCTTGTTCTCCTTTCACGCGGTTGTTTTCATCTTTTAACTGTTGATTTTCCGCTCTTATTTCTTTGATTTCCGTTTGTAGTTGCTCTATTAGGTTGAGTAATATTTCTACTGTCCGACCCATTGATTGGTCTGCAATTCCTTTTGGCTCGATGGTTTGCAGTATCTCTTCTGCCGACTTCTTACTCGAATCTAGCTTTTGCCTCATGTCTAATGTTTTATTATATTCTGTCTCCCTTACTTACCTTATTTTTCTCTTACCCCTACTTATTGAGCCGATACCAAATTTTCATCCCCTCAGAATTTGAAAAAACCCGACAATGCCCACAGGACGATTATTGAATATTGCTACACCTTACTGGTCTATAACATCCTCTAACAGGATTTTGGACTTACTCCACGGATAAATTCGGGGGCTTGTAGCATCAAGGAATTATTAGTCAAGAAACTACACCCAGGAATTAAAAAATAATTACTGAGTGTACTTATTAGGCTTAAATAATTAACTTGTGAAACTAATTACTAGAGAATCTTAAACAAGCTGGATGTCCACACTAACCATAAAATTAGCAGGTGTATTCTCAAGAGTAGCTAATTGAGTTTCTTGGAAGAAGAAGCCACCATTAGCGTAATTGTAACTGAGACCAGTGAGGTTAGTAATACCGAACCGAACTTTAGAAATCTGAATCTTGTGACCTTCAGCCCAATTGAAATCTTTGATAATGTCTAAGCCTTCTAAAACCGAGTTGAAGACAAATCCATCAGTACCAAGCACACCATTTAGGGTATTATTACCACCACTATTTAGGGTATCACTACCACCACTAATGTATGATATAGTTGTAATTGAGTAAGGACAGTTTTTTGCGAATGTATGTAAAGTCCAGATAGAGCTAATAAAGTAGCTATGCTTAATTTATAAAATTGTTGTTGCCATAGAGATTTCAATAAAGTATCCCAGTCTATATCCTTAATAGATACATATATATAAATAGTTTACAATCTGTTATGTAGGCAGATTTAAAGGCAATTAAACCTACCCCATAGGATGCAGCTAAAACTGAGAGGAGAAATGATCAAGTTTGGTTTTAGGCGCTGGTTATGTTGGTTTTTGGTGGTTGGGTTAAGTAGTTGCTTGTTAGCTGGTTGTAGTGTGAATCCTAGTGGTAGAAAAACTCTACGACTAGCGAGTGAACCGGCTTTTCCTCCTTTTGAGTTTCAGGGGAAGGGTGGAGAGTTAGAGGCTTTCTCTATTGATTTGATGAGAGCGATCACAACTGCTGCTAGTTTTCAGGTAGAATTCCAAAGTTAACCTTTTGATGGCATTATTACCGCACTGCAAACTAAAAGTATAGATGCGGCAATTAGTTTGATGATCATTACAGAAGAGAGATCGAAAATAGTAGCTTTCTCTCGTCCTTATTTTAAACCTGGGTTAGCAATTGCAATTCGCGCAGATAATCAAAATATTACTAGTTTTAAAAGTCTGTGAAAGAAAAAAATCGCTGTACAGATTGGTACAACAGGCACAGAAAAGGCTAAAAGTGTGACTAGGGCGCAAGTTAGTAGTTTTGATTCTGCACCTCTAGCATTGCAAGAATTACTAAATGGTAATGTTGATGTAGTTATTAATGATGCACCGATAACTTTATATGCCACCATAAGTTTATATGCCATAAATAGAGGTAATCTTCAAGGAATCAAAGGCATAGGAAAATTACTAACAGAGGAATTTTACAGAATTACTACTGCTAGAAATTCCCCTTATTTATCTTTGATTAACCAAGGTTAAAGAAAGATTTTAGCAAAGGGCAATTTTCAAGAAAATTATCAAAATAAATGGTTGAAAATAACACCTTAGGATTACCAAAACAATCACTATCTGCTAATCAAGATAAAGCTAGATCAAATCACTTCAGCTGAATAGTAGAGTCTTTACCAACTTTATTAATTGGCGTATTAGTAACATTGCAATTAGCATTTATATCAGTAATATCGAGTTTAGCTGGTGGTTCTTTAATTGGTATTTTTAGTCTTTCTGCAATTAAACCTGTGCGTTGGTTAGCGAGGGATTATGTAGATTTTTCTCGAGGCACTCCTTTACTAGTGCAGATATTTATGATTTACTTTGGGTTACCAGCATTTTTCCAAGAGTTAGGTTTTAGTTTTTTATTAAATCGCCTCCTAGCTGGAGTAATTACTTTCAGTTTAAACAGCACAGCTTATATTGCAGGAATTGTCCGGGCTGGGATTCAATCAATCGAAGTTGGACAATCAGAAGCAGCCCGTTCACTGGGTTTAAATTCACTTCAAACAATGCGTCATCTAATTTTTCCCCAAGCTTTACGGCGGATGATTCCACCTTTGGGTAATGAATTTATTAGTTTATTAAAAGATACTAGTTTAGTAGCTGTAATTGGTTTTGCAGAATTGTTCCGAAAAGGACAACTAATAGTGGCAGAAAATTATCGCGCCTTTGAAATTTACGCTGCGGTGGCTGTGATTTATTTATGTTTGACATTGGTTTGTTCTCAAGCCATTAGTCGCTTAGAAAAATGGATGAAATGGAGAGGTGTCTGAATCAAAATTTTAAGATTTAGGTTGGGTTGACGTAAGGAAACCCAACATTTTGGGGAGTTTGTTGGGTTACGCTATCGCTTAACCGAACCTTGCATCTGTAACAATCATTTTTCATTAAACCCCTGAAACTCTTGAGTTATACAGGTTTTCTGTTTATATGGCTTAACGCCACCCTACGCTATCAGCAAGCCCTAAGTATTTCATTTACTCACTTTCCTATATTCCCAAGGGTCAATAAATTTCTGATCATTCCAAATACCAATCTTTTGCTGTTGCGCTTGCGCTTCGACTTGTTGCAATAAAGCTTTACTGGGACACTTGCGTAAATAAGCCCCATATACTTTCGCTAATCCTTCCTGTAATAAAACTTGTTGGACAAAAGCGCCATCTTTTAAACGCACTTCTGCAACTTTTCTACCATAGCGATCGCTCTCTATAATATTCAACTTTACGCGATCACCTGACTGTTTTATAAGTTCCTCTACCCTTGTTTGTGCTTTCACACCCCAACTAAATTGATTCACATCCTGAACCCGTTTACTACTCTTCTCCTTCTTCGAGTGAGGTATTTCCGGTGCATCCACACAAGCAAAGCGTACCGTGAATTTCTGACCATCAGCGCCTTTCAATACCAATGTATCACCATCGGTTACCCGTTCCACAATATCACCAGCAGGGGGAAATAAGCCCTCGTACCCCATGAAACTGAGAACAATAATACCTGCACCCAGCCAAATTACTATTTGTTTAGTTAATTTATTCATTCCGTTTATACTGGTGGAAACCGGTGAAACTTGGACTTATGCCATACTGATAGCGCAGCGTGCCGTAAGCCATGGGTAACGTAGTGCAGCGAAGTACCTCGCAGATTCTTCACCATCTCTTTCAGAATGACACTTTTAAACCGTTCTTAGTATATCAGCTATGAGTTATTCACTCCACTGGCTTTTAAAATCAGTGATAGAAGGGTGTCAGGGAATAATAACTTCCTGCCTCCTGGCAATACCACTAATTTGGTAATCCAGCCTATTAATGTGTAAAATTGATACTCACTTAAATAATAGTGAGTAAATAAATCTCATAATGATTTTAGGATGCTCCATTCCACTGGAATATCAAATGCAATCCAGAAGTTCAAGTACTAAACAATCATTTTTAAATCAAGGTTATGAAACCTATTGAGCAACATCAACGATGCGCTACATCTCAGAATTTTCAACAATCTCTTATCCAGTTGGGAGATATCTTACAAGTTAATTCCAATGATGGTCAAGATATCACAGAAGTTGAAACTAGTAAAGGTACTAACGTACAAAGCAGTAAAAATACAGTAAATATTGATCTAGCGGCATTAGAGGATGCGGTTGCCGATATTGAACAATATTTATTTCGCACAAAAAAATCATAAAAAACATCCATAAATTTTTTGTCGTTGGGCTTCATATAACATTAAAGCGGCTGCGATAGCCACATTCAATGAATCTACTCCAGGATTGAGGGGAATCTTGACTTGGGTATCTGCCATCGCTGCTAAATCATCCGATAAACCAGCACCTTCATTGCCCAGTAAAATCAAACTAGGTTTGCGCCAATCAACCTCCCAATAAGTTAAACTAGCAGTTGGTAAAGTAGCAATCACCTGCATTCCTGCTTGCTGACATTGTTGAACAGTAGCTTTTAAGTCTGGACTTACTGCCTTATCTAAGCGAAACCACTGCCCAGCAGATGCACGTAGAACCTTGGGGTTATCTAAATCAACACTATTATCACTCAACCATAAACCCGATGCCCCCGCAGCAGCTGCAGCACGAATCATAGTTCCCAAATTACCAGGATCTTGGAGAGTTTCCACCCCCAACACCAAACCAGTCAAGGGAACTTGAGTTTTCTGTTGACTCCGTTTTGCAGTCGCTACTACCCCATCCGGTTGTACTGTTGTGGCGATCGCTGCTAAAATTTCTTCACTGACAACTTCTGCTCGATGGCTTCCCCCGCCTGAGGCATGGCACCGACTACAAACCTCAGACCACAACTGCGGATGTGCTTGCTGCCATTGAAGAGTGCAACACACCACTTCTAAAGGGTAATTAGCCGTACAAGCTTCTTCTAGTAAGTGCGTCCCTTCCAATAAAAATAACTGCTGCTTATGCCTCTCCTTGGTAGAGTGCAGCTTACGGATTTGCTTAACCAGGGAATTTTGTAAACTTGTCAGCACGATTTTAGAAAAATTCGTAATAGAACGGATAATCCCTATCGGGATACGTAATTCGTAATTTTCAGTTTTGTCACATAAATTTAGACCATACCAAAAGAATTGCCCATCCCACAAGTGGGGGAGACTCAATCAAAGACCTAAAAATTCAGTTAAATTTTGATACCCTTCGGTTTTCAACTGAATTTTCAACCTAAAACATCTCAATATGCGGAACCCGGGACTTGAACCCGGAAGCCTTGCGGCACTAGAACCTGAATCTAGCGCGTCTGCCAATTCCGCCAGTTCCGCTAGCATTTGTAGTTTTATCCACAATTTATTTATTAATAGTCACTTAATTATTTGATTTTGTCAACCTAACTATCACTATAATCTTTAGAAAAGTGAGAAAAAACAAACAGTTTATCACCGAGTAATAATTTTAGCAGGAAAATAATGTTGCACAAATCAACTTTTTACAGAATAGTGTGATCAGCGTTAAGACCCTACCAACAACACTTTCAAATTCTGCAAATTTCAGTGTGTTGTATCCTTGAGGGGTGGGAGCGTTGGAGTAAAATCAAAACCAACTTCAAACCTTTATTATTATTTATTTTTTGGAGGTAGGCTTATTAATTCTTCTAGCAGCTTACCAGATGCCAAGTTGTCACCTGAAGCAGACTCCTCAGTCTTGCAAATTTGGGGTGGGCATCCTCTGCGGGGTCATGTAAGAATTAGCGGGGCAAAAAATTCAGCACTGGTAATCATGGCTGGGGCTTTGCTTTGTTCAGGAGATTGTCGTATTCGCAACGTCCCCCTATTAGCGGACGTAGAGCGCATGGGGCAAGTTTTATCAGCTTTAGGTTTGCGCTTAACCAGAAACAGCGACATTTTAGATGTCAATGCCAGAAAAATTAGCACATCTAAAGCACCTTATGAACTAGTTACCCAACTGCGAGCCAGTTTTTTTGCCATCGGGCCAATATTGGCACGAATGGGAATAGCACAGATGCCATTACCGGGGGGTTGTGCCATTGGTGCTAGACCTGTTGATTTGCACGTCAGGGGACTGCAAGCAATGGGAGCAGAAGTGCAAATTGAGCATGGTATTTGTAATGCCTACGTGCCTGGTAATAATGGCAGATTGAAGGGAGCGAAAATTTACTTAGATACTCCCAGCGTTGGTGCAACAGAAACCCTTATGATGGCAGCTACCCTAGCAGATGGGGAAACTATCCTTGAAAATGCGGCCAGAGAACCAGAAGTAGTGGATTTAGCTAACTTCTGTAAATCAATGGGAGCAAAAATTCAAGGTCCAGGCACAAGTACTATTACTATCGTTGGTGTTGATAAATTACATTCTACCGACTATTCAATTATTCCCGATCGCATTGAAACAGGAACTTTTTTACTCGCCGCAGCCATTACTCGTTCGGAACTGTTGCTCTCTCCAGTAGCACCAGATCATTTAATTCCCGTCATTGCCAAATTGCGAGATATTGGCGTACCCATCATTGAAGAAGCATCAGACTGTTTGCGCGTTTTGCCAGCAGAAAAACTCAAAGCTACAGATATTGATACCTTGCCCCATCCGGGTTTTCCTACAGATATGCAAGCGCCATTTATGTCATTGCTGACTTTGGCAGAAGGTGACAGCATCATTAATGAATCTGTGTTTGAAAATCGTCTGCGTCATGCTTCTGAGTTAAATCGCTTGGGAGCAGATATTCGCGTTAAAGGTAATACTGCCTTTGTGCGGGGAGTACCAATGTTATCCGGTGCACCAGTCATAGGCACAGATTTACGAGCATCCGCAGCCTTGGTGATAGCAGGACTAGCCGCAGAAGGACAAACCACCATTCAAGGATTAAACCACCTAGATCGTGGTTATGATCGCCTGGATATAAAATTGCAGCAACTCGGAGCAAAGATTATCCGTATAAACTAAGCATCAGCAGATGCAGAATTACATAGGAATAGCAGTAATCCTCCGGCTTCGGTATCTATCTAGAGTTAGGGGATTTGGTATTTGGTGACTTGATGGCGGATGTTACCTGTTGATTAAATATCAACAGGTAACATCCGCCATTAGTTTATTTTTTTTCTTTTTAGGACTTACGCAAGTGTCACAATCAAATCTCTTGTATGGTGCGTCAGATGCCGAAAATCTATTGATATTAACCAATATATAGGTCTGACGCACCATACTAATATGCCAGTTGGGTAAGTCCTGTTTTTATTGAATTTACTAAAATGCTACGCACTACTTCAGAGGATGTTTGAAAAGTCCTTAGTAGCGATCACCAGTACCACTCTACTGAAATCGCTATACTATCTGTGGGAGTTGTACTTTTTATTGATTACCATAATTATGTCTTTACTTAAAACCCGCCTAATTGGTTTAAAAGCTGACTCATTCCGCCATCCTCTGGACTTGGAAGCAACGAAAACTCTCAAGCAAGTTCCAGGGATAGATATGATGGTGCGAAATTGGCTGGGACCAATGGCTGAACAGGTTTTTTATGTAGAAAATATTGCTTCTAGTATTTTGGTAGGTGAAAAACAATTACCTGATTTACACAATTTATTATTAGAAGCTTGCAAAACTTTAGATATTGAGCCACCACAGTTATATGTCCGCCAACATCCTGCGCCTAATGCTTATACATTTGCAATGCGTGGTAAACAGCCTTTTGTGGTTCTGCACACTTCCTTAATTGATATTCTCACACCAGAGGAAATTCAAGCTGTAATTGCCCATGAGTTGGGACATCTCAAATGTGACCACAGCGTTTATTTAACACCTGTGAATTTATTAGTCTTAGCCGCAGCAATTTTACCTAATGTCGGTGCTGTTGTAGCTCAAGCATTACAGGCACAATTATTAGAATGGGTACGTTGTGCTGAGTTTACCTGCGATCGCGCCGCTTTGTTAGCTACCCAAAACCCCAAAGTTGTCATGTCAGTATTAATGAAGTTAGCCGGTGGTTCTCCCACCTTAGCACCCAAGCTAAATCTTGATGCCTTTGTTGCCCAAGCGCATGCTTATGATGACATCAGCAAAACCGAACTTGGAGTCATGGTAAAAGAAGCCCGCACCGCCCAATTAAGTCATCCAGTACCAGTATTACGAGCCAGGGAAATTGACCGTTGGAGTAGTAGTTTAGAGTACCAGAAATTACTGCAAAATCACGGTTTTAATGACAAGGTTGAAACCGCACCCAAAGGCGGCGGATGGCGCAATTGGTAAATACAGGTGACAGGAAAGCAGGCGAAGTGCAAGAGATGAACTCACCCATAAACTTATTTGAATATGAACGACTAGCAAAAGAACATCTTTCACAGATGGCTTTTGATTATTACAGCAGTGGTGCGTGGGATGAAATAACCTTGCAGGATAATCGTGCTGCTTTTTCACGAGTGAAACTGCGTCCTAAAATGCTAGTGGATCTGAGTGAGATTAACCTGACAACCAAAGTTTTGGGTGCATCTTTGCAATTAGCAAGGGTAATTGCACCCATGGCTTTTCAATGTCTTGCACATCCAGAAGGGGAAATTGCTACAGCCTCCGCTGCGGCTTCAGCAGGTATAGCCATGGTGTTGAGTACATTGTCTACCAAGAGTTTGGAAGAAGTTGCAACAGTTTCCAATCGTTTACAATGGTTTCAGCTTGACATCCACAAAGATAGGGGTTTAAATCGTGCTTTGGTAGAAAGAGCCTACACGGCAGGTTATCAAGCACTGTGTTTAACTGTCAATGCGCCGATCTTGGGAAAGCGAGAACGAGATCAACGCAATGAATTTACCTTACCCCCTGGTTTGTATCCTGCTAGTTTAACCAAGATATCAGGATTATATATTCCTCATGCCCAGAGAGAATCTGGGTTATTAACCTATTTTGCCCAACAAATTAACCCTGCGGTGACTTGGAAAGATTTGGAATGGTTGCAATCTCTGAGTCCGCTACCGTTTGTATTGAAAGGGATTTTACGGGGTAATGATGCAGTGAGGGCTGTAGAATATAGCGCTCAAGGGATTGTGGTTTCTAATCATGGTGGTAGACAATTAGATGGTGTGATCGCATCCTTAGATGCCCTACCGGAAATCATAGCAGCAGTAGACGGTAGAGCAGGAGTCCTATGAGATGGAGGTATTCGTCGTGGTACAGACATCCTCAAAGCCTTAGCCATCGGCGCAAAAGCTGTCTTCATCGGCGGTCGCCCTGTCTTATGGGGATTGGCGGTATCTAGAAAAACAGGAGTATCTGAAATCATCTCCCTACTCAAAGATGAGTTAACCACCGCCATGGCACTCAGCGGCTGTGCTAATTTGCAAGATATTGATTCAACTTTGTTGATACTCCCACGGCTATCAAAACATCGCCTAGGTCTTTTTAATTAAAAGCCGTGGGATTCTTGCGTCTTGGGAATTCCAATGAATTTACCCTCAGCAAGCACTTGACCGTCTGCCCAAGGGCTGCATACCCTCTTTGGAGGACGACTTGTGCGGCTGCAACATCTCTCTTCTATCCCACCTTCGGCACCCTAACTGTCACAGATAGTAGTACAGAGGAACTCAAGCTCCTGCAAGGAAGAAAAGGCTTAATAAGAACAAGTATGATGAAAATGGCAATAGAGTGAGAGAATAAAGTTTTGTAAAGAAGATAAAAGAAAAGAA
>ERZ1034411.349-NODE-349-length-10259-cov-2.291846_pt1 | contig 10259 bp, 11 predicted proteins | sample MGYA00520583_ERZ1034411 | MGnify/ENA primary metagenome ERZ1034411 (study PRJEB33736, sample SAMEA104288481) | Azolla microphylla | place: Ecuador | collected 1982 | study: EMG produced TPA metagenomics assembly of the PRJEB19522 data set (Is there foul play in...
GTTTTCCCGCCAAAAAGAGTCGAGTTTCGGCAAAAAGTTTTTTCGCTCAAAGGCCGCTCGGCCTGCGCGGCCCGGCATCGCCGCATCAGCGGCGGCGTGCAGTACCACGCTTCCGGCTCTGGTGAGGCAGGCTCATCAGAGCCGGGTTATACAAAAGATTAACGGATGCAGGAGATGATGCCGGCATGGTCAGTTCCCTCGCCCGTGCCGATTCCCCTGCCGAAACCGATGATTTCGCGGCGGGCGAAGGCGTTGAGGGGCCGCAAGGCTCAGAACTGGATCAGATTTTCGACGATATTATCGCCGAGGCGCCGCAGCCGAAAAATCAGGCCAGGCATGTCCTGCTGAAGCGTCTGGCCGATGTGGTCTGTCTGCCGGAAAGTCGGATCAACGCCTTCGAGCGCGCGGTGACCGCCGACCTGCTGGTCGAAATGCTGCGGGAATCCGTCCTGCATGAGCGGATACGGGTCGCTAAACGCGTCAGCATTCTGGGCGAAATTCCCAATTCCCTGATCCGGATGCTGATCACCGACGATGCCGAGGTGGCGCGCGCACTGATCGAGGACTGCGAATCCCTGAGTGACGCCGACCTTTATTACTGCGCGAAGTTCGGCAATCACCATCACCACATGCTCCTGGCCACGCGCAAGGAACTGTCGAGCATCCTGTGCGAATACCTGGTCGATACCGAAAATATTCCGGTCATCGAGACCCTGTTGAAAAACCAGCGGGCCCGTCTGTCCCAGCCGGCGCTGGAAGCGGCGGTGGCCATAAGCCAGACCCAACCGCAGCTCATTCCGCTGATCATGAAGCGCAGCGAACTACGGCCCTCTTCGGCCTATGTCCTGTTCTGGTGGGCAGAAGCCGATTGCCGGCGTCTGATCCTGACCCGTTTTGGTGTCAACCGCGAAATCATGCAGGACATGGCCTCGGATGTCTTTGCCATGATGGCCGCCGAAAAATGGCAGGATCCGCTGGCGCGCAAGGCGCTGCAATTCATCGAGCGCCGCCAGCGCAACCGCGAGGCGTTGGAGAAAAGCCCCTACACCTCGTTGGAGGCCGCCATTGCCGAGGCCGCGCGCCTGGGCATGACGCGCCACATGGCCGAGGAAATCTCCTACATGTCGGGCATCAAGCCGGCCACCGGTGCCAAGCTGATGCGCGACCGCGGCGGCGAAGGGCTGGCCGTGCTGTGCAAGGCGACCGGTCTGTCGAAAAAAGCGCTTAAAGCCCTGTGGAAGGCGCTGCGCCGGCCTCTGCGCACACCGGAGGGGCTTATGCATCCGCATCTGGCTGAAGTATTGATTACATATGATATTCTGGCGGTCGATCGCGCCCAGACCGTGCTGCGCTACTGGAACTGGTCGCTCTCATCGGCCCTCACCCACGTCATGCTGCGGGCGATCTCCAATGGTGAGGATGTTGATCTTGATTCGCTGAGCGTGCCGCAACGCGCCGCCATGCTGGCCTTTGCCCAAGATTTAAAGAGCTGAATGACGGCGCAATCTGGATATAGACGTAATCTGTGATTCGCCTAAACAGGTCTGAACTGACTTTAATTGCCATATATCAAGTAATTCATTCCTCACATCTGTGGCATGTGCGTTTTTTTTGACGATAAGGCTTGAATATTGCAGTCTGCTGTCATAGGTAAAGTCCACAAAGTGCAAAGGACAATATAATGGAAAGCAAGACGGACACCCTGGACATGACGGCGGATATCGTTTCTGCCTTTGTCGGTAATAACTCCGTGCCGGCCAGCGAACTGCCCTCGCTGATCCAAAGCGTTTATGCTGCGCTCAACTCTATTTCTTCCGGCGAAGAAACCAAGGTCGAAGCCCCCAAGGAGCCGGCTGTTTCGGTCAAGAAGTCGATTTCTTCCGATTTTATTGTCTGTCTCGAAGACGGCCGCAAGTTCAAGTCGCTGAAGCGCCACCTGCGCACCAAGTACGGCATGAGCCCGGAAGACTATCGCGCCAAGTGGAACCTGCCGAAGGATTATCCGATGGTCGCGCCGAACTACGCCAAGGCGCGTTCGGACCTTGCCAAACAGATGGGCCTGGGCCAGGGCGGTCGCCAGGTCACCCGCAAGGGCCGCGCCAGCAAGGCATAAGCTTGCGCCTCACTCGGATTACCAAAGGCCCCGGCTGCATAAGCCGGGGCTTTTTTATTTCCAGATCATCATACGGATCGCATTTTTATACAGAGCAGCGGCAGTATTTTCCTGTGGCCAATATGACTCAATTGGCCAGACTTTGACGCGGGGCAACCCCGCAAAACGTCCGTATACCTTAGCCGACGCCTGTTAATCCCCATGAAACAGTGGATTAGCGCGTTCTGGATAAAGTCTGCGTTAACCCTTTTTTGCTTGCCAAGGATTCACCAGTTAAGAGAAGGTGAATTTGGGTGATTCGCGGGCATGGACTGTTCTATACAGACTTGATTCAAGTGTTCGCGTCTTGTTCCATTTTGTAGGTGTATATGCGAAGACCTTATCCTTGGTTTTTCCAGTGGAACGGGGTTTAGCGAAGGGGCAGACAAACTTTTACTTATGGCTGGTTTAGCTTCGGATATGTTGGCGGCCCTGCGCTCGCACGAAGATATCTTTCGTTACTGGAAGAGTCTGCGCCGGTGCGGCAGGCTGCCCTCGCGGCAAGACCTCGATCCGGTGGCGATCAAGCGCCGCCTGCCGACCATCAGCCTGATCGATGTGCTGTCCCCCAATCCCGAAAACAATCCCGAAGTCTTCCGCCAGCGCCTGGCCGGCACGGAGCTTTTCGCGGCCTATGGCGAGGAAATCACCGGCAAGCGCCTGGACAGCATCTATACCGAGCCGGAAGCGCAATACTGGGCTGAACACCTGACCTTTGTCGTCGAGACCGGCAAACCGAACGTCGGTCTGCATTCCATGGCCTGGCGCGGCGCCAAGGGGCTCAGCCTGTTCTGGCTGCGTCTGCCCCTGGCGTCCGATGGCGTCAATGTCGACATGATCCTGGGCCATGACGCCCTGATCGGCAAGGTCGATCTGGTGCAGTCGGGCATACGCTCCGCTTCGTGAGCTTGGTCCGCAGGCAAAGATCCTGACGGAAACGGGCGATGGACCGCGCTTCCCTCATTAGTCCATGACCAAATGCGTCGTTTATGCCCGTATCTTTGGGCGATGGATAATGTGCAACCCTGAATAAAATTAAATAAAAAATAACGCGATTAGCGTGTATAAAAAAGGAAATTATACCTATTCACATTTTTTGATAGGAAAGTTATCCTCTGTCCTTGGGGCGCGCCTATGATTTTGACTGTGGGTTACACACGGCTCACAGGCGATGGGAGTTCAGATGATAAAGGCACAAAATACCGCGGATAATTTTATGCGTGACAGCCGTGCGCAAGGGCGCGGCGACGGCTTGCGGCGCGATGTGGCGCGCGCCCTGTTCGTCATGGATCTGGTGGCGCTGGCGACGGGGGTTCCGGCGGAGCAAATTCGCGGCGCGACCCGCGGTCAGGCCCGCGCGGCGCGGGCGCGGCAGGTGGCCATGTACCTGGCTTATGTCAGTTTTGAATGGCCGCTGGCGCGGATCGGTGCGGCTTTCGGCCGCGATCGCACAACGGCCGGTTATGCCTGCCGACTGGTGGAAGATCTGCGTGACGACCGGGCTTTCGACATCCGGCTGGAGCATCTGGAAAAATGCCTGAAAAGTGCGCCGGACCCGTTCGATGTCAAGCTGCTCAGCACCAACCTGATGGAAATGGTGGCGTAAAGAAGGTGCAGCTCAGACCGTCGCCTTTTTCAGACGCTCGACCATCGACATCAGGCCGTTGGTCCGCTGAGACGAAAGCGCTTCGTTCAGGCCCAGTTTCGCCAGCGTTTCGCGGATGGAGAAATCCTGGATTTCGCTGTAGGGCAGGCCGTCGAGCAGGCGGATCAGAACGGCGATCAGGCCCTTGACGATAAAGGCGTCGGAGTCGCCGCGAAAACGTAAGATTCCTTCCGGGCCTTTATCCATCACCAGCCAGACCTGCGAGGCGCAGCCCAGAACCTTGGTGGCCTCGGTCTTTTCTTCCGGCTTCAGCGGCGCCAGATCCTTGCCGAGATCGATGATGTAACGGTAACGCTCCTCCCAGTCATCGAACAACTCGAACTCGTCGAGCAGATCATTCAGGCGGGCTTGGAATTCGGACATAGGGGCGCTCGTGGTAGACTTTCGTCTATATGTCGGCTTAGGGCATCAGGATCAAGGCGTGAAGTTGCAATAGTCCCGGAAGAGGTTCGATCGGCTTTAAACCGCCTTTAGCCGGAGTATGGCTTTCAGCGCCTCGCCTTTGCGCGACACAACGCCGAAGGCGCCGCCCATGGCCTCGGCATTGAGCCGGACAACGGCCCAGCCCAGGCCGGCACCTTCATGGCGACGGTTCTCGGCGTTCTCGCCCTGCTCAAAGGGCTTCATCAGCCGCTCGACATCGCCCTGGTCGGGAGCGTCGCCGCGATTGAAGACGGTGAGGATGACATGGCCGTCTGCCTGGCGGGCATTGATTTCGACAATCTCACCGGCCGGACTGAATTCGATGGCGTTGCGCAGCAGATGATCGAGGCACGAGGCCAGTCCGCGCGGATCCAGCCAGGCGTGCAGGTCTTCGTCAGCAACGCGGTTATAGAGAGTGACGCTGCCCGCCGTGGCCTGGGGGCGGAGCTTGGCGATGGCTTCCTCTATGATCGGCAGAACCGGCTCGTTCATCGGCGCCAGGCCGCCGCCGCCTTCGAGGCGGACGATATCGAGCACATTATTGAAAAGGCTCAGGAGTTTCTTGCCGCTGTCACGGATGATACCGGCATATTCGACATATTGCGGCGAACCGAGGGGGCCGTAGAGTTCCTGGTTCAGGATGTCGGAAAAGCCGATGATGCTGTTGAGCGGGGTGCGCAGCTCGTGGCTGACCATGCGAAGGAAGGCGCGCCTGCCGAAATCATCCTGGCCGGATGTCTTCGCAGCCGCTTCCGCCGCCGCGTCGCGGGCGGCCTCCAGGGGCCAGTTTGGCGCTTCTGCCGGCTGCGGGAAAGACATACAACACCCTGAAGGCGGCGCGGTGGTCAGGACGCGCGGCATAAAATGTCAATCTAGGCAGGGGGTATTAAACATCGGTTACCCCGACCCGTGCCATAGTTAAAAAGACCCGGTTTTGTAATATGGGACGCCCGGAATCTCCCGCTGTGAGGGATATCCGTGGGCAATGTCACATTTCTGGCTAAAATTCAGATGCTTATTATTTAGGCCGGGATGTTTTTGTTCGTCTTTAGGGAAATACGCAGGCGTGTCGCTTAAAGCCTACTTTCAGGATGAGGCCCCGAATGCCGCTGAAGGCGGACGCCTGCCCGGTCTGCGGTTAAGCGTCGTGGTCTGGCACCTGTGCTGGGCGGGCTACACGCTCTTCGGGCTGATGGGCCTGCTGCTGCTGCCGGCCTGGTTCGGCGCCTACCGCGCGCACTGGCGTCCGCGCCCCTGGAGCTGGCGCCTGGCGCAGGCGCTGGCGCTGCTGGCCGCGCTGACCCTGCTGCTGCGCCTGGGCCCCGGCCTGTACCAGGCCAACCTGCCATGGATCCTGCTGCTGCTGCCGGCGCAGCTGGCGCTGGCCTGGAGCCTGGGCAGCGCCAGGCGCGCCTAGCCCCGGCAGCGATCATGGCGGCGAGGCGGGGCGCGGGCCGCAAGACGGTGGATTTCGACACCGTGCGCAGCCTCGCCCTGGCCCTGCCGGCGGTGGAGGAATATGTCTGCTATGGCACGCCCGCGCTGCGCGTGAAGAAGAAGCTGCTGGCGCGGCTGCGCGAGGACGGCGCCACCCTGGTGGTGAAGTGCGAGGACTCGCGGCGCGAACTGCTGATGCAGCTCGATCCGCGCGCCTACTTCATGGAGGAGCACTACCGCGGCCACCCGGTGGTGCTGGTGAGCCTGCCCAGAATCGATGCCGCCGCGCTGCAGCGGCTGCTCGAGCACGGCTGGGAGCAGGTAGCACCCAAGACTTTGCTGGCGGCGCGCAACTCCAAGCGGACCTGACGGCACTTACCGGCTTTTGTCGGCATCCGCCGGTAAACGGACGCAATTCCAGCCGATCCTCACCTCCACATTGCCGCAGCTTGCCGGCCTCTTGCCGCCGGCCTGCAGCTCATGCAAGAATGATAATAGTTATCATTTAGTTTAGTAATTGTTTCAAGAGCCGACTCCGCCTTCCCCAGCCAGGCGACCCGCTGCCAGGGCAGGCGAGCACGGCATTCGTAGCCATCAAACAGGGATCAATGATGAACAACACCGGGTCGCCGCGCGTCGGCATGGATTCTCCTGCGTTCCGCCGCAGTCCTTTCGCCATCGCCATGCTGATGTTCTCCTCGCTGCCGCTGCACGCGCTGGCACAGGACGGCACCGCCGCCCCGGCCGCCCCAGCCGCTGCCGCCACCCCGGCAGTGACGCAGTTGCAGCAGGTGGAAGTGCGCGGCGAAACCGAGCGTGACAATTACAATCCGGGTGTGACCACCGTCGGCGGCAAGCAGCCGGCAGCGATCCGCGACATACCGCAGCAGGTCACCGTGATCGACCGTTCGGTGATGGAGGCGCAGGGCGCCAACTCGATCCAGGATGCGCTGCGCTACGTGCCGGGCATTACCTTCACCGCCGCCGAGGGCGGCACCATCGGCAACAACATCAACCTGCGTGGCTTCTCGGCGCGCACCGACATCTACCTCGATGGCTTCCGCGACCGCGGCCAGTATTACCGCGACGTGTTCTCGCTCGACTCGATCGAGGTGCTGGTGGGCCCGTCGTCGATGCTGTTCGGCCGCGGCTCCACCGGCGGCATCATCAACCAGGTCAGCAAGGTGCCGACGCGAACCTCGCAGGACTCGCTGGAGGCGCAGTTCGGCACCAGCGACACCTATCGCACCACCGGCGACTTCAATCACACGCTGTCTCCAGACGCGGCGTTCCGCGTCGCGGCGATGGCACAGACCCTGCACTCGACCCGCGACGTGATGCACAACCAGGACTACGGCCTGGCACCTTCGCTGAACCTCAAGCTCAACGACAAGGCCGACCTGACCATCACCAGCCTGCTCGAGTACAACCACGACATGCCGGACTACGGCCTGCCGCCGATCAACGGCGCGCCGGCCGACGTGGCGCGGGAAAAGTTCTACGGCCTTACCGACGACGCCACTACCCAGGGCGTGAAGGTGCTCGGCGCGCGCCTGAAGTACCAGGTGCTGCCGGATCTGATCCTGCGCCAGCAGGTGCAGTACAGCCGCTACAACATCGACGCGCACGAAACCGGCGCCGCTTCGGTCGGTTACATCAGCGCCGGCGCAGATCCGGAATGCCCCACCGTGGCAGCCGGTGCCTTCTGCCCGCTCAATGCCGCCCACAAGGCCAACGGCAACCAGACCACCAAGCCGCTCGACGAACTCCTGGTCACGCTCGGCAGCCACGCCCGCAACATCAAGGACAGCTCGGCCTTCAGCCAGACCGACGTGCTGTGGAAGTTCAACACCGGCCCGGTGGCGCACGACCTGATCGCCGGTGCCGAGGTCGGCCGCGACACCTACAACAACGAGACGCTGACCCTGTCGCACCTGCCGACGCTGTCGCTGATGAACCCGCAGTACGGCTCGCGCGGCGACTTCGGCGTCACCACGCTGGCCACCGGCCTGTCCACCAGCAGCGCCATCACCGAGGCGGCCTACGTCAACGACACCCTGTCGCTGACCAGGCAGATCAAACTGGTCGGCGGCGTGCGCTGGGACCGCTTCGACGCCACCGTCAACAACGTCGCCGAGAACGGCGGCACGGTGCGCGGCGTCCCCCACGCCGAGCAGACGGTGTACTACGACAGCGTGCGCAGCGGCCTGCTGTACCAGCCGACCGAGCAGCAGAGCTATTACTTCTCCTACGGCACCTCCTTCGACCCCTCGCTGGAGCAGCTCACCGGCACCGCCGGCCAGCAGAACCTGCCGCCGGAAAAGAACCGCTCCTACGAAGTGGGCGGCAAGTGGGACCTGATGCAAGGCAACCTGTCGCTGAACTCGGCGCTGTTCCAGGTGGAAAAGACCAACGCCCGCTCGCAAGTCTCGCCGGGTGAATACGAAATCGACGGCGACGTGCGCGTCAACGGCTTCGCCTTCAACGCCGCCGGCCGCATCACCAGGAAGTGGGAAATCTTCAGCGGCTACACCTGGCTCGAGCCCAAGGTGGTGTCGGCCTCGGCCACCGACGGCACCCAGGGCAAGGTGCCGGCCAACGTGCCGCGCAACAACGCCACCTTGTGGACCACCTACAAGCCCTGGCACGCGTGGGAGGCCGGCACCGGCCTGGTCTACGTCGGCTCGCGCTACGTCACCGCCAACAACGCCGTGGAAGTGCCCGGCTACGTGCGCTGGGACGCCACCTTCGCCTTCCACCAGAAACAGTACGACGTGCGCCTGAACCTGCAGAACCTGACCGACCGCCGCTACTACGACTCGGTGATCCAGTCGGACGGCGGGCGCTCGGTGCCGGGCATCACGCGTACCGCGCTGGTCACCGTCGATTACCGCTTCTGAAGCCGGAGTAGCCCGATGCTGCTGACCATCCCCCAGGTGCTGAACGCCGAACAGTTGCGCGCGGCGCGCGCGCGGCTGGACGCGGCCGACGCGCCGTGGGTGGACGGCCGCGTCACCGCCGGTTATCAGGGCGCGCCGGTGAAGCGCAACCAGCAGATCGAGGAGAACTCGCGCACGGCACTGGAACTGGGCGACCTGATCCTCGGCCTGCTGGAGCGCAACCCGCTGTTCATCAGCGCCTCGCTGCCGGCCGGCGTGTATCCGCCGATGTTTAACCGCTACGAAGGCGGCATGCACTTCGGCAACCACGTCGACGGCGCGGTGCGGCTGGTGCCGGGCAGCGGCGCCAAGCTGCGCACCGACATCTCGGCCACGCTGTTCCTGGCCGAGCCGTCTGAGTACGACGGCGGCGAGCTGGTGATCGAGGACACCTACGGCAGCCACAGCGTCAAGCTGCCGGCCGGCGATCTGCTGATCTACCCGGCCAGCAGCCGCCACCGCGTGCTGCCGGTGACGCGCGGCGCACGCGTGGCCAGCTTCTTCTGGGTGCAGAGCCTGGTGCGCGACGGCGAGCAGCGCCGCCTGCTGTTCGAGCTGGACCAGGCAGTGCAGCGCCTCACCGCCGGCGGCGGCGACGCCGAAGCGCTGCTGCGGCTCACCGGCACCTATCACAACCTGCTGCGCATGTGGAGCGACACATGAGCGGCAGGCGCATGACTTTCGGCCTCTCTCCCATTGCCCCGACCCACTCCCTCTCCCAAGCGGCCGGGGCTTCTTTTATTCCTCATCCCCCGAGCAAGCCCACGTGAACAGCCAGAGCGCCGAGTTCTCCCGTCCCGCCGCGCGCAGTCTCAGCCGCGTCACCGCGGCGCGCTGGCTGCGCCGGGTGCATGGCTGGATCGGCCTGTGGGGCGCCACCCTGGGGCTGCTGTTCGGCACCAGCGGCGTGCTGCTCAACCACCGCGCGGTGCTGAAGATCCCGGCGGTGAAGGCGCAGGAAAGCACGGTGCAGCTGCCGCTGCCGCAGCCGGCGCCGGCCACCGCCAGGGACCTGGGCGCCTGGCTGCAGGACCAGCTCAAGCTCGACCGCCCCAGCATCCGCGCCCGCGAGGAGCCGGCCCACGGCGTGGCCTGGGGCGACCGCGCGGTGACGCAGCCGGCGCACTGGCAGGTGAACCTGACCACGCCGCAGGTCAACGTGCAGGCCGACTGGTGGGACGGCAACAGCCTGGTCACGGTGAAGCGCTCGGACAACAACTTCTTCGCCGTGCTCACCAACCTGCACAAGGGCGTGGGCATGAGCGTGGGCTGGGTGCTGCTGGTGGACACCGTCGCCGGCAGCATCATCCTGCTGTCGCTCAGCGGCGTGGCGCTGTGGCTGCTGACGCACCGCGCGCGCGCCGTCGGCTACGTCCTCGGCGGCGCCGGCCTGCTGGCGACGCTGTTGCTGGGACTGCGCCTGCTGTGAGCGCCGCCGGCACATCGCACCCGCGATATGGCGGGGGCTGGCAGGCGCGGCGGCGCAGCCGCTGGCCGGCCTTCGCCTTCATCGCCGGCGCGCACCTGCTGGGGCTGTACGCGGCGCTGCAGATCGGCGCGGTGCGCGAGGCGGTGGTGCAGGCGGCGCCGCTGTTCGTCAGCTTCATCGCCGCGCCGCCGGCGCCGAAGATCGAGACGCCGC
>ERZ1034411.350-NODE-350-length-10248-cov-2.716374_pt1 | contig 10248 bp, 11 predicted proteins | sample MGYA00520583_ERZ1034411 | MGnify/ENA primary metagenome ERZ1034411 (study PRJEB33736, sample SAMEA104288481) | Azolla microphylla | place: Ecuador | collected 1982 | study: EMG produced TPA metagenomics assembly of the PRJEB19522 data set (Is there foul play in...
CCCGCCGATGCTGCGCGGCTGCCGCGTGGTGGTCAGCGGCCATTCGCACAAGCCTTCCAGCGTCGAGCGAGACGGCGTGCTCTACGTCAATCCGGGCAGCGCCGGGCCGCGGCGCTTCAGCCTGCCGGTGGCGGTCGGCCGCTTGCTGCTGCGCGACGGCATGGTCGAAGCAGAGCTGATCCGCCTGGAGCTGGCGCCGGGAAACAAGGCGAAAAAGTAAAAAGGGAGCAGCCTCGCGGCTGCTCCCTCGATGCAGACGCGTGCTGCTTACATGCCGCCGAGGAAATCCATCTTGCCCAGTTCCACGCCGTTGTGGCGCAGGATGGCGTAGGCGGTGGTGCAGTGGAAATACATGTTGGGCTGCACGAAGAACAGCAGGTAGGGCAGGCCCTTGAACTCCATGTTGCCGCGCGGCGAGGGCAGGGTGATGTGCTTGTCCTCGCTGCCGTCGATCTGCTCAGGCTTCACGCTCTTGATGAACTCCAGGGTCTTGTCGATGCGCGCGTACAGCTCGGCGAAGCTGGCCTCGTTGTCCTCGTACTTCGGCACCTCGATGCCGGCCAGGCGCGCGGTGCAGCCCTTCACGCCGTCGGTGACGATCTGCACCTGGCGGGTCAACGGAAACATGTCCGGCGCGAGGCGGTCGTTGAGCAGCACCTCCGGCTTGAACTTGCGCGCCTCGGCGCAGGCCTCGCCCTTGGCCAGGACGGCGCGCAGGTTGGTCAGGGCGCGGACGAACACAGGCACCGAGGCCTGATACATGCTGATGGTCATTTGACTCTCTCCAAGGTTTGTAGGTACTACGGTTTTTATGTGTCGCAAAATTCGGCCGCCCATTCTAAAGCGTATGGCGTGTCCGGTAGGTTAAGCTCCGGCCCGACCATGGCCTACTCCAGAATCATCGCCACCGGCAGCTACCTGCCCGAGCGTGTCGTCACCAACCGGGACCTGGAGTCCCGCATCGACACGACCGACGAGTGGATCGTATCGCGTACCGGCATCGAGGCGCGCCATGTAGCCGCGGACGGCGAGATGACCAGCGACCTGGCGCTGCACGCCGCGCGCCGGGCCCTGGACAGTGCCGGCGTGACGCCGGACGAGATCGACCTGATCGTGGTGGCCACCACCACGCCGGACATGATTTTCCCCTCCACCGCCTGCCTGCTGCAGGCCAAGCTGGGGGTGAAGCAGGGCGCCGCGTTCGACGTGCAGGCCGTGTGCACCGGCTTCATGTACGCCCTGGCCACCGCCGACCTGTACGTCAAGAGCGGCATGCACCGCTGCGCCCTGGTGGTCGGCGCCGAGGTGTTCTCGCGCCTGCTCGACTGGAACGATCGCCGCACCTGCGTGCTGTTCGGCGACGGCTCCGGCGCCGTCGTGCTGCGCCGCAGCGAAGAACCCGGCATCTTGACCAGCAACCTGCACGCCGACGGCAGCCTGTCGCACATCCTGCGCGTCGACGGCGGCATCAGCCACGGCCAGATCCGCGGCAACCCGTTCCTGGAGATGGACGGCCAGGCCGTCTACCGCACCGCCGTGCGCGCCCTGGACGAAAGCGCCCACGAGGCGCTCGCCGCCACCGGCCTGACGGCGGAGCAGCTCGACTGGTTCGTGCCGCACCAGGCCAACATCCGCATCATCAACTCCATCGCCGACAAGGTCGGCCTGCCGCGCGAGCGCGTGGTCACCACCGTGGCGCGCCACGGCAACACCTCCGCCGCCTCGGTGCCGCTGGCGCTGGACCAGGCGGTGCGCGACCAGCGCATCCAGCCGGGGCAGGTGGTGATGCTGCAAGGCGTGGGCGGCGGTATGACCTGGGGTACGATCCTGTTGAAGTGGTAGGGGTCTGGAGTCCGACTGCTCCGCTCCGTCGTCCCCGCGAAGGCGGGGATCCAGTTGTGCTTTTGCCGTTTCAGGTCGCATGAAAATCACCCTCGACATGATCGACCCGCAACTGCGCCGCACCGCGGCGCGGGCCGTGGATTATCGCGGGCTGCCGCCGGCTTGCACCTTCGTCGGAGACCTTGAACCGTTCCACGACGAGACGGTGGCGTACGTGAAGAACCTGCGCGAAGCCGGAGTGCCGGTGGCGTTCGAGCTGTTCGAGGGCGCTTATCACGGCTTCGACGGCATGGTGCCGAAGGCGGAGATCAGCCAGCGGGCGATACGGTTCGTGATGGATTGGTTTGCATGGGCAGTGCGGACTTGCTTCGCTGCGCAAACGCTATGAAACGCCTTCTACTGGCTGCGCTCTCAGGGTGGGCAACGCTTGTGAGTTTGTTTGCCGTAGATGTATTTCTCGTTCCGCATGATTCAGGCTTTGCCCCTGAGATGGGCCCGTTTGGCTCCTTTGTGTTCTTCGTGACGCTATTTAGTGCCGTCTACTTCGGAGCATTTCTCTTGTCTGTCGTTCCACTCGTTTTGTTGTTCCGTCGGTTTCTGAACTGGCCTGCCTATTTCAATCTTGCCGTTGGCGCGGTGATTTTTCTTTGTATTGCCTACCTCATTGCCGTCTGCTCGGGCATCTTCTCCGGGCGTGACAATCAAATTGCATTAATTGTTTTTCTGGCGTTTCCAGCAATAGTTTGTTTCAAGGTGGCTCTATCCGTGAGGCAAGGCGGCGCAGCGGCAGCTCATTCGCGACGCAGAGGGCGTGGTTGAGCCTTGTAGGGCAGGAGTGATCCCGCCTTTCGCGCAAGGCGAGATGCGCTACGCTTCTCCCGCCGGGCAAGACTGCATGCGAAGAGTGAGGTCGGTCTTATGAAACGTACCTGGACCATCATCGGCGTCGGCGACGTGGCGCGCAGCTTCCGGTGGTATCGGTCGCTGCTCGGCTTGCCGCCGGCTTCTCCCGCGCACGACTACTGGGGGCAGATCCTCGATACGGACGGAACCGTGTTGCTGCCTGCATGCCTGGGGCGCGCACGATCATCCCTCGCTGGCCAGTCCCGGCGCTGCGAAGCCGGGCAATGGCTTGCTGCTGTTCTTCCGGGTGGATGATTTCGATGCGGCGGTGACGCGTGCGCGTGCGTTGGTGGACGCGCTGGATCAGGAACCGCAATTGAATCCGGCGACGGGGACGCTGGAGTTTGCGTTGCGGGATCCGGATGGGTATTGCGTGATGGTGAGTGCGATTGGGGGATGATCGAGGCTTCAGCAAAATTGGATAGTGCGCGCCCCTCACCCCGGCCCTCTCTCCACTGCGTGGGGAGAGGGAGAACAACAAGTCGAATGCGCTGGAGAAAACGTCAGCTTCGCTTCTTCGCCACCCGCTCGATCAGCTCGTCCAGCCGCGACAGGAACAGCTTCAGGATCGGCGAGGGATTGCCGCCGAGGTAGCCGACGGCAAGGTCGATGGTCGGCGCTTCGCCCTTCAGCGGGCGGCTCACCACCGACCAGGGCAGGAAATTCCTGGCGTAAGCAGGCAGCAGGGCCACGCCGCGGGTGGAGGCGACCAGCGACATCGCCATCGCCAGGTTGTCGATTTCGTGGGCAACCTTCAATTCGACCCCGCTGCGCTCCAGGTAGGTATCGATCACCACGCGCAGGCTGGGTGCGGTGGCGGAGACGTTGATGAAGATCTCGCCGGCGAGCTGGCGCAGGGCAACGGTTTCCTGCGCGGCCAGCTTGTGGTCGCTGGGCATCACCACCAGCAGCGGCTCGCGCACCACGGTGCGGTAGGCGAGGTCGCCGCCGCGCGGCTCGCGGCGCATGAAGGCGAGATCGAGCTTGCCACGCAGCAGGGCGTCGGCGAGGTCGGGCGAATATTGGCTGGTGACGGTGATCTCCAGGTCCGGCAACTGGTCCAGCAGGATGTGCATAGCCTCCGGCATCCAGCTCATCTCCTGGCCGGTGAGGAAGCCTAGGGCGAAGCTGGTCTTCGGCGGCTGGGCGGCGCGGCGCGCGGCTTGCCTGGCGGCCTCCACCTGGGCCAGGGCCAGCCGCGCATGGTCGAGGAAGGCGCGGCCGGCGGGCGTCAGTTCCACGCCGCGGGCGCTGCGCGCCAGCAGCGCGACGCCGACCTGTTCCTCCAGGTCGCGGATCTGGCGGCTCAGGGAGGGCTGCGAGGTAAACAGTTTCTGTTCGGCGGCCACGGTCAGGCTGCCGGCCTCGGCGACGGCGATGAAATAGCGCAGGTGACGCAGTTCCATGCTCTCTCCTGATCCAAAGCCATGCCCGTGAGGCATGCCAGCCAGCTTACAAAGTCTTTTTAAAAGCAGCCAGAGGGGCCTAGATTGCCACGCATCGCAGCACGGTACCGGTTCTGGAAAGCCCCACGGGGGCCAGCCTGACAGGCATTGCAACCGGTTTCGGGCTCACCGTCATCCAGGAGATCGCCATGAATACCCAAACCCCCAAGCCGCAACACCCGCAGCTGCTGTCGTCGGTCGCCATCGGCCCGGTCGCACTCGGCCACCGCGTGGTGATGGCGCCGCTGACCCGCCTGCGTTCGGAACTGCCCGGCGACGTGCCGGGCCCGCTGATGCTGGAGTATTACGGCCAGCGCGCTTCCCAGGGAGGCCTGATCATCGCCGAAGCCACCACCGTTTCTCCCACCGCTCGCGGTTACCTCGGCGCCCCCGGCATCTATACCGAGGCCCAGGCCGCCGGCTGGCGCAAGATCACCGGCGCCGTGCACGCCAAGGGCGGCCGCATGTTCCTGCAGCTGTGGCACGTCGGCCGCACCTCGCATGTCGAGCTGAGCGGCGGCGCCACGCCGGTCGGCCCGTCGGTGGTGCCTTACGAGGGCCTGGCCTTCACCTCGCAAGGCTGGGTGCCGGTGTCGCCGAACCGCGCGCTGGAGGTGTCGGAGATCCCGGCGCTGCTGGAGGATTACCGTCAGGCCGCGCGCCGCGCCCGCTCCGCCGGCTTCGACGGCGTGGAAATCCACTCCGCCAACGGTTACCTGCTCGACCAGTTCCTGCAGGACGGCAGCAACCGGCGCACAGACGAATACGGCGGCTCGCCGGAAAACCGCGCGCGCCTGCTGCTGCAGGTGACCCGCGCGGTGATCGAAGGCTGGGGTGACAGCCGCGGCGTGGCGGTCCGCGTCTCGCCCAGCACCGCTTTCAACGGCATGTCGGACAGCAACCCGACGGCGACCTTCAGCCACGTCGCCGCCGAGCTGGACAAGCTGGACCTGGCTTACCTGCACGTGGTCGAGCCGCGCGTGGTCGGCAGCCAGGAGTCGGCCGAGGGCCTGAAGCCGGTGGCCGCCGCCCTTCTGCGCAAGCTGTTCAAGGGCCCGATCATCGCCGCCGGTGGCTTCGACGCCGACGATGCCGAGGCCATCATCGCCCGCGGTGACGCCGACCTGGTGGCCTTCGGCCGCCACTTCATCGCCAACCCGGACCTGCCGCAGCGCATCCGCCTTAACGCGCCGCTGAACGCTTACCACCGCGACACCTTCTACGGCGGCGACCAGAAGGGCTACACCGACTACCCGGCGCTTGCCGCCTGAACCCACGCAAATCACTTATTCGCATCACTCAAGGAGTACCGTCATGAACAAGCTCAATGGCAAGACCGCCCTCGTTACCGGCGCTTCGCGCGGCATCGGCCGCGCCAGCGCCCTGGCCCTGGCCAAGGCCGGCGCCCAGGTGCTGGTGCACTTCAGCAGCAGCGAACAGGAAGCCGACGCCGTCGTCGCCGAGATCCGCCAGGCCGGCGGCCGCGCCGAGAAAGTCGGCGCCGACCTCGGCCTGGCCGATGGGCCGCACGCGCTGGCGCGCCAGGTGCGCGCCATCGTCGGCGAGCGCCTCGACATCCTGGTGGCCAACGCCGGCGTGGCGAAGGCCGCGTCGATCGAGGACACCACGGTGGAGGACTTCGACCGCCTGTTCGCGGTGAACGTGCGCGCGCCGTTCTTCCTGGTGCAGCAGCTGTTGCCGCTGCTGCGCGAAGGCAGCAACGTGGTGCTGCTGTCGTCGCTGGCGGCGCACGCCTCGGTCGGCACCCTGGCGGCCTACGCCGCCACCAAGGGTGCGGTGGACACGCTGGTCAAGCACTTCGCCGCGGCCCTCGGCGGGCGCGGCATCCGCGTCAACGCCGTCGCCCCGGGCGTGGTGGAGACCGACATGTCCAGCTTCACCAAGACCGAGGCCGGCCGCGAGTCGGCACTGGGCCTGCAGGCGCTGAAGCGCGTGGCGCAGCCCGACGACATCGCCGACGTGGTCGCCTTCCTCGCCTCCGATGCCGCCCGCTGGATCAGCGGCGACACGCTGCGCGTCGACGGCGGTTCCAAGCTCTGAAGCCTTGCGCTTCGACACGATTGTCGATCAGGAGATATCCATGTCTACGCAACAACTGAAGCTGTACCACGCCACCGGCTCGCCCAATGCCCGTCGAGTGCGCATTTTCCTGGCCGAGAAAGGCCTGCAGGTGCCGCTGGTCGCGGTCGATCTGGGCAAGGGCGAGCAGCACTCGGAGGCCTATCGCGCCATCAACCCGCGCCGCGTGGTGCCCGCCCTGATGCTGGAGGACGGCAGTGTCATCGGCGAAGTGCCGGCCATCATGCGTTACTTCGACGAGGCTTATCCCGAACATCCGCTGCTGGGCAGTACGCCGAAGGAGAAAGCGCAGATCGCCATGTGGGAGCGCCGCGCCGAGCTGGAAGGCTTCGCGCCGGTGATGGAGGGCGTGCGCAATCGCGCCGCCGGGCTCAAGGGCCGCGCCATCGCCGGGCCGCATGACTACGAGCAGATCCCGGCGCTGGTCGAACGCAGCGTGCAGCGCGCCAGGGACTTCCTCGCCGATCTCGAGCAGCGGCTGCAGCAGGTGCCTTTCGTCGCCGGCGAGCAGTACTCCGCCGCCGACATCACCGCCCTGGTGGCGGTGGATTTCGCCAAGGCGCTGGACGTGCAGGTGTCTGACGAGCAGGCGGCGGTGAAGCGCTGGTATGCGGCGGTGTCCGGCCGTCCGAGCGCCGGCGCCTGAACCGGTTGGCTTTCGCTCAGGGCTATCTGTCGCCCAAGCCCTCTCCCCGAAAGGGGAGAGGGCTTTTTGCGTTTCAGGCCTTGAGCGTGGCCATGTCGATGACGAAGCGGTACTTCACGTCGCTCTTCAGCATGCGGTCGTAGGCCTCGTCGATCTTCTGCATCGGGATCTTCTCGATGTCGGAGACGATGCCGTGCTCGGCGCAGTAGTCGAGCATCTCCTGTGTTTCCTTGATGCCGCCGATCAGCGAGCCGCCGAGCTGGCGGCGCTGGAAGATCAGGTTGCCGACGTTGAGCATCGGCGGCTCCGGCGGCACGCCGACCAGGGTCATGTGGCCGTCGCGCTTGACCAGGTTGAGGAAGGCGTTGAGGTCGTGCGGCGCGGACACGGTGTCGAGAATGAAGTCGAAGCTGCGCACGTGCGGCTTCATCTGCGCCTTCTCCTTGCTCACCACCACTTCGTCGGCGCCGAGGCGGCGCGCGTCCTCAGCCTTGCCGGGGGAGGTGGTGAACAGCACCACCCTGGCGCCGAAGGAGTGGGCGAACTTCACCGCCATGTGGCCGAGGCCGCCCAGGCCGACCACGCCGACTTTCTGGCCGCGACGCACGTTCCAGTGCCGCAGCGGCGACCAGGTGGTGATGCCGGCGCACAGCAGCGGCGCGGTGGAGGCGAGGTCGAGCTTGGGCGAGATGCGCAGGGTGAAGGCTTCATCGACGACGATGTTGTTGGAGTAGCCGCCGTAGGTGATGTTGCCGGCCTTGTCCTTGGCGTTGTAGGTGCCGGTGAAGCCCTTCTCGCAATACTGCTCCAGGCCCTCGCCGCAGGAGGCGCAGGTGCGGCAGGAGTCGACCATGCAGCCGACGCCGGCGAGATCGCCTTCCTTGAAGCCCTTGACGTGGGCGCCGACCTTGACCACCCGGCCGACGATCTCGTGGCCCGGCACCATCGGGAACATGCCGCCGCCCCACTCGTCGCGCACCTGGTGCAGGTCGGAGTGGCACACGCCGCAATACTGGATCTCGATCTGCACGTCGTGCGGGCCGGGCTCGCGGCGCTCGAACTTGAACGGCGCCAGCGGTGCCTTGGCGGCGTGGGCGGCATAACCTAGGGCGGCGGGCATGGTGCACTCCTCGTGACGGGTTTTTGGTTTGACGGGGCGCGCGCTGCGCACTGCGATGCCGCCGCCGGGATAAGGCTGGTCTGGTTATAGAGTAACCCCGGCGCGGCAGGTTCCGCACCCACGCCGGACGGCTGCCGGTGGCTTGAATGGCCCCCGTTCTGCCACCATTGAAGGCAGACTCTCTTGCGAGGACACCCCCATGGTCGGCTCCCTGTTCGGCGGCGGTCTCAAGATCAGCCCGCGGGATTTCCCCGATGCGCAATTCGACACACCCCTGGCGGCACAGCCCGGCCGCGCCCTGGCGGTGCTGGCCGGCGGCTGCTTCTGGTGCGTGGAGGCGGTGTACCGCGAGCTCGACGGCGTGCTGGAGGTGGTGTCCGGTTATTCCGGCGGCAGCGCCGAGGATGCCGACTACAAGACCGTCTGCACCGGCAGCACCGAGCATGCCGAGGTGGTGCAGATCGCCTACGATCCCTCGCGCATCAGCTTCGGCAAGCTGCTGAAGATCTTCTTCTCGGTGGCGCACGATCCGACCCAGCTCAACCGCCAGGGCAACGACATCGGCACGCAGTACCGCTCGGCGGTGTTCTACGCCGACGCGCAGCAGAAGGAGGTGGCCGAGAGATACATCCGCCAGCTCGATGCCGCCGGCGTCTACAGGCGCCCCATCGTCACCCGGCTGGAGCCGCTGGAGCAGTTCTTCGAGGCCGAGGGCTACCACCAGAACTACGCCGCGCTGCATCCGGAGCAGGGATATATCGCCGCCGTGGCCTTGCCCAAGGTGGACAAGCTGCGCGAGTACTTCGGCGAGAGCCTCAAGCGCTGATCGCCTCGCGGTCCAAGGAGGGACGCATGGAACGCCGCCGCATCGGCACGCTCGAGGTCTCGGCGGTCGGCCTGGGCTGCAACAACTTCGGCCGCCGCATCGACGAGCCGGCCAGCGCGGCGGTGATCCACGCCGCGCTCGACGCCGGCATCAACTTCTTCGACACCGCCGACAGCTACGGACACACCCACAGCGAGGAATTCCTCGGCCGGGCGCTGGCCGGGCGGCGCGCCGGGGCGCTGATCGCCACCAAGTTCGGCATGCCGATCGAAGGGCGCGGCCAGGGCGCGCGGCCGGAATACGTGCGCCAGGCGGCGGAGGACAGCCTGCGCCGCCTCGGCACCGACGTCATCGACCTGTACCAGCTGCACAAGCCGGATCCGCAGACGCCGATCGCCGACACCCTCGGCGCGCTCGACGAGCTGGTGCGCGCCGGCAAGGTGCGCGAAATCGGCTGCTCCAACTTCAGCGCGGCGCAGCTGCGCGAGGCGCAGCAGGCGGTGCGGCCCGGCTCGGCCTGCTTCGCCAGCGTGCAGAACCAGTTCAGCCTGCTGCACCGCGCGCCGCAGCTCGACCTGCTGCCGGAGTGCGCCCGTGGCGGTGTCGCCTTCCTGCCGTTCTTCCCGCTCGCCAACGGCCTGCTCAGCGGCCGCTATGGGGGCCGTTTCCATTGCGACGAGGCGCCGCCCGAGGGCAGCCGTTTCACCGCCGGCGCCTGGGGCGCCTCGGCCTGGAACGAGGCCAACTTCGCCGCGGTAGAGGCGCTGCGCGGCTTCGCCGCGGCGCGCGGCCGCAGCCTGCTGGAACTGGCCTTCGGCTGGCTGCTGGCGCACCCGGCGGTATCCTCGGTCATCGCCGGCGCCAGCCGGCCGGAGCAGGCGCAGGCCAACGCCGCGGCCGCAGGCTGGAAGCTTGGCGCCGAGGATCTGGCCGGGATCGAGCGCCTGCTGCAAGCGGCCTGAAAGCCGCGCGGGGCCCCGCATAGCCGCCGAATGTTGCGCCGCCCTTTACGCCCGCCGCGGCGGCCGGCGGGTTACCATGATCCATCGGGCAATCCAGGAATCCAGGAGCACGGCAATGCAAGGTGGCAGGCGGGCATGAAGGCGATGCTTGGGGTGTTGATGGCGGTGGCGGCGGCGCTGCCGCAGACGGCGGGGGCACAGTCGGCGGCGGACCAGCTCAGCCGCGAGCAGGCGCGCGCGCTGGTGCAGGTTTACCTCAAGTCGCAGGGCGTGCGTACCGAGGCGCCCGACTTCGACCTGGAGAACGAGCCGGACGAGCAGGAGCTGCCGGCCTTCATCCTGTTCCACGCCTACTACAACACCGCTACCCGGCTGACCAACATCGGCGCCTATGCCGTCGACCG
>ERZ1034411.352-NODE-352-length-10141-cov-22.336605_pt1 | contig 10141 bp, 15 predicted proteins | sample MGYA00520583_ERZ1034411 | MGnify/ENA primary metagenome ERZ1034411 (study PRJEB33736, sample SAMEA104288481) | Azolla microphylla | place: Ecuador | collected 1982 | study: EMG produced TPA metagenomics assembly of the PRJEB19522 data set (Is there foul play in...
TTCCTTGGCTCTTTCCTCATCTTAACACTATGGAAAGCCAGACACAGACTCCTTTCTAAATTTTTGGACCTCTCTAATGAGTTGGGTTGTTGAGTTTCATCAGGATTTTGAGCCAGAATTTGATGCTCTATTTGATGCTCTACCAGAAGAAGTGCAGAATAGGTTACTTGCTCGTGCTGGTCTATTGGAAGCTTTCGGTTCGGAATTAGGAGGACCTCATGTTGACACGCCTAATGGTTCACGACATAGCAACATGAAGGAACTAAGGTTTAAAGCAGGAGATGGTTTTTGGCGCACCTCAGTAATAACTTCCAGGAGATTAAGACCATGTTTAGAAGCAGTGGAAAGAAAATAACGGATATTAGCGAATGAAACCACTTTCATCGAATGAGCGAAAACTACTAGAAATTCTCTGCTTGCACTTCATCATCCGCAAATCACGTTCTGCTTGATTTTTGGTAAAAAGAACATCAGGTTCGGTTTGGTTAAAGGATAGAAAGTTGCCCACTGTGAATCTGATTAACATATTGCTTGAATTTGAACTATCTAACCAATAGCCTTAATCATACTTGTAAACCAAATATCACGTTAAATTATTTTGTCAATGTTGCTTGGTGATTAGCTGTTAACTCTACATCCACTTCTTTCAAAGACGGACGCGCACACAAATAAATCAACGCACCAAATAAAGGAATTACAGCAAATAGCCAAAATAATGGATTATCCTTCCGATCCCGTCCCGTTATATTATCTACGAATAAAGTAGGAAATAATAAACTCAACATACAAAAATCCAAACTCATGACATGAATAAGTCTGCTAGTTTGCCATTGTTGAGAAAAATTAACCCAGTCTCCTTGCAAACTATATACAACTAAAGGACCTGCACCTAAAGTTAGTAAAACACCAGTGATGCGAGAATCAAATATTTTGATCAATAGATTTTTTTCGACCTACAAATTCTGGATTTGGTCCTCTTAAGGCTAAATACGGTAAAAGTGCAAAAGCACCAACTGCAAAGGAACCTGTAGCAAACGGCCAAGCGCGGATTCTTGCCTTATCCCATCAATACGCACCGTAGATTAAAGGGCAGATACCCATAATGTAATATCAGGCAATTATGACAGTATTAATCCCTTGGAAATTACCTGTAGAAATCTTTTTAATTAACTCCAAAGTATGTGGTTGATCAGGAGCAGTAAGTAAAAAGGTATAGGAAATAAATCCTAGCCATAGTAAACCAAAAGAAATTTTTCTCAGCATAAATTTATGAAGTTTAACTAAAAGCTTCCGATAGATAATCTGCTGCGGCTGCCACAACTGCGATCGCACCTTCATAGTCTAACCTAGTTGGACCCAAAACACCTACACTTCCCACAGGGACAGAACCCCGACGATAAGTAGACGAAATTAATGAACAAGTCCGAATCGGTTCTAGTGGATTTTCTGTCCCAATTCTCACTGTCACCCTTGGCTTACCCATTTCCTCAACATCTGATTCTTCACAAATTAACCGCCATAATTGCTCTTGTTCTTCTTCTAAAAGATGGATGATAGTTTGTACTTGTTGTACTTGAGAAAACTCTGGTTGACGTAACACCTCACCCACACCCCTCACCATAATTTGTGTTGCATTTGGTACCACGGTCCGACGCGCTAATTCTGCAACTGAATTTTTCAAGAATTCTCCATAGCGTTGAAACTCTTGATCTAATTCACTCCAATCCAGTTTGGCTAATTCTAATAAACTTCGTCCTCGTAAATGGCTATTCAAAAAGTTAGAAACAATCTGTAATTCGTGATCAATTACTGCTGGATCAGGTTTAGTTTCTGACGACGCAGTGAACAAATCCATCACCTTAGAATGTGTCTCATAACTATCTGTCACCACAATCAGCATAATTCTATCACCTTCAATTTGCACTAATTGCAAATGTATTAACTGCACTGTAGTTGTTTGTGGCATAGTAATCAAAGTAATACAGCCACTCAAAGTTGCCAAAATTTGAGCCGCACCTTGTAACAAAGCTTCCAAACTCCAATCTTCCCAATGGAGACGTTGTTGTAAAGCATTTTCCACTTCTTTAGTTAAAGCTTCTGTTCGTGTAGGGTCTCGCAGAGAAGGTGTAATAAGTTGATCAACATAAATCCGATAACCAGAATCAGAAGGTATTCTACCCGCAGAAGTATGTGGTTGGTAAAGTAATCCTGATTTTTCTAAAACGCCCATGACATTGCGGATGGTTGCGGAACTAACACCAAGGTCAAATTCTTCAATTAGGGCTTTAGAACCAACAGGTTCTGCTGTAGCAATATAGTGGCGCACAGTTGCCCAAAGTATATGCTGTTGTCGATTTGTCAGCTGGACTTGCATAGGAGGATATTTTACTGAAGGCAAATTTTAACCAAGGTTTGAAAAAATCCGTGGTGTTCACCACACAAAAAAAAGATTAATTATTAATTAAGTCAAGATTACAAATTCTATACTTATACTATATTAATTTAGTGCAAAGCTTCTAGTGCAAAGCTTCCCATCAGCATTTATTTTATGCGTATTCACTCATACAGCCTCACCTATAGCACAAAAAAAGATAAACTCAGCTCTACTTAATCATATTATTTCATCACATCCCTTGAATAAGCTGTAGTTGAATATACAAAAGATCCATTTGGGTTCTGTTACATGGCTGGTTGTGAGCAAATAAAGGGGGAAGAAGGCAGTTAACAGCAATAACTTATAACTGACCTATTTCCTAATACTGAGGAATTGCTGAATCAACTAATATGGAGTAGGCAGAAATACCGCCCGTAATATTTTTAACATTTGTAAAACCTTGAGCTACTAACCATTGACACATTTGAGCAGAACGAACACCGTGATGACACAGAACAATAGTTTCTGCATTAGGGTCAAAACGATTGGGTACTTCTTCACCCCATTGTGCAAATTCACTCAGAGGCAGGTTGACAAAGCCCTCAATACTGGCTATTTCCACTTCTTTCGGTTCGCGGACGTCTATCAACTGCAAACCAGGCTCACTGTCAGCAAGACGTTTTGCTAGTTCTTCCACGCTAATCTGGGTCAAGGATTGACCAAAATATTTACCTGTCATGTAGTTTTCCTAAAGAATCCTATACTATTTCATGGTGGCAGAAAAGTGAGAAAATAGGTTGAATGTGAATAATCAACGTTCCTTCTTTGGTTTCAAAATAGCTGGTGTCATTGCTGTGCTACTAATTGCTGTTGCTGGCTCTTACTGGTTTTTCGGCAAAAGTCCCGTGAAATTCAGCACCCTTATCTCTCAACCAGGGGCTGCTATATTTGTGTCGAAGTTCTCACCTGTAATGGTGTCATTGCTGGTTAATCCTGACCGTTTGCAAGCAATAGAACAACAAGGGGAAATTTCTAAATTCAAAAACAGTTTATTAGCAAAAAGTAATATAAATTACCAGGACGATATTAAACCTTGGCTCAATAATGAAATTACATTGGCTGTTACTAGCCAAGATATAGACCGTGATCCAGAAAATGGACTACAGCCAGGGTATTTCATGGCACTTTCTACTGATAACCCAGAAAAAAGCCGCGAGTTTGTGGAAGTGTTGTTTTCTAAGCGGGCTTTGACTGGAACAAATTTAGAAGTAGAACAATATAATGGTGTGAAATTACTTTATGACTATCCCGAAATAGCAAGACTCACAGAAATCCAAAATCCAAAGTCCAAAATCCAAAATAGTTTAGCTGGTGCGGTTATTGATAATTTTGTCCTGTTTGCTAATGATATTAAGGTGCTGCGAGAAGCAATTAATAATGTTCAAGCCCCAGATTTAAATTTGAGCAGTTATCCCGAATATGAGCAAGCTATTAAAGAATTACCTAAAGATGCTGTAGCTGTAAGTTTCCTAAATTTGCCGCTGGTTGCACAATGGCAAGGTCTAGAACTGCGAGAATCAACCTATAACAGCCAATTTATTTCTTTGGTATTAAATTCCCAAGGACTTTTGGCTGAAAGTACATTTTTCACTGCGTCCGAAGTTATACCTGTATCTGTTCCACTGTCTAAACCTGTGGGTGCATTGCAGTATATTCCAAAATCGGTAGGTTTGGCGATCACAGGTGCAAATTTAACCAATCTGGGTGAGAGTAATTTAGCAAAACTCTGGCAACAAGGAACAGCAACGATCTATGGTTCACCAGAAGAGGCTATTTCTCGTTGGCTCAAACCTGTGGTTGATGTAAAAAATCGCTGGGGTTTAAACTTGAATGAGGATATTTTTAGTTGGGTAGTAGGAGAATATGCAATTGGTCTTTTACCCAATCCAGCAAATAGAAACCCTGACTGGGTGTTTGTCGTGGAAAAAACACCGCAATTAGAATCAGGTATAGCGCGATTAGATCAGGTTGCTAAGAACAAGGGTTTTAATGTTAATTCCCTCACCCTCAACCAGCAAACAGTCTCCGCTTGGACAGAGTTAACTGCTACTACTCAAGATCAAGCAGATGTCAAAGTCGAAGCAAAAATCCCGGGAGCCCATACAACCATTGATAATTATGAAATTTTCACCTCTGATTTGGGAACCTTGGAGAAAATTCTCTCCAGTCGGGAAAATTCTTTCCTTGATAATCCCAATTTTGAGGATGATGTAGCTGTCTTCCCTAAATCAAACCAAGGTTATGTATATATTGACTGGAAAAAGAGCCAAGATATTCTGGAACGTCAGCTACCGATTCTCAAATTTGTAGAGGTGTTGGCTAAACCACTATTTAACAATTTGCGATCACTTACAGTTAGTACTTACAGGAGTGAATCAAGAACTCTGAAAGGCGGTATATTTTTCAACCTCGGGTTATGAATTATTCCTGAAAAGGTAGAACCTTAACTTTCTTTCAGAAGGCGGGGATCTCAACATCGTTAATTTTATGTTTGTGTCAGGTTCAAATGTCACATAGCGACTCCCAATTGATCATGTTCTTACCTAAAATTAGTATCTACAGTTAGAAAAAATTATTTGGGAGGGCTAATATGATAGAGAGTCACTTTTGGCTTCGATTTTGTCAAGGTAGCTGGCTATTAGCGTCCATTATCACTATCATGGCTACACCTGTATTAGCCCAAAAAGCCAACTTTGGAACCCTGAAACTGTCACCAGGGTTTGAAGCGCAAAAAGGAATTGTGACTGGTTTTACAGGTGGTTCTTACTCCTTCTCTGCAATGAGTAACCGTGATCGCAATCAAAAAGTGTGTATTGGTTTTGGTGATCCTAATCCTGATCACATCCTGGTTCTAGAAAAAGACTTTGATAACCTAAAAATATTAATTAACAGCGGTGGTAAAGATACCACTATATTCATCAAAGGGCCAGATAATGGAACAATTCGCTGTGGTGATGATACTGGTAAAAGTAAAGAGGCCAGTGTGAGTGATCGCAACTGGAAAAAAGGTATTTATCAGCTTTGGGTAGGTACATTTAACCCCGGAGTTAAAGATAACTACACCTTAACAATAGAGCAATAGGGAATAGGTGACAGGTGACAGGTGACAGTAGGAAGAGAATAGGTAACCTGTGACAGGTAACAGGTGACAGGTGACAGCAGGAAGGTAATAGTTAAGAGGTAAGAGTTGATTAATTTTTTCCAGTCCCCAGTCCCCACTCCCCAGTCCCCAATCACCGATGACCAAGTAACGATAAAATGGGAAAGTAGCTCGTTATGCTTTTTGGGTATTATCTCGATGCTCTCTACACTTAGTACCGATTTTCGCATCATCTTTGAACGTGACCCAGCAGCCCGGAATTGGTTAGAAGTCCTGTTTTGCTATCCAGGCTTACAAGCCTTAATATTCCATCGGCTGGCTCACTGGCTGCGTGCTATCGGTATTCCCTTTATCCCCCGTTTAATTTCTCACATAGCCCGGTTTTTAACTGGCATTGAAATTCACCCAGGGGCTTTAATTGGTAAAGGAGTATTTATTGATCACGGTATGGGCGTTGTCATTGGTGAAACAGCCATCGTGGGAGACTACGCACTCATTTATCAAGGAGTCACCCTTGGAGGTACTGGTAAAGAAAGCGGCAAACGTCACCCCACATTAGGCGAAAATGTCGTCGTTGGTGCAGGTGCAAAAGTTTTGGGTAATCTGCAAATTGGTAATAACGTCCGCATTGGAGCAGGTTCAGTCGTATTAAGAGATGTTCCTTCTAACTGCACTGTTGTGGGTATACCAGGACGCATCATCTACCGTTCTGGTGTCCGGGTTGCTCCTCTAGAACACAACAACTTACCAGACTCAGAAGCTGAAGTAATTCGCGCCTTAGTCAATCGGCTAGAAGCACTAGAAGAACAAATTCAACAACTTCAAGCTATGCCTTCCCACTTCAAAACTCCTGTTTTAGCAAGCGTAGGGGCTGTAAATTTTGAAAGAGAAAAATTCACAACAGAAGCACCTATTTGTAATATCAGAGATAAAGCCATACAAGAATTTTTAGACGGAGCAGGGATCTAAAACATAGATGTGGGCTTTTATTTGTCCATCAGACAATTGAGACATTTGGGAAATTTTAAAATATGCCAACAATGAATACAGAAGCATTGATGAAAAATATCAGGCAACATAGGAGAAAATTAAGTATTCCTTTATTTTTTATAGCTGGTTCTGTATTCATTTTTGGCTGCTACGAAGAATAGGTTTAAATAGATAGATTATTAAATTCATGAATCTCATCTATCACCAGCATATCTGTTAAGTTATCAAAGTCGATATGATTGACTTTTCTTGTGGATGCTATTACCCTTGTTGATTTTACCTTTTGTTGATACTTACCACAAGAATGAACTTTCTCCTGAGATTTTTAGCCTACTCGACCCCACTCAAAAGTTAAATTTCCTTGCCCAACCTTAGCACTCCAGAATTTATTATTGTTCTGAGCAGCATCTACAAATACTAAATATATTTCCATTATTTTCCTAGTGATATTTCATGGTGGTTATACGCTAATTTCTTGAAGAAAACTTACCCAAAAAAGTAGCGGTAATACCGAGAAACATATGGCTATACCACGCCAAATATCGGTTATATGAGTTGGTGTTGTTGATGAATAGGATGATTTTTTCGCGCAAAGTCGTAAAGTTGCGAAAGATCTAAATTTATACTTGTCTAATAATCTCAATTCATCTCCATGTAACGGACGTGAATTACCGCTATGCAAGAACAAGGTTTTCAGTCACATCTTCCGTAAGTCTTATCAAATTCATGATGAAATAGCCATCTCTCCTCGATTTTAGACTTGAGGGGGCGGGTACAGTGATGGAATACTCACCATAGGCCATTGGGTGTACTTACCTGTCCAGTAGGCAATCGCTTTTTTCCTTTGTATTAATTTGTACGGAACCTAGAAGTACGAAGACTTCTCTTGGAAACCTCCACAGAACTAGAAGCTGGTCGCGCCACCTTTGACTAAGACTACATTCGCTCAACAGCAGTAGCATCTTGAACAGCTAAAGGCGTATGCGCTGGCAATTTTCTAAGTCAGCTAGTGTCAGCTGCTGCGATCTTTCTTCATCAAAAGCCAGTAGTGCAGCTTCTGATGCCAGAGTTTCTAATTCAACACCGCTAAACTTGCTGGTGCTAGGGGCGATTGGTTCCAAATACAAATACTCTTGGGGAACTTTTATACCGTATCTTTCCAGATGAATCTTGAGAACTTGAGAACGTTCTGGTTCTGTAGGTAGGTCAACAAAGAAATTTTCATCAAACCGCCCTTTCCGCTTGAACTCAATTGGTAAAGCAGTTGGGTCATTACAGGTGACTACCACAAACACCCCTGTCGTACACTCAGACATGAAAGTGAGGATATTCCCCAGAATCCTTTGTGAAACTCCAGAAGTATCACCATTAGCTGAAAGTGCTTTCTCTACTTCATCGATCCACAAAACACAGGGTGCGATCGCTTCGGCTGTACTGAGTGCGGGGCGGACATTACTTTCAGATTCTCCTACCAAGCTACCAAGCATTGAGGCAATGTCTAGTTGCAACAATGGAAGATTGAGGATGGTTGCAATGTTTCTCGCTACTATTTATTGATTTACCTGTCCCGGGTAGACGTGCTAGTAGCACTCCTTTAGGTTGAGGCAGATTTAGCGATCCCGCTTCTTGGGAAAATAACCGACGACAGCGTTGCAGCCAATCCCGGAGTAAATCCAGACCCACAAAAATAGCTATTTGAGCCAATAGCCGGGTTTTGTATTCTACAACTAAGGGAATCACTGTAGCATTAATAATAATGCCTTGGAAAGTTAGGCGTTCTTTCACAGTTAGCCACAGGGTACCAAAAATCCGGGGAAAGAGATTGCTTCCCGACCGTCGTAATGACGGAAATACGTTAATCTTGCATAAGTCATAAATTGATTGTAGGTACTACAATTTTGCCTTTGTAACCTGTATATTTGTATTCTTCAACTACTTTTGTGACAATCTCTCTTCCTTGACGTGATGTAACTAAAGCAACGCAAGCCCCACCAAAACCAGCACCTGTAAGCCTAGCACCAAATACTCCTGGGGTGGGCTGCAAGATTTCTACCAAAATATCTAGGGCAGGTACAGAAACTTCATAATCATCCCGTAAACTAGCATGGGATGCGTTCATAAACTCTCCAAACCGCTCAGGTGTAATTCCCTGTAAAGCTTCTAAAACGCGGTAATTTTCTGTAAGCACATGACGGGCGTGATCGCGGAAAGGTTTGGGTAATATTTCCGCTGCTTTAGTCTCAGTAATATCTTTTAGGGCTGTCACTCCTGTTTTAGCATCGGTAGTATCTCTTAGGGCTGGCACTCCTAACAAATGGGCTGCTTCCTCACACTCAGCCCCACGTTAGTTATAACCACTACTGGCAAGGGTACGCGGTACACAGCTATCTATAACTACAATCTCTGCTCCAGGGGGAAAAGGCACAAGCTGGCGTTCTAGCCTACGAGTATCTAGAAACAAAATATGTTTGGCATCACCTAGATTAGCAGCCATTTGATCCATAATGCCGCATTGCACACCAGGATAGTGAATTTCTGCTTGTTGGGCGAGTTGGGCAATTTCTACGTCCTCAATAGGGAGGTCAAGAAGTTGATGTATTCCTCTGAGGGTTGCTACTTCCAAAGCCGCACTGCTAGATCAACCCGAACCCATAGGCACGGAGGAGTTTACATACAGTACCAGAGATGGTATTGTGTAGCCTGTGGTTTTCAAAACTTCAATTTCCCGGACATAGCTATGCAATTTGGCATTTTCATTAGAAAGGTTCCCAAAACTCACAAATCTCGTGAGAGTAGTATATAAACCATAACCTCTAGGGCAAAATACCAGCATTGCTTGTCTTCCAATTTGTTCCCCTGTGGGTGTGGCATGACGGTATAGTGGCAAACATCTCTCCCCAGCTACCAGTGTCACTGCTGGATGCAGTCCCCTTGCCCATAATGCTTCTGCACCTGCACCTGCGGTATTCTGTCCAAGTTGGCTCGGCTGCTGTGAGTACCTCTGTCATCCCTTGCCTGGCCTTTTGCCCTATTTGGCCAGATCGCTCTAACTCGCTTGGCATCAGTATCCCCTTTCGGTTTTGTAAATATCCTGGTAATGCTTGCACCTTCAAAACAGGTCTATCACGGAGAACCTTTCCGCCATCTGTAACGTCAGGGACAAAAGTCTCACGCTCGATACCCTCAGCCCAAGGACTGATGTGTAGATGTGTAATTGAAAATTTGGTGGTAATTCTTCATCTTTAAGGCGTTGCACTTCAATTTCATCGGTTACTTGGGCAGTTACTAATACTTCTGCTACCCCAGTTTCCGGAGTTACTAAGACAGTATGAGAACCGCCCGCAGTTCCCCAACTAAACCAATCTGTACCACGTAGACGTATAGCCTGTACCCCATTTTCAGTGAGGGTGTATCTCATTAGTTCCAGCTTCGCGGAGACTTCTTCGTTCAGAGGAGATAAACACAGATAGTTAGCGGGAATTAAACAAGAATTAAGAGTAAAAAGGAGTATAATCCAACTTTAGTATAGCTTTCACGTTAAAAGAACGTGATGACAGACACCACTGCCCCAGCAATGGCACCATGGTTTGAAAGATGGTGTTAAAGGTTTGATGATG
>ERZ1034411.354-NODE-354-length-10135-cov-18.445437_pt1 | contig 10135 bp, 7 predicted proteins | sample MGYA00520583_ERZ1034411 | MGnify/ENA primary metagenome ERZ1034411 (study PRJEB33736, sample SAMEA104288481) | Azolla microphylla | place: Ecuador | collected 1982 | study: EMG produced TPA metagenomics assembly of the PRJEB19522 data set (Is there foul play in...
ACAATACACAAGATAATCAATAGACAGAAAAGTTATTGCAATCCAAGACCGAACAGTTTCAAGGAGTTCACTCCGTTTGATCGAACAGTTGAGGAGGCGATCCAGGACCGACCAATGGCGACAACTGAGTTTCGAATGTTGCCGACGGATGAGTGAACTCCGTCAAAGCGAAATGTGGAAGCAATCCAAGACTGGACAGTAGCTAAAACTGAGTGTAGAATGATCAATGGCAATGGAGGAGAGAACCCCGTCAGATTGAACAGTTACTGATGATGCTTGGAATGCACAGAGAAGGCAACTGAGAGTAGAATGGCGGCTGTGGAGTTGTTAACGCCGTCGGGTAGAAAAGTGGCAGCAATACACGACCTTCACAGTAGCGGCCCCTGAGTGTAATCTGGCGGCAGGTGGACTCGATAGGGTTTAGCAACAGTGATAGCAACTAACCCACAATACTCACCTAGAGATGGCCTACGTGATGTGGCAAAGGATCATGCATAATGGACCTAGGAATTCGATATATAATTTATGGTGCACATATCAATTTATGTTGCACGTTTATGTTACTCCTTTATATAATTAAAACTAATGGTAGCTTTTTGCATAACTAATTTATCAATGGTACTTTTTGCAAAAATGACTATTATTAACTAACTTATTAATTAGTTATGTCAAGGACATAGCTAATTGTTTCCACTCACATGCTTTCACCAGTAAAGATATGATTATGATCATGAATGATAATTTTATAACCCTTGGTGTGGCATAAACTTTCACTAATTCTCTTTATTATCTAAACAAAAATAACTTAATAAATGAAAATGGTAGTTTGATGTTCAAACGTATTCAATGAAAATAATACATTCTGGCAATGATTGGTTACTTCTAAATTACATTGCGCATCAAATTAAATATTTTGAGAACACACCATAGATGAGATGTTGGCATTTATTCTTGATCATCTCGCATTCACATTAATTGGGGGAAAATATTCTCCAGTAGTTATAGGTGAGATTATATTGGAACTAATCTCTAACCTCAAGGCCTCAGCAAGCTCATTGCAAACTTCATTCATGGTTGGTCGTTTTCTACCCTTAAATTGAGCACATGCCATGGCAATCTCTGCCACTTTCCATATAGATGAGGCATTGTAGTTTCTTCCAAACTTATGGTCAACAATCTCCTCGATTGCACCATTTTCATAATAAGGTCTAGCCTGTGATAATAAGAATTGTGTGTTTTTAATGAAACTAAGATTGACTTCAAATTTCACATATCATTTGATCATATTAATACCCAATCTACGATGTGAATTTTGTTGTTTGTGTCTCCCTGATCTCTTACAAGAGGAGGTTTGCCACATAGAGCTTCAAAGAGAACTACTCCAAAGCTATATATATCAACCTTTTCCGACAATATTGATGTGGACGCAAGCCTAGAAATGGTATAGTTATTAATTAATCATGGAAAAGTTAGATAATGCTAAAAGTAAGCATTGGTACTAAAAATAATTTAGTGCTACATGTCATGGGGACATGTAAGAGATACTTAAAGGTAATCTCACATTATTTCTTCTAGAAGAATACCATGTTTTATGTGTATTAAGATTGTAAGACATACTCTGGATCCATATATCCCAAAGTACCCGCTAGCTCTGTTGGCATTGGAATGCCTCCATCACTCGAATTTGGCTTTGATATTCCGAAATCCGACATTTTACCTTCCAAATTTTCATTCATTAGAATGTTGCTACTCTTGACATCCATGTGAATGATTTTTGGGTCACAATTGTCGTGTAAGTATGCAAGACCTACAATAATTTGTAGCATTAGCATATAATAACAAAATATATGTATGTATGTCTGCATATATATGTATGTATGTATGTTAATTGAAAGGAATCGAATATCCATCAATCACCTCGGGCTGCATCCAACAAAATTTGTAATCATTGAATCCATGTCAACGGAGTAGACGCCGATGCTAATGATGTGTTTCCCTTTTGTCTTTTAGAAACTTTTAAAGAAGGAATTAAGGATAGTTTAGTTTATGTCATCTTGAAACTTTGTATTGACATGAAATTTAATGAAGTAAAACAGATTGTGCTACCAACAGAGACAGAACATAGGAGAAGATAAGAAATCTTACTATAGAGGCGATCAAATAATGATCCATTTGGCATAAATTCATAAACTAGCACTAGCCTTTCCTCAGTGCAGTATCCCAGTAATTGCACAAGGTTCTTGTGATGTACTCGTGATAGAAGAGCTACCTATATTTAAATCGCCATTAAAGTAGCCCAATGAATAATTCTTGACAGTTAGAATGACGAGGAAGACTCGGGATTCAAGTAGTTAATGATCATTTTGTGCCAATTTAATGGTTTGTCAATCTTGTCATTTTTAAAAGGGCAATATGAAATTATTATTAGTACCTCATTCAAGAATTCATGGGGACCTTGTTGTGATGCATCTGATAACACTTTGACAGCAACGAATTTACCGTCTCCAAGACTTCCCTTAAACACGATTCCGAAACCACCTCTGCCGATCTCTGTTGAGAAATTGTTGGTGGCTCGAATCATTTCTCCAAACGTGAACAGACGGGCTGCATTTGCAGCTTCAACTACTCTTGTGCGGCTCACAACTGTATAAATTATCAAATGTCACCACAAAGACATTATCAAATGTTTCTAACTGTGAGGGAGAAGATGCGTCAATCAAGTGTTATAATCAATAATAATACGGAGAGGAGAGACTCAAAAATTGTCGCAAGTGGTTTAAGTTTCCTAGGTATGGTTTTAAGAAACCTCCCCCAAAAAAACAGAATGATTTTCTGGATTCTCACCATGACGATCACCTTCACTTATGGGGGTCGCAATGCCTTGATTTACATGATTTTGAGAAGGATTTGGTTTATTCTGAACAGCCAATTCATTGTTGGAAGTAGAAATTTCCTGTGCTTTTGTTTTTGGGCACATTATACATAGAATGACTATGCACGCAATTACGACACAAAGAACTACCGCACCGACAACCACTCCAATAATCAACGGAAGCCGACTTTGTTTCGTTGCCGGCTCTGTTTTGTTGCTCGGAAGGATTAGAAGGTTGTTTCCCTCATATCTATAAATGAAATAGGAGACCGTAATTAGTTCACTTCACCTTACAATTACCTTGTGTTTTAATTGCAATAAATTGAGTGCATTGCAAAATCAAGTATATGTACATAACTCTTTAAATGGATTGATGAAATGCAGGTAATTTATTTTGTGTAAGGCAAAAGAGCCACCGTACGCACCTTAATGTGAGCTGGCCTTCGTCGGCCTTCTGTTTCAGTAGCAGAGGAATCTCACCGCTCAAGTTATTGTATCGTAAGTCCCTTCAAGCACATGCCAAAACAATAATAATAATGCTGACTTGTAAATTCAAGCAGTAGAAATCCAGGAATATATCAATAACAAACTAAATTTCCCCTCACAGATATGTCAGTTTGGGCAATGTCGCAAGTGAATCAGGGATGCCTCCACTCAACTGATTATAGCTCAGGTTCCTGCAGACAAAGCCGGTGTAAAACAATAAGAATAATCTTACCTCGGATATTATTGCTCCTTGCCCTCACAGTATGAAGGGTTAGTAGAGATGATTAGACATGCTTATTCTTGTGATCATTATTGCATCCTGAACTCTAAATGTATGTGCGTGTGTGTGGGGGTGTGTGTATGATTCCTCCTAAATTCCATCACTTTCAACTAGTACATGAACGAGAGCATAAATGCGTAAATGGAGCGGTCCCTTACAAGGCTTCGAGATTCTTCAAGTTGCTCAGATCGGCCGGGATAGGCCCTTCCAAAGCATTACCAACCAAATAGCTGTATCAAAATGGGTAAGTATTGAATGGGCTTTAAATATCTTTGAGTAATCATTTCTCACTTTATCTTGAATCAACTTGGATAAGAAAACCTGCCATTTAATCCTTGGCATAGTTTGCAACAAGAATCTTAAAAGGATGCAACCTTACATATGCACAGCTTGATCAAGGTTGTTGATGCTGCTTGGTATACTTCCCACTAGGTTCCAGTTAGATAACGATCTATAATTTAGAGGCAGGCACATGATATACGAATCATTGATTGAAATTTCCGCACAATTGATGAGAAATACGAAGAAAAATACGAAATAAACATTCAATATTCAATGTATAATCAACCCACATAGAAGTCACTCGAGTAGGGAGAATGCCTTTGCCTGTACAATTGAGCCATGGATATTTGTATTCAGCAGGCAAACACGGGTCCCCCGTGAATCTACTCAAGTCGCCCGATAGCAAACTAGTTAGATCTTGAACTCCCACAACTGTTAACAAATAACGATACAACTAGTGCATGTTCACAATGGGAAATGATGTATTAGTTTACTGTTCATGTTCAAATTTTAAGTTCCTATGTTTTGACCAAAAAAATAGCTTACTGTCAATGGACGAAGTCGCAGGGGCCATGGGATTATCAAACAGTTGGAGGACCTCAGCCGCTGCGATGAAAGGGGGATAGACGGAAGACGATGCGGATGTCACGTTGATGAGAATGTAGTCAGAGTAGGGCCCTACAGGACTGATAGTGTAAATCTCCGAGACAGCATAGAGACGCACCTCTTTATAGACGTCAATGCCCGCGTAAAATAACTTCCCGTTGATCCAGACATCGAACACTCGGAGTCCCGAGGCATTGACACGCGGGTCAACCTCGGCAAAGTACAATGCCACATAATACTGGTAGGAGGTACCAGCCAGATTATATGTCAGGTTCAAGTAAAAGCCGGCGTTGCTGGTGGCCACATAACTCGTTTGCACCACTGAAATGGGTGGGAAATCGACAAGCCCTGCCACGTTCACAGGCACACTTGTCTGGATTGTAGGCTCCGACGTATCCCTTCCCCACAATCTGTCTAGGGAATCATCTGGATACCTAATAGCGGTTTAATGCTTAAGTAAGTGAAAAACGCAATGCACACAAGGTCCACTAAGTGAAAAACTCAAAATATGGCATGCAACCATGGGGCCACTATTGCAAGACATGGCTCTAATTCGTTCCTCCTTGAGCCACAGATTCTTTCGGCACATGATTTACCTTATGACGGAAGGGCCGGTCTCAGAGACGCCAAAGTCCCATCGGGCAGTAGTGCGGAGCGCAGTGTTTGTATTGTTTATCATAGAGACGGAGGTCATCTTCGATGAAAGAGGTCGTAACTCCAACGCGTTTATGAACGGGCTGTCACTATTGTCTGACACCGCCGAAAAACACACCGACACCGATGAGCTCCCATTCTGTGCCCGAATGTACATCTCCTCTGTCCGTGGGGAGGTTTGTGGTAGAGTAATGGTGATCTGTGCTCCTGTGTATGTGTCTACCATCACTCTGAAGCTTATGACGCCCGGTACGCGCGTGCCGTACAATGTTGTCGTGGCCGATGTGCCATACCAGAATGTAGCTCGGATCAGGTAGTAGACATTGCCCACGGCGGGCAATGTGTAGCAAAACTTGGTTTGATTCAGCATCGATTTATCAGCGGGCGGGAAGTAGCGCAGGGTCTGATACTTTGCACCACCGCTAGTGTCTTCAGCTGGGGGTGTTATATCCGAAGTCAAAGACCACCTGCTCATGTCCGGCCAAATTGCGGTGTCCGGTGTCCATTCAATGCCTAACGCATCCACATAATTTGTGGTTTGGGATGAGCCACAGTCTATGCTGAGGAACCCTACATAAAAATAGAACATCGTATAACAGTGAGGCACAGAAATGTAATGGAATTAATCATGTAACGAGAAGCTAAATCTAGATTCTGGTAATGATAATGATTGGAAGTGGACGGGTACCAGTAGACGATTTGGCAGTGCAGAGATGAATGGGAAGTAAGAGAAGAATGGGGAAGACGATGGATTTACTAGAAGTAGAGGCACTGCGGGACGCCATAGCAGAAATAAGAAGTGATGAGGTTGTTGGATCGATCATGGACAAAACACGAAGATGTGATTGATGAATGGGAAAACCGTTTTATGAGTACCATAGATAGGCAGCAGAAGCAGAGGAGGCAAGGGGAGCTCCGAACAGGCAAGTGTCCCGTTGACTTTTGATTAAAGGAATGGTGGGTGGGCAGAAGGAAGGAAGGAGATTAAGAAGAAGTTGCAGAATCCACTGAGTATGTGTGGTCCATCCACTATAGACTTTCATCATGTAATAGAGCTTACTATGTTGGTTTATGGATTTGGCTTTGTGGGAAGATCATATCTCTACATGTTCGGTCCCTTCGGTAGAAACAGGTTGGCTGTGAAAGAAATACTTGTGATATTATGGACAAATGATCGATTGCACGTTCCGAAAGGCCTGGTTTTGTTGCTAGAACGTTCAACCTTGTTGTTTTTGTAAAATGATTTGTAAAGCCATAATTCTTGGAGCCAACAACTGGATATTGCATTCAGAATATTTGCTATATTTGTTTCAAGTGATTCCAGATTTCTTCTATATGTTGCCAAATCCATAGGAAAATTTGTTATTACATCCACTTTTTTACCAATTTTTTTTGTTATCACATAGGAAAATCTAAGTGGTAATGTATAGATGTGGACTTAAATTGTAACTTTGCAAAATTGGATTGGAATAATTACGGAGTACCCATTTATTCCGAATTGTAGGTAAAGTCATTGGTATAACACAAAGAAAATGGTTAGTGAGTCATGATGCCCAATGAAATTTGGCACCACTACTGATGATTCAATATACACCCGTCAATAAATCGGTTGAGTTCTTTCATGAGCGCGATAAGCTGGGACAAGCAAAGAGAGTAGACTTTTATTATTTTACTAGTTTTTAATTCTTTATTGTATTTCAGATGTCAAGATATGTTCCTTGTCGTTTTTAATCATTTTCCGATTTTAGTTTAATTAGGTCCCTATTTTGAGGGAGAGGTGAATGGTTTGGGAAAAACGTCTGGAATGGTCAAATGTGACTCAACCCATGGAACCAAAATGTGGAACATAATTTCCACACACAGTGCTCACGGTGGCATTCCATGTTCACGAATATTAGTGGTGAGAGTTGCAAATCGAGAATGTGCATTGTGGTGATGATGAACATGTGTGTACAAGGGTCCACAAAAAATTGGAGGTACTTTGACTAGAGAGGATGGGATTGTTCTCGAGCTGCCACCTTTGGACCTCGAAACTTCTTTTATTCCTTTATGTATGGTTGTGTGCATGTGAAGAATTGAGAGAGTGATGGATACTTCTTTAAATTATGTTTATGTATATATATTTGGATATTTGTGATTATATGTGTGACTACGTGTTCAAGTTCAAGTGTAAGGAAGCAAAATGTATGGACATATAGATGTTCATTAATGCAAATCCATATTTTTTATATGTTAACGTGCATAGGTGTGTTTATGCTTACATTTAAATAGGTATATTATGCATGTTTAGGTCGGTTCAATTGAAAGAGAGTGTGTGAGGAATCAAGTTTTAATTTGAGTTTATGTATAATAAGATACATGGGTTGGGTCATTGGAGGGAAAAAGGGTATTTGGGGATATGTCATCATTTAGGTTCTCTTCTAGGCCTCCGATCAAATGCCAATGTCAACTTTCACTCCAAGCCCACCCTTTGATTCTGTTGAAGTCCATTCAACTATAAAAGTAGGGGGGCAAGTTCATAGAAATTATGTTTATCACCTCCCCTCTTCGACCGCCGTCTTCTCCTTCAGAAAAGACAGTCAACTTCAGTCGACAGAATCCGAAACTTCCATCACAACCCTCAAGGTGAAATCTTCATCTCTGTGTGATGAATTCTCCTCACGATAACTTGGAATTCATTATTCGTTGAAGTTGCCTCAAATTCACGTATGTTTGCGCCTAGAGCTTCAAGGTTTTTTATATCGAAATTTCAAGTGTAATCCCTATTTGATAACAAATAATTGTACAAAATAGGTTATTAAAATCAATTTTATATGGATATCAAGAATCTAGAATACATCAAAGCTTGAAAGGTTGATTGGACCAATGGAAGCGAGATAATAACACTCGACTCTATTACATGGAGTGGTTTCATCCCTCGATGGAGAGCGTGTTGCTCAATCCATGAACATCTTTTCTTGCCCTAGAAGTGGATGCCACGTCAATAGGTTAAGACAAAAGTATTATAGTTTGATTATCTTCCATAAAAATGTCATGGAACTATAACAAAGAAATAAATTCATGATATACATTTGTGAAATACAAAAAATATTCGTGTTCATGGACATCCCTTAGTTTTGCGTGTGTGTGTGTGTGTGTGTGTGTGTTTATTCCTACATTTCATGTTTCTCACATATTGGTTACATGTGTGTCTAAGTATGCTACTAAATGCTTTCTCAATATTGTTTTGCTAGTAGTCAATGAAACAATGGGAACACCATTGATGTAGAATACCATGTTTGCATAAGTGAATGTACAAAACATTGTACATAAGAGTTGAACACGTTAGATTTATCACACATCAACCCATATCCAAGTTGAACAATCTTGAACCACCAATCCACATCTTCATCAATAGAGGATCGATGGCCAATAGGCATTTACTAGAATAATCCATGCATGATCATTGGAGACTTACGAAAATAAAGCATCAATCCACATCTTATATACCTATTTTCCCACATATTCACAAATTACATGCAATCCCTTTTGGGGGTTTTGGTTTTAATATTTATAAATCACATTTTAGATGCATTGTCGTATGCTACATATGCATATACAATGTCCTATGAAATTTTAATATACATTATACAATGCTTTATGACTGCGCATTTCTCATGTTTTCATCCTCATCATAATTTTTGTAACCCACCAACTATATAATCTGGTTCCATTGATTATTTGCTATTTTTTGTTTACAGCTTTCAAACAAATCTTGTTGAAATGTCTTACTTGGAACTTGAATATTTCTCAATGCAGAAATTTTACCACGTTTTGCCTCCATACACTAAAGTCTTGTGTTTTTCACAACATCCTTTGTAATAAGGAAAAGAAATTGATTCTAATCAAGGAATGAGGTTTGATGAGCCCTAATATGCCCGTAAACTTTCATTAATCCTCATTATTGCATTAACAAAAATAACTCAATAAATAAAATTGATACTTTGATGTTCAAACATCTTTACTAAAAAAACGATGTTACGACAATGATTGGTTGACTTACAACATAGATTTTGCATATGATTAAACGTATTGGGAACACATCAAAGATGAGATGTATTCCTAATCATGTTGCATTGACGTCATTCAAGGGAAGACATTCTCCTGTAGTTCTAGGCAAGATTCTACGAGAACTAGTCTCTAACCTCAAGTATTCAGTAAGCTCATTGCAAACTTCATTCATTGTTGGTCATTTTCTACCCTCATATTGAGCACATGCCATGGCAATCTCTGCCACTTTCCATATAGATGAGACATTGTAGTTTCTTCCAATTTTGCAGTCTACAATCTCCTCTATTGCACCTATTTTATAGTGAGGTCTTGAATACAACGGCATAAATGATGTTTTTTTCGGTAAACTAAGAGTGGCAAGAATTTAACATTTCATCGGATATTTATATCAAAGTTGGTCATACACACCCATTCTAAAATGTGAATTGGGCTGTTGTTGACCATCCTTGATATCTTACAAGAGGAGGTTTGCCACATAGAGCTTCCTCCAGAACTATTCCAAAACTATATATAGATTCAACCTTTTCTGACAATATTAATGTGGAGGTAAGAGTGGAAATAATATCATCTAATAATCATGCGAAATAAAAACATGACATAATGTCTAAGCTTATGATGCTTGTTACAACGTCGTTGTGTCGCCACTTTGGGAAGTAGCGCAACATCTGATACTTTGCACCGCCACTAATGTCGCCAGTTGGGGATGTTATATCTGCTGTCAAAGACCATCTACTAATGTCGGGCCAAATTGTGACGTCTGGTGCCCATCTAATGCCTAAGACATTAGTATAATTTGTGGTTTGGGATGAGTCATGACCCACAGTCTATGTTGAGGAACCTTGTTGTGGAAGCGTGGAAATAACAAGATAAAACCAGAAATAAAGCCATTATATAGAGTAAGAGAA
>ERZ1034411.356-NODE-356-length-10118-cov-2.885720_pt1 | contig 10118 bp, 14 predicted proteins | sample MGYA00520583_ERZ1034411 | MGnify/ENA primary metagenome ERZ1034411 (study PRJEB33736, sample SAMEA104288481) | Azolla microphylla | place: Ecuador | collected 1982 | study: EMG produced TPA metagenomics assembly of the PRJEB19522 data set (Is there foul play in...
CCGACGCAGCCGGCGACCAACCTGGCCGAACTCCTGCCGCATCGCTGGAGGTCGCGAGCGTGAACATTTTGGTGGACTGCCAATGAAACAAATCTCAGGACGATGCCTGTGCGGACAAGTGCAATACGTAGTCAGCGATGATTTCAAGTATTCCGGCTTCTGCCACTGCTCCGACTGCCGACGATTTTCGGGCTCTTCTTCGTCGGCCATGGCTGGGATAGAGGCGCACGCATTCCGAATCCTGCAGGGCGGCGAATCGATCAGGCGCTACATCAAGAGCGAGAGCACTGTCCTCGCGTTTTGCGGCAATTGTGGTTCGAGCCTATACGCCGAAAAAGCCGAAGCGCGGGATGCTCCACCTGCGGCTAGGTACGCTAGATGAGGCGCCCACTATGCGCCCCCAGTTTCATTCGTACGTCGGGTCCAAGGCGGAGTGGGACACAATTTGCGATGGCCTTCCACAGTTTGAGGCGGGCCGATCGTAGATCGGCTTACTCTCTGCCTGCCGTCGTCAAGATGGGGTCGCCATCCGGTTACCACCCTGCGCCCGGATATGCAGCTCGTCTCTCGCCTGGAGCTTCGATGTGGCGGTCTGCAACTCGAGCATCGCCGCCTCACGATTCTTGACTTCATTCTGCAGGCGATTGATCTTTTGATCGCCTGCGGCAAGCCGCCGTAGCAATCCTTCCACCTCGGCTTTCAGGCGAGCTGCCAGTTCTGAGACTTTCGCGCGCTCCTTTTCTGCACGCTCCTTCTCGGTAAGCGTCCGGCGGAGGCACATGGTTTCTCGCGTAGCGTGAGCCTGATGATGCGTGTTCTGACCACAGGAGCGGTCACGATGATCGTGTCCACGAAGGGCAATCATGGACACGACCGACGACGGCGTTGCGACTCCGGAGCTTACGACTGCTGGTAGCGGCACTTCGCCGCGCCGGCGCTTCTACACCGAAGAGCAGAAGCGGCAGATCGTGGCGCAGACTTTGGTGGCCGGAGAATCGGTAGCCCGCATCGCACGCCAGCATGACATCAACGCCAATGTCGTGTTCACCTGGCGCAAGCAGCTGCAGACGGCGCCCGCCGCAGCGACGCTGCTGCCGGTGCAAGTTGCGCCGACGCCGGTGCCGCCCCCGCCCAAGCGCCGCCGCGTACGCAAGCCCGTGGCCGAAGCGGGCTTCATCGAAATCGAGCTGGCCGGCGGTCATCGCCTGCGAGTCTACGGCACTGCCGACGCCCATACGGACGACAAAAGCCGCTAGTCAGGCAAACCGTACCGTTCATATTCAAATATGTGCGATGCACAAAACTGCTTGACATATTAAACGTATGTTCATTGCGGCTGCCCTACAAATTACTACAGAGCATTCAAATGAAGATTCACGTCAGGCGGGTCGAACGTCGCAGCCCAGGAGGCCGAAAGGGTGAGATCATTCAGCTATTTCGCCCGCAAGATAGGTTGATGCTGTTGCCGTTCTGGGCTTTGGATTTTCTCCCGCCTGAAAGTGATGATCGGTATGAGCTCTTCCAGCCCTTACCCGCCGGGGCGGTGACTCTCGCGTATCAGCCGGGCGCACATCTTGCAAGTACCTCGCCCGACGGGATAGCGTGGAGATACAGCAACGATGGTCAATCGGACGATGCGACCGCCGAGCGAATCACTTCCGGTTTCCGGCTGTGGCTGGCTCTCCCTCCCACTCTCTTACAAAGCGCTCTCCCGGCACAAGGGTACCTGCCACTGGAGGCGATCCCCGGGATCGGCAAGATCAAGGTCTTGCTCGGCGCATATAAGGGTCTGATGAGCCCTCTTGGTGGTGGGCGAATTCTGACATGCTTGGATGTAGTGCTGGATGCCCATGAGCGATGGGATCATCACCCGCCGGCTGGACACGACGTTGCTTGGGCTTTTGTATATCAGGGGCAGACCCAAGTGGACAATTTTCGTTGCTCCCGAGAATTGATTGTCTTTGAGCGCACTGCCGGGAAAATTTCAATACGTGCCGAGAACGCGCGCGCCAAACTGCTGATCGGTACCGCGGTGAGAAGCCGCTTGCCCGCGCCTCGTTAGGATGTTCTCCGGAAGCCAATGTCGCCACCACGGGATCGAGAAGATCAGACGATCCGCCCCTGACTGACAAAGCGGCGCGGTCAAGTTGTGACACCAGACCGGCAGCAGATAGCCTGCGGTCGATGCAATCGTCAAATACAGCGCAATCCACGCACGGATGAAGGGTGGTGCAATGACATAAGTCAAACGGCGAAGCATACAAGCATTTTCTACATTTAAAATCACCGGATATTTTTCAGGGGCAGGTTATGGGACTTAGCGAATTTACTCTGCTGTTCATATTGGCCGGAGTTCTTGCTAGTACAACAGTATCGGCGCAAGACACTCCACCATCTTCCTCTTCTCAATCACTAGAAGCCGGCGATCCCATCGCCGGCATCCGCGACGTCGACTACGTCAGCGTGCTGGGCAACTACCTGCGTCCGAACCGCAAGCGCGGCCTGGACGCCGGCGCCGCCGCCAAGTCGGGCGGCGGCGCCAGCTTCATCTTCGGCCGCCATTTCGGCAACGGCCTGGGCTGGGAAGCCAACTACACCTACAACATCATCGAAACTGGCCCCACCGGGGGCGGCGACCTCTACGTCCACCAGCTGGGCGGGGACTTCACCTACTCCTTCGGCGACCGCCAGCACCTGACCCCGTTCCTGCTCATCGGCGGCGGCGGCATCTTCGACGACGTCCACCCGCGCCAGAACAACGGTGCCTCCGGCTACGTCGACGCCGGCGTGGGCCTGACCACCGGCACCTTCTGGCACGACCGCATCCGCCTGCGTGCCGAAGTGCGCGGCGTGCACGACTTCACCTCCACCCCCGAGCATAACGGCTTCAGCGACTACCGTGCCGGCGTGGGCCTGGAAATCCCCTTCTACGAGATCAAGCCGGCCCTGGCCTTGGCATCGAGCGAGCCGGCGGTGCAGGTGGTCAAGGTGACGACGGGGCTGGAGGACAGCGACGGCGACGGCGTGGTCGACAGCGTCGACAAGTGCCCCAACACCCCGCCCAACACCCGCGTCGACGGCGACGGCTGCCCGATTCCCAAGGTGGTGCGTCTGGAAGGCGTGACCTTCGAGTTCAACAGGACCCGCCTCCGTCCGGACTCCCAGACCATCCTCAACTGGGTGGTGGGGATCATGAAGAAGTACCCGGACATGCAGGTCGAGCTGGCCGGCTACACCGACTCCATCGGCTCGGCGGCCTACAACCTGAAGCTGTCGCAGAAGCGCGCCGATGCGGTCAAGGACTATCTGCTGGAGCAGGGCATCGACGGTGCCCGCATTCAGGCCAAGGGCTATGGCAGGGAAAACCCGGTCGCCAGCAACGACACCGCTGAGGGCCGCGAGTACAACCGTCGTGTCGAACTGCACATCCTCAATTGATATACGGGAATTGGATTGCCGCTGCTGTCACCGGCAAGGGATCGCCGCGGCTGTCCACTGAACAAAGGAGAAAACATATGTTAGGGAAACGTAGTTTTGCGGTCGCCAGCGCGGCCTTTCTGGCTGTCTTGTCAGTGTCAGCCTGCACCTCGAACGGTGAAGGCAGCGGCGGTATCACCGGCAGCAGCAGCGGCGGTCCGCCCAACGATGGCACCGGCCCCACGAGCATCACCCAGGGCGGCAACCCGGTCATCGGCCACTTCATCTGCACCCAATCTGCCGGCGCCTACGGTAACGTCACCACTGCGGTCGGCACCAACGGCTTGGTCGGAGGACCGCTCACCGCGTTGCTCAACACCCTGGGTGGCAGTACCGTGACCACGCTACTCAACAGCGTCACCAACACCAACAACGTCATCGATGGCAACCTAAGCTCCTACGCCAGCTACGAGCTGACCGTGGGCCTGCTCGGTGGCCTGCTCGACTCGGTGGACCTGTCGGTGCTGTTGCCCAGCGGCACCACGGTGCCGGCCGGACAGTTCGCGGTGTTTGGCGTTGGCTTTCCCAATGGCGCGGTGGATGTTTCGCTGCTCAACACGGTGGCCGTGACCACCTATCTCAACAACGTGCAGCAGGAGACCCACTCGTTGAGCCAGTCGGACCTGAGCCTGCTCGGCTTCATCGGCGGCAGCACGGTGCCGCCGACCTGGATCGGCATCGAAGCAACTAAGCCCTACGATCGCGCCACGTTGTCTCTGACGCCGGTGCTTCTCAGTGTCGATGTCGGCGATGCGATGAACGCCTATGAGTTCTGCGCGGGGGGCACATTGAGGTAGCGTAGACGCTCAGGCGCTGTCCCGGGACGTGGTGTAACTAAGTAAGCGGAAGTGCTACGCCACCCGGCCATGAGGCCGGGTGGTGGCGCGGGCGAAGTAGTGGTCATCGTGAGTCATTCGGTTATATCGAATAGTATTCAACAAGTTGCCCTTCGAATATGCTTGTTTTCGCAGGATATTATGCGTTCTTGCCGGGGCTCGAACAACGATAAATTGGGCTACAGTGAACCGCCCCGGTTTCCCCGGAGTCTCGTTGGTGTGAGTCAAGCCGCAAGGGAGAGACTCGAGATTTGTGAATAGTAGACCGCTTCTGCTTCCGCCGGCGGGATGTGGCCAAGCGGTTCCATCAGCCGGCGGTTGTTGTACCAGTCCACCCACTGCAGCGTTGCCCACTCGACGTCTTCCCGGCGACTCCAGGAAGGCCGCCGGTGAATCACCTCGGCCTTGTACAAGCCGTTGATGGTTTCGGCCAGGGCGTTGTCGTAGGAGTCGCCCACGCTGCCCACGGAGGGCTCCAGGCCGGCATCGGCCAGGCGCTCGGTGTAGCGGATCGATACGTACTGGACGCGTAAGCGTACGCCCAAGGCACATGGCATGTGACAGCGCGCCCGGCCAAGCTGGCGTCCACTGAGGTGGATGCGCGAGGTGTCCACCTAAGCCGGAGGTGGACACCTATGTCGAAGGATCGGTTGCCTGTCACAGAGGGAGTTGATGCCGGGGCTCGGCGTCGCTACGGCGAAGCGGAGCGCCGGCAGATCGTCGAGGAGACCTACGCGCCGGGCGCCTCCGTGTCGGTGGTGGCACGCCGCCAGTAAGCGTCATGTGGAGGCCGTCTTGCCGGAGCTGATCAGATCGAATAATCCGGCCCGTCGTTGACCTCATCGATAAAATGCTGGCGCTCATAGGCCAGTTCGATGGCGGTGTTCAAGCGCGTGAGGAGCTGGACGAGAGATTCCCCTTCGCGGCGCACCAGCATGGCCAGCTGCATATCCTCGTCGCAGGCCGTGGCGACGCACTTGATCGAGGCGACGCGGCCGAGCGTGATATCGCCATTGCCGTCGAGCAGGCTTTCCACGTAGCGCAGATGCGGCAGCAGCTCGGGTCCGGGCTTCTTGGATTTCTTCGGCATGCTCATGCCGCTGCGGGCAAAGCCGGGTTGATCTGATCGGTGACGTTCCAGGGCAGCAGGGCCTCGATGCGATTGATCGGGTGCTCGGCAATCCGTTCCAGCACATGCCGCAGGTAGGCATACGGCTCGATGCCGTTGAGCAGGCAGGTGCCGATCAGGCTGTAGATGTTGGCGGCGCGCTCACCGCCGGTGTCGGCGCCAGCAAACAGATAGTTGCGCCGTCCGAGCACGATGGCCCGGATCGAGCGCTCGGCGGTGTTGTTGTCCAGCTCGATGCGGCCGTCCTGGCAGAAGCGCGTCAGGGCCTGCCAGCGCACCAGCGTGTACTTGATCGCCTGCGCCAGGCTCGATTTGGTGGAGACGGTTTGCAGCGTAGCGATCAGCCAGGTCTGCAGCGCGTCCAGCACCGGCGCCGCGCGCACCTGGCGCACGGCAGCCCGCTGCGCAGGTGGTTGGCCGCGGATTTCGCGCTCGATGGCATACAGCAGCCCGATGCGGCGGATGGCCTCGGCGGCGATGGGCGACTGGTTGGCGACGTGGATGTCGTAAAACTTGCGCCGGCTATGCGCCCAGCACCCGGCTTCGATGATGAGGCCTTGCTGATAGAGCGGCCCGAAGCCGGAGTAGCCGTCGGCCTGCAGGATGCCCCTGTAGCCTTGCAGGTGCGCTTGCGGACGCTCCGCTTTCCGGTCCGGGGAGTAGCGATACCAGACTGCCGGCGGTGCGCGGCTGGAGGCCGGCCGGTCATCCCGCACGTAGGTCCATAGTCGTCCGGTCTTGGTCTTGGCCCGCCCAGGGTCCAGCACCGGGACCGGCGTATCGTCGGCATGCAGCTTTTCGGCGGACCGGACATACTGCCCCAAAGCCGCCACCAGCGGATCGAAGAGGTCGGAGGCCTCGCCGACCCAGGCCGCCAGCGTGGCACGGTCCAGCTCGATGCCGGAGCGGCGGTAGATGGCCTGCTGCCGGTACAGCGGGCAGTGGTCGGCGAATTTGGCGACGATGACCTGCGCCAGCAGGCCCGCAGACGGCATGCCCTTGGCGATCGGCCGCAGCGGCGCCGGTAGCTGGATGACCTTGGCGCAGCGGCTGCAGGTCAGCTTGGGACGCACGTGGCGGATCACCGTGAAGTGACCCGGCACATAGTCGAGCATCTCGGAGACATCCTCGCCCAGCTTGCGCATGGCGGCGCCGCACTCGGGACAATCGCACTGGGGCGGTTGGTGGATGACCGTCTGCCGCGGCAGGTGCTCCGGGAAGGCGCGCGCCTTGCGCCGCGGCTTCACCGACTGCGATGCCGGCTTGGTGGATTCGTCGGCAGGGGCATCCGCTGGTGCCGTGGCGTTGGCAGGCTGCGCTGCAAGCTCGCTCAGAGGCAGTTGCTGCTGCGGTACCGAGTCGTCCATCTTCTCGGCAGACCGGCCGAAGCGCCAGCGCCGCAGGCGGGTGATTTCGTCGGTGAGCTTGGCGACCAGTTCGTCGCGGCCGGCGAGCAGCCGCTTCAGAGCTTGCGGGTCATCGGGAAGCTGATCGTTGGCCATCCCCATGGACCTGCAGTTTACGATGCGCAGCACCGCTGTGCGCATCGCGCCGCAAGTATTTTTACGCGGCGGCCCGCGGTTTCCAGGTGCGCTCGGGACGGCGCCAGTCGATGCCTTCGAGCAGCATCGAAAGCTGGGCTTGCGTCAGATGGACGCTGCCGGAGGTGGCTTGCGGCCAGACGAAGCGGCCGCGCTCCAGCCGCTTGGAAAACAGGCACAGTCCGTCTCCGGACCACCACAGGATCTTGATCAGGTCGCCGCGGCGACCGCGGAAGGCGAAGACATGGCCGGAGAAGGGGTCTTCGGACAGCGCGGTCTGGACCAGCGCCGCCAGGCCGTCCATGCCGCGGCGCAGGTCAGTGACGCCGGCGGCGATCCACACGCGTGTACCGGCAGGCAGGGCGATCACGCCGGCATCAGGCAGCGAAGAATCAGGCGCAACTGGATCGGGTCCACCATTCCCGTTATGCGCAAGCGGGCGCCGTTGAACTCGATTTCGACGGTCGACGCCGGGAGCGCTTGCGGCGGAACAAGGGCCTTCGTCGGTTCGGCAGTCGCGGCTTCAGGGTCGAGGGCGACCGGAATCAGCGCCGCTTTGTTGCCGGGGCTGTCGTTGAGGGTGCCGGCCCGATAGTGCCGTCGCCACTTGAAGACCATGTTGGGGTTGAGTCCGTGCGCCTGCGCCAGCTTGGCCACCGAGGTGTTGGGCTCGCATGCCGCCAGCGCGACTTGGCGCTTGTATTCCAGCGGGTAGTTCGGTCGCCCCTTGCGGCCAGGCCCCACGCGCTCCGTCGTCAAAGTAGTCCCCACCATTCATTTGGTGGGCACCACTTTGGACACTCATGCCGTCGTTGTACATGCGGCCTTCAAATGACGCTTACGGAGCATGCTGCTTCCGAGGCTGTGCCACCGATGCCGGCACCGGCTCCCAAGCGACGCCGCACCCGCAAGCCTGTCGCGGAAACCGGCTTCATCGAGATCGAGTTCGCCGGCGGCCACCGCGTCCGTGTCCACGGCACCGCTGACGGCCGCACGGTGAGGAGCATCATCGAGGCCTTGTCGCGGTGATCGGCCCGCCCGGCGGCGCCCGCGTGTGGCTGGCGGCGGGTGCCACCGACATGCGCAAAGGCTTCGATGGCCTGGCGGCCCTGGTCCAGCAAGTCCTGACCGAAGACCCTTTCTCCGGCCAGGTCTTCGTCTTCCGTGGCCGCCGCGGCGACCTGGTCAAGCTGCTGTGGTGGGACGGCGATGGCCTGTGCCTGCTCGCCAAGCGCCTGGAGCGCGGCAAATTCATCTGGCCCAGGGCCAGCAGCGGCACCGTCCATCTCACCGCGGCGCAGCTGTCGATGCTGCTCGAAGGCATCGACTGGCGGCGGCCCGAGCGCACCTGGACACCGCAGCAAGCCGCTTGATTTCTCGACGATTCGTCATGCTTTTTGCGTAGTCTTTGAGCGTGCTCGATCACGCTCAAACGGATCTGCCCGACGACGCCAACGCCCTGCGGGCGCTGCTGATCCAGAGCCGCGCCGAGAATGCCCGGCTGCGCACCACGGTCGTCCACCACCAGGCTCTGATCGACAAGCTCAAGCTGCAGCTGGCGCGGTTGCGCCGCATGCAATTCGGCCGCTCCTCGGAAAAGATCGCGCGCGAGATCGAGCAGCTGGAGTTGCTGATCGAAGAGCTGGAAACGCCGACGCCGGCCCAGGTCCAGGCCGCGGCGACGGTGTCGCCGGCGCCTGCGCAGGACAGGGCACCCCGCAAGTTGCCGGAGCACTTGCCGCGGGAGCCGGTGGTGCACGACATCTCCTGCACTTGCGCGACCTGTGGCGGCGCACTGCGCCGGATCGGCGAGGACCTCTCCGAGCAGCTGGAATTCGTGCCGGAGCACTGGAAAGTGATCCAGCACATCCGTCCCAAGTACGCCTGCGGCACCTGCGACACCCTGGTCCAGGCGCCGGCACCGCTGCGGCCGATCGCCAAGGGCCTCGCCGGGCCGGGCCTGCTGGCCCATGTCCTGGTGAGCAAGTACGCCGACCGCCTGCCGCTGTACCGCCAGTCGGAGATCTACGCCCGGGCCGGCGTCGAGATCGAACGCTCCACCCTGGCCGACTGGGTCGGTGGCACGGCGGCCTTGCTGGCGCCGCTGGTGGAGGTGCTGGGCCGGCATGTCCTTTCAGCGCAAAAGCTGCATGCCGACGACACCCCGGTGCCGGTGCTGTCGCCGGGGCTGGGGAAGACCAAGACGGGCCGGCTGTGGACCTACGTGCGGGACGATCGGCCTTGGGGCAGTGAGGCAGCGCCGGCGGTGCTGTTTCGCTACTCGGGCGATCGCAAGGGTGAGCACCCCCGAAACCACCTGGCGGACTTCCAAGGGGTGCTGCAGGCCGATGGTTATGCCGGCTTCCATCACCTGTACGACGGCGGCCTGATCCGGGAAGCGGCCTGCTGGGCGCATGTGCGGCGCAAATTCTTCGACATCCACCAGGCCAACGGCTCGCCGATGGCGCAGGAGGCGCTGGTGCGCATCGGTGCGCTGTACGACATCGAGAAGGAGATCAAGGGGCAGCCGCCTGAGTGGCGGCGCGCGCAGCGACAGGCTCGTGCCGGCCCGTTGCTGGAATCCCTAAGAGCCTGGCTCAACCAGTCCCTGGCCAGACTGTCGGCGAAGTCCGAACTGGCCGGCGCCATCCGCTATGCCACCTCACGCTGGCCGGCGCTGCTGCGCTACTGCGACGACGGCACCCTGGAGATCGACAACAACGCCGCCGAGCGTGCGCTGCGGGCGGTGGCCCTGGGACGAAAGAACTATCTGTTTTGCGGCTCCGACGAGGGCGGTGAGCGCGCCGCGGCGGTCTACAGCCTGATCGGCACCGCCAAGCTCAATGGCCTGGACCCGGAAGCCTATCTGCGGCACGTCATCGGCCACATCGCCGAGCATCCGGCCAATCAGCTCGACGCGCTACTGCCTTGGAACCTCGCGGCGCTCCTCCGGTGACCGGCGTACGCTTACCGACGTTCTTGGTGAAAGACCCGGTCAGAACACGCATCATCAGGCTCACGCTACGGCAGGGCCATGTGCCTCCGCCGGACGCTTACCTGGACGCCGCGGTCGCTGTGGTGCACTAGGCGGTCCGGCCCCACCGGCTTGCGGGCATGCAGGGCCTGCTCCAGGGC
>ERZ1034411.357-NODE-357-length-10113-cov-2.809604_pt1 | contig 10113 bp, 8 predicted proteins | sample MGYA00520583_ERZ1034411 | MGnify/ENA primary metagenome ERZ1034411 (study PRJEB33736, sample SAMEA104288481) | Azolla microphylla | place: Ecuador | collected 1982 | study: EMG produced TPA metagenomics assembly of the PRJEB19522 data set (Is there foul play in the...
GTGCTTACTTGCCGGCGGCGCAGGCGGCGAACACCTGCTTCGGCGTCTCGCCGTTGTTGGTGTGCGCCTGGAACACGCTGGCGGCGCAGTAGGTCGACTGCGGGAAGTAGTCGCCCATGATGGCCGGCGCGTTGGCGCCGTCGCCGCTCGGCACGGCGAAGGCCGACTGGGTGAAGTGCGGCGAGGCCAGCATGTGGCGCAGGATCGGCGCGGCGGTCTCGTCGGTGCCGTAGGTCAGCCAGTCGAAGCCGTGGGCGTGGGTGGCGTTGGCCGGCCTCTTCGACGGCACCGAGATGACGATGTTGAAGAAGCCACCACTGTCGACCGCGGCGTCGGTGTCCTCGATGCAGGAATAGGTTTCCACCGTGGTCCAGGCGTTCTGGCACACCGACCAGTGGCGCAGCTGCGGGTCGCTGCCGGCGCCCGGGCCGGTGGCGTAGGTCGGCGCCTTGGCGCGCATCAGCACCAGGTCGCCCGGCTTCTGCGACAGCTTGGCGTAGATGTAGCGGTTGTCGTTGTTGACCAGCACATCCTTGGGGTTGTCGCGCAGCATGAACTGCGGCGGCGGCGGCACCGGCTGCGCCGGGATCGGGTTGGGCTTCTCGGGCTGGGAGTTGATGATGTCGGAGGCGGCGGCGCGCACGCGGCGGCGCGAATCGCGCTGGGCGACGCCCAGGCCGCACACCATCTTGTTGTCCTTGGTCGCCACCTGCACGTCGCCGCTGGAGGTTTCCTGCACTACCGTTGGCATCGGCACGCCGCCGTGGTCGGCGACGCTGATGCCGTTGAAGTTGTTGTAGATGCGGTAGATGAATACCGCCAGGCTGCCGACCGAGAAGTTCTTCGCCGCGACATACAGCGTGTTCGGCGATGGGTTGGCCGGCGTGTCGCCGTAGACGATATGGATGCTGTAGTGGCCGCCGGGTTTGATCGCGGTGTTGACGGTGTTGACGCCGGTGAACGGCGACATGTAGCCGGGGTTGGGCACGATCTTGTAGTCCGGCAGGAAGCCGAGGCCGCCCTTGGGTCCGTCGTACAGCTGGTAGGACATGTAGCGCGCGTTGGGATACTGCCCGTCGATGCGGAAGCGCGTGCCGACCGGGAAGTACGGCGACAGGATCAGCTGCCAGTAACCGGCGGCCAGCTCGATGTAGCCCCAGCGCAGCGCGCCGGGCGCGGTGGTGGCGGTAGGCGTGCCGTTGGCCGGGCGCCAGTCGCACTGCGGGTCGAGGCCGAGCGCGGCGCCGAGCTCGGTGATCGAGCCGAGCGCATCGTCGGTGCCGTCGTTGGCGACATCGATATTGGTGGCGTTGGCCCAGGCGCTGTCGTCGGCGCGGGCGCCGGCGGCACAAAGGGCGAGCAGGCCGGACATGACAGACACCGCCACGCGGCACATCGGACGCATATTCATTGGGACCCCCTCCATGGGCCCGTCAGCCGCGGGCTCCTAGCCAGACCATAAGCCCATTGCGGCGCCGCTGGCAAACCTGCCTTCAGCGGGGGCCGGCCGCGGTACTAGTACTCGCGATGAAGTGCTTGATGCGGTGGAAGAACCGTTCGGTACCGGCAGCGCGCATCCGCAGCGTGGAAACGGCCGCCCGCAAAAAAGCCCCACCCCCGCATCGCGGGAGTGGGGCCATGGCTGCCGTACGGGCGCCGCTTACCAGTCGCTGCCGCCGCCGGAATCGCCGCCGCCGTTGTCGTCCCAGCCGCCGCTGTCGCTGGCGCCGAAATCGCCGCCGCCCATGTCGCCGTTGAAGTCGCGGTCCTGGCGCGGCGGTTCCTGCTGATAGACCACCTCGCGGCCCGGATCGCCGGCGAAGCGGTCGCGACCGCCGTCGAGCAGGCGCTCGGTCAGCTCCTCGCCCACCGCCACGCCGGCGCCGACCGCCAGGCCCGAGGCCAGGCTGCTGCCGATGCCGCCGCCGCCGACATAACCGCCCGGGCCGCCGTAGTAGGGGCCGGGACCGCCGCCGACGTAGCCGTCCGGGCCGCCGCGCACATAGCCGCCGGGGCCGCCGTAGCTGACGAAGCGGCGGCGGAAGAACAGCAGGTAGACGATCCACACCACCACGCCGATGCCGATCAGGGGGGCCCAGGGGAAGCCGCGGTGCTGCACCACCGGCACCTGCTGGACCACGGTGGTGCGCACCGGCGCCGCCGGGGTGGTGCCGCTCACCGTGCCGGCGGCGGGAAACAACTCGGCGCGCAGGGCGTTGGCCGAGTCGGCGTTCTCGAACGGCAGGCCCGGGGCCAGCTTCTCGGCGGTGCGGAATTCGGTGCGCGCCTCGGCGAACTGGCCGGCCTTGGCGTCCAGCTCGGCGGCGACGAAATGCGCCTTGGCGCTATTGGGGTGATCCTTCAGCACCTGCCCGATCATCTGCTGGGCCTGCGCCAGGTGCCCGCTGTCGGCCGCCTCATAGATCTGGTGCAAGGTCGGGTCGGCGTCCGCGACGGCGCCGCCGGCAACGCCGACGCCGATGGCAAACAACAACACCTTCAATGACTTGGCCATGGTTACCTCGTTGGGGGAATGGCTCAGAAGCAGCTTGGGGAGGTTGGACAGCACACTCCGGCAAGATGCTGCCGGAAATTTGTGAATTCAAGTGCGGCGCAGCGAGCCCGCGCGCAGCTGCACCAATTCGGCGCAGCCGAAATGGATGTAGGCCAGCCCGGCCCACACCGGCGCCGCCAGGTTCAGCAGCGGCACCAGCTGCAGCCCGGCGGCGGCGCAGCCGAGCAGGAAGAAGCGGCCGCCGGCGCGCTGGCCCAGCACCGCGTACTCCTCGGCGTCGGCGTGCTCGGCCAGGGCGTCGTAGCGGAACAGGCGGTTGTTGAGCCAGCCGTTGAGCAGTACCGGCAGCAGCAGCGCCGGCAGGCCGAGCAGCCACAGCGGCAGGGTCAGCAGCCACAGCGCCAGGTAGATGAAGGTCGCCGCCAGGGCGTTCCAGATGCTGCCGAGGTTGCTGCCGCCGCGCCGCCGCTCCAGTTGCGGATAGCTGTCGCGCGCCACCGCCGCCACCATCAGCGGCATCGCCACGGTGGCGGTGATCAGCAGCGCGGTGGCCTGCACCAGCGGCCAGATCAGGCCGAGCAGGGCCAGGGTCACCGCGAACTGGCTCAGCACGTGCAGCACCGAGGTGCCGAGCGTGCCTTCCACGCCGGGCCGCGACAGCCAGTGCTGCAGGCCATCGACCAGGCTGTGCCAGTAGAACACGCCGAGCACGCTCCACAGCAGCAGCGAACCGAGCAGCGGCCACAGCACCAGGCCGAGCATGCGCGGGGTGAAGAAGTCGCGTGTCGCCCTGGCCAGCGCTTCCGTCATCGGGCGCGCATCAGCCTTCGGAGACCTGCGCCTCGGCCGAGGCCAGCAGGCGCACGCCGCGCAGGCCGCAGCCGAGGATGCCGTCGCGCAGCACCCGCACCGCCTGCTGGCGCGGGAAGCTGCGCCGCCACACCAAGCCGATGCGGCGCGATGGCGCCGGCGCGGCGAACGGCACCGAAGGCAGCGGGTGCGGCTCCGGCGGGCGGTTGTCGATCGAACCGCGCGGCAACACCGTCACGCCCAGGCCGCTGTCGACCATGTAGCGGATGGTCTCCAGCGAGCTGCCGGTATGCGGCCGCGGGCCGTCGCCCTCGGCGTCGACGCACTTGGGGCAGGCGGCGATGACCTGGTCGCGGAAGCAGTGGCCGGGGCCGAGCAGCAGCAGGTGCTCCTCGGCCAGCTTCTTCGCCGGCAGCGAGGCCTCGCCGGCCCAGCGGTGGTCGCGCGGCAGCACCACCACGAAATCCTCGTCGTACAGCGGCCAGGCGGAGAAGCCATGCAGGTCCACCGGCAGGGCGACGATGGCGACGTCGAGCTCGTTGTCGCGCAGCTGCTCCAGCAGCACCGCGGTGAAGTTCTCCTCGATCACCAGCGGCATGCGCGGCGCGCTGTCGCGCAGCGCCGGCACCAGGTGCGGCAGCAGGTAGGGGCCGACGGTGTAGATGGCGCCGAGCCGCAGCGGACCGACCAGCTCGTCCTTGCCCTCGCCGGCGATGTCCTCGACGCGCTTGGCCTCGGCCAGCACGCGCTTGGCCTGGGCGATGATGCGCTCGCCCACCGGCGTCGGCCGCGCCTCGCCGCGGATGCGCTCGAACAGCGTCACCCCCAGCTCCTCCTCCAGCTTCTTCAGCGCCACCGACAGGGTCGGCTGCGACACGAAGGAGCGCTCGGCGGCGCGCGAGAAATGGCGCTCCTTGTCGAGGTTGACGAGGTAGCGCAGTTCGGTGAGGGTCATACCCAATCCCGGCGGATCAGGAACTCATCATACAGCCGCGCTTCTGCGCTGCCGGGCTCGGGCCGGTAGTCGTAGCGCCAGCCGGCCAGCGGCGGCATCGACATCAGGATCGACTCGATGCGCCCGCCGGACTGCAGGCCGAACAGGGTGCCGCGGTCCCACACCAGGTTGAACTCGACGTAGCGGCCGCGGCGGTACAGCTGCCAGTCGCGCTCGCGCTCGCCGTAGGGCGTGTCCTTGCGCGCGCGGGCGATCGGCTCGTAGGCCGGCAGGAAGTGGTCGCCGACGCTGCGCATCAGCGCGAAGCTGCTGTCGAAGCCGCCCTCGCGCCAGTCGTCGAAGAACAGGCCGCCGACGCCACGCGGCTCGTTGCGGTGCTTGAGGAAGAAGTAGTCGTCGCACCATTGCTTCAGGCGCGGGTGGACGTGGTCGCCGAACGGTGCGCAGGCCTCGCGCGCGGTGCGGTGCCAGTGGCGCACGTCGTCGTCGAAGCCGTAGTAGGGCGTCAGGTCGAAGCCGCCGCCGAACCACCAGACCGGCTCCTGGCCCGGCGCCTCGGCGACCAGGAAGCGCACGTTGCAATGCACCGTCGGCACGTAGGGGTTGCGCGGGTGCAGCACCAGCGACACGCCCATGGCGCGAAAGCCGCGGCCGCTCAGCTCCGGCCGCGCTGCGGTGGCCGAGGGCGGCAGCTTGGCGCCGGAGACGTCGGAGAAGTTGACGCCGCCGCGCTCGAACACCGCGCCTTCCGACAGCACGCGGCTCTCGCCGCCGCCGCCTTCCGGACGCTGCCAGCGGTCGTGCAGGAACCTGGCCTGGCCGTCGAGCGCCTCGAGCTGGGTGCAGATGCGGTCCTGCAGGCCGCGCAGGTAGGCTTCGACGGCGCCGATGTCGACCGTGCTCATCGGCGCAGGATCATGCCGCTGATGACGTCGCGGATGGTGGTGGGCGTGTCGCGCCCGCCAAGCGCGCCGGGCAGCACCGCGTCGATGCCGTCGCGGAAGGCCAAGCGCACGGCGCTGGCGCTGCGCGCCGGCTCGCAGCCGGCGCGGTTGGCGCTGGTGGAGACCACCGGGCCGCCGTAGGCCAGGCACAGCTCGCGCACCACCGGGTGGGCGCTGACGCGCACCGCCACCGAGTCGCGGTCGCCGCTGATCCACATCGGCGTGTGGTCGGAGGCCGGGAACACCCAGGTGGCGGGGCCGGGCCAGGTGTTGAAGGCGCGTTTCTGCGCGGTGCGCGAGGGCAGCTGCACGAACGGCTCCAGCTGTTCCCACTCGGCCGCCACCAGGATCAGGCCCTTGCTCCAGTGGCGCCGCTTCAGCGCCAGCACGCGGTCCACCGCGGCGGCGTTGAGCGGATCGCAGCCCAGGCCCCACACGCCTTCGGTGGGGTAGGCGATGACGCCGCCGCGGCGCAGCGCGGCGACCGCCGCGCGCAGATGCACGGCCGCCACCGCCTCAGGCCTTCTTGGCGGCGGCTTTCTTGGCCGGCGCCTTCTTCGCCGCGGCTTTCTTGGCGGCGGCCTTCTTCGCCGGCGCCTTCTTGGCGGCCGCGCCCTCGGCCGGCGCCGCCGAGACCGTCTTCTTGGCCGCGCCCTTCCTGGCGCCGCCCTTCTTGCCGCGCGCCGGCTTGGCCGCTTCCGCCTCGGCCAGGTAGGCCTCGCACTCGAACACCGACAGCGACTCCGGATCGCGCGTCCTGGGGATGCGCGCTTTGCGCTTGCCGTCGGTGATGTACGGGCCGAAACGGCCCTTGACGATGCGGATGCCGGTGTTGTCGAACTGCTTGATGGTGGCCGCTTCCAGCGCCGCCTGCTTGGCCTCGATCAGCTCGATCACGCGCGGCAGCTCGACGGTGTAGGGATCGTCGTCCTTCTTCAGCGACACGAACTGATCGCCGTAGCGGGCGTAGGGACCGAAGCGGCCGATGTTGACGTCCACGTCCTCGCCGGTCGGCAGCTGGCCGAGGCGGCGCGGCAGGCGGAACAGCGCCAGCGCCTCGTCGAGGGTGATGGTGTCGATGCGCTGGGTGGCGCGCAGGGAGGCGAAGCGAGGCTTGTCCGCGTCCTCCTTGGTACCGATCTGCACGAACGGCCCGAAGCGGCCGAGGCGGGCGCTGACCGGCTTGCCGCTGGCCGGGTCGATGCCGATCTGCCGCGCCTCGGAAACCTCCGAGCGCGACAGCTCCATCTTCTCGTCGATGGTCGGCTTGAACTGGCCCCAGAAGCGCGCCAGCAGCGGCTTCCACTCCTCCTCGCCGCGCGAGATGGCGTCGAGGTCGTCCTCCAGCTTGGCGGTGAACTTGTAGTCCACGTACTGGGTGAAGTGCTCGGTGAGGAAGCGGTTGACGATCATGCCGACGTCGGTCGGGATGAAGGCCTTGCCGTCGAGCATCACGTATTCGCGCGCCAGCAGCACCGAGATGATCGAGGCGTAGGTGGAGGGACGGCCGATGTCGTACTCCTCCAGCGTCTTCACCAGGCTGGCCTCGGTGTAGCGCGGCGGCGGCTGGGTGAAGTGCTGCTCCGGCAGCAGCTCCAGCAGCTTCACCGTCTCGCCCTCGGCCAGCGGCGGCAGGCGCTTCTCGTCGTCCTCGCGCGCCTCGGCCTCGTCGTCCACCGCCACGCCGTAGGCGGCGAGGAAGCCCGGCTCGACCAGCACCTGGCCGGTGGCCTTGAAGGCGTGCTCGGCGCCGGCGCGCAGCTCGGCGGCGACGGTGTCGAACACCGCCGCGCTCATCTGGCAGGCGACGGTGCGCTTCCAGATCAGGTCGTAGAGCTTGGCCTGGTCCGGGGTGAGGTAGCGGCCAACCTGCTCCGGCGCGCGGGCGGCCGAGGTCGGGCGCACCGCCTCGTGGGCCTCCTGCGCGTTCTTCGACTTGGTCTTGTAGTAGCGGATCTCGTCCGGCAGCGCCTTGGGGCCGTAGCGCCTGGCGATGACCTCGCGGATCTCGGCCAGGGCGTCCTGCGCCAGCGACACCGAGTCGGTACGCATATAAGTGATGAGGCCGACGGTCTGGCCTTCGACGTCGACGCCCTCGTACAACTGCTGCGCGGTGCGCATGGTGCGCTGGGCGGTGAAGCCGAGCTTGCGGTTGGCGTCCTGCTGCAGGGTCGAGGTGGTGAACGGCGGCCCCGGCGTGCGCTTGCGCTGCTTCTTCTCCACCTTGGCCACACGCAGCACGCCGCCGGCGGCCTTCCCGATCGCCGCCTGCGCCGCGGCGGCGGCGCCGGCGTCGGTGAGGGTGAACTGCTCCACCTTCTTGCCGTTGTACTCGAGCAGGCGCGCGGTGAAGGCGGTGCCGTCCTTCTCGCTGCGCGCGTCGAGGGTCCAGTATTCCTGCGGCACGAAGGCGCGGATCTCCTCCTCGCGCTCGCAGATCAGGCGCAGCGCCGGGCTCTGCACGCGGCCGGCGGACAGGCCGGGCGCGACCTTGCGCCACAGCAGCGGCGACAGGTTGAAGCCGACCAGGTAATCCAGGGCGCGGCGTGCCTGCTGGGCGTTGACCAGGTCGAGCGAGACATCGCGCGGGTTGGCGATGGCGCTGGCCACCTCGCGCGGGGTGATCTCGTAGAACACCACGCGCTGCACCGGCTTGTCCTTGAGCAGGCCTTTTTCCTTCAGGTGCTCGGACAGGTGCCAGGCGATGGCTTCGCCCTCGCGATCCGGGTCGGTGGCGAGGATCAGGTTGTCGGCGTGCTTGAGCTCGCTGGCGATGGCGCGCACGTGCTTCTCGTTGCGCTCGATCAGCTGGTACTTCATCTCGAAGCCGCGAGCGGTGTCGACGGCGCCGTCCTTCGGCACCAGGTCGCGCACGTGGCCGTACGAGGCCAGCACCTCGTAATCCTTGCCCAGGTATTTCTTGATCGTCTTGGCCTTGGCCGGCGACTCGACGATGACCAGATTCTTGCTCATTGAGGCCCGCGTTTCGCGCCGAACGGCGCGTGGGGCGTCAGCTTATAGCGTGCCATGCCGGGCCTGTAAAGCGCGCCGCCGCCCGCCGCGATGCCCGATGCGTTGTCGCAAAAGGAAATTTTCACGCACAAAAAAGGCGGCGCACCAAAGTGCGCCGCCCGCTGCTTGTTTCAACAGTCCGGGCCATGGATGGCCCGGTGCCTGGCCGGGACGGCCACACTGCCCCGGTCTTGTTCCGGATGAGCCTAATGCAGGAACTCGCCCTGGTAGTACACCATGTCTTCCAGGTGCACCGCCGCTTCTTCCTCGCCCGGCTGGTTGATCAGCACCAGCAGGCACACCCATTTGACGCGCTCGAGGTCCACTTCCTCCTCCAGCGCCAGCAGGCGTTCGATCACCAGCTCGCGGCTTTCGGAGTTGAGGATGCCGAGCTGCTCCAGGTACAGCAGGAAGCCGCGGCACTCGGCCGACAGCCGCTCCTGCTCCTGAGGCGCGTAGATGCGCAGCGCGTCGGTGCGGCCGGACAGCGTCGGCGCGTTGCGCTGCTTGGCCAGCCCGTCCAGCCAGGCGAAGGCGTGACCCACTTCTTCTTCAGGAAAACCGGCCGCGGCCAGCTCGATACGCAGTGTTTCTTGGTTGTCCGAGTCGGAGAACTCACCGTCGTGGTAGTTCTCGAAGAGGTACATCAGTACGTCGAGAAGGGTCTCTTTCATTTCTCTCGCACCGGTTGCCCGGCACGTCATCAGGTTTAGCCATTATAAGGTCGCATCCCCCGCACTCAAGCCGCGGTGGCCGCCCGCCTAAAGCCCCGATCAACCCCTTATTGACTGCATTCTTCCACTAGACGCTGTGTAGCTCAATAGCGTTGCATGCGCGTGAAGGTGTCGCCCGGCCCGGCTGTCACCCGGCCATCCAGTTCCAGGCCCAGCAGCGCCGCCGAAATCCGCTCCACCGGCAGGCCCAGCCGGCCCACCAGCTGCTCCAGCGGCACCGTCTCGAAGCCCAGCGCCTCGAGCACCCGCGCCTGGTCCGGATCAGTGACCACCGTATCGGCCGCAGGTTTCGTGCCGGATGCCATGCCGGCCCGCGCCGCCGGCAGCTGGGCCGCCAGTTCGGAGAGGATGTCCTCGGCCGTCTCCACCAGCTTGGCGCCCTCGCGGATCAGGGCGTGGCAGCCCTTGGCCATGGGGTTGTGGATGCTGCCGGGGATGGCGAACACCTCGCGGCCCTGCTCGCCGGCCAGGCGGGCGGTGATCAGCGAGCCGGACTCGCGCGCCGCCTCCACCACCAGCACGCCCAGCGCCAGGCCGCTGATGATGCGGTTGCGCCGCGGGAAGTTCTCGCGCAGCGGCGGCACCCCGGTGGGGAATTCGGACAGCAGCAGGCCGCGCGCGGCGATGGCGTGGGCGAGCTCGCGGTTGCGCGCCGGGTAGACGCGGTCGAGGCCGTTGCCGCACACCGCCAGGGTATAGCCTTCGGCCGACAGGGCGCCGCGGTGGGCGGCGGCGTCGATGCCCAAGGCCAGGCCGCTGGTGATGGCCAGCCCGCGCCGCGCCAGCTCGGCGGCGAAGGCCAGGGCGTTCTCCTCGCCCTGGGCGCTGGCGGAACGGGCGCCGACCATGGCCAGCTGCGGCCAGCGCAGCAGGTCGGTGTCGCCGATGGTGAACAGGGCCAGCGGCGCGCCAGAAACCTCGGCCAGGCGCGGCGGGTAGCGTGGATCCTCGCAGGTGACCAGATCGCGCCGGCCGGGCCCGTCGGCCTGTTCCAGCCAGGCTAGGTCGAGATCGACCCCGGCCCAGTCCGGCTCGGCCAGGGCGGCGCTCTGGGCCTCGTTGAGGCCGGCGGCGCGCCAGGCGGAACGGCCCGCGGCGAGGATCGCCGCCGGGCTGCCGAAGCGCTGCAGCAGCTGCCGGCCG
>ERZ1034411.358-NODE-358-length-10107-cov-1.872563_pt1 | contig 10107 bp, 8 predicted proteins | sample MGYA00520583_ERZ1034411 | MGnify/ENA primary metagenome ERZ1034411 (study PRJEB33736, sample SAMEA104288481) | Azolla microphylla | place: Ecuador | collected 1982 | study: EMG produced TPA metagenomics assembly of the PRJEB19522 data set (Is there foul play in the...
ATGCGGAGGTGACGTGTCCACGTCTGTGCCGCACCAATTCCTTGACCTCAAAACAGCATGGATAAAGCTCTGATGTCTGCCGCAACCGAAAAGTATCTGCCCGAGAAAGCGCCGGTCGTCGTGATCGGTGGAGGCATCATCGGGGTATCGTCCCTCTATCACATCGCGAAGAAGGGGGTGGAAGGCGCCGTCCTGATCGAACGTAAACAACTTGCCAGCGGTACGACCTGGCATGCAGCAGGTATCGTTGGGCAACTTCGGGAATCCGGTGCGCAGACCGCTTTGTCGAAATACACTGCTCGCCTCTTCACCGAACTGGAGGATGAGACTGGACAGGCGACCGGGTATAAGCAGAACGGCACTTTGCACCTGGCTATTTCCGAAATCCGCATGGAGCAACTCCTCCGAAACCACGATCATGCGAGGAGGATGGAGATCGAGAGCCATATTCTGTCGATTCCTGAATTGAAGGAACTGTGGCCTCTCGTCAGCTGCGAGGGGGTGAAGGGTGGTTTCTTCGTGCCTTCCAATGGCCAGGTGAATCCGCTGGATGTCACGCAGGCGATGGCGCGAGGCGCGAAGAACAACGGCTCCTTGATCTTCGAAAACACCGTGGCGATCAAAATCCTGACCCGGAACGGTCGGGTCGTCGGCGTCGAAACGGATCGAGGCGTCATTGCCACCGAGAAAGTCTTGCTCGCCGGAGGCATGTGGTCCGCCCAGTTTGCCAAGAAGCATGGGGTGACCGTGCCGCTTCACGCTGCGGAGCATTTCTACATCGTGACCGAGGCCGTTCCTGACCTGCCTCGCACTCTACCGTGCCTCGTCGTCCAGGAAGAGCGCACCTACTGGAAAGAGGATGCTGGCAAGCTCCTGATCGGCGGCTTCGAGGCCAGGGGCAAGGCGTGGGCCCAGGTTGGCATTCCGGAAGACTTCGAATTCGATGAACTACCTTTCGACATGGAGCACGTCGAACCCCTCCTCGAAACCATCTTCGCTCGCATGCCGGCACTTGCCGAGATGGGCATCAAAACGTTTTTCAACGGACCTGAAGCCTTCACTGTTGACGGTCGTCCGTATTTGGGCCCTGCGCCTGAAATGCCCGGCCTCTTTCTTGCGACAGGGATGAATTCGAACGGAATTTTGAACTCGGGCGGCGTGGGATACACCATGGCCGAGTGGCTTACAGACGGCTATCCCAGCCGCTCCATGAGCTCGATGCTGGCGTCACGTGCGCATCCGTTCCAAGCCAACACGAGGTACAATGTCGACCGTGTCGGTGAATCGGTCGGTTTTCACTACGGGATACATTGGCCTGGCCGACAGATCGAGACCGCTCGCGGTGTGCGACGTGTCCCTCTTCACGACAAGCTTTCCGCCGCCGGTGCGGTTTTCGCAGAGCGCATCGGCTGGGAAGTTCCGATGTATTTTGACGATTTCCGCGAAGGCTGGCAGGACAAACCTTCGATCGGCGAGCAATACTGGTCGACTTTGGTTGCCGCGGAATGCGCCGCTGCTCGTGACGCGGCGGTCATTCTGGACCAATCGATGTATGGGAAGCTCATCGTGCAAGGTCCCGACGCCGTGAGGGCGTTGAACCATGTTTGCGGTGCCCAGCTCGACGTTTCCGTTGGGACTTCGGTCTACACCCAGTTTCTCAACCCGCGCGGAGGAATTGAGGCCGATGTCACCGTAACCCGGATCGCACCGGAACGGTTTCTTTTGGTCACGGGACATCCCAGCCAGGTTCGAGACCGCACCTGGATCGAAGCGCACGCCGACACGTCCTGGCGGTTCGAAGTCTTCGACGCGACTTCAGCGTATGCGCTGCTGACGCTGCACGGCCCGAATTCGCGCCATATCCTGGAGTCTGTCTCCTCAGATGATCTGAGCAACGAAGCATTTCCCTTCGGGGCTGCCCGGGAGATCGATCTCGCCTATGCCCGAGTTTGGGCAATTCGACGATCGTTTGTCGGCGAGCTCGGCTATGAACTGTTTATCTCGACGGAGTTTTCCCACGGGGTCTACGAAGCTCTGATGAAGGCCGGGAAGCCGCATGGCCTCCGCCACATGGGCATGTTCGCCATGGGCAGTTGCCGGCTGGAAAAAGGTTTCAGGCACTTTGGCCATGACATCGGCGAAGACGACACGCCGTATGAAACGGGCCTCGGCTTTGCCGTCGATCTGTCGAAATGCGATCCCTTCCTTGGACGGGAAGCGCTTGCCAAGCAAAAGGCGGGCGGGGTGGCCACGAAGTTCCGCACGGTCGCGATCTCCGTCGACCAGGCGGACGTGAAGAACGGACCCTATCTCATTCACAACGAGCCGATCTGGCTTGGTGATCGCCTTGTAGGCCATGTGACCTCCGGAGGCTGGGGGTACCGACTTGAACGGATGATTGGCTTGGCCAGCCTCCATAACGAAGAGGGTGTGTCGAAGACGTGGTTGGACGAGGGATGTTTTGAGGTCCAGATCGCCGGCCGGCGGTATCCGGTAACGGTCCAACTCCAACCATTCTACGATGCCAAGGGCGAGCGCATGCGCGGCTGACGAACTCCAAAAAAACGAGCGGGAACGAACAATGGAAGACACCAAGTCAATCCTCATCGTAGGAACCTACGACACCAAGTCGGACGAGCTTCTCTATCTTGAGGAGCGCATCCGCAGCCAGGGCGCTGACGTCGTCACGATGGATGTCAGCGTACTGGGTGAAGCCAAAGTCACGACGAAGATCAGCAAGTTCGAAGTGGCAAATGCGGTTGGATCGACGATCCAGCAGGTCATCGAGTCAGGCGACGAAAATAGCGCCATGCAAATCATGGCCGCCGGAGCGGCCTTGATCACATCCAAATTATATGCCGAGGGCAGGATAGACGGGTTGATCGCAATGGGCGGTACTATGGGGACCGACTTGGCGCTCGATTGCGCGAGAGCGCTGCCTCTCGGCGTCCCGAAACATGTGATCTCGACGGTGTCCTTTTCGCCACTCATCCCGGCAGACAGACTTGCGCCGGATGTCCAGATGATCCTGTGGGCGGGCGGGCTCTACGGACTGAACTCGATCTGCAAGTCGTCACTCAGCCAAGCCGCGGGGGCGGTGGTCGGTGCTGCACGCGCCGTCGAGCCTCCGAGCAAAGAACGCCCAGTTATCGGGATGACGAGCCTGGGTAGTTCGTGCCTGTCATACATGAAGCGCCTGAAGGAGCCGCTTGAAAAGCGCGGCTTCGAGTTGGCAGTATTCCACGCGACCGGCATGGGAGGCATGGCCTTCGAAAATCTGGCGGCGCAAGGATACTTCGCTGCAGTCATGGATTTCGCGCTGCCTGAGTTAGGCAATCTCTTGGTCGGATCGATCATCAACGCTGGAAGGAACCGACTTCTTTCGGCCGGGCAGAAGGGCATACCCCAGCTGGTCGCGCCGGGATGCGTCGACTTGATCGACTTTCCGACCTGGCAAGGCGTGCCAGAGCGTTTCGCCGACCGACCTTATCACGCGCACAACAGGCTCATAGCTTCCGCGGCCCTCAACCCGGAAGAGCGTCGCCAGACCGCCCGCGAAATCGTCGACCGATTGGCGCGGGCAGCGGGTCCGGTGCATCTCGTTCTTCCGAACCTCGGCATCGAGGAATGGGACCGTGAAGGACAGCCAGCCCACGACCCCGAGGGTTTCTCGGCCTTCCTGGACGAGATGCGAACCGCGGCGAAAGATCGCGTCCAGATGACCGAGATCGACGCGCATATCAACGATGACGCCTTCGCCGACGCTGTCCTCAAGATTTTCGATGAATGGGTCGCTGCCAAGATCGTAAGAAGGACTGCGGCATGACGGTACATTCCAATCCGGTGGATGCCCGATACGCGGTGTTGTTTGAACCCGTTCGAATTGGTCCCAAGATCGCACCGAACCGCTTCTTCGCCGTTCCTCACGCCACAGGTCATTCTCCCCTGATGCCCAATGGTTCCATCGGCATGCGCGCGATGAAGGCGGAGGGCGGATGGGGAACCGTCTGCATGCAGCTCGCGGAAATTGACCCGTCATCCGACATCTCGAATCTCCCGATCGAGAAATTCTGGGACGAGGTCGATGTGCGTAGCCATGCTCGCCTCACGGAAAAAATTCGGGAGCACGGGTCTTTGTCCGCCATCGAGATCGCCCACAGTGGTCTGCGATCCCGCGGTCTCGCCAACGGATACCCCGTGCTCGGTCCTTCGAGCCTGCCAGTGCTCAAACCTGAGGTGCCCGCTCAAAGCAAGGCGATGGACAAGAGCGACATCGCGGCTCTGCGCCGGAGCTACCGCGCGGCTGTCCAGAGAGCAAAGCAAGCCGGGTACGACATCGTCTATGTCTACGCCGCGCACGACGCCTCGGTTCTCTGGCATTTTTTAACGCCTGCCTACAACCACCGAACAGACGAGTATGGAGGCAACTTCGAGAACCGCGTCCGCCTTCTCAGGGAGGTGTTGGAAGACGCCAAGGAGGAAGCGGGAGACGACATCGCCGTTGCAATCAGATTTGCTGTTCATGAGCTGTCGGGCCCCAAGGCGATCCTGAGTACGGGCGAGGGGCGTGACGTCGTCGAGCGTCTCGCCGAGATTCCCGACCTATGGGACGTCAATGTTGCCGGATGGAGCCGTGACTCAGGGACCTCGCGCTTCGATCCCGAAGGCTCACAGGAGGAGTTCACCAGTTTCGTGAAGAAGCTGACGAGCAAACCGGTCGTCGGGGTCGGGCGTTTCACGTCAGCTGACGCGATGGTCAGCCAGATCAGACGCGGCGTTCTCGACCTGATCGGTGGCGCTCGCCCGTCGATCGCCGACCCGTACCTGCCTCGCAAAATACGGGAGGGCAGGATCGACGAGGTTCGCGAGTGCATTGGCTGCAACATTTGCGTGGCGTCCGATGCGTATTCTATCCCGCTGAGATGCACGCAGAACCCCACGATGAGCGAGGAGTGGCGGCGCGGGTGGCACCCGGAGAAGATTCCGAAAGCAGCCGACCCTACCAATGTTCTCGTGGTTGGGAGCGGTCCTGCTGGACTCGAGTGCGCACTCACTCTCGCTCGCGCCGGCCACAATGTGACGATTGCCGAGAAGGCGACGGAAGCAGGAGGGAGGGTCTCGAAAGAAAGCCGCCTCAAGGGACTGGCGGTTTGGAGCCGTGTCCGCGACTACCGACTTTACCAGCTCCAACAGATGGGGAACGTGGAGATTTTCCTCGGCAGCGAAATCAGCGTCGATGTCGCTTGCGAGTTCGAGCCTGACCACATCTTCGTCGCGACAGGCTCGTCGTGGCGGAACGACGGCTTGGGACGGAGTCGATATTCGGCCATTCCGGGGTTTGAAGGAACCGTATTGACGCCTGACGACATCCTCGATGGCCGCGAGGTCGATGGTCCCGTCATCGTCTACGACGATGACCACTACTACATGGGAAACGTGATTGCGGAACACCTGGCTGCCCGCGGCCTGGAAGTCTGCTTGGTCTGTCCGCTGCCGTCGATCGCTGGCTGGATGGGATACACTCTCGAACAGCCGCGGGTTCTAACCGCGATGGTTGACGCGGGCGTGCGGATGTATCCGAACACGACCGCTGTCGCGTGGGGCGGGAGCAAGCTCACTGTAAAACGATCAGACACTCATGAGCCACTACCGTCGATAGAAGCGAAGACGTTGATCTCGGTGACCGCTCGGTCACCGAGCGTCCGCCTTGCCGACGCACTGCGGCTCGCCGGACTGTCCTGCTCCCTGATCGGGGACGCGTTGGCCCCGGGGATCATTCAATCGGCAGTCTTCTCAGGACATCGCGTTGCCAGAGAATATCTCGGCACCGAACCCAAGGATGGCATCTTCAAACGGGAAGCGCCAACCCTGTTCATTTGAGGGGCGTCCGATAATGGGCACGATCGACAAGGCTCTTCACATGTTGGATGTGCTTTCCCGCTTGTCGGGCGAAGCTGGGCTGACGGAGCTTGCCGAGCTTGCGTCAATGGACAGTGCGACGGCGAGGCGGTTCCTGCTGGCGCTGGAGCGGCACGGCTACGTCGAACATCTCTGTGGGGTTCGAAAGTACAGACTAGGCGCAGCGCCCTTGCGCCTAGCGCGGATAAGGGAAACCCGATACCCGCTGTTGAGGAGCGCCATCCCTTACGTGGACAGATTGGCCGAAGATGTCGGCGAGACCGTGCACCTGTCGGAGTATGACGGCCGCTCGCTGTCCATAGTATATGTCCGAAACTCGACACAGGCGAACCGGGTGGCGGTCGATGTTGGGAGTGATCTTCCGTTGCACGCCACTGCTTCGGGCATCGCTTTCCTCGCGACGCAGCCGGACCAGTTCGTCGACGACGTCCTGTCGTGCCAACTTCTAAAGTACACAGAACACACGGTGACTGCACCGGAACTGATCAAGAGGGCGGTATTCGATGCAAGGCTGGCGGGGTTCTCCTACAACAAACAAGGGCTTGATATAGGCGTGATCAGCACCGCGGCCGCCTTTATCGGATCGGGCGGGAGCTGCATTGGAGCGATCTCGATAGCCGCACCTGTCGACCGAGTTTCGGAGCGCAAGGTCTTGGAGTTTGGGAGCAAGGTCGCCGCAGCGGCCAGGGACTTGTCGACCGCCATGTCTGGAGAGGAAGTGCCAGAGCGGCGCTGACCCGCGCGCAGAGTACCAACCCCTTCTATCTCGCCTGACGCTTCGCGCTGAGCCTGAATGAGAGCCCTTCATGCGGCTCCTCATTCTTGCGGCATCCGTCGGCATGCCGAACCAGCGGTAGCGTCTTACCATGCATGGGCGGGGTCCAGATGCAGATGCGCGGCTTTCGATTTGTTGTCAGTCCGCCCTCTGTGAGATGGCCGTTATTGACGCTGTGGACGGCTCCTCCGACAGCATCGCGACATGCCGCATTTGCGTTGTTGTCGGAAACCGCATGAGAGGAGCCATCCAATGGAAGAAATTGCAACGATTGGACTCGATATTGCAAAGTCGGTGTTCCAGGTGCGCGCCATTTCGGTAACCCGGCAAGGTGGTCAAGCATGCCATCGGCAACGGCAACGGCAACGGCGCGGCTAGATCACAATGACAGAGCGAGCTGGGCACTTTCGTCATGGTCCGTCGCATCGAGGGACGATAGGGTGACGCCGAGCAATCGAATGCCTTTCGGAACCGGAAAAATCGGGGACAGCAACAGGTCGATGATCTCGGCGATCTCCAATGCGTTCGCCACCGGGGCGACCATGGTCTTGCTCCTGGTGATCTGGGTAAAATCGGCCCACTTCACTTTGAGCGTTACCGTTTTGCCGCGAATGCTGTTGAACTCGCAATAGCGCCAGACTTTGTCGACGAGCGGCCGCAGGCCGGCGCGGGCAGCATCAAGGTCATGGAGGTCTTCGCCGAAGGTATCCTCGGCGCCGATGGATTTGCGAATGCGATCAGGCTTTACCTGCCGCTCGTCGATGCCGCGGGCGATTGAGTAGTACCATGGTCCCGATTTTCCAAAATGCTGCTGCAGGAAGGGGAGGGTCTTCTCCTTGAGGTCGGCGCCGGTTTCGATTCCGAGGCGATGCATCTTCTCTGCTGTTGCCGGGCCGACGCCATGGAATTTCTTGACGGGAAGCGCCTCGACGAAGGCCGGCCCGTTCTTCGGCGTGATCACAGCCTGGCCGTTGGGCTTGTTGAGATCGCTCGCCATCTTGGCGAGGAACTTGTTGTAGGAAATCCCGGCCGAGGCATTGAGGCCGGTCACCTCTTTGATCCTGGCGCGGATCTCCAGCGCGATCTCGGTGGCGATCTCCATTCTCTTGAGATTATGTGTGACATCGAGATAGGCCTCATCAAGCGACAGCGGCTCGATGAGAGGCGTATATTCGGCGAAGATTTCCCTGATCTGCTGGGAGACCGCCTTGTAGACGTCGAAGCGTGGCGGCACGAATATCAGATCGGGGCATTTGCGCTTGGCGGTGAGCGACGGCATCGCCGAGTGAACGCCGAATTTGCGCGCCTCGTAGCTCGCTGCAGCCACCACCCCGCGGGCCGCCGATCCGCCGACAGCGATCGGTTTGCCGCGCAGCTCGGGATTATCGCGCTGCTCGACCGAGGCATAAAACGCATCTTGATCGACATGGATGATTTTTCGGACGGGGATCGAGCTCATGTCGTTCATGGCAGCTTCAGTGATTGCGTCGGCAACTGGATATTTACGCCGAAACAAAAAGAGAACATAACAGGCTTCGTTGGAATATCAACCATTTTGGCAGGTGCCTCGTACCTGCCGAGAAACTGCCAACCGCCGGCGGCGTTCTTGCCACATGGACGAAGCGAAAGACATATCCGCCCGGCCCCCGCGGGAGGGGGCAACGACCGACCTGCCGCATGACCGCATAACGTTAGAGCGTTTTCGGGAAGCGTTTCCGCGTGCCCGGTGGAGCGACGGTCTGAACGCCTGGTTCGTTCCCGGCCGCACCGCGGAGAAGCGCATCGGCCGCTGGCTGGCGGCAATGGAGACGGAGGCCGACAGGTTTGCAGACGAGAAGGGCAGGGACGCCTTCACCTTCGATCCAATCGAAAGCCGGTACCTTGAGGCGGCGCCGGCGACGTTCCAGATCCGCACGCCCTATTCACGCACCGTCGTCAACCAGATCCGGGAAATCCCGCATGCGCGCTGGGACAACGATCGCCGCCTGTGGACCGTGCCTTACCGCTCCATCGAGGAACTGCGCCAGCGCTGGCCGGCGATCGAGACCGCCGCCGAACGGAGTGAGCCGGAGGCCCGGCGCGCAAGACGTGAGGCGATCAAGGGGACCGAAGAGGATGTGGAGTCCAAGGCGAGGATCAGGGAGCGCCGGCGAAAGCGTTATCCGGTTACCGCCGACGATGGCCCGCCCTTCGGGCGTGCGATCGGCACACATGTCGGCGTGATCGTCTTCACCGGCACCGACGGCGAGATGGCGGACCCGGTGACGATCGGCGAATTCTACTTTCCTGCGGCCGAGGGTGAAGAGTACGTCTGGGCGTCGTGGCGGCTGGGCTCGCTAGAAGAACTGGTGACGAGTTGGCCGGCGCGAACACCGCCGACGCAAGCCGAGCTTGACCGCGGCTGGTGGATGCCGACGCTCGACGAGTTGCGGATCGCCCGGCGTGACGCGAAATCACGGCGGCGGGCCAAAGAGCGCAAGGATAAGGACAATTCTTCCGGTGAGAGACCAGCAGACAGTCCTTGAGGAATTTCAGAGCCTGCCGCCCATGGCACCCCGCGAGCTCATCGGTCTATGGAAGGGGCGCGGCATCCCGACGGGGCATCCGTTCGACGGCGTGCTCGAAAATCTCGGCTGGTTCGGCAAGCGGTTCACACCGGACATGCGCGCCGATGCGCTGCTGTTTCGCTCGGGCGAACACCGGCTGGTCGCTATCGATCCGAGATGGATCCCGCTCGGCTTGGCCTTGCGCTTCCATCACATCGGCCGGACGCGGGTGGCGAGAAACCTGTTTTTCTATCTGCAGCGCCGACTGCGGGCGAGCTTCCTTGAAGACGATGGTGTTTGGTGGCGTCGAGAGCGCGGCCATGGCCTATGACGATCAGCCGATCGTCGATTATGTCCGGCGCATCGATGAGACGAAGATCATGGGAGCAATGACGATCCGGGGTGACACGCGGATCTACTTCTTCGAACTCGAACGCGTCATTGAGGCTTGAAAACGGTTGGACGACCATTATCTACCGCGTCTCACCCGTTTCGATGATTGCCTGTGGAGCAGCTTGTCCTGCCGCGCCCGAAAGGGTCGAGCGCCCTGTCCGTTTTGTCTTCCATTCCATCGACGTCATGCCGTTCGCGGACACCGCGCAGTCACCATCAATCGCTCGCATTCACGTTAAATTCAGGGTTGTCAAACTATCGTTGTGCATCGAACAGGCTTTCCAGTATCGAGTGGATAGTTCATGAGCGTTGAAGAGGTCGACAATTCGATCACGCCGTCACGATTCGAACAGGTGCGGCAGGTCTATGAGGCCATCATCGCGCTGCCCTGGTTTTTCGACTCCGAAGACACGCGCCAGGACTGTGCCGACCTGGTGATGCGCCGTTATCGCATCGGCACGACCGATCCAGAAA
>ERZ1034411.359-NODE-359-length-10106-cov-2.411302_pt1 | contig 10106 bp, 7 predicted proteins | sample MGYA00520583_ERZ1034411 | MGnify/ENA primary metagenome ERZ1034411 (study PRJEB33736, sample SAMEA104288481) | Azolla microphylla | place: Ecuador | collected 1982 | study: EMG produced TPA metagenomics assembly of the PRJEB19522 data set (Is there foul play in the...
CAGCAGCGCTACGAGGCCTCCGGCGGCACCAACGCCAACGGCAGCAGCGGCCGCGTCACCTTCGTCATCCCGCCGGCTCCGCCGCCCGGCGCCGCGCCGCAGGTGCCGCGCATGCTGATCCTGGTGGAGGACCGGCCGGACCGCTCGCGCGACACGAGGGTGGATTACTTCCTCTCCGGCATGAGCGTGGGCCTGTACGGCGTGCGCAAGCCGGTGGATTTCTACGAGGTGACCATCGCCTATCGCGACTCCAGCGGCCTGCAGCGCGTCTACCGCAGCCACCAGGAGCTGATCTACGGCCACGGCTCCGGCAGCGGCCGGGACGATCCGCCGCCGCCGGGCGCGCGCCGCTACGACAGCGTGCTCGCCGCATTCGACCGCATCGTCTACGACTCGATCAGCGGCTCGCGCCACGGCACCACCTCGGTAGGGCAGCCGCAGCTGATCAGCACCGGCGGCGCCGTGCCGCATTGAGGAGGTTCGTGCCGCTGCTATAGTTGCGGGCCATGAACCGCAACAGGATTGCAGCTCGATGAACTATGCGACGGTGGACGCCACCGTGTGGCCGCAGGGGCGGATGGAAGTGCTGTCCCGCTCCGAGGTGGCCAGGCTGCTCGACGACAGCCAGGGCGGCCTCTACCCGCTGCTGCGGCGCTGCGCCCTGGCGGTGCTCAACAGCGGCGGCTTCCTCGACGACGGCGAGGAGCTGCTGCAGCGCTATCCGAAATTCCGCATCCAGGTGGCGCAGAACGAGCGCGGCATCCGCCTCGAGCTGAGCAGCGCGCCGGCGGTGGCGTTCGTCGACGGCCGCATCATCAGGGGCATCGGCGAGCACCTGTTCGCGGTGCTGCGCGACATCATCTACGTCGGCGGCGAGCTCGGCGGCCGCCGCTTCGACCTGGAAACGCCGCAGGGCATCACCGACGCGGTGTTCCACATCCTGCGCAACGCCAACCTGCTGCGGCCGCTGACCGAGCCCAACCTGGTGGTGTGCTGGGGCGGCCACTCGATCTCGCGCGAGGAGTACGACTACACCAAGCTGGTCGGCTACCAGCTCGGCCTGCGCGGCCTCGACATCTGCACCGGCTGCGGCCCGGGCGCGATGAAGGGGCCGATGAAGGGCGCCGCCATCGGCCACGCCAAGCAGCGCATCGCCGGCGGCCGCTACCTCGGGCTGACCGAGCCCGGCATCATCGCCGCCGAGTCTCCCAACCCGATCGTCAACGACCTGGTGATCCTGCCGGACATCGAGAAGCGCCTGGAGGCCTTCGTCCGTCTCGGCCACGCCATCATCGTCTTTCCCGGCGGCGCCGGCACCGCCGAGGAGATCCTCTACCTGCTTGGCATCCTGCTGCACCCGGACAACGCGCAGATCCCGTTCCCGCTGATCTTCACCGGGCCGGCGGCGGCGGCCGAGTACTTCCACCAGATCCACCAGTTCGTCGGCGTCACCCTCGGCGCCGCGGCGCAGGCGCGCTACACCATCGTCATCGACGATCCGGAGCAGGCGGCGCGGCTGGCGCAGGACGGCATCCGCCAGGTGCGCGAGTTCCGCGCCGCGCGCGACGACGCCTACTACTTCAACTGGCTGCTGCGCATCGCCGCCGAGTTCCAGCGGCCGTTCCAGCCGACCCACGCCAACATGCGCGGCCTGCAGCTGCGCCGCGACCAGCCGCCGCACCAGCTCGCCGCCGCCCTGCGCCGCGCCTTCTCCGGCATCGTCGCCGGCAACGTCAAGGACGCCGGCATCCGCGCCGTGGCCAAGCACGGGCCCTACGAGATCCGCGGCGAGGCGGCGGTGATGGAGCCGATGGACGCGCTGCTGCGCTCTTTCGTCGCCCAGCACCGCATGAAGCTGCCGGGCAAGACCTACGTCCCTTGCTACCGGCTGGTGATCTGAGGCCATGAGCGGCGGCGGCGTCGCCTCGCGGCTGCTGTTCGCCGCGCGCTGCGCGGGCGCCGGCCCACTGGCCTACCTGCTGGCGCAGGCCTGCGGCCTGGAGCACCCGGTATGGGCGGCGATGTCGAGCCTGATCGTCTCCCAGGGCAGCTTCGGCGAGACGCGCAGTTCGGTGGCCGGCCGTATGGCCGGCACTGTGCTTGGCGTGACGGTGTCGATCCTGGTGAATCTCGTAATAGCGCGCTTTGGCGCGCCGCCGCTGGCGCAGGTGGCGCTGGCCGTGGCCCTGTGCGCTCTGGTGGCGGGCTGGCGGCCATCGTTGCGCGCCGGGCTGTGGACCTGCGCCCTGGTGCTGCTGACGCCGGGGCCGGGCGAGTCGGTGGTGGTGGTCGGCCTGCAGCGCGGCGCCGAGGTGATCCTCGGCGCGCTCACCGGCGGCGTGGTGCACTGGCTGGTGAACGCGGCGGAGGCGCGGCTGGCGCCGGACCTTCAGAGCAGCAACTGAGCGCCGAGGTAGACCAGCAGGCTCAGCCGGCTGTCGTCACGCGGCCCGGCTTCGCGCCCGGCGGCGCCGAGCAGCAGCAGCGAATCGCTCAGCTTCTTGCGCGCGCCGAGGTTGAGCAGCACCGCCTGCCCGCCGCCGTGGCGCTCGCGCACCTCCACCAGGCATTCCAGGCCGGCGCCGCAGTCCTGCGAGGCGATGACGCCGGCGACCCACTGGTCCGGCCCGAACTGCACCACGTTGCGGCCGACCTCGCCGTCGAGGGCGAAGCCGTCGCCGAAATGGTAGGCGGCCTCCAGCGGCATGAAGAACTGCCGCCCAGCCTCGCTCAGGCCGCGCCGCGGCGTGCTGGCGATGAAAGCGTCGCTGAACTGCGGGTAGGTGGACATCGACAGGCCCTGGTCCTCGTCGCCGAGGAAGCGCCACTTCACCCCCAGGTCGGTGGCGCCCAGGCCGGTCTTGAAGCCTTCGCCGGCGGGATGCGCCAGCAGCCAGGGCGTGTCGATCTTGAGCTGGATGCGCTCGCCCCAACCGTAGTTGATGTCCGCGTCCGGCAGGCTCAGTTGCGCTTGCGGCCGCGTGCGGCTGCCGATGGCGGCGAGGTTGATCTCCCAATGGCCGTCGCCGGGGGTGCCGGGATCGTCCGTCACCAGCGGCCCGCCCTGGGCCAGGGCGGCGCCCGCCAGCAGCAAACCACCCAGCGCGGCGGCGCGAGGCAATAAACGCAAGGTCATCGCGCCAGCTTAGAGCAGCCTCGCAGCCGTTATCATTACCATTTGCCAATCTTCCCAGCCTTGACCCCCCTGGCCGAACTCCAGGCCCGCTACGAGCGGGCCAGCCCGCAACTGTTGCTGCGCGACGCCGAACGCCTGCGCCGCCAGCTCGACGGCGCGCGCCGCAACCCCAAGTTCGACCTGGCGCGCTTCGAGCGCGACCTGGCGCAAACCGTCGGCGCGCGCGAGGCGGTGGTGGTCGCCAACGGCACGGCGGCCCTGCACCTGGCCATGCTGAGCGAAGACCTTGGCCCCAGGGATGTGGTCGTCGTCCCCGCCGTCACCTTCGCCGCCAGCGCCAACTGTGTCGCCTACTGCTCAAGGCCATCGCCGAGCACCAGGTGGTGGTGCTGTGCGGCGAGACCGGCTCCGGCAAGACCACGCAGCTGCCCAAGCTGTGCCTGGAACTGGGCCGCGGCCTGCGCGGGCTGATCGGCCACACCCAGCCGCGGCGGCTGGCGGCGCGCAGCGTGGCCCGGCGCATCGCCCAGGAGCTGGACACCACCCTGGGCGAGCTGGTCGGCTACGAGACGCGCTTCGACCGCCGCGTGTCGGAACGCTCCCTGGTCAAGCTGATGACCGACGGCATCCTGCTGGCCGAGCTGCAGCGCGACCGCGAGCTGCGCGCCTACGACACCATCATCATCGACGAGGCGCACGAGCGCAGCCTCAACATCGATTTCCTGCTCGGCTGGCTCAAGCGCCTGCTGCCGCGCCGGCCCGACCTGAAGGTGATCGTCACCTCGGCCACGCTCGATCCGGACAAGCTGGCGCGGCACTTCGCCCGCGAAGGCGTGCCGGCGCCGGTCCTGCTGGTGGAAGGGCGCACCTACCCGGTGGAGCTGCGCTACCGCGTGCCGGAGGAAGACGCCGACCTCGAAGACCAGGTCGGCTCCGCCGTCGACGAGTTGTGGCGCGGCGGCAAGAGCGGCGGCGCCCCAGGGGATACCCTGGTGTTCCTGCCCGGCGAGCGCGAGATCAACGAGCTGGCGAGGGCGCTGCCCGGCCGCTTCCCGCGCGCCGAGGTGTTGCCGCTGTACTCGCGCCTGCCGGCGGAGAAGCAGGACCGCGTGTTCTCCTCGCGCGGCGCGCCGCGCATCGTGCTCTGCACCAATGTCGCCGAGACCTCGGTGACGGTGCCGGGCATCCGCTACGTCGTCGACACCGGCACCGCCCGCATCAACCGCTATTCCACGCGCCTGGGCGTGCAGCAGCTGCACATCGAGCCGGTGTCGCAGGCCGCCGCCAACCAGCGCTCCGGTCGCTGCGGCCGTGTCGGCCCCGGCGTGGCACTGCGCCTGTACGGCGAGGAGGATTTCGCGCAGCGGCCGCCGTTCAGCGACCCGGAGATCCTGCGCAGCAACCTCGCCGGCGTGATCCTGCAGATGGCGGCGCTGGGCCTGGGCGATGTCGAGGATTTCCCCTGGCTCGATCCTCCGGAAGGTCGCCACGTCGCCGAGGGTTACCGCCTGCTGCAGAACCTCGGCGCGCTGGACGAGGAACGGCAGCTCACGCCGCTGGGCCGCGAGCTGGGCCGCCTGCCGCTGGACCCGCGCATCGCCCGCATCGCCCTGGCCGGGCGCGACAGCGCCTGCGCCGAGCAGGTGTGGGTGCTGGCGGCGGCGCTGTCGGTGCAGGATCCGCACGAGGTGCCGCCGGACGCGCAGGCCGCCGCGCGCGCGAAGCACGCCGAGTGGCAGCATCCGAAGTCGGACTTCTTCTCGCTGCTGCAGCTGTGGGCGCGCTGGCGCAAATGGAGCGAGGAGTCCTCCAACCGCCAGCTACGCCGGCTGTGCAGCGAGCACTACGTGTCCTACCTGCGCATGGAGGAGTGGGAGTCGGTGTACCGGCAGATCACCGACCTGCTGGGCAAGCCGCGCGAAGGCGCGGCCAAGGTCGAGCTGGATACTTTGTATGCGCCGGTGCACAAGGCGCTGCTCGCCGGCCTGATCGACCATATCGGCCAGAAGTCGCCGGAGAAGCCGGAGTACGCCGGCCCGCGCGGCCGCCGCTTCCGCATCTTCCCGGGCTCGGCACTGGCGAAGAAGGCGCCGCCCTGGCTGATGAGCGCGCAGCTGTCGCAGACCAGCCAGCTGTTCGCCAGGGTCAACGCCGCCTTCGAGCCGCTGTGGCTGCCCGAGGTGGCGCCGCACCTGGTGAAGAGCGTGCTGCAGGATCCGCAGTGGAATCCCCAGCGCGGCGAAGTCTCGGCGATGGAGACCATCAGCCTGTTCGGCATGCAGGTGCTGCGCCGCGCGCGCCACTACGGTGCCGAGCATCCGCGCGAGGCGCGCGAGATCTTCATCCGCGAAGGCCTGGTGCGCGGCGAGATGCCGCACGTGCCGCCGTTCCTGCAGAAGAACCTGCAGCTGGTCGACGCGGTGCGGGAAAAGGAGGCGCGCCTGCGCCGGCCCGACCTGCTCGGCGACGAGGCGCAGCTGTTCGCCTTCTACGACGCGCGCCTCCCGGCCGAGATCTGCACAGCCGCCGGCCTCAACCGCTGGCTGCGGCAAGCCGCCGCGATCCAGCGCCAGGGCGGCACCGTGGCCGCGGCGTTGCCCGACCTGCGCATGCGCGAGGCCGACGTGGTGCGCGCCGGCGCCAACACCGACGTGGCGGCGCAGTTCCCCGACCATCTGCAGCTCGCCGGCCAGCGCATCCGCCTCAGCTACTCGCACAGTCCCGGCGAGGAACAGGACGGCGTCAGCTTCCACATTCCGGTGGCGCAACTGTTCGCGCTGCCGGCGGCGCGCTTCGACTGGCTGGTGCCGGGCCTGCTGGCGCAGAAGATCGAGGCGCTGATCCGCACCTTGGCGATGAACCTGCGCCGCCTGTGCACGCCGGCGGCGGAATACGCCCGCGCCATCGCCGCCAGCATCCAGCCGGAGCAGGGGGAACTGCTCGAAGCGGTGTGTGCGCGCTTCGCCGCCATGAATGGCGTGCAGCTGCAGCCCGCCGATTTCGCGCCGGACAAGCTGGAAGCACACCTGCGGCCGCGCCTGGTGCTGGAGGACGCGCAGGGCAAGGCCATCGACCAGGGCGAGACCCTGGAAGAGCTGCAGCGCCGCCACGGCAGCGCCGTGCGCGGCGAACTGCTGCGCCGCGCCGCCACCAGCGAGGAAGCCAGGCGCTGGACCCGCGAGCAGGTGGCGGACTGGGATTTCGGTGCGTTGCCGGCTTCGGTCGAGGTCGGCGGCGCCCGCGCTTATCCCGCGCTCAGCATGCAGGGCGATGGCGTGGCGCTGCGCCTGTTCGAATCGTCCGAAGCGGCACAGGCGGCGCATGCGCAAGGCGCGCAGACCCTGCTGCTGGCGCGTGTCGCCGACCGCATGCGCGACCTCGCCAAGACGGCGAAGAGCCGCCTCGGCATCGGTCTCACCCAGACCGGCCTCAGTGCCGAGCAATTGGCGCGCCAGGTCGCCGCGCGCGCCGTCCAAGCCTACTGGAATCCGGCGGCGATCCGCGACCGCGCCGCGTTCGAGGCGGCGCTGGAGCAGCGCGGCGAATTCGGCCGCGAGGCGGCGCGGCGCATGGAGGACGTGTGCGGCTGGCTCAACGCGGGCATGGAACTGCGCAAGCGCCTTGGCACCATCGAGAAGAGCTGGCCTCAGGCGGGCGCGGATGTGCGCGCGCAGTTGCAGAGCCTGTTCGCGGCTGGTTTCGTCGAGGCGATACCGGAAGAGGTGTGGCCGCGTGTCGCGACTTACCTCAAGGCGGCCTCTATTCGCCTTGATCGGCTACCCCACAAGCCTCAACGTGACGCCGATGCCAGCAAGCCGATTACGTCGCTGGCGGCGAAGTTGCCGGGGCCGTTCCATCCAGCGCGCTGGATTCTGGAGGAATGGCGCGTGGCGCAGTTCGCGCAGGAGTTGCGCGCGGTGGGCTCGCCGAGTTTGGCGAAAGTAGAAGCGGCTCTAAGCGGATAGCTGTCCCCCTCTCCCCACGTATGTGGGGAGAGGGTTGGGGTGAGGGGCGCGCACTTTCAAAGGGCAATGCCGATGGAAGCAAAAACTAGATTTTCGCCGACGCGGGAATGACGGCAAATATCAAAGCTCCGTGCTGCGCCTGCCCACCAGCCGCAGCATCCCTCGCACCGCGAAATGCAGCAGCGCATAAGCCACCAGCGCCACCAGCAGCGAAGGGGCGAAGGTGAAGGCCTGATCCGGCACCATCTGCGTCGGCAGGATGCCGCGGAACGGCGCGTATAGCGGCGCCGACAGCCCGTCGACCATGCGCACGAAGCCGGCACCCTGGCGCGCGCCGATCAGCGCCAGCAGGAAGCGCAGCGCCAGCACGCCGTAGACCAGGCCGAAGGCATAGTCGACGAACTGCCGCAGGCGCGCGAAGCGGCGCTGCCGCTGGATCTCGTCCTCGGTATCGGCGACGTCGTCGATGGCGCGGGCGCGCAGGCGCTGCGAGATGGCGTCGATCTTCGGGCCTTCGCCGACATTGGGGATCAGCGCACCGGCGCGGATTTCCGCGTTGACGCTGTTCTCGAACGCGCCCTTCACCGCGCCATGGCGCTGCAGGCGACGCGCCTCGTCGAAGGCGAGTGGTTCGTCTTGCATGGAGAACTCCGGTCGATAAGTCTGCTGCGCGGGGGCGATCAGATGCCGCCCATCACCAGCAGCACGATGACCACGATCAAGGCGACGCCGATGCCACCGCTGGGGTAGTAGCCCCAGTTGGCCGAGTAGGCGCCCTGGCGCGGAAACGCGCCGATCAAGGCCAACAGCAGAACGATGAGCAGAATGGTGCCCAACATGATCCACCTCCTTGTGGTTGCTGGTTAGGCTGGCGCGGCGCCGGCAAAGTTCCGGCGCGGCCTAAGGGCGCCGGTTCAGCCGCGGTTCAGCGGTGCGGACGCGGCTCGGTGGAGTAGAGCAGCAGCGCCGCTGCCGGAAACGCCATCGCCACCCCGCACACCAAGCCCCAGCCGCCGTGCGCGTAAGTGACGCTGGCGATGGCCGAGCCGAGCGCGCCGCCGAGGAAGAACAGGGCGATGTAGAGGCCGTTGAGGCGGCTGCGCAGGTGCGCGCCGAGTTCGTAGATGGCGCGCTGGCCCAGCACCAGGTTGGCCTGCACGCCGAGATCCAGCGCCACGCCGCCGGCGAGCAGCAGCGGCAGCGAGCCGCGCGTGCCGAACCAGGCGGGGACGAAGGCGAGTGCGGCGATGGCCAGCGACGCGCCGGTGGCTAGGCGGGTATGGCCGCGATCGGCCAGGCGCCCGGCGATCGGTGCTGACAGCGCGCCGGCGGCGCCGGCCAGGGCAAACAGGGCGATGCCGCGCTGGCTCAGGCCATAGAGCGGCGAGGACAGCAGCAGCGGCACGGTGGTCCAGTACAGGCTGAAGGCGGCGAACAGCGCGGCCTGGTAGGCGGCGCGGCGGCGCAGCAGCGGCGTGTCGCGCAGCAGGGTCCACAGCGAGGCGATCAGTTCGCCGTAGCCATGATCCGCCTGCGGCTGGCGCCGCGGCAGGGCGTAGCGCAGCACCAGGCCGATCAGCACCATCGCCGCCGCCGACAGCCAGAACACGGCGCGCCAGCCGAAGGCGTGCGCCAGCAGGCTCGACACCGGCCGCGCCAGCATGATGCCGGTGAGCAGGCCGCTGACCACGCTGCCGACGACACGCCCGCGGCTGCGGTCCGGCGCCAGGTGCGCGGCGATCGGCACCAGCATCTGCACCGCCACCGAGCCGAGGCCGATGCACAGCGAGGCGGCGAGGAACCAGCCGGCGTTGGGCGCCCAGGCGGCGAGCAGCAGCGCCGCCAGCGCCAGGCCCAGGGTGCACAGCACCAGGCTGCGGTTCTCCAGCAGGTCCCCCAGCGGCACCAGCAGCACCAGACCGGCGCAGTAGCCGAGCTGGGTCAGCGTCACCACCAGGCTCGCCGCTTGCGGCTGCAGGCCGATGTCGGGCGCGATCAGGCCGATCAGGGGCTGGGCGTAATAGAGGTTGGCGACCACCACGCCGCAGGCGGCGGCCAGCAGCAGGATCATGCGCGCCGGCACTTCGGCGGCGGGCGCGGCGGCTTGGCTCGACATGGGTCACCAGGGGCAGGCGGGCGCGGCGGATTTTGGGCAAGGCGCGGCGCCGGCGCAATGCCGCCCTGTCCACCGCGGCGTCTCCGCGGCCGCGGCGTGGTGTCCGGCGGGCCTGGAGTAACATGGCGGCCCCGATATCGCGGTCCCCCCTCCACGCAGTACCGCACAGGAGCATTCCATGGAATATCGTCAACTCGGCCGTTCCGGCCTCACCGTGCCGGTCCTCAGCTTCGGCACCGGCACCTTCGGCGGCACCAACGAGTTCTTCCAGCGCTGGGGCAGCACCCAGGTGCAGGAAGCCACGCGCATGGTCGACGTCTGCCTCGAGCACGGCCTGAATTTCTTCGACACCGCCGATATCTATTCGCAGGGCGCCTCCGAGGAAATCCTCGGCCAGGCCATCAAGGGCCGCCGCGAGCAGCTGCTGATCTCGACCAAGGCGACGTTTCCGGCCGGCCCGGGCCCCAACGACATGGGCTCCTCGCGCTACCACCTGGTACGCGCCTGCGAGGCCAGCCTCAAGCGCCTCGGCACCGATCATATCGACCTCTACTTCATGCACGGCTTCGACGCGCTAACGCCGGTGGAAGAAACGTTGCGCGCGCTCGACGACCTGGTGCGCAGCGGCAAGATCGGCTACATCGGCGCCTCCAACTTCTCCGGCTGGCACCTGATGAAGGCGTTGGCGACCTCGGAGAAGTACGGCCTGGCGCGCCACGTCGTCTACCAGGGCTATTACTCGCTGATCGGCCGCGAGTACGAGTGGGAGCTGATGCCGCTGGGCCTGGACCAGGGCGTGGGCCTGATGGTGTGGAGCCCGCTCGGCTGGGGCCGCCTCACCGGCAAGATCCGCCGCGGCAAGGCGGCGGAGAGCGGCCGTATCGCCGCC
>ERZ1034411.360-NODE-360-length-10105-cov-2.723781_pt1 | contig 10105 bp, 11 predicted proteins | sample MGYA00520583_ERZ1034411 | MGnify/ENA primary metagenome ERZ1034411 (study PRJEB33736, sample SAMEA104288481) | Azolla microphylla | place: Ecuador | collected 1982 | study: EMG produced TPA metagenomics assembly of the PRJEB19522 data set (Is there foul play in...
GGGTCGGCCGCGACCACCCGCGCCGCCTGCTCACCTACGTGCTCGGCGGCACCGCCACCCTGCCGCCCTCGCCGCCGCCTTCGCAGCCCAAGCCGGTGGACGACCCCGCGTTCGTTGTCGACAAGGACAAGGCCGCCAAGGGACGCGAGCTGTACCAGCACTGCCTGATCTGCCACGGCACCGCCGTGGTCGCCGGCGGCTTCGCCCCCGACCTGCGCGCCTCGCAGATCCCGCTCAACCACGACGCCTTCGTCGCGGTGGTGCACAACGGCCTCAACAGCGGCATGCCGCAGTTCCCGGAACTGACCGACGAGCAGCTCACCGACCTGCAGCACTACATCCGCCAGCAGGCGCGCTACAAGCCCAGCGCCTGGCAGCAGATCAAGCAGGCCTGGCACTTCATCATGCTGATGCTGAAGATGAAGCTGATGTCGTGGGGGTTGATCAAACCGTAGCGGCAACAAGCTTGCAGCCAATGAAAAAAGGAGTGGGGCCAAGGCCCCGCTCTTTTTTTCGCAGCGGCATCGACTGCGGGCTCTCTGCTCCGCCGGCCGAGCGGCGGCGAGCCCCTCGCCTTATCCCACCTCGTCAGTCCACACCCGGAAGCTGTGCAGCCGATTCTCGCCAAAGGCGGTGCTGATCGCCACGTCGGCGGCGTCGCGGCCGCGCGCGATGAGGATGCGGCCGATGCGCGGCTGGTTGTTGCGCGCATCGAAGGTGTACCAGTGGCCGGCGAGATAGGCCTCGAACCAGCCGGAAAAATCCATCGGCGCGGCGGAGGCGGGCACGCCGATGTCGCCGAGGTAGCCGGTGCAGTAGCGCGCTGGAATGTTCATGCAACGGCAGAAGGCGATGGCCAGGTGAGCGTAGTCGCGGCACACGCCCTGTCGCTCGTTGTAGACCTGCAGCGCGGTCTTGGTGGCGCTGGCGTGCTGGTAGCCGAAGCTGATGTGGTGGTGGACGAAGTCGCAGATCGCCTGCACCCGCGCCCAGCCCGGCGGCGTGGCGGAGAACAGGTTCCACGCCACCTCCGACAGCTGGTCGGTCTCGCAGTAGCGGCTGCCGAGCAGGAACACCAGGGTTTCCTCCGGCAGGTACTGCACCTGGTGGGCCCAGGCGTCCGGCACCACCGGCTCCGGCAGGCCGGAGTCGTGCACGAGGGTGTCCGTCGACAGGCTCAGGCGGCCTTGCGGCGCCACCAGGCGGGTGCACCAGTTGCCGAAGCCGTCGCGGTAGCCGGACATCGGCAGCGAAGGTTGGGTGATCAGGTAATCCGGCCGCAGCAGATCCGAAGCGCGGCTGAAGTGCACGTTCAGCGTCAGGATCAGCGGCGTCGGCTTGGGGAAGTCGTAGACCAGTTCGTAACCGGCACGGATTTGCATCGGCTTCTTGCCTCTTGAGGGGCGGCGCGTCCTGCGCCGGTCCGGAATTGCCGCGAAGGCTCAGCTGCGGTCGATCATGGTGGCGGCCTGCTTGAGCAGGCTCGCCAGGCGGCCAGCCCAGGTTTTCTGACCGGCTTCGTCGGCGATCAGGTCGTTGCGGATCTCCACGCCGACGTGGACGATGCCGCGCGCCTCGCCGTGCTGCGGCAAGGTCAGGTCGGTGTCGTCGCCGACGGCATACGGCTGGTTGTCGCCCACCAGCAGGCGCTCGTCGCGCCGCAGCAGCTGCAGCAGCGGCGCGGCCAGGCGCGCATCGTGGCGGTACATCAGGCCGATATGCCAGGGCCGCGCCTCGCCGCGATACGACGGCGTGAAGCTGTGCAGCGACACCAGCAGGGTCTGGCGGCGTTCGCGCTGGCGCCGGTCCAGCAGCGCGCGCAGCGCCTCGTGGTACGGCGCGAAGATTTCCGCCTGCCGCGCCTCCACCGCTGCCGCGTCGAGATGCTCGTTGGCGGCGATGCGCACCCATTCGCTGAGCTGCGGAATCGAATCCGCCGCCTGCAGCGGGCGGTTGCAGTCGATCACCAGCCGCGAATAATTCTGCAGCAGCGCCGGCGCGTCGATGCGTTGCGCCAGCAGGCGGGTCACGCCGGCTGCGCCGATGTCCCAGGCGACATGGCTGGACAGCTCGGTCTCGGACAAGCCCAGGGTGCCGAGGGTGCGCGGAATCAGCCGGCTGGCGTGATCGCAGACCAGCACGAAATCGGAGCCGCCGTCGGCCTGCTCCAACGTCACCGGCGAGGGCTCGTCCGCCGACAGCAGCCGCCGCCGCGAAGGATCCACCCCGGCAGCGGCGGAAATATTTTTTTGGCCGCCGGCGCGTTCGGCGCTCACCGGCCCTTCCCGCGCGCCGGCGCGGCCCCCGCCACACTCGCAAACGCCGCCGGGGTCCGCCGTGCCACGCGGATATAAGCAACGGATACAGCGGCTTGCGACAAAGACATGGAACGGGGCCAGTTTCGCGCCGGGACTGGCGTGCTGCAGCATGCGCCTTATCGGCCTGCGCCGCTTTCAGATCTCGTCGAAACGGATGTCCTTGACCGCCTCCAGGATCAGCAGGCGGCGCTGTTCGCCGTCCGCCGCCATGCGCGCCGCACGCTCGTCGACTTCACGCTCGCGGCGCTCGATGATCTCGTTGATGTTCTGCAGGCGCTTTTTGATGTGGGCTACCGCGGAGTGGATGTCCCGCAGCTCGCAACTCATCACCAGCTGGTCCTGCTCGATGCTGGCCATCGGCTGCTGGCTGCGGCTGAGCTCGACGAACAACCGCTTCCACGGCGCTTCCGGCACCTCGGACAGTTTCAACCGGAACTCGTGCAGGCCGCCGTCCTTCTGCATCGCCGGATGTTCCGGATCGGACCAGCCCGCAAGCCTGATTTGCTGCGACATGACCGGCGCTCTCGCAAGAAGGAACTGGAGTGTACGCCGATGCGCGGCAGGAGGTGCCGGCGAGCGCCGGCACCGCGCGCGGGTTAAGCTGCGGCAACTCAACAAGCCAGCACCACATGTCCGACGAAGACTGGAAAATCACTTACCCGCTGGGCTCGACCTGGCGTTTTTCCTGGACCGAGGACTACGTCGTCACCGTCACCGGCCACACCCGCCGCGGCATCCAGGTCAACTACAAGAAGCCGGGTGCGAAACACACCCTGAAGAAGGGCATCTACCAGCCCGACGAGCTGGTCAAGGCGAAGTAAGCGGCTCCGCAAGGCTGCAGGCGCCGGCGGCACCGGCAAATACAACACCGTTCACAACCGCGCAAACGGCCCGTCTTGAGACTGTTCCGTTGTCATCGACGGCGCGCCGGCCGCAGCGCTCAGTAGTGACGCTCGACCTTGGCCTCGCCGTCGCGGCGGCGGCCGGGCTGGTCGGAACGGCGGCGGCGGCGCAGGCGGTGCAGCGCCAGCAGCAGGCCGGCGAACACCAAGCCGGCGAGGGCGAAGGGCCGGCGCCAGTCCGGCGGCTGCGGCGGATCGTCCGGCACCACCGCTTGCAGCAGCCGCGTCTCCGAGGCCACCAGCGGCTGGCCCTCGCTGTTCTTCATGGTGCGCAGGGCGCGCATCAGCACCATCGGTACGAAGCTCTCCTGCCACAGGTTCAGCGGCCGGTCGGCGGTGGGGCCCAGCGCCACGTCCATGCCGACGCCGGCGATGAAGTCCGGCGAAATCAGCCGCACCGCGTCGTAGCGGTAGCTGTAGCGGGTGGGGAAGCGCTCCAGCTGCGGCTTCAGCGTGCCGCCGAGGGCCTGGTCGAGCGCGTCGCGCACCTTGGTCGAGCAATTGGAGACGAAGTAGTCGTAGCGGTAGCCGCTGTTCTCCGGCCGCGCGTTCCATTCCAGGAAATCGCGCAGCGCGGCGCGTTGCGGCGGCGTCAGGCTCAGCACCTGCTCCTCCACCCAGCGGCCCTCGCGGCGGTAGATTTCCATGTCGTAGCGCAACTCGTCCGCCGCCATGCGGTACTGCATGTAGCCGCGGGCGAAGTTGAGCATGAAGTTCTTCTGGTTGAAGTCGAAGATGCCGTAGTTGTAGGCGATGGCTTCGCCGCTGGCGTTGTCGCGGATCAGGATGGCGTTGTGGCCGAAGCGCTCCCAGTAGATCTCGCCGGGGCCGAAGGTCAATATGCTGACGCTGAGGTTGTCGCCGGAGCCGCCCGGCGGCGTCTGCAGCAGCTGGGCGCGGGCGGGCAGGGTGGGCAGCGTCAGCAGAAGGAGCAGCAGGCCGCGCAGCGCGAGGCGCGCAACCGCCGCTGCCCGGTTGTGACCGGGGCGATGAATCTTTTCACGCATGTTTCGATCCGTGCGAAAACTGGATTCCCGCCTGCGCGGGAATGACGCCACAAATCAAGCCTGCGCCAGCGCCACCTGCAGCAGGTGCACGCGGCGGCTGTCGGCGCGCTGCACGTTGAACTGGAAGCGGTCGATGCGCAGGCTCTCGCCGCGGCGCGGCATGTGGCCGAAGCCGTGCATCACCAGGCCGGCCACGGTGTCGAACTCCTCGTCGGAGAACTCGGCACCGAAGTACTTGTTGAACTCTTCCACCGGGGTCAGGCCGTTGACCAGGTAGTGGCGGTCGTCCTGCTTGAGGATGTGCGCGCTTTCGGATTCGTCGAACTCGTCGTCGATCTGGCCGACGATCTGCTCCAGCACGTCCTCGATGGTGACCAGGCCGGCGACGCCGCCGTACTCGTCGGCCACCAGCGCCATGTGGTTGTGGCTCTTGCGGAAGTCCCTCAGCAGCACGTTCACGCGCTTGGATTCGGGCACGAAGATCGCCGGGCGCAGCCAGCGCCGCAGGTCGAAGGTGCCGGCCTCGAAGCCGGGAATGGTGGAGGTGAACTTGAGCAGGTCCTTGGCCAGCAGGATGCCGACGATCTCGTCGCGCGAGTCGCCGATCACCGGGAAGCGCGAGTGGCCGGCCTCGATCACCTCGCGCAGCAGGCGCTCCAGCGGCCAGGTCTGCTCGACCACGACCATCTGCGCGCGCGGCACCATGATGTCGCGCACCTGCAGCTGGCTGGTGTCGAACACGCCGCGGATCATGTCGGCGGCGTCGCTCTCGAGCAGGTTGTCCTCGCGCGCCGCCTGCAGCAGGCCGAGCAGGTCTTCCCGCGATTGCGGGCCGCGCGCCATCCTTTGCGTCAACCGCCTCCACCATCCGACGCTGCCGGGGTTCTGCTTGGCGGGGGGCCTACTGGGACCATCGTTCATTTGTATTGATGTACCAAAAATCGTGCCCTGCGCGCGACCTTGCGCTGACAACTCTTTGGAATCTCTCAAGGTTTTTTGAGGATTCTACCTGCAAAAACGGCCTGGCGCAGTCTGGCGGTGGCGCGTGGCGGCGCCGTGAAGGTTTTCAGTACGGATCGGGAAAGCCGAGCCGGGCGAGGATCTGCCGCTCCTTCATCTCCATGCGCTCGGCCTCCTCCTCCTGGATATGGTCGTGGCCGAGCAGGTGCAGCACGCCGTGCACCACCATGTGCGCCCAGTGCGCCTGCGGCTCCTTGCCCTGCTCCCCGGCCTCGCGCGCCACCACCGGCGCGCAGATCACCAGGTCGCCCAGCACCGGCTCGTCCACCCCCTCGGACTCGTAGGGGAAGGACAGCACGTTGGTGGCGTAGGGCTTGTGGCGGAACTTGCCATTGAGCGCAGCGCTCTCCTCCTCGTCGACCACGCGGATGGTGATCTCGCCGGGCGCGGCGCCTTCCAGCGCCGCCATGGCCCAGGCGCGCAGGGTGGAGGGCGCGGGGATGCCGGCGACGTCGATGCGCCGCTGCACGTTGATGCTGGGGTTGGAACTCATTCAGTCTTCTTGCTTTTTGTGCGCCCGCTCGTGCGCGTCGTAGGCCTTGACGATCGCCTGCACCAGCGGGTGTCTTACCACGTCTTCGTTGCGGAAATGCGTGAAGCTGACCCCGGCCACGCCATCGAGCACCTGCATGGCGTGCTTGAGGCCGCTGGTCTGCGTCTTGGGCAGGTCGATCTGGGTGACGTCGCCGGTGACCACCGCCACCGAGCCGAAGCCGATGCGGGTGAGGAACATCTTCATCTGCTCGACGGTGGTGTTCTGCGCTTCGTCGAGGATGATGAAGGATTCGTTGAGGGTGCGGCCGCGCATGAAGGCCAGCGGCGCCACCTCGATCACGCTGCGCTCGGCCAGCCGCGCCACGCGGTCGAAGCCGAGCATCTCGTACAGCGCGTCGTACAGCGGCCGCAGGTACGGGTCGATCTTCTGCGCCATGTCGCCGGGCAGGAAGCCGAGCTTCTCGCCGGCCTCCACTGCCGGGCGCACCAGCACCAGGCGCCGCACGCGGTCGCGCTCCAGCGCCTGCACCGCGCTGGCCACGGCGAGATAGGTCTTGCCGGTGCCGGCCGGGCCGATGCCGAAGCTCAGGTCGTGGCTGGCGATATTCTTCAGGTAGGCCTTCTGCAGCGGGCCGCGGCCGCGCACCACGCCGCGGCGCGTGCGCACCGAGATGTCGCCGCCGGGCACGCGGCTTTCCTCGCCGGCCTCGGCAGCGAGGTCCTCGGCGCCGTGCTCGACCAGCGACAGGTGCACCTGCTCGGGCGTCACCAGGCCGCGCTCGGTCTGCTCGAACAGGTCGCGCAGCACCATTTCGCCGCGCTCGGCGGCGGCGGCCGGGCCGACCACGCGGTAGCGGTTGCCGCGGTTGCGGATTTCCACGCCCAGGCCGAGCTCGACCGAGCGCAGGTGCTCGTCGAACGGGCCGTTGAGGTTGGCCAGGCGCGCGCCGTCATCCGGCTCCAGCACCAGGTCGCGGCGGGCGGCTTGAGGGGCGGCGGCGTTCAACGCGCGCTTGCCGGTGCGGCGGTGGCGGCTTCCGCGCGCAGCAGGCGGCCGCGCAGGGAGTTGGTCAGCACCTCGGTCACTTCCACCTCGGCGAAGCGGCCGATCAGGTCGGCCGGGCCGTCGAAGTTGAGCCAGCGGTTGCAATGCGTCTTGCCGGCCAGCTGGCCGTCGCGGCGCGCGTGCTTTTCCACCAGCACCGCCTGGGTGCTGCCGGCCAGCGCGCCGGCGAAGTCGTTGCCCAGCTCGCGGATGCGCGCCTGCAGCCGCTCGAGGCGCCGCTGCTTGATCTCGTCCGGCACGCTGTCGCGCAGGTTGGCGGCGGGTGTGCCGGGCCGCGCGCTGTAGACGAAGGAGAAGGCAGAATCGAAGCGCGCCTCCTCGATCAGCTCCAGGGTGCGCTCGAAATCCTCCTCGGTCTCCGAGGGGAAGCCGACGATGAAGTCGGTGGACAGGCCGATGCCGGGGCGCGCCTGGCGCAGGCGGCGGATCTTGTCCAGGTACTGCGCGCGGGTATAACCGCGCTTCATCATGCCGAGGATGCGGTCCGAGCCGGACTGCACCGGCAGGTGCAGGCAGCCGGCCAGCTTCGGCTCGACGGCGTAGGCCTCGATCAGCGCGTCGCCGAACTCGGCCGGGTGCGAGGTGGTGAAGCGGATGCGGCCGAGCGTGGGGAAGCGCGCCAGCACGTGGATCAGCAGCGCCAGGTCGCAATGCCCGCCTTCTGTCATGGCGCCGCGGTAAGCGTTGACGTTCTGGCCCAGCAGGGTGATCTCGCGCACGCCCTGGCCGACCAGCGAGGCGACCTCGGCGATGACGTCGTCGAGCGGCCGGCTCACTTCCTCGCCGCGGGTATAGGGCACGATGCAGAACGTACAGTACTTGCTGCAGCCTTCCATGATCGAGACGAAGGCGGTCGGCCCTTCCGCGCGCGGCTCCGGCAGGCGGTCGAACTTCTCGATCTCGGGGAAGCGGATGTCCACCGCGGGCTTGTGCGTGCGGCGCGCCTGCTCCAGCAGTTCCGGCAGGCGGTGCAGGGTCTGCGGCCCGAACACCAGGTCGACCACGGTGGCGCGCCTGGCCAGCGCCTCGCCTTCCTGGCTGGCGACGCAGCCGCCGACGCCGATGACGCGGCCGGCCTTGGCGCTCTTCCACGCCTTCCACTTGCCCAGCTCGGAGAACACCTTCTCCTGCGCCTTCTCGCGCACCGAGCAGGTGTTGAGCAGCAGCAGGTCGGCCGCCTCCGGGTCGGAGGTGAGCTCGTAGCCGTGGGAGGCTTTCAGCACGTCGGCCATCTTGGACGAGTCGTACTCGTTCATCTGGCAGCCGAAAGTCTTGATGTAAAGCTTGGACATCCTCAAAGCGGGGTGGCGATCAAGCGCGGATTATACCGGAGCGGCCCGGCGGACCCGGGCAAGCCGGTTGCAAGCATGTGCAGCCCATTCCGGCCCCGGCCGCCCGAAAAGCCGTTGATCCGCAAGGTTTTTGAGCTCCGGAACGGCGGGCTCCGGCCGGCGCCGCGGGTTTTTTCGAAGGCGGCTTAATCCAAATGCGCCGTCCGGCACATCCAAGCGGTACCGGCGACACGACCGGACGGCAGACAAAACAGGCAGCGAGGACGTCATGAACAGGATCGGCAGCAAGGCTCAGCAAGGCAGCATCAGCGTGGCGGCAATGGCGGTGGCATTGGCCCTGACGGTGCATGCCGCGTTCGGCGTGATGCTGTACAACGGCACCACCGCCGGCCAGCGCAGCTACAAGAACTGGTTCAACAGCGCCCCGACCCTGGCGGCGAACAGCGTGGCCGCCAAGGTCTGCAACAAGGGCTGAGCCCGGCCTTGGTGAAGCCGCGCATCACCGGCGTGCCGGCGATGCGCGGCAGCGGCATCAGTTCACCAGCACGATCTTGCCGGTGGCCTTGCGCTCCATCATATCGCGCAGGGCCTGGCCGGCCTGGCTCATCGGGTAGGTCTTCGACACGTAGGGCTTGAGCTGGCCGGCGGCGACCCAGCCGAACAGCTGCTGGAAGTTCTCCAGGCTCGCCTTCGGCTCGCGTGCGACGAAGGCGCCCCAGAACACGCCGACTGCGGCGGCGCCCTTGAGCAGCAGGCGGTTGGTGGCGATCTCGGGGATGCCGGCGGGGAAGCCGATCACCAGGTAGCGGCCGTTCCAGTTGATCGCCGACAGGCAATCCTGCGCCAGCTCGCCGCCGACCGGGTCGTAGATCACGTCGGCGCCCTGGCCGCGGGTCAGCTTCTTCACCGCTTCCTTCAGGCTTTCCTTGCTGTAGTCGATCAACTCGTCGGCGCCCTGCTCCTTGCACAGCGCCAGCTTGTCGGCGCTGGAGGCGGCGGCGATGACGCGCGCGCCCATCAGCTTGCCGATCTGCACCGCCGACAGGCCGACGCCGCCGGCAGCGCCCAGCACCAGCAGGGTCTCGCCGGCCTTGAGCTGGCCGCGCTGCTTCAGCGCGTGCAGGGTGGTGCCGTACGCCAGCGGGAAGCCCGCCGCGGCCACCGGGTCCATGGCGGGCGGCAGCGGCATGACGCTGTCGCCGGAGGCCACCACCTGCTCGGCGTAGCCGCCGATCGGCACGATGGCGGCGACACTGTCGCCGACCTTCACGTGCCTGACCTTGTCGCCGGCCGCCAGCACCGTGCCCGCCACTTCCGCGCCGGGGGTGAAGGGCGGCGCCGCCTTCATCTGGTACTTGCCCTGGATGATCAGCGTGTCGGGGAAGTTGACGCCGGCGCCCTTGACGGCGATGCGCACCTCGCCCGGGCCCATCGGCGGCTCCTTCACCTCCTCGAACACCAGTTTCTCGGGCGGGCCCAGTTCGCGGCAGACGATGGCCTTCATCTCGTGCTCCTCTTAACTTTTTGTCGGAAAAGCGGGAATCGAATTCACCGGGGAGTTTCCTGGTCCGGCTGGGGCAAAGCAACCTCGGCACGGGCCCCGGCGCGCTCGTCGGGCGGTGCGGCCGCGCCGCGGCGGAATGCGCGTAGAATCGGGCCAAGACAGGCTCAGCCTAGGGAGACGGGCAGTGCAGCACATCGAAAACCTCGGCAGCAACGCGCCCCGGCCGCCGCTCGGCGATCACGTCGCCGAGACGCGCTTCGGCATGTGGTTCCTCAACACGCCGACCTGGATCGTGCACGTGCTGACGCGGGCGGTGAAGGACCTGGAGCGGCTGATCCCGGATCGCCGCGATTCCTATCCGGTGACGGTGGACGTGGGCTGCGGCTGGGGCCACTCCATGCCGCTGCTGAAGTCGCGTTTCGCGCCGCGCATCCTGATCGGCATCGACGTCGACGAGCGCATGCTGCAGGCCGCCGCCGCCACTGCGGCGCGCCACGGCAT
>ERZ1034411.361-NODE-361-length-10102-cov-2.945158_pt1 | contig 10102 bp, 8 predicted proteins | sample MGYA00520583_ERZ1034411 | MGnify/ENA primary metagenome ERZ1034411 (study PRJEB33736, sample SAMEA104288481) | Azolla microphylla | place: Ecuador | collected 1982 | study: EMG produced TPA metagenomics assembly of the PRJEB19522 data set (Is there foul play in the...
GGTAGCCATCGCCGCCGTACCCGCCGATCAGGCGGCCAAGCTCGGCAAAGAGCTCACCCCGGTCGGTGCCGAAAAGGCCGCCAGCAGCGATGGCCTGGTTCCGGCCTGGACCCCCGCCCAACAGCACGGCAAGCTCAACGGCGAATACGCCAGCAGCCCCGAGATCGAAGGCGACAAGCCGATCGCCACGATTACGTCCGAGAACATGGACAAGTACGCGGACAAACTGAGCGAAGGCAACAAGTACCTGCTCAAGACGTTCAAAGACTACAAGATGATCCTCTATCCCAGCCACCGCACAGTGGCCTGGCCGGACTTCATCTACAAGGCCACCGCCGCAAACGCCGTCAACTGCACCTTGAGCGGGACAGACGACCCAGACAACTGCAAGCAGGGTTTCCCGTATCCGATCCCAAGCGACGGCGCCCAGGTCATCTGGAACCACCGCCTGAAGTGGCGCGGCAACAACGTCCAGCGCAACAACGACGAAATGATCGTTGACGCCAACGGGCATTCGCAGCTCGCGCAGTTGGTGGAGGACGTCCAGTTCCTTTACGCGAACGAAAAGAATCCCGTCCCTATGGTCAAGGGCAAGGGCTTGTTCCTGTACTACCTGTCGCGCATCGTCGCCCCCGCCCGCACCGCCGGCACGATGATCCTGGTGAACGAGAGCGGCGGCACCGGCGCCACCGGCCGCGCCGCCTGGCTCTATGCGCCGGCGCTCAAGCGCATCCGCCGCGCCCCGGCGGTGTGCTGCGACAACCCCTACGAGGGCACTGACGGCCAGCAGTTCTACGACCAAGTGGACATGTTCAACGGCGTGCTCGAGCGTTACACCTGGAAGCTGGTCGGCAAGAAGGAAATGATCATTCCCTATGACAACTTCAAGATCGCCCGCGCCAAGTACGACACCCTCGTCGCCCCGAACCATCTGAACCAGGATCTGCCGCGCTACGAATACCACCGCGTGTGGGTGGTGGAAGCGACCCTGCGTCCGGACCAGCGCCACACCTACGCCAAGCGCGTGTTCTACGTCGATGAGGATTCTTGGGACATCGTCATGGTCGACTGTTACGACGCCAACGGCGGCCTGTTCAACTTCCAGGAAGGCATGTCCACGCCGCAGTACAACGTGCTGACCGTCTTCACGGTGCCCGAGCTGATCTACCACTTCGATTCGGGCCGTTACTTCATCACCGCGCTGTCTGCTCAGGGCCACCCCAACGATTACAACGTACAGTACCCGGATGGCTTCTTCACCGATCAGGCAGTACAGCAACGCGCGTCCAAGTAGTCCGGCAGTGAGTTGAGGCCGCAGCGCAGGCCGCAAGGTCTGCGCTGCGGTTGAATCCGATACCAGGAGTAACACCCGATGCACGGCGATTCCCGTGGCTGGTTCGCAACACTATTCGTAAAAATCACCGAGCCGATGATTTTCTCGAAGCGCCCGATCACCCTCACGGTGGTCGCGCTGCTGACGGCGTTTCTCGGCTACCAGGCGTCGCAACTGCGCCTCGATTCAGGCTTCGAGAAGCAGCTGCCCAAGGATCATCCGTACATCCAGATCCTAAAGAAGTACCAAGCGCAGTTTGGTGGCGGCAACACCGTGCTGGTTGCAGTCTCGCAAAAGTCTGGCAAGGGCGACATCTACAACGGCTCCTTCATGGACTCCCTGAAGACGGTCACCGACTCGGTGTTCTTCCTGCCCGGCGTCGACCGCACGCGCATCAGTTCTCTGTTCACCCCAAATGTCCGCTTCCTCGAGGCGGTAGAAGGCGGCTTCCGAGGCGGCAACGTCATCCCGTCAGGATACCATCCGACGCCGGAAATGCTGCACCAGATCGCCGAAAACGTGACCAAGGCCAGTGTCATCGGTCGCCTGGTCTCCAACGACCAGCACTCGGCGATGGTCGTGTCGGAGCTGGTGGAGACCAATCCTCGCACGCTGGAAAAGCTGGACTACATCGAGACGGCGCACCAATTCGAAAACGTTCGCGGCAAGATCATCAACCCGGAGCAGTTCGACTTCACGCTCAAGGTCGATAGCCCGCCCTTCAAGGCCGGCACCGTAGTCGCCACCGTCTACAACGATCCGCGCGGTCTGCTTTTTGCGGTCAAGAAAATTCACGCGACCCTGATCAGCCCCACCGGAGAAACGATCGATCGCGACTTCCGCGGATCGGAGCTCTCGGTTGTCACCCAGAAGAACCCTCACTACAACCCGGACGTCGACGTCGAGATCATCGGTTTTGCCAAGGTGATCGGCGACGTCGCCGATGCCTCGTTCCAAGTCACCAGCTTCTTTGCCCTGACCGTGTTCCTGGTCTGGCTGGTGCTGTCCTACTACATGGGCTCATTGGTGGTGTCGCTGTACCCCCTGAGCTGCGGCCTGCTTGCTGTGGTCTGGGAGCTGGGCATTCTCAGGATGGCCGGTTTCGGGTTGGATCCATTCGCGATCCTGGTGCCGTTCCTGGTGCTCGCCATCAGCGTATCCCACGGCATTCAGATCACCAGCTTCTGGCTGCTCGAAGTGTCAGACCACGGCCTGGACAGCTTCTCGGCGTCACGGGCCACCTACCGCCGCTTGGTGATTCCGGGCATTACTGCCCTGGTCACCAACATCATCGGTTTCGGCACGATCCTGCTGATTCCGATCGGCATCGTGCGGGAGATGGCGATCAACGCCATGTTTGGCCTGATCGCGGTCATCGTCTGCAAGAAGATCCTGCTGCCTTGTCTGCTGTCCTACGTCAAGATCAAGAACCCGCAGCGGTTTCGTCAGTATCAGCAGAATCGCGATGCCAAGCTGAAGCCAATATGGTTCCAGATGTCCCAACTCACCCGCAAGCCAATGGCGGCGGCTGTGCTGGTGGCGATGCTAATCACCTGGGGCGGCGCCGAGTGGGTCGGCCGGGACCTGCAGATCGGCGAGTTGCACGCCGGCGTGCCGGCCCTGCGGCCGGATTCCCGCTACAACCGCGATTCCGACTTTATCTCGAGGAACTACGCTATCGGCGTCGACATCCTCCAGGTCTACGCCGCGACCAAGACAAACGGCTGCATCGACTACGACATCATGAACCGCATCGGCCGCTTCGGCTGGGCCATGCAGAACACTACCGGCGTAGTGTCGGCGCAATCGCTGCCGGTACTGGAGAAGGTGGTGTGGACGCAATACAACGAGAATAACCCGCGGTGGTTCCAGATACCTCGCTCGCCCGATGGCCTTATCCTGGCCGGCCAGCAGTTCACCACCTCCACCGGTTTGTTGAATGACGACTGCAGCGTGATGCCGACCTACGTCTTCATGGGGGACCACAAGGCGACGACCATCGATTCGGTCATCGCCGCGATCAACAAGGACGTCGAGGACAGTCCGGACAAGGACGTGACTTTCCAGCTCGCCGGCGGTAACGTCGGCGTGATGGCGGCAACCAACGCCGTCATCAAGAAGACAGAGTTCTCCGTGCTGGCCTGGCTGTACGCGGCAATCACCCTGTGCGTGTTCGTCTCGTTCCGTGGCATCGTCGGCATTATTTGCATCCTGGTGCCGCTGGCCGCCGTGTCGGTGTTCACCTACGCCATCATGGTGTTCCTGGGCATCGGCGAAACGGTGGCGACCCTGCCGGTGGCGGCGTTCGCCGCAGGCATAGGCGTGGACTACGGCATCTACATCTTCAGCGTCCTCGAGGAGAACGTGAAGTCGAAGGGGATGCCGCTGCGCGAAGCGTATGCGGACACCCTGCACCAGACCGGCAAGGCGGTCGTCGTCACCGGCCTAGCACTGTCGGCCAGCGTGGCGACCTGGATGCTGTCTGGCCTGCAATTCCAGATCGACATGGGCATCCTGCTGACAGTGATGTTCCTGGCCAACGCCGGCGCGGCGCTGATGATCCTGCCAGCGTTTGCCTCCTTCCTGATGAAGCGGCCAGCCGGGGCGGTGGATGTAACTGCGGAAATGAAGTCCTACGAGGTGAAGTCATGAGGCTGACAGGCATGTGGAACCGGGGCTGTTCCGTCGTCTGGGCCGTGTCGTGCTTGGCGGTGTCCGGAATGGGGGTCGCCTTGGCTGAAGAGGTGGGCGGGGGGAGCCCGCCGGATAACGCCCCTCCCAGCGAGTCCGCAGCCCCGGCTCACCCCACGCCGGCGCTGCAGGTACAGCATGCCGAGAAAGGGCTGCTGCTCGGCATCGCCTCGGCCGGCAGCCGCCTGGTGGCGGTTGGTGGAAACGGGGTGATCGTGATCTCAGACGACGGCAAGACTTGGTCGCAGGCTCCCAGCCCGGTCGATATCGCGCTCACCGCGGTATCGTTTGCCGATAGCCAGCAGGGTTGGGCGGTGGGACACGATGCGGTGATCCTGCACACCGCCGACGGCGGACACACCTGGAAGATGCAGAACTTTCAGCCGGAACTGAATGCGCCGCTGTTTTCAGTCCTGGCAGTCGATGGCCAGCATGCCTATGCCGTAGGCGGCTTTGGCACGGTGAAGTCCACCGAAGACGGGGGCGAGCACTGGACCGATGTGACGGCTGATTCGCTCAGCAGCGACAAGCTTCATCTCAACGCCATCACCCGACTGGCCAACGGTGACCTGTTCATCGTCGGCGAGCACGGCCTGGCGGCTACCTCCCACGACGGCCACGACTGGCACCGGCTCGAATCGCCCTATGAAGGGTCGTTCTTCGGCACCGAGCCCTGGGGCGCGCAGGGCGCCATTGCGTTCGGCCTGCGAGGAAACATCTACGCCACCGCGGATGTGCACGCCGTGAAGTGGCAGAAAGTCGATGCCGGCAGCATTAGCAGCCTGTTCGGTGGCGCCGCGACGGCCGACGGCAAAGCGGTTCTGGCCGGTGCCGACGGTACCCTGATCGCCGTCAACGGCAGTGGCGCAGCGCGTAAACTCTCCATCACGCCAACAGGGCAGGGCCAGGCCGGCACCTATGTCAGTCTGGTTGGGTCGAGTGGCGCACTGATGGTGGTGGGCGACGGCGGCATCAGCAAGATCGTCCCCTAATAATCGTTCGCGGCATCACACAAAGGAGCGGGTCATGGCAATTCAAGTTCTGAGCGAAAAGGAAGTGGCAGCGGTCGCTGGTGGCACCGGCGGCACCATCATCGGCGACGTCCTCGGCCTGGTGAATGGCTTGATCGGACAAAACAAGGTCGTGATGGGCGTCCTGAACGGGGTGCTGAAAATTGCGATCGGGGTGGTGGACAGCAAGCCCGTGTCGACACTGATCGACGCCGCCCTTCCCATCGTCAGCAAAATCCTGGTCGGCCTTCATATTTTTTGAAGGGCCGTTTCAAACGTCCGTTGCATGATGCCATCAATACATTAAGCTATTGATTGGAAATTGCAAAAGACTACTGAAGAGACATTGATCGATGCGGAGCGGCGCGCGATCCGAAATAGCTGGAGCGGCGGAGCTTTCCGACCGTGCTGCCGGTCGCGCGCACGGTGGCAAAGACTTGTTCCGCCAGCGGTTGTTGGCCATGGATCGTGGCCAGCCGGTGATCGTGGCCGAGGCCCCATCGGGCTACGGCAAGACGGTCTTGGCGAGGGACTGGTTGAACCGGGCGCCGGACAACATTCGCCGCGCCTGGGTCATTCTCGACGAGGGCACACGCGACCCGGCCGTGTTCCTAGACCGCATTGCCGCGGTGTTGACCGGCAAGGTCCAGACACGCGGCGAGTGCGCCCCCGATGACGAAGCGACGCGCGCCGGCCGCTTCGCCAGGATCGCCGAGCTGCTGACCGAGTCGGAAGAGCCCTGGTGGCTGGTGTTCGACGACGCGCACACCCTGGCGGGCAGTACGGCCCGCATGTATCTGCGGCGCCTGCTCAACGGCGCCGGCCCGAACCTGCGCTGCTTCATCGCCATGCAGCCGGTGGCGATCGATGTCGGGATCGGCGAGCTGACCACCCAGAACCGCGTGTGCTGGATCAACGCGGGCGCGCTGGCGCTAAACCGCTCAGAAATTGAGGATTTGATCCGGCTTCGCCAATACGAGGTCGACAGCCAGCAGATCGACTGGCTCATCCGTGCTACCCAGGGCTGGCCGGCGCTGGTGCAGCTTGCACTGGCGATGCCGCCCGACCGCGAGTTGTCGATGTCCAACAGCATCGGCCGTCTCGGGCCGGTGCGCGAATACATCTACGAGCGGTTCCTTTCGCGCCTTGAGCCATCGGAGCGCGACCTGCTGTGGGTGGTGGCCTGCGTCGGTAGCTGTTCGTTGCCGCTGCTGAAAACGCTCGTCGCGTTGCCTGGCGAGCCGGAAGTCTCGCTGCATCGCCTGCTCACCATTGGCATCGCCCAGCACGGCGGCGACGGCGCGGTCAGCATCCACCCCCTGGTCAGCGATGCTGTGCTGCGCATCCTGTCGCCGGAGCGCGCCCAAACCAAGACCCAGCTGCGGTCCTCGGCCGCGATCTGGTTCTGGCGGCACGGGCAGGGCGTAGCGGCGGTCAGGCTGCTGCTGGAATCCGGGACCGAATACCTGAACAAGGCGCGCGACTGGCTATTCGAGCTGTCGCAGAACCTGATTTTTTCCCATGGGCAGCACCAGACCGCGCTGGATTTGATCGAGCAATGGGAGTTCGCCGCCGACAGCACCGCCCCTCTGCTCGACCGAATGGCCACCTGGGCGCTGATCTTCCAGCGGCGCTTTTCCGAGGCGAATGCGCGTCTGATGCGGTCGGTCACCACCGCCATGCCATCGGAGAACGATGAGGCGCAGCTGCAGTTGGCGGTAATCGCGGCGCTGAGCGACGACTACGCCTCCGCCGGCAAGATCAGCTCCGAGTGGCTGGAGATCCACGCCAGCAAATCGCCGTTCCTGTCCAGCATCGCCTGGACCGTGTACGGCTTCCAGCTCAAGTGCGTCGGCAACGCCGACCAGGCGATGCTGCTGCTGCAGAAGGCGCACACAGTCTTCCGCCAGGCCGAAACCGGCTTCGCCATCACCTGGGCATTCGTCGTCGGCGCGCTGTCGCTGGTCAAGATCGGCGGCTATCGCAACGCGCTGGCCGAGGTGGAGCGCGGCATTGAGCGCTGCGGCAACGCCGCTGGCCTCAGTGGGCAGCGGGCCATGCTACGCAGCGTCGAATCGTTCATCCGCTACGAGCGCAATGAACTCAATGCCGCGCGGGACATCCTGGACGAGGGCCTACCGCTGCTGGCGGAGCAGGATGCGCCAGACGTCATCATCCTGGGATTCTCCGCGGCGGCGCGCCTGCGTGCAGCCACCGGCGACCTCGGCGCCGCCCTCGACATCCTCTCGGAAGGCGAGCGCTGCGGCGTCGACCGCGGTTTCCCGCGCCTGGCGCTGTGCCTGCAGGCTGAGCGCGCTTTGCTCCTGATGCGCAGCGGTGCTTCGGGCCAAGCGCTGCAGGTTGCGGAATCGGCGGGACTGACGCTGGCCGAATCCTCTGGCGGCCTTCGCCGCGACCGCGCCATCCGTCTCCACGCACGCCTGGCCCTGTTCGATGGCGACACCGCCAAGGCGCTGGAGCTGCTGATGCCGCTACTGGAGCACGCACGGCAGTCTGGGCAGCGCTACAAGCTCTGCGAGCTGCTGATCGTCAAGGCGCTCGCGGACGACCTGGCGAAGAACCACGACGCCGGCTGCGACGCCATCACCGAGGCACTGGGCATCGCCAGCACCGAGAACTTCATTCGCGTGTTCATCGACGAAGGGCAGGAGACGATCGGCTTGCTGCGGCGCTGGATCAAGGCCAATGCTCAGGTCCCCCGCCTCAAGAGCGAACTGGCCTGGGCCGAGACCATCGTTTCGGCCGCCAACGATCTAAACGCGACCGCCGCCGACGTCGGGCCGATCCCGTTGCAGCCGCTGAATAAGCGTGAGCGGCAGATTCTCGGCCTCGTCGACCAGGGCCTCAGCAACGCCGAAATCGCGGCACGCTGCTTCGTGGTGGAGGGCACCGTCAAGTGGAATCTGCACAACCTCTACGGCAAGCTCGGCGTGAAAAACCGCACCGCCGCGCTGCGCATCGCGCACGAGCACAACCTGATCCCAACCCGGCCGCCCTAGGGCCTGTCATCAATTAAGTAAAATGACGGCAGCGGCGCAGTAGATGGCGCCGAGGAAGTTGTGTGCTGTTTTGTCGTATCGGGTGGCAATGGCGCGGTATTGCTTGAGCTTGGCGAAGAAGTTCTCGATCAGGTGCCGGGCCTTGTACAGCGCCCGGTCATAATCGCGGATCACCTTACGCGTGGGGTTGGAGGGAATGACGATCTTGGTCCCGCGCCGTTGCATGGGCTGGATCACGCGTTCGCTGGCGTCGTAGGCGCGGTCAGCGATCAGCGCTTGGGCCGACAGGTTCGGCAGCAAGGCATCGGCACCTTCCAGGTCCGAAGCCTGGCCTGCGGTCAGGTGGAAGGCCACCGGATTGCCCAAAGCGTCCACCACTGCGTGAATCTTGCTGCTCAACCCGCCCCGGCTTCGCCCGATGGCTTGCGGCGCCCCCCTTTTGCCCCGGCGCTGTGCTGGTGCGCCCGGACAATGGTGCTGTCGATCATCGCGTATTCATTGTCCGCGTCCTCGGCCAGGGCCTTGAAGACACGTTCCCAGACCCCGGAGCGGCTCCAGCGGGTGTGCCGTAGGTGGACCACCCGGAAGTCACCGAACCGCTCCGGCAAGTCCCGCCACGCAATCCCTGCTCGATAGCGATACAGCACGGCTTCAACGAACAGCCGGTTGTCCTTGGCCGTCACACCGACGTGTCCTGTCCGCCCGGGCAGAAGATCCTTGATACGAGCCCATTGATCCTCTCGAAGTCCGTAGCGCCGTGTCATCGACCGTCAGTATCTCGCTAGATAGGAACCAGAAGCATCGCCTATTCAAGCGATTGATGACAGACCCTAAGCCCGGCGGTCGCGGGCCCGATTCTTCTTCTGGCTGTAATCCCGCGGTGACATTCCTTCCCGATCGCGAAACGAGCGGGGTACGAGAAGGACGAACTACCGCCAGAGGTTGCCGCCGCACGTTCGCTGATCACCGAGGAGATCCAGGCCGGAATCGAGCTATTGGCGGAAAAACTGGCGGTAGCGAGATCTTATAAATCAATGGACTGCGTGCATAACCGACGATTTATCAAGTAACATCAAGCAGTTATGATTTCTTTGCGCGGTCAACATCTGCTGGTGCCTCGGCAACAGCTGCTTGGTTGCGCAACGCCAACGCCAGCCGCTGATCCAGGCAATGGACTTCGGCGCGCAGTTCACCCTGCGTAAGCGTCCAGCCATCCCATCTTGATCCCCGCCGCCGGCGCTGTGAGCATCGTGTCCACGATATTTATCCGTGGACACGTACACACTATGACCGAAAGCAAGAGCGGAAGGCGTCGCCGCCTCTACAGCCCAGAATTCAGAGCTGATCTGGTAGCCACCTGCAAACAGCCCGGCGTATCGATTGCAGCGATCGCCCTGGCCAATGGCATGAATGCCAATGTTCTGCGCCGCTGGCTAGCCGAAGACCGCCAAACATCGGCAGGAGCCCCGGAGCAGGCTGGCGCAAATGAAGGCGGTGACCGGTGAAGCGCCCGCCTTCGTCCCCGTACAGGTCGAGGAGCGGCCTGCCGCAGCTGTACCCGACATTCGCATCGAGCTGCGCCGCGCCGCGACAACGGTCACAGTGACCTGGCCGATCACCGCAGGGGCCGAATGCGCGGGCTGGATGCGTGAACTGTTAAAGTGATCCGCGTCGACGCCGTGTGGCTGGCGGTACAGCCATTGGACATGCGCGCCGGCACCGAAACGGCATTGGCCCGGGTAGTCCAGGTCTTCGGCGCCGCCCGCCCGCACCACGTCTACCTCTTCGCCAATCGCCGCTCCACCCGAATCAAGGTGCTCGTGCACGACGGCATCGGCGTCTGGCTGGCGGCTCGGCGCCTGCACCAGGGCAAGTTCTCCTGGCCGCAGAGCGGCTTGGTCGAGATGAGTCTGACCCGCCCACAATTGGATGCCCTGGTCCTGGGCCTGCCCTGGCAGCGGGTCGGCGAAGCCGGTGTCATCAGCATTCTCTGAAAATATCTTGTACCGGTCTGATTTTGTAAGGGTTCTGACGCGATTCTTGCGTCA
>ERZ1034411.362-NODE-362-length-10072-cov-2.733054_pt1 | contig 10072 bp, 11 predicted proteins | sample MGYA00520583_ERZ1034411 | MGnify/ENA primary metagenome ERZ1034411 (study PRJEB33736, sample SAMEA104288481) | Azolla microphylla | place: Ecuador | collected 1982 | study: EMG produced TPA metagenomics assembly of the PRJEB19522 data set (Is there foul play in...
TGGCGGCGCGGCCGGCGGGGTCGCCGTGGGTGCCCAGGCCAGCCACCTCCGCGACGATCTGCTGGTTCAGATGGAACAGGTATTCGATGCCGAGCGCGCCGCCGTAGGTGTCGCCGCCGCTGGCATCGAGCGTGGGAAAGCCGGTGAGGCCGTCGGTCTGGAAGTTGATGCCGGTGTTGTTCAGCACGCCGCCGGCACCGGCGGCGCGCGCCAGCGCCTGCGGGCGGTGTTCGCCGTACCAGAGGTTGGCGTACGGCACCAGGGTGAGCTCGTGGGCGGTGATGAAGGAGTTCTCCAGCAGGATCAGGTAGCCGTCGGCGGTCTTGCGCTGGCCGGGTGGCGGCTGCTGGCCGAGGTTGAAGATGGCGCGCACGCTGTTCGACACCAGGCCGGCGTAGCGCCGGGTGAAGGCGGCGGTGAGGTTGTGGTAGCCGAAGTTGCCGCCGCCGGCGAAGCTGCGCGTGTCCTGGGTGTAGCCGTAGCCGAACTCGGCGTAGCCGCTGAGCAGTTCGGCGAAGCCGGCCATGCCGACGATGCGGCCGGCGCGGGTGTCCAGGCCGCCGCCGGCGTTGCGCAGCGCGGCGGTGCTGACGATGCCGCCGCCGCCGAACACGGTGATGTCCATGTTGCTGATGTTGAACATCGGGCTGTTGCGCGCCGGGATGGTGTAGGCGCCGCCGGTGACCGCGTCGTTGAGCCAAATGCCGTTCTGGGTGAACAGCGGCACGAAGCCCACCGCGAACGGCAGGTCGAAGTTCTGGTAGTTGCCGGTGAGGCCGGCGGCGATGGCACCGACATCGCCCTCGAAGAACATGGAGTTGAAGTTGCTGTCCCACTCGGCCTTGCTCGAGCGGTTTTTGCCGGAAAACTCGTAGCGGGTGAAGCGGCCGCCCTTGTCCAGCGGGCCCATCGACCAGTGCAGGCGCTCGGTGCCGGTCAGGCCGAGGTCGAAATCGAGGTTGAGGCGGGTGGCGACCTGGCCGATGGCGTTGCCGCCGGCGTCGTTGTCGGCCAGCGCGGTGCGCCAGTCGCCGAACACCAGGAACTGCGGCCGCGCCAGGTTCTTCTCGCCGAACCAGTCCTGCGCGCCCGGCAGCGGGCCGGCCTCGTATTGCGGGTAGCCCCATTCCACCGCGGGGCGCGGCACGTCCTGGATGGCATGCTTGCCGCCGTAGATGTTGAGCTGGCCGGCGCTGTCGTAGCCGGCGGCATAGTGCGGGTCGGCGCCGAAGCGCTTGGGATCGTAGGGCACCTTGCGCGGCGAGTCGGACGGCGTCACCGGCTCGGGAGGCGGCGCCTGCGGCAGGGCCGCGTCCGCCGGCAGGATCTCGCCGGCAGTGTCTTGGGCGCGCACCTGCGCCGCGCCCAAGCCGAGCATCACCGCGCCGGCGCAGAGTGTGACCTTGCGGAGCAATGCCTGCGCGGAGCTGGTCGTGGCAGTTAGGATCATTGCGGAGATTCCGTGGCGCGGGGCGCGGCGGGCGGGGAGGTGGCGGCCATGTTCTGGCTGCCGGCGTGGAAGCCATGGCAGGTCAGGCAGGTGGATTGCACCTTGGCGCCGCTGCCGCGGTCGCCGTGGCAGTCGCCGCAGCGCTTGAGCCCGGGCAGCAGCACGTCCTCGCTGTGCTGCGAAGTGGCTGCGGCATGGCAGCTGGCGCAGGTCTCGCCGCGGTGGGCGGCGTGGCTGAAGCGGGCGTGCGGCAGCAGGTCCGGCCGCTGCGGCGCCACCGGGGCGATGGCGAAGGGCACCGCGGCGTCGCCGGTGCGGCGCACCACGTGGCAGGTGCTGCACAGCCGCCGCTCGAACACCTCCTCGATCACCACCGAGGACTCATGGTCGGCCCAGGCCATGGCGCGGCGCGCCTGCTGCGGCGACAGGGTTTCGCCCGGACGACGGCGCAGCTGCACGAAGGCGGGGGCCGAGGCCTTGTCCAGGCCTCCGGCGAGCGCGGCATGGGCGTAGAAATCACGCAGCACGCCGGTCACTTGCGCCGGCTGGCCGTGCGGCACGGTGCGCTGCGGGTCGGCGGGGTCGAAATCGAGGCGGTGGCAGGAGGCGCAGTGGCGCTCCATCTGCACCGGCTTGAACGACACGCCGTTCTCATCCGGCTCATGGCAGTCACTGCAGCCCAGCACCTTGCTGCCCTGCGGCGAGGTGGTGGGCGTGGGAGAAGCGCAGGTTGGTGTCGCTGTGCGGCTCGCCGTCGCGGGGACTCGCCTCGCTCCAGGAGAACTGCCCGGCGGCAGCGTCGAAGCGCGCCACCAGCGGCTTGAAGGCGGGGTGGCCGCGCGTTGCCGAGAAGCCGTCGATCGCCTGCATCGGCAGGCCGGGGAAGCGCCGCGCCGGCTGCGCGTGGCAGGCTTCGCAGGCGGCGCTGCGGCTGTCCACCAGGGTAGCCCCGCCGTGGTGTTCGCGGTGGCGACCATCGCCAACAACAACCTGCAGGACCTGAAGACCGGCCAGCTGGTCGACGCCACGCCGTGGAAGCAGCAGGTGGCGCTGATCGTCGGCGTCATCGCCGGCGCCGCGGTGATCCCGCCGGTGATGGACATGCTCAACCATGCCTATGGCTTCGCCGGCGCGCCCGGCGTGACCTCGAAGAACGCCCTGGCGGCGCCGCAGGCGGCGCTGATGTCGGCGCTGGCCTCCGGCGTGATCGAGGGCAAGCTGGACTGGAACATGATCGGCTACGGCATCGCCATCGGTGCCGGCGTGATCCTGCTCGACGAAGTGCTGGCAGGACCAGGCACCTGCGCGTGCCGCCGCTGGCAGTGGGCTTGGGGATGTACCTGCCGTTGGCGGTGACCCTGACCATCGTCGTCGGCGCCGTCGCCGGCTGGGCCTACGACCGCAGCGTCGAGCGTCGCTCCGGCAGCCCGGCGGCGGCCGCCGGCGCCAAGCAGCTCGGCGTGCTGCTCGCCTCCGGCATGATCGTCGGCGAGAGCCTGGTCGGCGTGGTGCTGTCCTTCGTCGTCTACTTCACCGGCAACCAGACGCCGCTGGCGTTGGTCAGCGACAGCTTCGCCGAAGGGCCGGGCCAGTGGATCGGCGGCATCGCCTTCGTCATCACCATGGTGGCGCTGTACGGCTGGCTGAAACGCCTGGTGTCTTCACCCGCGGCCCGCGCCTAGCGCGGGAGCGGTTCGCGCGCCGCCGGGCTTGCTACTGCGGCTGCTTGAGAGCCGGCGCCGGCGTCGGGCTCGGTCCGGGGGCAGCCGGCGCTGCCGGAGCAGTGCTGCTCTGCACCGCCGCTGCCGGCGCCTCGGGGATGTTCATCTCCGCCGGCGACAGCGGCGGCGAGGCGGTGGCGGTGGCGACCACGTAGCCGTCGATCTCCGCCAGGTCGCTCTCGTTGAGGCGGCCGGCGTCCTGCTTCAGCGCCAGCAGGCTGTCGAGATAGGTGTAGCGCGACTGGTAGTAGCTCTTCTGCGCCGAGGCCAGCGCCTGCTGCGCGTTGAGCACGTCGATCTCGGTACGGGTGCCGACGCGTAGGCCGACCTTGGTCGCATCCAGGCTGGTCTGGTTGGAGAGCACCGCCTGCTTGTTGGCCTTGATGCCGGCGATGCCGCTCATCACCCCTTCGAAATCGTTGCGCGCATTCTGGTCGGCGGTGCGGCGCTGCAGCTCGTAGTTCGCCAGCGTCTGCTGGTAGCTGGCCTTGGCCTGCCGCACCTGCGAGGTCACCAGGCCGCCCTGGAAGATGTTCCAGGTGGCGGTGACGCCGATGGAGTCGGTAAGGCTGTCGTCGTTGGATTGCGCGTGCTGGGTGGCGCGGTTGAACTGGCCGCCGGCGCTCAGCGTCGGCAGGTACTGGCCCTCGTAGATCGCCACCTGCTTGCGCGCCACTTCCGAGGCGTAATACGAGCTCATCAGGTCCGGGTTGTCCTGGCTCGCCGCCTTGCTCCAGGCCTCGGCGGTGACCGGATTCGGCGCCACCAGCGGGATGTCCTGTTGCAGGTCGGCGATGGCGTCGACCGGCTGGCCCACGATCAGCCCCAGCGCGCGGCGCGCGTTGTCGAGCGCGGCGCGGTCCGAGATCACCAGCGCGGTGCTGGTGTCGTAGGAGGCCTGGGCATTGCGCACGTCGGTGATGGCGGCCAGGCCGACCTGGAACTTCTTCTGGTTCTCGTCCAGCTGCTGCTTGTAGGAGGCCTGGGCGTCGAGATCGGCGCGCAGCGTATCGCGCGCGCTGAGCACGTTGAAGTAGGCCTGGGCGGTGCGCAGGATCAGGCTCTGTTCGGCCGAGCGGTAGGTCGCCTCGGCCTCGGCCACGGTCTTGTCGGACTGCGCCACGGCCTGGAACGCCGACCAGTCGAACAGCGTCTGCGACAGGTTGAGGGTGAAGCTGCGCTCGCTGTAATACTCGCGCCCGCTTTCGATGTTCCCCACCGAGGAGGAGAAGTTGCCCGACAGCTGGTGCGAGCGGATGCGCTGCCATTCGGCGGTGGCGGTGAGCTGCGGCAGCAGCGCCGCCCAGGCCTGCGGCCGCGCCTCGATGCTGGCGTCGCGCGCGTGCAGCGCCGCCTGGAAGGTCTGGTCCTGCTCCTGCGCCAGCTTATAGGCGTCGAGCAGTCCGTTGGCCCCGGCGGCGGCCGAAACGGAAAATGACAAAGCCCCCAAGATGATGCGGCGCATTCAAATCCCTCGCGATGCTCGGTGTACGTCCTGTACAACCACCGGGCATCCATGCCCGGACTGCTCGAATAAGCGTTTTTTGGGACAGTTCCGCTTTTAGTAACGAGGAACGGTCGGGTCCACCGCCTGTGACCAGGCGTCGATCCCCCCGCTTAGATGCGCGACCTGGGTAAAACCGTTGCGTTCCAGCACACGGCCGGCCATTTCGCTGCGCACGCCGTGGTGGCACAGCGCCACGACCGGCTTTTGCGGGTCCAGTTCGCCCAGGCGCGCCGGCAGCTCGTTGAGCGGGATATGCACCGCGCCGGCGATGCTGGCGATCTCCAGCTCCTCCGCCTGGCGGACATCGAGCAGGTACACCTGCCCTTGATCCAGAAGGGATTTCAGTTCCTGCGGGCTGAGGTTCTGCATGCGCGGTCTACGGCCTCCGATGTGGGCCGGAAGCCTAGCATAGAGGGTGGTAAAGCTGGGTAAAGCCGGGAGGCGAAAGGCGAGAGGCGGGAGGCGAGAGGCGAGAGGCGAAAAGATTAGGACCAGGGTTTGCACGGAGTCGAGCGGCTTTTTGCCGTTGCCCCTCTCGCCTCCCGCCTCTCGCCTTACGGCGCCGTCGGATAGACCAGCCCGGCCAGCTCGCTGCGGCTGCACACGCCCAGCTTGCGGTAGATGCGGTACAGGTGGTTGGCCACGGTGGAGGGGGCGATGCCGATGCGCCGCGCCGCCTGTTTGAAGCTCAGGCCGTGGGCCACGGCGTAGACGATCTCGCGCTCGCGCTGCGTCAGCCGGTCCAGGGCACCGGCCGGCCAGATGAAGACGTAGTTGAAGTCGGTCAGCGGCTCGCAGCGGATGCACAGGCCCTCGATCACCGTGGTCTCGCCCTTGGGCGGCAGCTCGAACGGCAGGGTGTAGGGCGTGCGGCCGGGGAAGTACTGCTCCAGCAGTTCGAGGAAGCGCGGCTGGGCCTCGTGGAACATGCCCTCGTGGTCGATCGCCGCCGCCGCACTCTCCGCCGGGCGGTCGGTGGGCGTGCGCATCAGGTGCAGGAAGAAGGCGTGCGAGGCGGCGTTGAACAGGTGGAAGGTGGCGCGCTGCTGGCGCTGCTGGTCCTCCTCGGCGAAGGACTGCTTGCGGTCTTTGCGGTACAGCGTCAGCAGCGAGTAGAGGCCGCTGCGCGGGTCCAGGTGCAGAGTGCTGAGGATGCGGTTGATGCCGAACGGCTCGAAGCAGCGCTGGTAAATCTCGGATTTGAAGAAGCGCGCGTCGGGCACCACGCTGCGCATGTCCACCGGTGCGCCGAGGTTGGCCAGGATGTGCGGCACCAGCGGGTTGATCTCGTGGGTCTGCTCCAGCGTGCGCGGAAACTCCGGCGGCAGGCCCACCGTCACCACGTTGTGGAACTGCCAGCGCGGCAGCGAGCCGCTGCCCCACAGCGCGCCGTCGTAGCTCACCACCGAGCGCAGTTCGGCCAGCGCCCACTCGCGGAAGTTCTCCGGCGGCACGCTCAGCGCCGAACGGTAGAGCCGGCCGATGTAGCGATCCACCGCGTCGGCCGGATTGGTCAGATTCAGTTCCTGCATGCCTCTCCTCGCCCTGCTCGAAACGGCGGCGTGGGCGTATCCGGCGACCTGCTCCCGTCGCGGACCGCGCCTGGTTTGAATTCGTTGCGCCTCGGCCGTTTCCATGCACCGTAGTGAGCCGTTCCTGCCCTGAGATGGCCGGAACGGTGAGCGAAGTTTCCCATCCGCCCGCTGCCGCGGGGGATGGTTTTACTATCGCCCCCGCCATCATTCCCCAGCATACTCCGCCGCGCAACCTGGGACCCTCCCAGAACCGAAGATGGAGCACGGCATGAAGCCGATCGCGCAGTGGCTCGACGAGTATTCGGTCAGCCACCTCAATCCGGTCAACAAAACCCTGCACTGGATCTGCATCCCGCCGATCGTGCTGTCGGTGATCGGCCTGCTGCGCGCGCTGCCGCTGGGCAACGACACCTTCAACGCCGGCTCCGTCGGCGTGGTGCTGATGCTGGCCTATTACCTGTTGCTGTCCTGGCGCCTGGCGCTCGGCGCCGCCGTGGTCCTGGGGATCATCTATGCCCTGGCCGAGGCCTCGTTCCTGTCCCTGGGGCGCCTGCACGTGCCGGCCATGATCGGCGTGTTCGTGCTGGCCTGGATCGGCCAGTTCGTCGGGCATCGGGTCGAGGGCGCCAAGCCGTCGTTCTTCAAGGACCTGCAGTTCCTGCTGATCGGCCCGCTGTGGCTGCTGGCCTTCGCCTACCGCCGCGCCGGCCTGGCCATCGAGCCGGCGCGTCCCGCACACGGCTGACGCCACCGGCGCTGAACCGCCGCTGAACGGCGGCTGGCGCGGGTTCGGGCGGACCGGGCCCGGTTGAACTGCACCGGGCATCTAAGGTCTGATAGGCGCTCGATGCGACCGACCCGCGGAGTCCCAAGACAATGATGCACAACTTCCGGAAGGCCCTTGGGCCTTTCGCCGGCGTGGCTTTCTCCCTGCTCGCCACGCTGCTGGCGCCGTCGCTGGCCGAGGCGCAGGACTCGGGCAACCCGCCCGTCACCACCATCGGCGAGCCCGACGCACCGCCACCGCCGCCTCCCCCGCAGCCGCCGCCGCAGCAGCAACAGGGCGATATCGGTCCGCAGACCTACAGCAAGGACGAAACCATGGCCGCCGCCGAGAAGTTCTTCGGCGGCACCACCCAGGGCCTGGCCAAGGCTATCGAAAAGGCCTTCTCCGACAACGGCAGCCCCAGCGCCTATATCGTCGGCGACGAGGGCGCCGGCGCCTTCTTCCTCGGCCTGCGCTACGGCAGCGGCACGCTCTACTACAAGGGCGGCGGCTCGATGAAGGTGTACTGGCAGGGCCCCTCGGTGGGCTGGGATTTCGGCGGCAACGCCTCCAAGGTCTTCACCCTGGTCTACAACCTGCACTGGACCAAGGACCTGTTCCAGCGCTTCCCCGGCGTCGACGGCAGCCTCTACATCGTCGCCGGCGTCGGCCTCAACTACCAGCGCGCCGGCGACATCACCCTGGCGCCGATCCGCACCGGCGTCGGCCTGCGCGCCGGCGCCAACGTCGGCTACCTGTCCTACACGCAGAAGCAGAGCTGGTTCCCGTTCTGAGGCCTCAGGCCAGCGCCGCCGCGCATCGATGCAGCAGCTCGTCGATGTCGGCGGCCTCGTGGTAGATGCCGAAGCCGATGCGCAGGCGGTCTTCGCGGTAGTCGACGATGACGCTGCGCCGCTGCAGCGCGGCGTGGAACTCGCCGGCGCGCGGCGTGCGGAAGCACAGGAAGTTGCCGCGCGGCAATCCCGCCGCCGGCACCAGCATCCGCGGCTGCAGCGCATCCAGCCGCAGCTTGTCGAGCCCCTGCAGGAAGCGCTGCTGCAGCGCCTGCACATGGCCGTGGATCACGGCCGGGTCGAGGTGGTGCCCCACCAGCCAGTCCATCACCGCGTTGAAGCGGTACAGGCCGCTGCAGTCGAAGGTCGCGCCCATGAAGCGCAGCCCGCCCGCGGCGTAGGGCACGCCCTCGGCGCCTTCCGCCAGCGCGCCGAAGCCGGCGAACCACCCGGTGTCCACCGGCCGCTCGCCGTAGCCGGGCGGGCAGTGCATGAACACGCAGCCCTCGCCGGCCATGGCGTACTTGTAGCCGCCGGCGAGATAGAACGCGCGCGCCGCCACCCCGGACAAGTCGGTGGGCAGGGCCATGAAGCCGTGATAGCCGTCGATCGCCACCAGGGTGCGCGGGTCCGGCACCGCCGCCACCAGCGCCGCCAGGTCTTCGACCACCAGGCCGCTGTTGTAGAAGCACTGGCTGAAGTAGACCAGGTCGTGTCCGCCGCGCACCGCCGCGGCGGCGAAGCGCGCAGGAAAGTCGGCGTGCGGCTCGGTCGGCACCCATTCCACCTCGGCCAGGCCGGCTTCCGCCAGCCGCCGCAGCTGGCGGGTGAAGCTGTGGAATTCGCCATCGGTGCTCAGCACCCGCGCCGGCTTGCGCTCGGTGCAGGACAGCAGGCGCAGCAGGAATTCGTGGGTGTTGCCGGCGAAGCAGACGCTGTCCGGGGCGGGCAAGCGCAGCAGCCGCGCCACATGCGCCTGCGCCTTGGGCAGCACCTCGCCCAGGATCAGGTCCCACTTGCCATCGATCAGCTCGGCTGCGTCGAGCCAGGCCTGCTGCTGCGCCTCGAAGCTGACGTCCGGCCAGGGATGGTGGCTGTGCGCCGCCGCGTGCAGCCAGGCGCCGCCGCCGAGGAAGCGCGAGAAGTGGTGCCTGTGGCTGCTCACCTGTGCGCGCTCACTTATAGGGCCTGACGAAGTGGAACGAACTCACCACCATGCCCTCGCGGAAGTAGAACTTGTGCGCCTGCTGGCGCTGCGTGCCGGAGTCCAGGCTCAGGGTCTCGGCGCCCAGCTCGCGGCCACGCCGCTCGCACAAGCCGAGCAGGGCGCGGCCGACGCCGGTGGAGCGCTGCGCCTCGTCGGTGACCAGGTCGTCGACGTACAGTTCGGTGGCGAAGGTCTTGTGGGTGTGGCGCCACACCGCCAGGCCCAGCACCTGCTCGCCGCGCGCCGCCACCGCCATGCGGCCGCCGCCGGCGAAAATCTGCCGCATGCGCGCGGCGTAGTCGGCCGGTAAATGCGGTCTTAGCTGGCGGTGCACGCCTTCTGCCCGCGCCAGCCAGTCGGGCTCGAGGACGTTGCCGTCGCGGTCGGTGATCTCGATCAGGGTGTGCATGGGCGGCTGCGGTGCGGGCTTCACGACAATTTATACTTTTTCGCGTGCCGCGCAGCCTGCGCGGCCGCACACAAGGAGAATGAAAACGATGAACTGGAGCGTGGTGGCCAAGACCGCCGGCCTGCTGGTGTGTTCCAACCTGTTCATGACCTTCGCCTGGTACGCCCATTTGAAGAACCTCAAGGACAAGCCCTGGCTGATTGCCGCGCTGGTGTCGTGGGGCATCGCCCTGTTCGAGTACCTGCTGCAGGTGCCGGCCAACCGCATCGGCTACCAGAGCTTGTCGCTGGGCCAGCTGAAGATCCTGCAGGAGGTGATCACCCTGTCGGTGTTCGCGCCCTTCGCCCTGTTCTACATGGGCCAGCCGCTGAAGCTGGACTACCTGTGGGCGGCGCTGTGCATGGGCGGCGCCGTGTACTTCGTCTTCCGCCAGGCCTGAACCGCGGATGAGCGCCCAGCCCGACAGCCGCATCCGCCTGGCCACGGCCGCCGACGCGACGGCCATCTCCGCCATCTACGCGCCCTACGTCAGCTACAGCACCATCACCTTCGAGATCGACCCGCCGCCGGACGCCGCCGAGTTCGGCCAGCGCCTGGCCAAGATCGGTCAGCGCTACCCCTGGCTGGTGGCGGAAAGCGGCGGGCGCGTGGTCGGCTACGCCTACGCCGGCGAGCACCGCGTG
>ERZ1034411.363-NODE-363-length-10002-cov-2.510104_pt1 | contig 10002 bp, 10 predicted proteins | sample MGYA00520583_ERZ1034411 | MGnify/ENA primary metagenome ERZ1034411 (study PRJEB33736, sample SAMEA104288481) | Azolla microphylla | place: Ecuador | collected 1982 | study: EMG produced TPA metagenomics assembly of the PRJEB19522 data set (Is there foul play in...
GCCGGGCAGCGCTAACCGCGCCTGGTCATGTCGACGTTCTTCGCCTCCGGACCGAGCAGGGTCACGGTGGTGAGCAGCACGGCGACGATGCCGATGGTCCAGGCCAGCATGGTCGAGAAATCGTTGCCGTGGCCCTCGGCGTAACGCGCCTGCAGCGGCGACAGCAGAAACATGGCGAAATTGCCGAGCTGGTAGGCGAAGCCCGGCAGGATGGCGCGCACCGCCGAGGGTGACAGCTCGTTGATGTGCGCCGGCACGATGCCCCAGGCGCCCTGCACCATGAACTGCATCAGGAAGCCGCCCAGGGCCAGCGTCACCGCGGTGGGGGAGAAAGCCCACAGCGGGATCATCGGCAGGGCCAGCAACGCCGCCGCGGCGATGGCGCGCTTGCGGCCAAGCTTCTCCGAGACGCTGCCGAAGCAAATGCCGCCGAGCAGCGCGCCGATGTTCATGACGATGATCAGGGTGTCGGCGGTCTCGCTGCTGTACTGGCGCTGCTTGGTCAGGAACGACTTGTACAGATCCTGCGAGCCGTGGCTGAAAGCATTGAAGCAGGCCATCAGCAGGACCATGTACAGCAGCAGCGGCAGATGCCCCTTCACCGCAGCCCACATGTCGCCCGCGGAGGCGCGTCGGGCATGCTGCCCCTCCAGCCAGGCGGGAGACTCCGGCACGTTGCGGCGGATGTAGAACACCAGCAGGGCCGGGAGGGCGCCGATGACGAACATGCCGCGCCAGCCGACATGCTCGAAGGCGAATCGGGATACCACGGAGGCGAGCAGGAAGCCGATGACATAACCTTCCTGCAGCAGACCGGAAAAGAAGCCGCGGTTCTTGGCCGGCAGGGTCTCCAGCGCCAGCGCCGCGCCGATGCCCCATTCGCCGCCCATGGCGAAGCCGAACAGCGCGCGCAGCACCAGCAGGGTGGTCAGGTCCGGCGCGGCGGCGGAGGCCAGTTCGAACACCGAGTAGCTGACCACGTTGAGCATCAGCAGCGGCCGGCGGCCATAGCGCTCGGCGAGCCAGCCGAACACCAGGGCGCCGAACGGGCGCATCGCCAGGGTCAGCGCGGTGCCGTAGGCGACCGAGGCGATGCTGGTCTTGAAGTCGTCGGCGATGGCGCCGATGCACAGCACGAAGATGAAGAAGTCGAAAGCGTCGAGCGACCAGCCGCCCAGCGAGGCGAAATAGGTGTGGCGTTGCTGGGGGGTCAGCTCGCGGAACGGACCGAAGAAAGCCATCGGCGTCTCTTCCCTTTTACTCGGTTTGGTAGCGGCCGACGATAGCACGCTGTTCGCCGCCGCCATGGGCCTGAGACTATCGTATTAGCGCGGCGGACTCAGCCGCGGTCGCGGGCGCTGGCGGCGTGGGCCTGCAGGCCCTCGGCGTCGGCGATCGGGCCGGCCACAGCGGCCAGGCTGCGCGCGCCCTCGGGCGAGCACTCGATGAGGCTGGTGCGTTTCTGGAATTCGTAGACGCCGAGCGGGTTGGAGAAGCGCGCGGCGCGGCTGGTCGGCAGCACGTGGTTGGGGCCGGCGCAGTAATCGCCGAATGCTTCCGGCGTGTGCCGGCCGAGGAACACCGCTCCGGCATGGCGCACGCGTTCCAGCCAGTGGCGCGGCTGCTCCACCGACAACTCCAGGTGCTCGGGCGCGATGCGGTTGCTGACCTCGATCGCCTGCTCCAGGTCGCGCACGGCGATGAAGGCGCCGCGGCCGGCCAGGGATTCGCGCACGATGGCGGCGCGCGGCAGCTGCGCGATGCGCCGCCGCATCGCCTCCAGCACGCGGTCGAGGAAGGCGCGGTCGGGCGAGATCAGCACCGACTGCGCCAGCTCGTCGTGCTCGGCCTGCGAGAACAGGTCCATGGCGATCCAGTCCGGATCGGTGCGGCCGTCGCACACCACCACGATCTCCGACGGCCCGGCGATGGAGTCGATGCCGACGCGGCCGAACACCAGGCGCTTGGCGGCGGCGACGTAGGCATTGCCGGGGCCGACGATCTTGTCCACCGCCGGCACCGTGGCGGTGCCGTAGGCCAGCGCCGCCACCGCCTGGGCGCCGCCGATGGTGAACAGGCGGTCGACGCCGGCGAGGTGCGCCGCGCCCAGCACCACCGGGTTGAGCTCGCCGCCCGGCGCCGGCACCACCATGACGATCTCGCCGACGCCGGCGACCCTGGCCGGCACCGCGTTCATCAGCACGCTGGAGGGATACGCGGCCTTGCCGCCCGGCACGTAGATGCCGACGCGGTCCATCGGCGTGACGCGCTGGCCGAGGGCGTTGCCGTGGGCGTCGTGGAATTCCCAGCCTTCCAGGGCCTGGCGGTTGGCGTAGGCACGGATGCGGTCGGCCGCGGTCTCCAGCGCCGCGCGCAGTTCCGCGGGCAGGCCGTTCCAGGCTGCCTCGCGCTGCGCGGCGGGGATTTCCAGCTCGGCTGCGGCGGCGACGCCACGGCGGTCGAAGCGGTTGGTGTACTCCAGCAGCGCCGCATCGCCGCGCGCGCGCACCGCGGCGATGATCTCGGCGGAGCGGGCGGTGACCACCGGATCGGCTTCCGGGGCGCGGTCCAGCAGCTCGTCCAGGCGCGCGTCGAAATCCGCCTCGGCGGCGTCGAGCCGCGCCACTTTAACGGTCTCGGACGCGGCGGCTTCAGACATGGGCCACGGCCTCGCCGAAGCGGTCCAGCAGGGCGCGGATCGCCGCGTGCTTCATCTTCATCGCCGCCTTGTTCACCACCAGGCGCGCACTCGATTCGACGATGGTCTCGATCTCCACCAGGCCGTTGGCGCGCAGGGAGTTGCCGGTGGCCACCAGGTCGACGATCAGGTCGGCCAGGCCCACCAGCGGCGCCAGCTCCATCGAGCCGTACAGCTTGATGATCTCCACCTGCTGGCCGCGGCCGTAGAAATAGCGCCGCGCCATTTCCGGGTACTTGGTGGCCACGCGCAGACGGCGCGAACCGGCGGCGGCAAGGCCGCCCTTCACCAGCGGCGAGTCGTTCTTCGTCGCCACCGACAGGCGGCAGCGCGCGATGCCCAGGTCCAGCGGCTCCGCCATGCTCGAGCAGGATGTCCTTGCCGACGATGCCGAGGTCCGCCGCGCCGTACTCGACGTAGGTCGGCACGTCGGTCGGGCGGATCACCAGCAATTCCACGTTCTTGTCCTGCGTCGGCAGCCGCAACAGGCGCGAGGCGTCTCCGGCCGGGGCGATGCCGACGGCGTTGAGCAGGGGCGTGCAGTCTTCGAGGATGCGGCCCTTGGACAGGGCCAGGGTCAAAGCGGTCATGGCGGGGCGGATTTTACCCGGCCGGGGCGAGCCGCGCTCGACCGCGCGCCAGGGGTGCTACTTGACGCGCCGGATCTGCGCGCCCAGCCCGCTGAGCTTTTCCTCGATGTGCTCGTAGCCGCGGTCGATGTGATACACGCGGTCGACCAGGGTTTCGCCATCGGCCGACAGCGCCGCCACCACCAGCGCCGCCGAGGCGCGCAGGTCGGTGGCCATCACCGGGGCGCCGTTGAGGCGCTCGACGCCGGTGACCACCGCGGTGTTGCCCTCGATGTGGATCTCCGCGCCCAGGCGCATCAGCTCCTGCGCGTGCATGAAGCGGTTCTCGAAGATGGTCTCGCGGATGGTGCCGACGCCCTCGGCGACGCAGTCCAGGGCCATGAACTGCGCCTGCATGTCGGTGGGGAAGCCCGGATGCGGCGTGGTGTGGATGTCGACCGCGCGCGGCCGCTTGCCGAGCATGTCCAGCTCGATCCAGTCGGCGCCGAGCTTGAGGCGGGCGCCGGCCTGCTGCAGCTTGTCCAGCACCGCCTCCATCATGCGCGGGTCGGTATCGGTGACGCGCACCTTGCCGCGGGTGATGGCGGCGCCGACCAGGAAGGTGCCGGTCTCGATGCGGTCGGGGATCACCGCGTGGGTGGCGCCGTGCAGCTGCGCCACGCCCTGCACGCGGATGGTGGAGGTGCCGGCGCCCTCGATCTTCGCGCCCATGGCGATCAGGCAGTTGGCCAGGTCCACCACCTCGGGCTCGCAGGCGGCGTTGTCCAGCACCGTTTCGCCGTCGGCCAGGGCCGCGGCCATCAGCAGGTTCTCCGTGCCGGTGACGGTGACCACGTCGAAGACGATGCGCGCGCCCTTGAGGCGGCCGGCGCGGGCCTTGATGAAGCCGCCCTCGAGCTCGATCTGCGCGCCCATCGCCTCCAGTCCGCGCAGATGCAGGTCCACCGGGCGCGCGCCGATGGCGCAGCCGCCGGGCAGCGACACCTGCGCCTCGCCGCGCTTGGCCAGCAGCGGGCCCAGCACCAGGATCGAGGCGCGCATGGTCTTGACCAGCTCGTACGGCGCCACGCAAGTGGTGATGGAGCCGGCGTTGATCTCGGCCACGCCCGGCTGCGGCGTCTTCACCGCCACGCCCATCTGCGCCAGCAGGCGCCGCGTGGTGCCGACGTCCCACAGTTCCGGCAGGTTGCGGATCACCAGGGTGTCGTCGGTGAGCAGGGCGGCGCAGAGGATCGGCAGCGCGGCGTTCTTGGCGCCGGAGGCGCGCACTTCGCCGCTTAAGGGGCCGTTGCCCTGGATGAGGAATTTGTCCACGTCTGACTCGTTGCGAAAAACCTGAGGCGAAGACTACGCAGCGCGGCGCGGTCTTTGGTGTCTTTTTTGTGCAAACACGGCGGAATTCACCGCCGCGCTGCCGGCATCAGGCGCAGGGCGCCTTGGGCGCGTGGGTGCGCAGGCGCAGCGCGTGGATCTCGGTGCCCATGCGGCCGCCGAGGGTGTCGTAGACCATGCGGTGCTGCGCCAGCGGCGTCTTGCCGGCGAAGCCGATCCAGATCACCTCCGCCTCGAAGTGCTGGCCGTCGTCGCCGGTCACGGTGACGATGGCGTCGGGCATGCCGGCCTGGATCAGCTGCTTGATTTGGTCTTTGGTCATCGCGGTATTTCCGGTCAGCGGCGCAGCTTGTAGCCGGTTTTCAGCATCCACATGCAGATGGCCGTCAGCAGCAGCAGGCAGGCGCTGGCCCAGGCGATGCTGACGCCGATCGGCACGTCGGCCTGGCCGAAGAAACCGTAGCGGAAGCCGTCGATCATGTAGAAGAACGGGTTGAAGTGGGAAGCGGTGTACCAGAAGCCGGGCAGCGCATGCACCGAGTAGAACACGCCGGAGAGGAACGACAGCGGCGTGATGATGAAGTTGGTGAAGGCGGCCAGGTGGTCGAACTTGTTGGCGACGATGCCGGCAATCAGGCCGAGCACGGCGAGGCTGCCGCCCGACAGCAGGAACATCGTCAGCAGCGCCAGCGGGGCGTGGATCGGCAGGACAGCGCCACCAGCAGCATCACCGTGGCCACCAGGGCGGCGCGCACCAGCGCGGCGGCGACGTAGGCGGCGAACCATTCCCAGGCGCCGAGCGGCGCCATCAGCAGGAACACCAGGTTGCCCATGATCTTCGACTGCGTCAGCGACGAGGAGCTGTTGGCGAAGGCGTTCTGGATCACCGTCATCATCACCAGGCCCGGCACCAGGAACTGGGTGTAACTCACGCCCGGGTAGACCGGTGCGCGGCCCTGCATCGCCTGGGCGAACACCAGCAGGTACAGCAGGGCGGTGATCACCGGCGCGGTGACGGTCTGGCCGAGCACGCTCCAGAAGCGCTTGATCTCCTTCTGCGTCAGGGTGAAGAAGCCGACGCGGTCGGAGAAGTGCGCCAGGTGCTCGTCGCCCGGAGCCAGCTGCCCTTGGGACGGGGGCCGCGGCTGCATCTCGCCTTCGCTCATGGCGCGGCTCCGGCGGCGGCGGCCGGCTGGCGGCCGGTGAGCTCGATGAAGATGTCCTCCAGGTCCGGCTCGCGCGTGTGCACGTCATCGATGTCGAGCCCGGCCGCGCGCAGCGCGGCGAACACGCCGGCGATCGGGTGCCGCTCCCGCTCCAGGCGCAGCTCGGTGACGCCGTTCTTCTCCTCCGACACCAGCGGCCGCAGCGCCTCCGGCAGCACGCCGCCGTTGCCGAGCTTAAGGCGCAGGAAGCGGAACGCCTGGCGATCCAGCAACTGCTGGGTGGTTTCGATCACCTTGACCTGGCCCTTGTCGATGATGGCGATGCGCTCGCACAGGTCCTGGGCTTCTTCCAGGTAATGCGTGGTCAGCACCACCGTGGTGCCCTTGCGATGCAGGTCGCTCATGAAGCTCCACAGGGTGCGGCGCAGCTCGACGTCGACGCCGGCGGTGGGCTCGTCGAGAATCACCACCGGCGGCCGGTGCACCAGCGCCTGGGCGATCAGCACGCGCCGCTTCATGCCGCCGGACAGGGCGCGCATCGAGGCGTTGCGCTTGCCCTCCAAGTCCAGCCGCAGCAGCATCTCGTCGATCCACGGCCAGGCTTCGCGGCCGCAGCCGTAATAGCCGGCCTGGATGCGCAGCATGTCGATGACCTTGAAGAACGGGTCGAACACCAGCTCCTGCGGCACCACGCCGATCAGGCGGCGCGCGCTGCGCCAGTCGCGCACCACGTCGTGGCCGAGCACGGCGATGCTGCCCTGGTCGGCGCGGATCAGGCCGGCGATGATGCTGATCAGGGTCGATTTGCCGGCACCGTTGGGCCCGAGCAGGCCGAAGAACTCGCCGCGGCGGATGGAGAAGCTGACGCCGTTCAGCGCCTGCACCGCACCATAGGATTTGCGGACGCCGGCGATGGCCAGGGCGTCCGGGGAGGAAGTATTCATCAGGTGGCGGATTATACGCCCCGCCCGCCGTCGCCGCGTCCGGAAATCCCCGGCGCCCGTAAGGCGACATAATTGCTTGAATTTACGCAAAACCCGCGCATGTCCACCGCTATCGTCTGGTTCCGCCGCGATCTCCGCCTGGCCGACAACCCGGCCCTGCGCCACGCCCTAGACCATCACGACCGGGTGCTGCCGGTCTACGTCCACGCGCCGGAAGAGGAAGGCGCCTGGGCGCCCGGCGGCGCCTCGCGCTGGTGGCTGCACCACGCGCTGGCGGCCCTGGGGCAGTCCCTGGCCAAGGCCGGCGCGCCGCTGCTGATCCGCCGCGGCGGCAGCCTGGGCGAGCTGCTGGAGCTGGCCAAGGCGGCAAAGGCCGAGGCGGTGTACTGGAACCGGCTGTACGAGCCGGCCCTGGTCCAGCGCGACCAAGGCATCAAGCAGGCGCTGCGCGAGCACGGCCTGCAGGCGCACAGCTTCAATGCCGCCCTGCTGCTGGAGCCGTGGCAGCTGAAGACCGGCGGTGGCGATCCGTACCGCGTGTTCACGCCGTTCTGGCGCGCCGCGACCGGCTACCTGCCGCAGCACGCGCCGCTGCCCTCGCCGCGCCGGATTCCCGCGCCCACGCCGCCGCGGGGCCTGCCACTGGATGCGCTGGAGCTGCTGCCGCGGATCGCCTGGGACGGCGGCCTGCGCCAGGCGTGGACGCCCGGCGAGCACGGCGCCTGGAAGGAGCTGGAAACGTTCTGCGAAGACGCGCTGGCCCACTACAAGACCGGGCGCGACCACCCTGCCGTCAACGGCACTTCGCGCCTGTCGCCGCACCTGCACTTCGGCGAGATCTCGCCGCTGCAGGCGCGGGCTCGGCTGCAGCGCCTGGGCGCGGAGGATCCGCGCCCAGGCGTGCTGGCCAACACCGACCACTACCTGCGCGAGCTGGGCTGGCGCGAGTTCGCCCACCACCTGCTGTACCACTTCCCGCGCACCCCGGAACAACCGCTGTACGAGAAATTCGCCCACCTGCCGTGGCGCCGCAAGCGCGACTACGCGGCCGACCTGCGCGCCTGGCAGCGTGGCCGCACCGGCGTGCCGCTGGTCGACGCCGGCATGCGCCAGCTCTGGCATACCGGCTGGATGCACAACCGCGTGCGCATGGTCGTCGCCAGCTTCCTCACCAAGAACCTGCTGATTCCCTGGCAGGAGGGCGCGGCCTGGTTCTGGGACACGCTGGTCGACGCCGACCTGGCCAACAACACTCTCGGCTGGCAGTGGACCGCCGGCTGCGGCGCCGACGCCGCGCCGTATTTCCGCGTCTTCAACCCGGTGCTGCAGGGCGGCAAGTTCGACGCCAGGGGCGCTTACATCCGCGCCTGGGTGCCGGAGCTGGCCGGCGCCGACGACAAGGCGGTGCATGCGCCGTGGCAGGCGCAGCGGCCGCTGCCGCCGCCCTATGACCAGCCCATCGCCGACCTCGCCGCCTCGCGCCAGCGCGCGCTCGACGCCTACGCGCAGATCCGCAACCGCTGAGGCGCGCGGCAATGCGCGGTTTCATTCCGGAAGATTCCGCGAAAAATCGGGCGGCGCGCGGCATCGTGGCCTTGTCAATCGCGGCGGCAGCCACCATCGAAGCCATCATCCGGTAACATTGCATCCCGTTTTGCCCGAAATTTCCGGCCGTTCTTGAACCGTCTTGCCGCCACCGCAGAACCCGCCGCGCTGCAGGCCACCGGCCGCCGCGTGCTCGAAGTCGAGCGCGAGGCGCTGAGCGGCCTGTTGCCGCGCGTCGACGCCGCCTTCGCCCGCGCCTGCGCGCTGATGCTGGCCTGCGAGGGCCGCGTGGTGGTGACCGGCATGGGCAAGAGCGGCCATGTCGGCAACAAGATCGCCGCCACCCTGGCCAGCACCGGCACGCCGGCGTTCTTCGTCCATCCCGGCGAGGCCAGCCACGGCGACCTCGGCATGATCACCCGCCAGGACGTGGTCATCGCCATCAGCAACTCCGGCGAGACCGCCGAGATCCTCACTATCCTGCCGCTGATCAAGCGCATGGGCGCGCCGCTGATCGCCATGACCGGCCGGCCGAACTCGACCCTGGCGCAGAGCGCCGAGGTCCACGTCGACGTGTCGGTGGCGCAGGAAGCCTGCCCGCACAACCTCGCCCCCACCGCCAGCACCACCGCCACGCTGGCGATGGGCGACGCCCTGGCGGTGGCGCTGCTGGAGGCGCGCGGCTTCACCCAGGAGGACTTCGCCCTGTCGCACCCGGGCGGCTCGCTGGGACGGCTCCTGCTGCTGAAGATCGCCGACCTGATGCACACCGGCGAGCGCATCCCGCGGGTGGCGCCGGAGGCGACGCTGTCGCAGGCGCTGCTGGAGATGACGCGCAAGGGCTTGGGCATGACCGCGGTGGTCGACGCCGACGATCACCTGCTCGGCGTGTTCACCGACGGCGACCTGCGCCGCGTCATCGACAACGGCCTGGACGTGCGCCAGGTGAAGATCGCCGAGGTGATGACGCGCGGCGGCAAGGGCATCGAGGGCCATCAGCTGGCGGTGGAGGCGGTGAACCTGATGGACCGCCACAAGATCACCGTGCTGCCGGTGCTGGACGCGCAGCGCCGCCTCGCCGGCGTGGTGCACATGCACGATCTTTTGAGGGCCGGCGTGGTATGAGCGAGCCGACCCTGAGCGAGCGCGCCCGCCGCATCCGCTGCGTGGTGCTGGATGTGGACGGCGTGGTTACCGACTGCAAGCTGTACCTGGCGCCGGACGGCACCGAGCTGAAGGCGGTGAACGTGCGCGATGGCCTCGGCATCAAGCTGCTGCTCAAAGCCGGCATCGAGGTGGCGGTGATTTCCGGCCGGCCGTCGCTGGCGATGCAGAAACGCTTCGAGTTCCTCGGCGTGCGCCACGTCTGGCTCGATGTCGAGCGCAAGATCCCGGCCTACGAAACGCTGCTGGCCAGGCTCGGCCTGGAGGACGGCGAGATGGCGGTGATGGGCGACGACGTGCCCGACCTGCCGCTGATGCGCCGCGCCGGCCTGGCGCTGACGGTGGCCGACGCCCATCCCAAGGCGCTGGCCGCGGCGCACTGGGCCAGCCGCCTCGCCGGCGGCAACGGCGCGGTGCGCGAGGCCGCGGGTCCAGGCGAAGATCGAGGCGATCGAATTGGTCGAGGTCTCCTGGCCCTTCTGGTGCTGGCGGTAATGGCGGGTGACCGTGCCGTGCGCAGCTTCGGCTTCCACCGTCTTGCCGTCGGGCGTCAACAGCACCGA
>ERZ1034411.364-NODE-364-length-9996-cov-3.072830_pt1 | contig 9996 bp, 6 predicted proteins | sample MGYA00520583_ERZ1034411 | MGnify/ENA primary metagenome ERZ1034411 (study PRJEB33736, sample SAMEA104288481) | Azolla microphylla | place: Ecuador | collected 1982 | study: EMG produced TPA metagenomics assembly of the PRJEB19522 data set (Is there foul play in the...
CGTGATACCTTGGCTGGCATCGAAAGGCTCATCGACGACCAGCGCCTGCTGTTGCGGTCCGCCGGTAGTGTCTGCCTCGACCAGGAATTCGGCGTGCAGGCTGTGGTGGCCATCCGCCAGCGGCTGTCGACCGACACGCAGCAGCCGGTTCGGGCCACCCAAGGCGTGGAAGGCACGATCATCGACGTCCTGGTTGGCAACGATCTGAGCGTCCAGGGAAGCGGAGGCATGCAGCAACCGAAGTGACGGCGCCGAGCTGCCCACGTAGAAAGTGACGACGTTCGGTTCGAGCGGTCGGGCAGCGTTCGCCTTCACCTCCAATTGAAGAGTCTGGTATTTGACCTCCTGGTAGTCGGCGCTCGCGGCAGCCTGTGCCTCTACCGGCATCTGCGCGGGGGCCACATCGTGTGCGATCGCGCCGAAAGCCCAGAGGGCCGTGAGAGCGAAATAGCGCTGCATTTTCATATTGACTTCCTCCCACTGCTGGCAGCGGAATTGAGTCCAACGCGCAGCATGCAGTACGCTTTCCGGCCCTGAGCCGGTGCTGCGCGCAATCGTTGTAGAATTCAAGCGGCACTGTTTGAGGGCCTTTCCTGCGATGCTGGAGCTACCGCGGCGTCAAGCGGGATCTGCCCCGATCCGATGTTGCCGTGCGCCTCGGCTTCGCCCTCGCGCATCGCGGACTTGAAATTACGCACGGCGGCGCCTAGGTCGCCGCCGGCGTTCCTGAGCTTCTTGGTTCCGAATACCGCGGTCACCAGTATCAGCACGATCATCCAGTGCCAGATGCTGAAGCTTCCACTCAACATGCCATCTCCTCCGGTGTTGGAATATTGATCAGCGCCATCGTCTCGCTGTTGTGTCTTTCGGCAAACGCTGGCCTGATCCACCAGGCAAGCAGGGGTAATACCACGAGCGACAGCACCATGTTGATCGCCATGATCGCGATCAGCAGCAGCCCCATGTCCGCCACGAACTTGAGGTCGGACAGGAGGTACCAGGGCAGGATGCCCAGGATCATGATCGTGGCCGTGAACAGGATCGCCCGCCCGGTCGTGCACAGCGCCCCATGGATGGCCGCGGTCCAGCGCGCATCCGCAGTGCCGCGCTGCTGCTGCAACTCCTCGCAGATCCGCGAGAGCAGGTAAATGCCGTAATCGATGCCGACGCCCACGCCGATCGCCGCCACGATCAGGGAGTTCACGTCCAACCCCACCCCGAGCAGGTGCATCGCAGCCAGCAGGCCTTCGTTGGCGAGGTTGACCGGGATCAGCAGCATCACACCGGCGGTGACCGAGCGATAGGCGCCCGCGCACAACAGAAAAATGAACAGGTTCACCCCCCCGATAATGACCCATTGGTAGCGGGCGATAACACGGTTCACCGCTTCCTGTAGGGCGATCGTGCCGGTGCCGAGGCGCACGCGAAAGTCGGGATGGTCGAGGCCCACGGCCGTGACCGCGGACTCGGCCGCGGCCAAGGCGTGGTCGACCGTCTCCTGCTTGTTGTCCTTGTACCAGAGCGAGACGGTGGAGTTCTCCTGGTTGAAGTCGATGACGTTGGAGAAGGCCTTGGAGCTGGTGCCCAGGGTCACCGCGGTGGCGGCGGCGTTGGTGGCGGCGTCGTCCGGGTCCAGCACCAGCCACTTGGGGTTGCCGCCGGCGAACAGGCGGTTGCCTTCCATCAGGTAGTCGGCGAAGGACAAGGTCGCGCGCGGCGGCGCGCTGCCCTGCTCCATCAGCCCCTGCAGCCGCATCATGGTGACCACGGTGTCGCCCTGGCGCGCGACGCGGTCGGGGTCGTTGGGGTCTTTCGCCTCCAGCACCACCTCCAGCGTGTTGACGCCGGGGAAGTGGCTGTTGATCTCGCGCACCGCCTGGTTGTACTCGGATTCGTACCACAGCAGGTTGCTGCCCTCGACCGGGTTGCCGATCTTGATCTGCAGCGCGGTGTAGACGGCGAACACGCCCAGCGCCGCCATCACCACCGTGGTGACGCGCGCGGTCTTGCCGTAGGACAGCTTGGCGATGCCGGTGAGCAGGGCCTGGAAGCCGCGGTGGAAGCCGGTCTTGACGCCCTTGCCGATGAGGCGGTCGACGTTCCTGGGGGCCGGCAGCGAGGCCAGCAGCAGGGAGATCAGGATCACGCCGGTGGGGATCAGCCAGATGGCCCAGAAGCCGCAGAACAGGGCGAAGCGCTGCATCGCCGGGATCGGCGCGATGGCGATGAGGAAGATGCCGACGATGTCGGTGAAGATGCCGAGCACGGAGGGCGCCATCATCACGCCCATGGTGATCTCGGCCGCCTTCACGCGGTCTTTCACGTGGGAGAAGATTTCGTAGTAGCGCTCGGTGAACTGCACGCAGTGGGAGAACGAGCGCGCCACCAGCAGCAGCGGCACCACCATCAGCAACGGCTCGATCGGCGATTTCAGCCAGCCGACGAAGCCGAAGCCCCAGATCGCGGCCACCAGGCTGGTGACGATGGGGGTGACGATGCCGACGACGTTGCGCATGTACAGCGCCAGCGACAGCACCAGCGCGCCGAGCGTCACCGCGAAGATGCGGTAGGTCTGGGCGTTGAAGGCGTAGACCCAGCCGGTCAGGGCCGGCTGGCCCGCCATGTATACCTCGTGGTGGGCGTCCTTGTACTTGTCGACCAGGCCGTGCACGTAGGTGAAGGCTTCGCCGTAGTCCAGGCGCTGCTCGATGAAGGTGGCGTTGATCAGGGTCGAGGTGCTGTCGCCGGAGATGAGGAAGGCGCGGGCGTTGGCGGATTTGTCCACGCGGCGGCGGAAATCGGCCAGCTCTTCGGGGGTGGAGGGGACGTGGTCCTCCATCAGCGGGCGCATGTCGATGCCTTCCGGCGTGGCCTCGGCGTAGCGCGCCTTCTCGGTGGCGATGGACAGGATCTGGTCGTGGTCGACGCCAGGCGCCAGGTCGATGTCGCGCGTCAGCTGCCATACCTTGCCCAGGGTCTCGGCGTTGTAGATGTCGCCGTCCTTGCGCTTGATCATCAGGGTGATGGTCAGCGGGTTGCCGAAGTTGCGGTGGTCCTGGAACACCTGCACGAACGGGTCGTTCTTCGGCAGCAGGTCGGAGAACACCGTCTTCAGCTCGACACCCCGAAGACCGGCGGCGAAGAATGCCGTGATCACAAAAAACACCAGGGCCATCAGGCCGCGATGCCTCATCACCCAGGCTGCAATGCGGAAGCGCAGGGCATTCATGAAGCGTTCCGGATGTTGCGATCCGCCGTGCTCACCAACTCTCTCCTCGTCGTCGACGCGGTGCCGGATGATCCGCCCGCGCACTCCTTTCTTGGACGTCGGGCGGCGGGCAACGGCCGCTTCGACGAGGCGGGGACTATGGCTGCTGCCGCAACGCATCAACAATTAGGATGTGCACCTAGTGGATAGGGACACTTCCTATCCGCGGCCCGCGCCGCGGGACCGGGCATGACCGACATTCGATGGATCAGGACTATCCCTGAGTCCGCTACTGGCTCGTCCTTATTTCCGCCGCCCGGCGGCCGTCACACTATTGCCGCATCTGCCATTCCCGTACGAGGAGACGACGATGCGAGCGTTCGCCTTTCTGGGCCAGGGGCGTGTCGGCATCATCGACAAACCGGTGCCCGAACCGGGGCCGCTCGACGCGGTGGTTCGGACCACGGCGGCCCTGATCTGCACCTCCGACGTGCACACCGTCGCCGGCGGCATCCCCCTCCCGGAGGGCCGTGTGCTGGGCCATGAAAGCGTCGGCATCGTTCACCGCGTCGGCAGCGACGTGAGGCGCTTCAAGGAAGGCGACCGCGTCGCGGTCGGCGCAGCGACCCCTTGCGGATGCTGTGACGGATGCCAGCGAGGATTTCCGGCCCAATGCGGCGGCATGCTTGGCGCCTACAAGTTCACGGCGCAGAAGGACGGCTCGCTGGCCGAATACTTCCATGTCAACGACGCCGACTACAACCTGGCCCTGATTCCGGCCGGGCTGAGCGACGAGCAGGCGCTCTACACCACGGACATGATGTCGACCGGCTTCGCCGGCGCCGAGCGCGCCGCCATCCCCATGGGCGGCTCCGTCGCGATCTTTGCCCAGGGACCGGTCGGGCTTTGCGCCACCATCGGCGCGAAGCTCCGCGGCGCCGGATTGATCATCGCCGTCGAATCCAGGCCCGAGCGGGCAGCCCTGGCCCGGCGCTTCGGCGCCGACGTCGTGATCGACCCGTTTGCCGAAGACCCAGTGCGGCGCATCTTCGAGCTGACCGGCGACGGCGTCGATTCCGCCATCGAGGCGCTGGGCCACCCCAGCACGTTCGAGGCCTGCGTCAAGGCCACCAGGCCCGGGGGCGTGATCGCGAACGTGAGTTACCACGAGGCCGGCACGCCTCTGACGATCCCGCTTCCCGAATTCGGCCTCGGCATGTCGGACAAGGCGATCCACGCCGTCCTCTGCGTTGGTGGCCGGGTCCGGACCCAAAGGCTGCTGCAGCTGATCGAGACCGGCAAAGTCGACCCGACCCCGATGACGACTCACCGGTTCGGCTTCGGCGAAGTGGAGCAGGCGTTCCGGTTGATGGCCACCAAGGGAGACGGGATCGTCAAGCCGCTGATCCGGTTCTGATCGGCGGCGCCCGCCTCGTCAGTCGGCCAGCGCTTCCTGGCTCAACACCTGCTGCAGCAGTTCGGCGACGGAATGTGCCTCCATCTTCTGCATCAGGCGCCCGCGGTGCACTTCCACGGTTTTGTAGCTGATATCCAGCTCGCGCGCGATTTCCTTGTTGCTGCGGCCGGCGACCACCCCTTTCAGAACTTGCCGCTCGCGGTCGGTCAACGCGGCGAGACGCATGGAGACGCCGTCCCGCTGCAGGCGCCGGGTGCGCGTCTGCGCATCCTGCTCCAGCGCCTGCCTGACACGCTCGAGAAACGTCTGGTTGTTGTACGGCTTTTGCAGGAAATCGACCGCGCCGCCCTTCATCGCCCGTACCGCGAGCGGCACGTCGCCATGGGCGGAGAGGAAGATGATCGGCAAGGGAGGATTCGGGGCCCCGAGCTTGTCCATCAGCTCCGGCCCGCTCATGCCCGGCATCCTGACATCGAGCACGAGGCAACCGGGTCGATCCGGCGAAAACTGGGCGAAGAAGCTCTCGGCCGAATCGAAGGTCTCCACGCGCAAGCCGATCGATTCGAGCAGCCAGCGGATCGAGTCGCGCACCGACTTGTCGTCGTCGACCACGAATACCGCAGGTGACGGTTCCGGCGCCTTCACGGCTTGGGCCTGCTGCGCGGAAGGCGGAACGTGAACGTCGCTCCGCCGTATTCGTTATTGCCGGCGCTCAGGCGCCCGCCGTGGGATTCGACGATGGAGCGGCAAATCGCCAAGCCCAGGCCCAGGCCGTTGTTCTTGGTCGAGTAGAAGGCGTCGAACAGCCTGGGAGAATCGGCCTTGTCGATGCCGTGGCCGCGGTCGGCAACGGCGACCTCGACCCACTTGGGGCCGGCGATGCGCGTGGAAATCTCGAGCAAGCGGCGCGGCCCGGGCAGATCGGCCGCCGCTTCCAACCCGTTCTTGACCAGGTTGACGACGACCTGCTTGATTTCCAGCGGATCCAGCGGCAGCGCCGGCACGGCCTGTTCGAGCGTCAGGAGGATCTGCGCTTCGCACTCGCGCCGCTCGAAATCGAGGAATGCCACCATTTCGCGGATCAGGGCGTTGAGATCGGTCAATACCGTTTCCGGCTCGTGCCGCCGCACGAACTGGCGTATGTGCCTGACGATGTCGCCGGCGCGCTCCGTATCGCTGATCGCCCGCGAAATGCCCGTCTGAAGCAGCTCCACGTCGCGTTCACCCGCGGCGAGGCGAAGCTGGCAGCCGTGCAGGTAGTTCAAGGCCGAGCTCAGCGGCTGGCCCAGCTCGTGGGCCAGCGCCGCGGCCATCTCCCCCATGGTGTTGAGCCGCGAGACACGGGCCAGGTCCGCGCGCTGCTGGCGCTCCTGTTCCTCGATGCGTTTGCGTGCCGTTATTTCGGTATGCGCAATGGCCACCCCGTAGCCCTTCACGGGAATCGGCGCCGCCGTCGCATTGAACCAGCGGACCTTGTGATTGAGATGACGCACGCCCAGTTCGACGTCGTGGACGGCGCGCTGTTCCCTCAGGGCCTGCATGCCGGGAAGCTGGTCGCGCGCGATCGGGCTGCCGTCGGCACGGATGACGACGGCGCCGGCTACTTCCATCTCGCGCGCCAGGGTCGCCTGGGGGATGTTCCGCCGCATCGCCTGGTTGATCTCGATGACCTCGCCCTGTTCGTCGGTGATGGAAATGCCGATGGGAAAAGTCTCGAACAGGACCCGGTATTTCTCGCGGCTGGCCTCCAGCGCCTGCTCGGCGACGCGCCGCCTCTCGATTTCGGCGCGAAGGCTGTCGTTGGCCTTGCGCAGCTCCGCCGTCCGCTCCTGGATGCGCTGTTCGAGGCGGTCGTTGGTCCGCTGCAACTCCTCCTCCGCCTTCTTCTGCTCGGAAATATCCTGGAAAATCCAGATGGCGCTGTGCCGCGGGTTCCCCGGATCGAGGGTCTTGCCGGAGACGTTGCACCAGAACAGCGAGCCGTCCTTGCGCTTCATGATGCGCTCGTCCGAATAGGAGGCGTGCTTCCGCAGATATTCGTAGCCCCGCTCCACCCTTTCGTAGGCGTCCGCGGAGGGGTAGCAGATGCGGGCACTCTGGCCGCTCAACTCTCCCGGACCATAGCCGAGCATTTCCTCCAATCGCCGATTGCACTGGATCAGCAGCCGGTCGCGGGTATAGCAGATGCCGACGATGCTGTTGTCGAAGATGAGCCGGTAGTCGGCCAGCATATCCTCTCCAGGCTCGGCGACCGCGGCGGAAGGGCTCGTAGCCGGCGGCGCGGCCGCTTGCGGCGGCGCGATGCTGCGTTTGCGCGCAACCGGCTCGAGAATGTAGATGCTGCCCGCCGCGTGGCCGCTGGCTGGCATCAGCAGATCGATCCGTTCGCGGGCACCTTCCAGCCGCGCCGTTCCCCACGCATCGTGCCCGCCCGGTACGCCGGAGCTTCGACGCACCTGCCTGCCGCGAGAATCGATCGCCACCACCAGATCGGCGGGATAGCGGGCCCGGAATTTGTGGAACTGCTGGACCAGGAAGTCACGCTCGAGCCGCTGATCTAGGCACAGGTCGGCCTGGATGGAATCGGCCAGGGAGCGGCTGAGCGCCAGCGCCTGGTCGCGATAATCCTTGTTGGTCGCGGTGAAGTTGATCACGCCGCAGATGTCCTCGCCGCCGGACGTGATCACCGGCATCGCGGCGCAGGTCCAGGCATGCCAGCCTTCGCAATAGTGCTCGGAGGCGTAGACGTGCACCGGCTGGCGCTTGCTGATGGCGGTGCCCAGGCCATTGGTTCCAGCCACGGACTCCAGCCAGCACGAGCCCTCGACGATCCCGGTCCGTTCCGCGGCGAGCACGCGGATTTCGTTGTCGCCGAAGATATCCAGGATCACGCCCCCCTCGTCGGCGACGACCAGGATCCCCGGCATGTCGACGAGGCTGTCGGCGACCCGGGCGATTGCGGCGCGCGCCGAATCCAGGAACTGCCGCCGTCCCTCGAGCCGGGCACGCAGTTCGTCTTCGCTGAGCCGCACGCTCAGCTTCTTGCAGGAATCGATACGCAAATCCGCGCAACGATGCCATTCCTTCACCAGCAGCCGCTGGTAGGATTCACTCAGGCTTTCCGGATCCAGCAGGCCGACGTTGAATTTCTCCCACAGGCTGTAGGTCTTCGCGCGGTCCTTCCGGAAGCCGAAATAGGGATTTTCCAATCCCATGGCCTCGCCTCCTCCTCGAGCGGGCCGGTACCCCAGCTGGGAGCGGGCCCGCGACTGGTTTTATGCGTCGCTGGATATCGGCGATGGTACCAGCAAAGCATGCCGCGGGAAGGGCTTTTGGCCCAAGGGCGACTCCTTAATCCGCATCAGGAATCGCCCTGATTGACAGGGCCGGCAGAGCCTCAATAGAACCTTTGAACCCGCGTCAGGCCATAGCTTTCGAGCTCGGCCAGCAGCTCCCGATAGCCGAAGGCGGAGCAGGGCGAGGCGAATCCGGTGACGAGCGGACCGGACTCGACCAGGCGGCGCGCGGCGGTGGCCTGGATCACACCGGTCTGCTTGTAGGCGCAGGTGCCGAACAGGGTGACATGGCTCGCCGCCGTGGAACCGCGCGCCATGGCCGAGTCGATGGTGCGGTGCAGCACGGGATTCTCACGGGGCGGCATCGACTGCTGCACGGCCCCCGCCCTCTCCAGCAGGATCTTTTCCTGTTGCGCGGGCGGCAGCGGTCGGACGTTTTCCTCGTAGTCCCGCTGCATGGCGACGACGCCGGTCATGATCTCGCGGCTCAGCACCCCCGCCACCCATTTGCAGCTCCTGACCGAGGGCTCGCCCATCAGCCAGATGGGATTGCCGGTGCCGCCCCACGGCGTCGCCAGCTTGGTTTCATGGTAGCCGGGCACATTCATTTCGTAGCCTTGCGCCCTGGGCCACTTGGCCAGGTTCTTGTCGAGGAGATAGTGAGCGTCCTCCTTGAGCTGGACATAGATGCTCTGCGTCGAAGTGAAGGTGGGAATGCCGTCGAACATGGTCAGCCCGTCCACGGTGTCGGTTCCGCGCGTTTCGAGCGCGATACGCGCGGCAATCTCCGACGGCGCGTACATATAGGCGGTGGCCGGAACGCAGACCCGCGCTTTTTCCGCGAACCTCTCGCCCCAGCTGTCGCGCGCGGCGATGATCGACGCCTGTTCGCCGGTGGTGTCGACATAATGGATGCCGGCGTGCAGCGCGGCCTCCAGGGTCTGAGCCGCCTTGGTGATGAACGGCCCGACCACGTTGCACACCACCTTGCGGCCCTTGAACGCGGCGGCCAGCGCTTCCACCCGGTGCGGCACTTCGAGCACGTCGTACCTGGCAGTCTCGATGCCGGGTACGGAGGCCATTGCCGCCTCCACCGCCGCCTTGCTGCGGCCAGCGGCGGTGAACGGAATGCCGAAATCCCGCAGGTATTCCGCAATCAGCCTCCCCGTGTAGCCGCTGGCGCCATAGATGATGACCGGATTTTTGCTCATGACAACTCCTCCATTGTTGGTTTTCGGCGCACGCCGGTGATGTGACTGGATTGGAACGATCGCCTCAAGCGGCGTCCGTGAAGACGGAACACCGATCGGCTTCGAACGCCTCGATCAGGAAGCGCTCCTGGGGTTTCTCCGAGGCGGTCTTGGGAATCTGCTCGACCACTTGCAGATAGGTCGGCACCAGGTTGGCGTCGAGCGAGGCGCGGCACACCAGGAACAGGTCTTTGGCGGCGAAGGCGGCGGGATTCTTGGGAACCACCGCGGCGACGACGTCCTTGTCGCCGGGCGCCCCCGAGGCGGCGCCGATACCGTAGACGAACACATCGTCGACCAGGCCCGATTCGGCGATGGCCTTTTCCACCACGCCCGGATTGATGAATTCGCCATTACGCCGGATGCCGCCGCCGATGCGGTACTCGAAGAACAGCCAGCCGTTCTCGTCTTCGCGGACGACGTCGCCCATGTGCAGCCAGCCGCCCCTGCACTTCTTGGCCGAGGCTTCCGGATTGCCGAAGTACTCGACCTTGAACGGAGCATCGTCGGCGGCGCGCATCAGCAGTTCGCCCGGCGTGCCTTTCGGCACCTCGCGGCCTTCCTCGTCGACGATGCGGTACTTGTACTTCGGCGAGGGCTTGCCGATGCTTCCGATGGGCCCTTGCCCGAACGGCTTGGCGGTGAGACCGCCCTCGGCAGCGCCGTAGAACTCCAGGATCTTCACGCCGAAACGCCGCTCGAAGTTCTCCCAGATCGCGGCGGGCATTCCGGCGGAGATCACGTGCCGCACGGGGTTGTCGGCATCGTCCGGGCGCGGCGGCTCGGCATAGATGGCGGTGGACATGCCGCCGAGGAGATTGAAGG
>ERZ1034411.366-NODE-366-length-9960-cov-23.150126_pt1 | contig 9960 bp, 12 predicted proteins | sample MGYA00520583_ERZ1034411 | MGnify/ENA primary metagenome ERZ1034411 (study PRJEB33736, sample SAMEA104288481) | Azolla microphylla | place: Ecuador | collected 1982 | study: EMG produced TPA metagenomics assembly of the PRJEB19522 data set (Is there foul play in the...
AGTCTTGTTAACTGTGTTTCTTTCACTTATTGCGGGCGTGTAATCGCGCCCCTTGGGCGCTTACATCTTGCACCTACCGAATAAACCCAGAAATAGGAGATACAGATTACAAAGAAATAACACTATATAAATGGTAAGTATCGAGAAGTCTGTAGTAATTAAAATAACGAAGGAAATAGTAATATCACATAAAGGAAATAAAATGTGGAGCGCAGCGCCTTCTTGCGAGCGAGGACATTGAATCAATGTCAGGGTTTGCAGTTAAGACTCAAAACATGAGAGAAAGGGCGTGAAATATCATTCGTTTAAAAGCCAGAACAATGCTTGCCCACACCCAGGAGCTAGTCTACACCCTATCTGAGTTGATGCCTACGCATTATGAAAAACAGAACCTAGAAGCGATGTTTGGTTTATTCTTGGAGGCACAAGGACATCCGTTACCAGAACACTCAAAAACTAAGTCAGCAAGCCCCGGGCAGCCGATTTCTCAACATTCAACCCTAGTCAACAAGGGAAAATATACGGACAGGTCTATTATGCAATTAAACATGAAGTTAGTAAAGGAGAATGTAATATAGTTGCCCAACATAACATTCTCACAGTTCCATCTGACATTTCAGTTAGATTAAATAGTAGTTCAACAATTTTTTAAAAATTTCAAGCAACTTATAAAATTGCTTTTACCTGAACTATTAGACCCTATAAAAATATTGACTTTATCTAACTCTACTGGCTGAGGTGGCTCAGGTAAAGACAAATCTTTATAAGTTTGAGTAACGATAAATTGCAGAATAGCTTGATTCATAATTTTTTAAACTTATCTCTATCTCACTGATCTAACTACTTACCTAACTACTTGTACACAAACTTACCTCTTATCTGCCTTTCTCCCTCTAGAATATGGTAAATAAGGCTGGTTGTTTCCGTCAAAGATATCTCCTTTCAGATAGAAGCACGGGAAATCTTTAGTTTCCTTGCCCATCCTCCCATCCCCATCTCTATCTATATAGATGTAATTTCCCCTTCACCCCTTGGAACAGTCAAATAGATGTAACCCCAAGCGTTGCGACAACTCCTCTTACACCTTCACCCCCCGTAGACTGTTACCCCACCCACACATCTAATGGCCAGGAACAACAGCAATAATTCCCCCACAAACGCCGCTTTTGGCTGGAATTCCCACTTTATAAACCCATTCACCTGCAAAGTTATACATCCCACAGGTGTACATCACACTCAATATATCTTTGATATAACAATTATCCACCGCTTTTTCCTTTGTAATGGGGTTAATCCTTTTATTAGCCAGTGTAGCTGCCATAACTGCCAAGTCTCGACAATTAACTATTACAGAGCATTATTGAAAATATAAATCCAGATATTCTTCTATATTTTGGTCAATCATGCCAAAATTAAGCATCAAATGGGCTGTAGCACGGTTACAGTGTCCTGTGCTCCGTTCGGAAGTATATACCGAAATATCCACAAACACATCCCGACCAATATAGCGCGGATACATATCTAATAACCAATTCATTCGTTCAGTAGGACCCGAACCTTCGATTAAGCTGGTAATAGCTATAGCCCCAGCATTTACCATTGGATTATATGGGCGTTTTCATTGTTCATTAAGGATAATGGGGTTAAATGCGTCTCCTGTCCGTTCTATCCCTACTCTAGTTAACACATAATCCCGTCCACGATCTTCTAAACCTTGTCCATATACAAATACTTTGGAAATTGACTGAATTGTAAATAGTTGTTCATAATCGCCAACTTCGTAAATTTGACCATCTACTGTAACAATACAAATGCTAAATAAGTTGGGGTTTACCTTAGCTAGTTCAGGAATATAGTTCGCTATAGTTCGCTACTGTACCTGCTTGCAGAGATTTGTACTGGTATGCAAATCTTTGACAACTTCTGAAAATGGTGGTGAAACTATTTCTAAGTCTCCTGAGTTTACCATAAAGCTGATAACTTGCTAATAAATAGCATACTTGATCGATGAGTGGGGGCACAGGAAGTACTGAGTTATATTTATACAGAGACGAATTGCTTTTTCAAGTTTGCGAGTCTTTTTTATTGTCTCATGAATTATTTTTTTGTGAAGAGATAAAATGCTAATGGGGATAAAGGCTGATTTGGCAATAGAATAACTACTACACTAAAAACTAGTTTCTATACAAAACTGCTGCGTAACTTCCATAAACCTAAGTAAATTCTACTTATTCAAAAATCAATGCTTGTAAAATTGGATGATTCTGCCCATAAATCAATTAAATATGATGATTGTGGGAATTATAATAAGTATTTTTCAACTCTCTGAAACCGGAAAGAAAGTTAATTTTGACCAAAACAAGTATCAACTCGAAGTTAAATCAATTACAGAAGAAGTAGATCTCATTACTGAAATATCAAGATATTACTCACCTTAAACAAATCTGACTTTATATTAAACCTTCATAAAAAATTATTGATATCCCGAAAAAAAATGTTACAAAGCCAGAAACCTGATTTGAAAAAGCTTTGACCCTAGAAATGTGAATAGAAATTTGAGAGCCTGACTCAAGACTTACGCTAAAACCCTGATCCCCAACCCAAAAGGTTCGTGTTACTCTGTTGCAGTTATAAACAAAAAGTGAAAGCGGAACAAGTTCGAGTTTTCCGGGCTATCACTATCACTAGTGAAAAACCCACACATTATAAAACTTAAGTTCTACAGTCGCTTTAAAATCGGACGCATGAATCAAAGACATTTGTGGACTATTGTCGCCCTGTCTGTGGCTATTTCAGGTTTACCTTCAGTGGGTCGTACTCAAACCGCTAAGGACAACCCTCCCGTTTCCCAAGCATCTGTTATGGCTGATGCAGTGAAAGTAGGAGAGTATCAATCCCCTGAACAGAAACCTACCTTGGATGCTGTGAAGACAGAGATTCATCCTCACAGCGTTGAAGGCAATCACGCCGCAACCCTTTACATCCGGGATATTCCCGTTCTCACTTTTCTGAGTTCTACCCCAGTTGCTAACACAGATACAAAAATGGGAGCAATTGGAAAAGCTGGAGGCGTAAATTCTTATGCCCTTGTTGCTAGTAATTCACCAAAGGCCCCAAGCATGGGAAATATCATGGATCTGGGCAAATCTTTCAGCCCCATTGCCAATGATCCAGTTCAAAGAGCCAGCGTAGTGGCGTCTAGAATTAATCAGCTGATTCGCGAAAACGCAGACGCAAGCCAAATTACCGTCAGCTGGAAAACAGAGGAAAAATCTTCAGTTAACAATAAAGCCCAAGATAAAGGCTCCTCTGTTATACAGCAATTAGATCGCTACACCATCAAAATTGACGGTAAAGAATTGGTGGAAGTCAATGAAGGTACGCGATTAGCAGATACTACCAGAAATCTTGCCCAAGATGCCCTGCAAGCAACTAATCGTCTGCGGAGACTGATAGGTAATGCATATCCCATCAGCGAAATTGCTAATTTACCAGCAAGTACATCAGGATCAATACCAAAGCTACCCCAACAGATTGCGATTGGTGGAGTAAAAATTAACTTCAAAGGCATGGCTTCTTGGTATGGTTATGATGGGTCTGGTAATAAAACTGCCAGTGGTGAGAGATTCAATCCCGAAGCAATGACAGCAGCCCATCGCAGTCTACCTCTGGGTACAAAGGTGCGTGTTATTAACACCCGTAATGGTCGCTCGGTAGTTGTGCGAATTAATGACCGAGGTCCATACATTGGTGGTCGAATTATTGATCTTTCTGCTGGTGCAGCACGACTTTTAGGGATTATTGGCAGTGGTATTGCACCAGTGCGGCTTGAGGTGTTGGGAAGATAATATTCAGGAGTATGGCTTGCGCCACCCTGGGCTATCAGAAGGCAAAAGGCAAAAGGCAAGAGACAGAAGGTAATAAATACATTTTTTTCCTCTGATCCCCTACTCCCCCCCATACCCTACAACTTACACCCATACCCTTCTAAAATCTCTGCTCTTTTTTCGCTTTTCACTTAAATACCCCTAGTCGATTAATCCCTAACCACAGTTTCAGATATAAACTAACGGGTGAGAGGATCAAGAACTAGGGGTATTTTGTGCGCCTGCTGACTACAGTTGCAGCTTTACGCTGTTATTTAAATCAACGTCGTTGGGAGAGCAATCTCAAGCTTTCAGACGAGTTATTATTTGACGATCAGACTACTTGGTATCCCGCAGAGATTGGTCTAGTACCGACTATGGGAGGGTTACATCAAGGTCATCTTAGTCTGATTGAAAAGGCTAGGCAAGAGAATTCTACGGTGATTGTGAGTATTTTTGTCAATCCTCTGCAATTTGGACCGCAGGAGGATTATCAACGCTATCCCCGGACTCTAGAGCAGGATCAGGAATTGTGTGTACAAGCTGGAGTTGATGCGATTTTTGCCCCTACTCCGGAAGAAATGGGAATTCCTCAGAAGAATATACAAGAAACTCAAGTTACACAAGTAATCCCTCCATCTGGTATGATAAGTAGCTTGTGTGGTAGATATCGGCCGGGTCATTTTCAAGGTGTGGCGACAATTGTCACCAAGCTTTTCAATTTGGTACAGCCTGACCGAGCCTACTTTGGTCAAAAAGATGGCCAGCAACTGGCAATTATTAAGCGTCTGGTGGCTGATTTAAATTTGCCAGTTGAGATTGTTGCTTGTCCAACGGTGCGGGAAGCGTCTGGCTTGGCTTTGAGTTCTCGTAATCAATATTTGACTGCAACAGAAAAAGAGCAGGCAACAGTCTTATATAAAGGCTTGCAGCAAGCTGAAGCGGCGTTTCGTGCTGGCGATCGCAACAGCAGCCAGCTGATGGCATTGGTGTGGCAAGAAATCGCAAATATCAGCACTATCTATGTTGAATATATTGAATTGGTGGAACCAAATACATTGATGTTTTTAGCAAAAGTTGAGGAGGAAGGAATGCTGGCGATCGCAGCCCGTCTTGGTTCTACACGGTTAATTGATAATACCATTTTGTGCGATGTCTACGACGGGCTACGCCAACCTATCATCGCTATTGATGGGCCAGCTGGTGCTGGTAAATCTACGGTAGCTCGCCAAGTGGCAACCCAGTTAGGCCTAGTGTACTTAGATACCGGTGCTATGTACCGTGCAATCACCTGGCTGGTGCTGCAAAAAGGCATTGCTATTGATGATGAATGTGCGATTGCTCAATTAGCCAAACAGTGTAAAATCGAACTTACTCCCAGTCATAATCTGGAAACTCCTGTCCGAGTGTGGATTAATGATACAGATGTGACTCAAGAAATTCGCACTATTGAGGTAACATCACAAGTATCTGCGATCGCTGCTCAAAGTGCAGTCCGCAAAGCACTGGTAAAACAACAGCAAAGCTGGGGTAAACGAGGTGGTTTAGTAGCTGAAGGAAGGGACATTGGTACTCATGTTTTCCCTGATGCAGAAGTCAAAATCTTCTTAACTGCTTCTGTTGGGGAACGTGCACGCCGTCGTCAGCAAGACTTTACAAAACAAGGTCAACCTGAAGTGAGTTTAGAACAACTTGAACGGGATATTGCAGAACGCGACTACAAAGATAGCACTCGCAAAATTTCTCCCTTGCAAAAAGCAGCAGATGCGGTAGAAGTTGAAACCGATGGACTTAGCCCCTCTGAAGTAGGAATGCAAATTGTTAATTATTACCAAAAGTGTGTATCTCAGTTGTAATTGCAATAATTTCTTGTTGCTCTAAAATCTGAATAGGCAGGAAGCAGGAATTTTGAATTGTTCCCTATTCCCTGCTCCCTGTTGTAGATATTCAAATGGACATGAGATCAGGTGAGAATTAGAAATATTCAATAGCCTATAAATAAGTGTTGTATTCAACAATACAGAGAGTTTGAATCATCCTTCATCTAACCAAAGATAGATGAAGAAAATTCCCAAAATCAGCAACTATAAATAAGTCTCCATCATATAAGTTGCGATTAACTATCAAACATTCAATTCCTTCCTAAAGTTCGTAAAATTCCAAAATAACAAGAATGTGCTTTTGCTCTTTAATTAATTTTTAACCTATCCTTGGCAGGAAGTGATTATACTGGATATGTGCATTTCTGGGAATCATTATTTATGAATAAAATCCTGCAAAAGGCTAGTTGACCGTGCCAATTTTGGATTTTATCCCAGCTGGAAAAAAGAGAGCAGCAAGTTAAAAACCGCCAACCCTGATGAAATCGTACTCTCTCAATAATTAAGGATGTAAAACTGCTTTTAATTTTTAATTGGTATTGAGATTTTAGATTGAGGTGGTTCAATTTAGTAGTAAAATAACCATGTTAAGTTTTATATCCCAGCATTCATTAAGGATGTAAAACTGCTGAATACAAAACCTGTAATTTCCTGAATTTCGACAATAGCTTTAAATTGGAAAACAGTAAAGAGAGGACTTCAAAACATGGCATTTACACAGCTTCCCCTACCCTTTGATTTTAATGCTCTAGAGCCTTATGGCATGAAAGGTGAAACCTTTGAGTATCACTATGGTAAGCATCACAAAGCTTATGTAGATAACCTCAACAAACTCACCGATGGTACAGAACTTGCTGATAAGTCCCTCGAAGAAGTAATCCAAATTTCCTTCAAAGACTCCTCTAAAGCTGGTATCTTCAACAACGCGGCTCAAGTTTGGAACCACACCTTCTTTTGGAACTCACTCAAACCCGCAGGTGGTGGCACACCCACAGGCGAACTGGCTGCTAGGATTGACAAAGATTTTGGTAGCTTTGACAAATTCAAAGAAGAATTTTCTACCGCTGCTGCAACCCAGTTTGGTAGCGGTTGGGCTTGGCTGATTGATGATGGTGGCACACTCAAGGTGATCAAGACACCCAACGCAGAGAACCCCCTAGCCCATGGTAAAAAGGCACTTCTCACCCTAGACGTTTGGGAACACGCCTACTACATCGACTACAGAAATGCTCGTCCAGCATTCATCAAAAATTTCTTAGATCAATTGGTTAACTGGGAATTTGCTGCTGCAAATCTAGCTGGTTAATCCACTTTTGATGTAAGGCTATCCATTTACAGTCCCCATGTCTACCCAGGCAGGGGATTTTTCACTCTGGTACAATTTAGGAACTGCAACTATACTAAAAACGGTTTAAAAGTGTCATTATGAACGTTTGCGGAGCGTCTCTGAAAGAGATAGTGAAGAATCTCCAAGATACTAGAGCCTACGGCACGCTCCGCGTTCACGCACTGTCCCGAAGGGATAGGCTTTAACCTCTGTGTTTCTTTTTGATTCTCTTCAATGTAGTTCAGTATAGCACTCATTTTTGGGTGTTAAAAATCTATCCTCATTTCCTTTTACCATAGATAGATTATTACTATTTTGGTGATGTCTAATGGGTGTTCCCAGAGAAGATATTGTATTGGGTTTACATCCACCTTATAAAGGTCCATACACAGATTATGGTGTGGCTTAAAATTTTTAAACTTGGGTCAATTACTGTAGCATGGATGACTAAATGATTGTGTCAGCCGCACCATAATGGAATTTCCAAGATGGTACAGACTAATAGCTCAAAATCCCCACGCGAACGTTTCAATATTTCCAAATTGGCTATTGACTTTTCGTGGTTGATGGTATGTTTTTGGGTAGGTGTAACGGTAGCTGGAGTTTTGGCCTTCAGTTCCCTCAAATATGCTTTGTTTCCAGATATTACCTTTCCGGTGGTGGTGGTAAACGCCCAAGCACCCCTGACATCAGCCCTGGATACAGAGAACAAACTCACTAAACCAATAGGAGAAAGCATAAAATCACTGGCAGGACTAGACAATATTCGTTCTTCAAGTTATCCTGCTCAAACTGCCGTTAGCTTGTCATTTGCTGTAGGAACGAATTTAGAAACATCGACTAGCAACACCGAAAATATAGTTAAGCAGTTGAAATTGCCTAAATGGGCAAATTATAAAATAATTCCTCTGAACTTGAATGAGTCAGCAGCTGTTAGCTATGGGATTGAGAGTAAATCAGGAAATTTAAATGATTTACAGAAACTGGCAAAAGATAAAATAGTGCCAGCGATCACACAAATACCAGGAGTCCTGAACATCTTCACTGCTAGGAGATGGGAACAGTGCACCTCCACCTACAGCTACGGCTGGACTCCCATCAGTAGGTACATGAATCAGACTTAACACCAAAGATACCCTAGCATTTCAAGTCATTATAAAAGGTAATGCTAACACATTAGAAGTGGTGAGTCGGGTAGAGAAAGAAGTGCAGAAACTGAGGACTAGCCTCAAAGATTTCACCCTCACCCTTACTGCTACTCAAGCTAAATATATCCGCAATGCTACCCATTCCACCATAGATGCACTGATCGAAGCAATGATTTTATCTGTGGTGGTGATATTTCCATTTTTGTGGAACTGGCAAGCTACTCTAATTTCTGCTTTAGCAATTCCCATTTCTTTTATCGTCATGGCGATCTATGGCTTTAACTTAGAAACAATTACCCTTTTGGCTTTAGCTTTCGTGATTGGTTCTATTGTCAATGATGCCATTGTTGATGTCGAAAACATCATGCGCACATTGATGATGGGGAAACTCCGTGCCAAGCAGCCCTGATAGCTAGCTACTAATGAGATTAGCTTAACTGTCACCGCAGCCACTTTCACAGCAGTTGCGGTATTTCTGCCTATTCCTTTGATGGGTGGCGTGGTTGGCCAATTCTTCAAACCCTTTGGCATCAGTATTTCCGTAGCCATACTCACCTCTCTATTAGTGGTGCGGACTTTATCCCCTGTACTGGCAATTTATTGGCTCAAACCCTCAAAATCTAACTCTCCTCGGCAGGAAAATAAGCTTGGGATGCGATTTGACCAAATTTACTGCAACTTGCTCCCCTGGTCACTAAACCACTGTTGGCTAGTTGTCGGTTTAGCCGTTCTCAGTTTAGTTGCTGGTTTAGGCCTGATCCCCCTAATTCCTAAAGGCTTTATTCCCAAACTTGACCGAGGCGAATTCAATATTGTCTATACCTCTCCCTTGCCTAGTGTTCCTGATCCTCGACAATTGGCGCAAGCAGGACAAGGACAACTACCAGAACCAGGAAGGCTAACGGGACAAGGAGAAACGAACATAAGAGGACAAATAAATTCCTCTGCTTCTGCTGCTTTCGCTGCTTTATCATCTCCAATTCCTATTCCTAATCCTTTAAATCATTCTCTGGATGTTGCTAAGAAACTGGAAGCAGTGGTGAGAAAGTCTCCTGATGTGGAAACTGTGTTTACTACTATGGGTTCTCGTGAAGGTGAGCAGAATAAAGGGACGTTGTATGTCAAGCTGAAAAAAGAACGTCAAATTTTGACTTCAGCTTTGCAGGATCAACTGCATTCTGATTTGCCTAATCTACCTGGTGTCACTACAAGTGTAGAAGATATTCAACTTGTGAATACTGGTGGGCAGAAAGCTTTACAGTTGGCTTTGCAAGGTGATGATCTGGCAGCTTTAAATAAAACCGTGAAGGAAATTAAAGCACGACTGGAGAAATTACCAGGTTTTGCAGAGTGACTATGACAGGTGAGGCTAATCAACAACGTCATGTTTTTCAGATTGAACGGTTGAATCATCAAAGGGTCGCTTATATCAGTGCTAATCTGGGTGCAAATTTAACTTTGGGTGATGCAACTGATCAGGTGGTGGCTGAAGCTAAATCTGTGATACCTGCTGGTGTTTCTTTGAATTTGGGTGGTGATTCTGCTCGTCACAGTGAGGTATTTGGTAGTTTTGGGAGCACTTTGGCTTTATCTCCTTTGTGTATTATCGGTGTATTAATTTGGCTGTTTAAGAGTTGGGTAGACCGATAGTTATTAGACACGTTCGAAAATTTAGAAAGGAGTATGTGTCTAGCTTTCCATAGTGTTAAGATGAGGAAAGAGCCAAGGAAAGAATCAGG
>ERZ1034411.367-NODE-367-length-9954-cov-2.302657_pt1 | contig 9954 bp, 6 predicted proteins | sample MGYA00520583_ERZ1034411 | MGnify/ENA primary metagenome ERZ1034411 (study PRJEB33736, sample SAMEA104288481) | Azolla microphylla | place: Ecuador | collected 1982 | study: EMG produced TPA metagenomics assembly of the PRJEB19522 data set (Is there foul play in the...
TCGATTATTTTTGAGCCGCCGACAGGTGCATTATCTTGCGGATCAAAGATCGCAATGGGGATTACCTTGCTTAAGGGCACAAGTTCGATGAGGGCGGTTTCATGCGCGTCGGCCTTGCTCTGAAGCTCGGGGGCCGCCTCCGATCGTTCTTCCCTAACAAATAGAGCCGTCAGGCGGTCGCCACAGGCGAGACTCAACGCCGTCGCGATAATCTTGGTCCGCGGATCGAATCCCGCACCTCCTATCAGGAGTACCCTACGGGTTTCGGCTGCGAAATATTCTTCGATGAACGTATAGGCGCCGGCATCAAAATGCGTAATGCAGTTTCCCCAATGCTCCCTCATGAGTGACCTGCTGCAATGAGTGCTTCCAAGTCAGTTACTTCGCGTTCGAGGAAATTGCCCCGACCAAAGCCAAGACCATATTTAATGCACACCGGCCCAGATAATTCGATCAAGCACCATTTCTTGCCGCCTTGCCCGTAGTCACGAACCGCAGAGAATGCTCCATAGGCCAAGCCATATTTAAGAACCATCGCAAGCTCGCTCTTTCCGGTCAATAACACCTGCATTTCATCTTCAAGGATTCCGATTGTATTGGCGCCCTCCCCTAAAGGGGCGTTGGGAAGCATGGCGTTATCAACGCATTGATTCGCCAGAGCATCGACAAGCTCCATGACTTTACGCGCATAGGGAAAGCCCCAGTTGCGAATGATGTCATTGGCTTTTTCCTGAAGTGCGCTTTCCTGCTGTGCCGGGGTCAGCGTGGGTTCCAGATTACGGATCGCTCGCGTTTCCATTCGCGTTACAAGGGAACCTGCTAATTGCAAGAACAGTTCGGCGTTTTCTCCACTCGCGTCACATAAGGCGTCGATGCCGAAGTGAAGTGGACGGCCAAATTGATGATGGAGTTGTACCTTAGCGCCGGCTGACACGCCTGCTTTTGCTTTTACAGGCTGAGCAGGTTCAGGATCGTCAAAGAGTTCGATGGTTTGGTTCGCAACGCGCCCCGCATATCGGCTGGCCAGAATACGTACCATTCCCGTCTGGATATCTTGTGTGAGCTGGTGGGCATTTTTGGCTTTGCGGACATAATCCGTCACCACTTTTTCGAGGCTCTCGACGCGAACCGCAGAAAGCTTCAAGCGACGCCAGTCCTTTGCCGCAGCTTCTTTGAGCTCCTTCATTTTTCCTTGGGGCAGTTCGGGCGCCCTTTCATTCAGAAGCACCGCGAGGGATGTATGACCTCGATCGCGTAAAGGCTCGACGTGCTTGAGATATTTATTGGCCATATCGATTGCCATGCGCCGAAACCGCTTGCGTTCATCGATCCGGTTGCTGGTGCTCTCCATGACGATATCAAGAAAATCCCGGTCATGCTTCAACCCAGGCAAGGCGTCGTCGTCTGATGACCGAAAGGCGGCACTTGGACTCAATGCATCCATACGCATCAGCAACCATCGTCCAATTTTGTTTTCGCGCTTTGCCAATGCCCGGAATAGCGACGCGTACTGTTCTGGGTGGAGATTATGAACATCGTCCAGAATGACAAGAGGCCTCACCGCAATCGTTTTGCTATGCCACGAGATCTCAATTTCGCGGATGACTTCGAACGGTTGGTAAGGCGCTTGGACGGCTGCGGGTATATCTTCCAATTTCGGAGCAACTAGGCTCGCCCCCAAGGTGTATACCAACTGCTCGACCTGACGTGCGCGATCTCGGATCGCAGACGTATCCGCCCCGCCGATTTGCACCAACTGAGCTTCGGCATCAGGGCGAGGAACAAAGGTTATTCCTTCGATGTCACGGTATTTATTTACGGTCAGGGTGCGAATCCACCCTAGCACCGCGCGGGCTTGGATGAGAGCGAGCATGAGCCTTGTTTTGACATTGGCGTCGTAAGGTAACTCCCAAAGTTCCCGATATTCGGACTCCATCGGCAGACGAACCGCAGCAATCAAAGGATGGTCGCCGGTAGCAAATTTTGCGGACGTAAGCGCGGCCGCCATCGCTCGGTTGCCTTCACTGCTTTGATCACGCAAGACGGCTTCAACCAGTCTGAATTCCACCAGCGAGGCCATCATTGTTTTCCCCGTGCCGGGGCTGCCGATGATGCGCACGGGTAAATCAAGCAAATTGCCGATTTTGCTGTGTCTAGCGATAAAGGTTTTTAAGGGCTCGGGACTGGCAATTGACAAAAAAGCGGCCGTGTCCCGAATATATTCGGTGGCTCTACGCAGAAATGGGTTCATCTTAATTATCCGTGCCGGTCCCTACGTCGGAACAGAGGCGACATAGGATGCCCACCGCTCACTCCGTCCGTTTCCGCCCAAAGGAGGGGGATGCTGTTATTCGGGGTGTTATGGTCCATTATCAACGGAAGAGCACAGCCGGCATATCCGTATTTCGCTGTGGTAATTTTGGATTCCGCCAGATGTTCCGCCAGGCGGACATCGAGGTCTGGATCATAATATTTATCGCATAACGAGATTACCTCAGCGTCTTTTGCGGGTGAAAGTTTCAATGACGCCGGCAACCTAAGGCCTTCGGTGATCTCTACGGTTTCGAAAGTCCTATTATCCCATTTCTCTACAGCTTCCGCGACGAGGGCATCCAGATTCATACGGGCCTGATCGCTTGAGATATAGTGATGAATGTGCAGTGAATATTTATCCTGGAGCGGAAAGTCATCTTTGAGATTGCTTTTGGCGTCGATAACCATCTGATTGAATTTGGCTAACTTTCCTTTCCACTCCCCCTCGGTATACCTGATGAAAGTGGTTCCAGAGGCTGTAAAGTCGTCAATAAGATAGACATTTTCAAATTTGGCTTCGGCGCCTTCAGCCTTGATTAGATCTTTTCCGAGGCCCAGCCATTTTTTATCATCCAGCGCGTAGGTCGCTACGACCTGCTCGGTGTTAATACGCCCAGCGTTCGCGCGCCGGAATATATCAATGCGGCTGCCGTCGCTCATGCCCATAAATAATGTACGGCGCATGCGACTTTTGAATAAGTCGGCGCCTTTAGCCGTTGACCAGACTTCGTAAGGCTTAATTTGCATCTCGGCAGCGACACGCCGACGCAAATTGGGCGTAACGACTTCGGGGACGAATATCTCAATCAAGCATTGAAGTTCCGCCGGCGAAATATACACTAAGCGGGTTTTAAAAAATTGGTAAGCCGCCTCGCGGTCATCTTTATCAAACTGCTTCAGCCACACGGCCAAACTTTCAATAAAACGCACGCCAGCCCGGAAGTCAGCGTAGCCATCATATTTGATCGACGACATCATCTTGAGCCACGCATATTCCTTCGTAGCTGGACTTGTTTCGCCTTCTTCCCAATCCATTACCTCAGCAATGAGATTAAGGGCCATGTTGCTGGCCATAATCGCTCCCCCGACATTCGCTATACCGCAGCTTTCTCCCCTATAATACCTAAGTTGCTTCGTCAAAAATGGCTACCGTAAAATAATCCTCAGGTTGTGGTGGAGGCAAAGCCTCTAACTAGCGGTTTGCCTTTAATCAGGAGGGCGACGGCCTCAAGACATTTACGCTTCCGAGGTGAAGAACACTAGTAGGGGCTTCTAACGTTATTTGTACCGTGAATGTCCCCAATTAGTGCTGGTTGTGAAAGGGGAAAATGTCTGGTTTGGCCCAAAGCCGGCCGATTCGATCCGCCTCCGTTCACATTTTTCCGCCGTCGGGTTTTTGTTTCAAGTGGTAGCTATGTGGTAGCCGGAGATGTTTGACGCATACAAGAAAGCCGCCCTTGCGGGCGGCTATATCTTTGTATTTATTATGGTAAAAATCGTTGCGGGGGCCGCTGCCAACGCTTCCGACACAACATAGCGTTCGTTGAAATCATCAAATCGAATCCCAGAGGGCGGCGGAAACCTGCCGTGCTCTAAGGCGCTTCCTTGCACCACTTCACTCTGTCTCGCACCCCACCGCTTAAACCTCGAATTGGGCATATTCGAACCGAGGCCGATGGTATATCCCTAACGGGATGTCACCTTGTTGGAGGATGGTTTGACCACGAAGACGGACCTTTTTGCCGGAAAGAAATTTGATATTGAGCACTCCCTGGGATTGATGGCCGACGGCTTCGTCACGCTGCCCGCGCGAATGATATACGATAATGAGCGCCTTGGGCCCAACCAGGCGATCATCCGTAAATGCCACATCTATATGATTGGTCTTGTGCCAACTGTCGTACGCAATGTAGATGCGTTCGCTGTCAATGGAGGATTTCGCGAGGTTCTTTCCGTTGGTGGTTTGGAGCGCACGATCGATTGGCAACTAACGGACGGGCGCATCTTAGAGAAAAGTGGCGATAGGTTTTTCGTGCGAGAAGCCGATGGAAGGACTTCCTACCCTAATGATGTGCAGACAACTACGAGGCTGAAATCACTTGGGTTATATAACTTCGAAGTGTTGTACATAGGTCAGGCATTTGGGGCGGGAGGGTCGAGAAATGCGCTTACCAGGTTGCGCAAACACGAGACTTTGCAAAAAATCAGCCTGAACGGACTTCCCAAGGATCACGATCTTTACGTGCTGATGATTGAGGTCAAACGCGCGAACAACCTGTTTACTTTCATAAACCCAAATGCTCAGCAGCAGTCGGAAGGAGACCGAATTGATAACGGGCTCCAGGTGTTGTTCACTATCGATGACGCCCAAAGGACGGCACTGTTCGAGGCCGCATTTATCCGATATTTTGAGCCCGAATATAACAAAACTTTCAAAGACAGTTTTCCATCGACCAATCAAAAATGTCTTGAAGAATGTTACGCCAAGGACTTTTCGGCGATCGGTGCGGAAATACATATCGACGGCATGCCGTTCACGTTGTCATCTGCCAAGGTGGCGCCAAAGGATGGCCATTCGGCTTTCTTCGATCTGCATTCAGATGAGTCAAGGCAAGTGTTCTTCACCGCCGGCACATGAGCGGATATGGATCATCGTCGCGCGATGGCCGATATAAGCAAAGTTGACATAGGGACGCCACGAAATGGGTTTGGTCAAAAGACTTCTGGATGCGAACGGGGACATTTCCGTTTCCTTCATATGCCCGAACGAAGGGTGCGAAAGCGAAGTTGAAGGTGAAGTCGAGGACGCGGATTTCGATTATTCCAACGACTCACCTGGCGATGCAATGGGGGTGTCCACGGCAGTCCTCACTTGTCCAGAGTGCGGCACGGAATATGACCTGACCCTTACGGCCGGCCCGACGGCCAAGACCATCGAACTCGATGATTTTCCAGACGTAGAGGTCGACTTCGAGGATAACACCTACGCTCGTGATCGTTACGATAGCGAATACGATGACTTTTTGGCCCAATGGGAACCCGCCGAGCCAGGCGAAATCTTTCTCGCCGCGGTCAATGAGCTGGAAAGCCTGGACTACGGCTCGACCGTTCACCCTCAAGGCAAGGACGCCTTCTATAGGATGCTTTTCGTTCAGTACATTGTGTTGCTGGAAGCGTACCTGAGCGACCGACTGATCTCAACAGTGGTCGATGATGAAGCCTGTTTGCTTAGGCTCGTTGGCGCCGAACCTCAATTACGGGCCCATCAGCCAAAGTTGATCGATATCGCAAAAGACAGAGATTACGTGAAGAACCATGTCAAAGCGTTTCTCCAGCGTGCTTCCTTCCACAATCTCGAGTCTGTGGCGCCATATTTCAAAGCAGTGTTCGGCGTGGAGATATTTGAAAGCGATGCGGCCAAATCCGACTTGGTCAACGCTATCGAAACCCGTCACCACCTCGTCCACCGGAATGGACGGAAAAATGATGGCACTTACGTTGTGATCGGCGACAATGAGGTTAGCAAAGTCAAGTCCTTGATGCGGACGGTGTTTGACCGGGTGGAATCTGGATTTTCGTCCTACGCCGCGGCACGCCTCAGCGACCGAGACACCCTTTAGCCTCTTGCGTCTATTGGAGACGCTGAAGACAGGCAGATTGCTGACCGAACGCGACGACAAAGATATGTGGTCGGTTCACACGGACGATGAAAGCCGCGCAGAAACCTTTACCCGTGCCATGCACAGCCACTCATTGGCGCCGGCCCGTGCCGTGGCTACCAAAGTGGACTTTTCCAATACCAGCCGGCTCGTCGATATCGGTGGCGCATCAGCTTGCCGATAACCGCTGTAGAGAACGCAATCGTGCACCAATTGTTGGTGCGCGCCCTGCTTTGCACCTGCAGTCAAAGCGTTATCGCAACGTCCGCTTTTGGTGCTCCCACAACGAACACCAGCGACCGCTAAGGGCCAATAGCAGTCGAAAACACCTGCCCGCCGTTATTTAAAATCTCGACTCCGATGCTGGAGCTGCGCCCGTTGTTCCTGCGGTAGCCGGTGATCACAATGCGGTCCGCCATTGCGAAATTCGTCCCCCGGCTGCCGCGGTGGTTTCAAAGTCTCGTCGCGTTCGCCTATCTCGGCCAACATGTGCGACAGGTCTACGATGGAGCGGGCGATCAAGTGAACGCACTCCCCTTCCCTCTGCACAAAGCCAGTAACCAACATTAGGCTGGCGCCGTACAGGGCCTGGCGGTGGGCTTCGCCCACCTTTTCCCAGACGATGATGTTGGCATCCCCGCTCTCGTCCTGGAGCGTTACGAAGATGACGCCCTTCGCCGTTCCCGGTTGCTGACGCACCTTGACCATGCCAGCGACGGACACATAGCGCTTGTCTTTCGACTGCATGGCCTCGTCACAGGTGATGTAACCTCGCTCAGCCAGATCGCTCCGCAGGAAAGCGACCGGATGGGCCCGGAGGCTTAAACCGACCGTGTTGTAATCTTCAACCACCTCCGAGCCGGCAGTCATCGGCTTTAGATCCATGTCGGTCCACTTGACTTCAGCGAGGCTGCGACCCTCATCGTCCAGGGTACTATCGAATAGCGGCATGTCTTCGTCGCGCAAATTTTTAACTTCCAGAAGCGCATCGCGCCGCTCCAATTTGAAGGTCTCGAAAAACACATTGGCCTTGGCCAACTTTCGCAACGTCGCGACGGGCGTTCGAGAACGTCGCCATACGTCAGGAATAGATTTGTAAGGGTCTTCCCCACGTCGTACGATCATGTCCGCCATATCAGCGCTGCGGATGCCATCGACCAGCCGATAGCCCAACCGGACCGCCAGTGATCCTGGTCGCATCCCTGGCTCCAGCGTACAATCCCACCGTGACTTGTTGGCGCAAAACCAGCGGATTTCGACGCGCTGGCGCCGGGCTTCACGGATGAGATCATCGGCCGCATAAAACCCCATGGGCTGGGAATTCAAAATGCCGGCCAGGAAGACCTCCGGATGGTGGCACTTCATATAGGACGACGCCTCGGCAATGATGGCGAAGGCGAACGCATGGGACTCCGGGAAACCGTAGCTGCCAAAGCCATTCAGTTGATTGACCAACCCCATGGCAAACTCTTCGGTGTAGCCGTTTTTGATCATACCACTGACGATCATCTGTGCGCCGTCGCCCAGCCCTTCCGTGGCTTTAAATGTCTTCTGAGCTTTCCGGACGCGGTCAGCCTCACCGGCGGAAAGGCCAGCACAAACCATGACGACGCGCATCGCCTGTTCTTGAAATAGCGGGACACCCTTTGTCTTCCCAAGAATGCCTTCCAGTTCGGGCGTCGGATAGGTGATCTCCTCTTCGCCGCTGAGCCTGCGGAGATAAGGGTGCACCATGTCGCCCTGGATTGGTCCCGGTCTTACGATTGCGACCTGGATGACCAATTCATAAAATGTGCGCGGCCTGGTCTTCGGAAGCATAGACATCTGTGCGCGAGATTCGATCTGGAAAACCCCAGTCGTTTGTGCTGCGCGGATCATGCGGTAGGTTTTCGAATCTTCCGGAGGAATGGATGACAGATCCAAATGGATGCCCTTATGCTCTGCCAGCATGTCGAAGCATCGCTTCATGCAAGACATCATTCCAAGGGCCAGGCAATCAACCTTCATCCATCTCAGGACTTCGATGTCGTCCTTATCGAATTCGATGATCTGCCTGTCCTTCATTCGTGCTGGCTCAATTGGCACCAGTTCATCGAGACGATCATGGGTAAGTATCCAACCGCCCGTATGCTGACTGAGCTGGCGCGGCACATCCAACAGCAAGGTGTGCAACTCGAACGCAAGTCGTAGCCGCCGATCCTGGGTGTTGAGCCCAAGACCTTCAGCCGCTTCTTCGGTCCATCCGTCATTGTGCAGCCGACGAACGGACGATGCCAGTTGCTTGACCGTATCCTGCGGGAAACCCAACACCTTCAGGGTATCGCGCAGAGCCTGGCGCGTGCGGAAGCGCGTCACAACTGCGACAATGCCCGCCTTGTCTTTTCCATAGCGCTGCGGAATCCATTGCATGATGGGTTCGCGGTTCTGGTGCTCGAAATCGACGTCGATGTCCGGCGGCTCTTTCCGTTCCGCCGACATAAAGCGTTCAAACAAGAGGTCATTGCGGTCGGGATCGACGGGCGTAATACCGAGCACATAACAGACACACGAATTGGCCGCCGAGCCTCTGCCCTGGTACAGCACATCGATCGATTGCGCGTATTTGACGATCGAATGGACCGTCAGAAAGTATGGCGCATATTCCAGTTGTTCGATCAAAGCCAATTCACGCCGCAGCAGGTCCATGACCTTCGCCGGCACGCCATCCGGATAGCGCCACTTGGCGCCAGCCCAGGTGTGCCGCTTCAGTGTCTCCATGGCTGACATACCCGGCACGACGCATTCATCCGGATATTGGTACTGCAAATCGTCGAGACTGAACCGGCATCGATCGGCAAAGTCGACCGTGCGCTGAAGCGCTGGGGCGTAGTCCGCAAAAAGCCGACCCATTTCTTCCGGTGACTTCAAGTAACGATCGGCATAAAGATTACGCAGTTCGCCCATCGTATCGATGGTGCACCGATTACGGATACAAGTGACCACATCATGCAGCATGGCGCGTTCATGGATGTGGTAGAGCACGTCATTCGTACGCGGCATTGGGCCGCCAGGTTGGATAGGTCGTGCAGGCGCAGGTAGTCGTTCTGGCGCCGGCGAAGCGTCAGAGCCAAATAGGCCCGATCCGCAAAGCAGGCTTTGAACTTACGCAGACGCTGCGCGCACAGTTCGTCAGCCTCGTCCGGAATGAAAATGGCCATAAGGTCGCCGCTGAAGTCCTCGACGTCTTGCCAGTCGATGAAGCACTCGCCCTTTCCGCCCCGGGTCTTTCCCAAGGTCAGAAGGCGACAGAGGTTACCCCAACCCGTTCGGTTTTCGGGATAGACTAGCAGCGACATGCCGTCTCGGAGCGCGAGGTGGCAGCCAGGAATGAGACGCACGCCGGTTTCCTGGGCGGCAACGTGCGCCCGCACCATTCCGGCCACCGTATTGCGATCGGCGATCGCCAGACTTTCTAGGCCCAGACTTTTCGCTTGTTCGAACAAAGACGCCGGCGAACTGCAAGCCCTTAACAGGGAAAAATACGAAGAACACTGAAGCTCGACATAGGGTGCCATGCTTAAGCGAACTTTCCCTGGATATACCAGTCCAGCGATCCCGTTCCCTCATGCTGCCCATCACCGCCGCGGAATGCCCAGAACCGCTCGCCGCTCTCGACCTCCAGAATGAAATAATCCCGGACCTTCCCGATTTCCTTGTCACTGATCCACCATTCCCCGTGCACGCGTTCGGGCCCGTCGGCACACAGGACGCTGTAGCGCTGCCCTCGCCAGGTGAACGCACGCGGCGGGCTGTCCGGCAAGGCTGCCAGTGTCTGGATGGGTTCGGGTGGCCGGTACATTCGCTGCGGTCGCCGGAACTTGGTATTGCGTTGCGATCCGCGTTCGGTTGACGTCGGTGGTAGGCGCTTGACGGCCCGCTCCGGAATATCGCTCGCGACGGACACAGCGCGATAGACGCTGTCAGCCCCATAGCGATTTGCAAA
>ERZ1034411.368-NODE-368-length-9925-cov-25.292401_pt1 | contig 9925 bp, 15 predicted proteins | sample MGYA00520583_ERZ1034411 | MGnify/ENA primary metagenome ERZ1034411 (study PRJEB33736, sample SAMEA104288481) | Azolla microphylla | place: Ecuador | collected 1982 | study: EMG produced TPA metagenomics assembly of the PRJEB19522 data set (Is there foul play in the...
GATAACTGAAACCCCGATAACTGAAACCCCGATAACTGAAACCCCGATAACTGAAACCCCGATAACTGAAACCCCGATAACTGAAACCCCGATAACTGAAACCCCGATAACTGAATAACTGATACTACCGTTGTCCTGTGACTATATATGCTACTCGTTGGCCAATATTGGTAGCGTGATCTGCCATTCGTTCTAAACAGCGAATTGCTAATGTTAGGAGTAAAATTGGCTCAATTACTCCTGGAACATCTTTTTGGTGTGCTAGGGTATGGTATAATTGATTATACGCATGATCTACGTCATCATCTAAATACTTGAGCCGCCGACCATTGATTTCATCTAAATCTGCTAAAGCTAGTAAGCTTGTTGCTAACATTGCTTGGGCATTGTTAGACATGAGTGCAATTTCTGGTAGAGAAGCATGAGGTGGATAAGGAAATATTTTAATGGCTATTTCGGCTAAATCTTTGGCATAATCCCCAATCCGCTCTAAATCCCGTACTAATTGCATAAAAGCACTTAAACAACGCAGGTTTTGAGCCGTAGGTGCTTGCAATGTTATGATGGACGTACAGTCAGATTCTATTTGTCTATAAAAGCGATCTATTTTCTTATCTAGTCTGGGAAGTTCTTCAGCTGCTGTTAGGTCACGGGCAAATAAGGCTTGGTGACTAAGCCGGAATGACTGTTCTACTAAAGCTCCCATACGTAGTACATCACGTTCTAATCGCTTAATGGCTCGTGTAGGCGGAGTATTTTCGGGATTGGTATTATTAATGACAGCTTTCACATTTTTAATCTCAAAGTTGAAAATGTTTTTTAAATATAATCTTGCCTTGGCGAGTTTGCCACGACTTCAGGGAGTTGAATTTGTATCCAAGCGCCTCCGGTGTCTGGATGGTTCATGGCCTTGATAATACCACCATGGGCAATGATTATTTGCTGGACAATTGCCAAACCCAAACCACTACCTGTAATTGCTGTTATTGTTTTCCCTTCGGGAAGTGACTCATGATGTCTGGCTTTATCTCCTCGGTAAAACCGCTCAAAGACATGGGGTAAATCTGTGGTTGCAAAACCAATACCAGAATCTATGATATTAATTTCTAGGGCTTGAGAGAAACGATCGCCCATAATAAATTCATTGACTGAGATCACTTTCATTTCAATGAAAATAGTTGTATCCGCAGGGCTGTATTTAATGCTGTTATCCAATAAATTGACAAATACCTGGTACATCCGGGATTTATCGGCTTGAATGCAGATCTTTTGTGTTCCAGTATAAGAAATACTTAAATGCTGATTTTGTGTTAATGGTTCTATTGTTTCCCAAACCGATGCAATGAGTGATCGCACATCCACCGATTCCAGATTCAGCACCATCGTCGAATTAGTTTCTATTTCCGTCAGTTCTAACCAGCTTTGCACCAAATTAATCAGCCGGTCAACTTCCTGCATCAAGCGGTTAACCCAACGGTCTAAGGGTGGTTCTAAGCGTGTTTGCAGAGTTTCCGCTACCAACCGAATGGAAGTTAAAGGTGTTCTCAGTTCATGGGCTAGATCAGAAAAAGAGCGATCACGCTGGTGATTCATATCCAGCAATGGTTGACGATTTTCTAAAAATACTCCCACCTCTCTTTGAGGCAAAGGCAAGGTAAAAGCCTGTAAAGCTAAAGGCTTTAACTCCAACATCGCCTTAGGATTATCAAGAGAAGGATGAAAAATCCATTCTCGCACTTGCGGCTTTTGCCAATCACGAGTTTGTTCAATTAACTGATCCAATTCATAGGATCTTACCAACTCCAGCAACAAACGCACCTGTCCCGCTTGCCACCTGTGAAGATGTAATATTTCCCTAGCCTGCTGATTACACCACAATAGTTGGTTTTCTTCATCTACTTGCAAATATCCCAACGGAGCAAAATCTAGCAGTTCCTTATAGGTTTGCAATGATAACTGCAAATCTTGGTGCTGTTGCTTCACAGTTGACATTTCCTGTCGCAAGCAGGGAAGCAGCGGCAACCCTATCTTACCAGAATGGGAGCCCAGAGGCTGGAGAACTCGCTCCAAATACCTGTTGAGTTGAATCTGTTGCCAAAGCCAAAAACCAAAACCCACTGCCAAACCCAGCACAAATCCCAATAAAAGCATTTGAGTCGTTAGTTATTTTGTAATTACTAAAAACTAACAACTATATTTACCAATTAGCCAAATCTATAGCCAAAACCTCTCACAGTCACAATATATTCTGGATGGCTGGGGTCTTGCTCTAACTTTTCCCGCAACCAGCGGATATGAACATCTACAGTTTTACTATCACCAACAAAATCTGGACCCCAAACCTGATCTAGCAGTTGCTCCCGTGACCATACCCGACGAGCATAACTCATAAACAGTTCCAGCAAGCGGAATTCTTTTGGTGATAGATTTACCTCTTTGCCACGAACCAACACACGACACTCTTGAGGATTTAAACTAATCTCTTTATACTTGAGTACAGGTATCAGCGGCAAATTACTTAAACGTTGACGACGCAGTAAAGCGCGACAGCGAGCCACCAACTCCCGCATACTAAAAGGTTTCGTTAAGTAATCATCTGCACCAACCTCTAAACCTAGAACTCTGTCAGTTTCACTACCCTTAGCACTGAGCATCAAAATCGGTACAGCATTACCTTGATGACGCAGCAAGCGGCAAATATCCAGTCCATTAATCTGCGGTAGCATTAAATCCAAAACCACCAAATCAAAAGGTGATTCCCCGGAATTAGATTCGCAACTTTTGAGAAATTCCACAGCTGCGCGGCCATCAGCAGCAGTAATAATCTCATAACCCTCTCCTTCCAAAGCCACAACTAGCATTTCCCGGATGAGTTCTTCATCTTCAACTACTAGAATGCGGCTGGTTTGACCGAGATCCGCTTTGGCAGAATATTTACTTGATTGGCTAGTATACATGATAACACAAGAGTTTGAGACTGTGCTTGTATTGAAAATTCCGTAACTGCCCATCATCCAGATTGATTCCAGAGGAGCTATTTTTCACAGATTGTATTGAATATGACAAATTGAGTATATCATAAATCACATTTCCTAACCAGCGGACAAGTACAGCAGATTGCAGATCAATGAGGTACAGAATCTAAATTGAAACCTAGACAGCAAGAGAGTTTTACTCCTGACTCCTGACTCCTGCTGTATTTTCCACGACTTTGCGTATTTATCCCGGATAACTGAGATTTTGTCTTGACAATCACAAACTGCTTGAGTAAAATCTTACTACGAAAATACTACTAAAGAGTAATACTACTAAAAAGTTCAGGAGACAGAAGAGACATAGAAAGAAATTTTTAATTGATTTCTCTCCTCGCCTCCCGCATCTCCCTTTCCCTCATATATGCATAGGGTATGTTTTATTACCCATGTAATCACCACTTCTTATAGGAATTGAAACTGATGACCACAGGTACAATCAAAGACAGCAAACAACAATTAGTGCAAGCATTTCAACTAATTCGTACAGAAAGAAGAAAACTAGAATCCAAAATAGCTACAAAACAAGAAGAAGCTGAAAAAGCCAAAAACCAAGAAATTTTAACAGCAGCGTCTACATACACCGTTGATAGTATTGTTAAAGGTTTAGCTGATTTACAATTATAATTTGGTTGCATTATTAATGCACTTTCACAAAAATTAGCTCAAGAAAATTCTAAATTAGATGAACTTAATCAAGCGATAGTAATTGAAAGTAAACGAACGACTGCAAGAGTTACAGCAAACTAAAATTGTTGCCGATACTTTAGATATTTTTACTCAAGAGCATCAAGAGAAATTAAGAATTTTAGAAAAAAACACTACTAAACTAATAGAAGGTAAGCCTTACAAAAGGAAATTGCTCAAAAACGTAAAGAATAGCAAAAATAACACGCAGGATTTGAGGAGAAACTGCAAACTTACAATGAGTTATTAGCTAAAGAACGTCAGCAGGAACAGGAAGAATATCAATATAGATTAGAAACAACACGCAAACTTAATACAGATACCTATCAAGCTAAAACACGCAACTTAGAACTAGAAATACAAGAAACTACATAACAAAAAAATAAAGACTGGGCAGAACGAGAAAAAATCTCACTGAAAAACAGCCTCTATTTCCGGAATATCAACAGAAGGTGACAGCATTTTCGATAGAACTGGAAGAAGCAATTAAAAAAGCCACGGAAGAAGCTATCAAAGACACCAGTCAAAAAGGGAAAGTTGACGCTGATCTATTTGAAAAAGAATGGGAGTCTACTAAACACAGTTATGAAGCTAAAATTCAATCTCTGGATGAAACAATTCAGAAGCAACCTCAGCTACAAACTGCGCTCAACCAAGCCCAAGACTTAGCAATGAGAGCTTTTAAGAGCACTTCCAATAATGCTAAATAAGCTTTTTGACATTAATCTTGCATAATTAGGACGGGCAAGATACCCATCACACAGGACAATTAGCTGAATTATAGGTTAAGTATTTTGAATTTTTTACAGGTTAATTATGTCAGCTCAAAAGCCAACTGAGAAAAACACAAAACCCGAAATTCTTCAAGCTTATGAGGAGTTAGCGAAAGAACAAGCATCTTTGAAAAATCAACTGGAACAAGCACAGAAGAAATCTCAAACTGTATCGAAAGAAAGGCCCAAAGTAGAAGCTCAAACAGAACCTAAAATAGCTATGATACAGCCTAATAGTATGTATTCAGCAAAAAATGAATAATACCATTGAAAATTTGGTAAAAATTCAACTGGGCTTTGGTAGTGCTGCTAATGAATTATCGCAACAGTTAAGTACAAAAGCTTCTCGGTTGTCACAAATTGGGGAATCTGTAAACAATGAAATTCAACAATTAGTGCAACTGCATAATTTAGAGATATCTGAAGATATTTTAGATACTCTCATTGAGTCTTAGAGTCTTACGATAATAATGAAAAGGCTTATCACGAAGAGTATAACGAACGTTATGAAGTTTTATCGCAAGAAATATTAGAACTTAAGAATACTTGGACAAAGGAACAGGAAGAACAGCAACGGATAATTAAAGAACGCAATGATAATCTGAATAGGACTAGACAACGGGATACAGCCGAGTATAAATATGATTTAGAACTCCAGCGAAAATTAGCCAGTGATGAATATGCACAACAGGAGAAGTTTTTATATATATAAAGAATTCAGAGAATTGCAACAAGAAACGCAAAAACAATGGACTGTAAGAGAAAAAGCTATTTCTGAGCGGGAAAAACAATTTCAAGAATTGAAGACTAAGGTATAAGCTTTTCCCAAAGAGAAAGAAGCAGCTATTAAAAAAGCTACGGAAGAAGCTAAAGGTATTGCCAGTTATCAGGCTAAGGTTAAGGCTGATTTGTATGCTAAAGAAGTGGAAGGACAAAAGCGTTTTTATGAAGAAAGGTTGCAATCTTTAGAACTAACTATTACTAATCAGGAAACACGATTACAAAATCTATCAAAACAATTAGAATCGGCATTAAAACAAGTTCAGGATTTGGCTATTAAAGCCATTGAAGGAACTTCTAATCTCAATTATTATCAGGCTATTAAGGAAATAGCTTTAGAACAGGCTAAGAGTCAGGTAAAGAATAAATAAAGTAGGGGGAACATCCCATTATTAAAACAAATGTAGAGATGTGATTATACTTGCGACTCTACATTTATTTTGAATTTTGTTGGCGGTACCCTGCCGGAGGCACTATTTTGAATTTTCAATTGATTTATTCTGTCTTTGGTTTTCCTAGTCCGTTGGGTGGTTGTGGTCTTTTGCTTTTAGCGGTTTTGTTTATTTGTGCTTTTTGGGAATTTTGATTGGAGTTGACTTTCTGGTTAGACATTAGATTTATCTGTAAAGTTATTAACTATTTTACCTACACTAGGGAGATAAATCATTCTAGAAGTCTATGATATATTACTGATGAGACTAAATCAAGCGAAGCTAGAAAAATTTAGATTGGGTGGAATATCTTGAATGCGTCCTGATCCGATCGCACGTAATGCTTCTTTCAGATCAATATCCCCAGTATACAAGGCTTTACCAACTATTACACCTGTGACACCTTGGGCTTCTAGGGCTAATAAACTCAACAAGTCGGTGACAGAACTAACACCACCAGAAGCGATGACAGGTATGGAAATTGCTGCAGCGAGTTCTCGTAATGCGTCTAAGTTGGGGCCTTCTAGGGTACCATCACGGTTGATGTCAGTGTAAATGATGGCTGCTGCACCTAATTCTTGCATTTGGGTAGCGAGTTGGGTAGCTAAAACTGTTGAGGTTTCTAACCAACCGCGAGTTGCTACTAGTCCTTTACGGGCATCTATACCGATGATAATCTGTTGGGGAAATTCTTGACAAAGTTCTTGGACTAGCTGGCGTTGTTCTACAGCGACTGTTCCCAGGATTGACCATTTTACACCGAGATTAAATAATTGTTGTACACTAGAGCGATCGCGCAATCCTCCACCTACTTCAATTGGTACTGAAATAGCATTACTGATAGCTTCAATTGCTACTAGGTTAACGATTTTACCTGCTTTAGCACCATCTAAATCAACTAAGTGTAATCTCGTTGCACCTTGGTCTGCCCACATTTTCGCAACTTCCACAGGGTGTTCGCTGAATACTTGCGATTGTGCGTAGTCGCCTTTATATAGTCGTACACAACGACCTTCTAATAAATCAATTGCTGGTATTACTTCCATAATTTTTAATTGGTGATTGGTGATTGGTGATTGGTGATTGGTGATTGGTGATTGGTGATTGGGCACTAGGCATTAGGAAAATTACTTCCCCATCTCCCTCATCTTCCGCAGTCCCTAGCCACCTGTTACCTATTCCTTAATTCCTGCACTGCTTTACTAAAACCTAAGACCAGTAAAATGTTGGAAAGGGTTAAAAATACCTCTGCACCACCATGTAACCAGTCTATATTGGCTAAAGCTTCTCCATAAGCAACTTTGGCATAGATACCGGCGGGGATGGTGACGGTGACAAATACCAAAGTGCCGTAAAATCCATATAGGCCTAAACGAGGGATTTGTGGACTGCGGCTGATAAACCACAAGAAACCCAAGTAGGGAAATAGAGAAAGGGCGAAAAGGGTTTCCTTTGATATCATTGCTCTGATTTGATAGTTTTTGCCTCAACTGTATTTGCAGACTTGGTAGAACGCCAAATCCATACTGCTGCTGCCCAAAGGGTAAAATTACCCACTAATGTCATGGTAGCTTGTAGGGTGACTAACCATTCTAAAGATTCTGCATTGTCGAAATAATGCCAGGTGCAAGCACACATAGCACTGATTAAAGCTGGTAACATGGCAAAGGATAATCCCCACCAACTGCGGTTTTTTGTCAGTTCACCATAAATCCAGATTAACCAAATAGCGGCTATCCACTCAATGACACTAGAAACGTGAATAATCCAGGTGGGAATAGAAAGGGCGTGCATAAGCAACTCAAAATTCAAAATTCAAAATTCAAAATTCAAAATGGTGAAGATGCGTGTTTTGTTGTCTGGGTATTACGGTAAGGGTAATGGTGGTGATGAGGCTTTGTTAGCCACACTTCTGCAAATGCTACCACCTGATGTAACCCCTGTTGTGCTTTCTGGAAATCCTGAAGAAACTCATCGGCGTTATGGTATAGAAAGTTATAACCGCATGGAGTTATTACAGGTAATCAAAACTTTGCGTTCTTGTGATGCGTTCATTTGGGGTGGTGGAAGTTTAATGCAGGATGCGACTAGTGCCATTAGCCCTTTTTATTATGGCGGATTAATGGCGAGCGCTCAAGTCATGGGTTTAAAAACTGTGGCTTGGGCACAGGGAATAGGTCCTTTATTGCGTCCTCAAACTCGTTGGTTAGCAAAGCGGAATTTTGCTGGTTGTAGTCAAGTTAGTGTGCGCGATCGTAATAGTGCTGCTTTATTATCAGATTGGGGTATACCTTATATCCTTGCACCAGATCCGGTTTGGGCGTTAGAGTCTAAGCCAGTACCTAGATTAGCATATTTACCACAACCAAGAATTGCGGTTACTTTAAGAAATCATCCCCAACTTACAGAAACGCGCTTAGCAAATTTAATTGCTGCTTTAGTTGATTTACAACAAGCTACACAAGCATTTATTTTAATATTACCATTTCAAAAAAGTGAAGATTTAGGGATTTCCGAAAAGATTCAATCACAATTAAAAGATCTGAGTAAAATTATCTGTGCGGAAGATCCACAACTTTTAAAAGGTATATTTCGTGGTGTAGAAATGGCCATAGGAATGCGTCTACACAGTTTAATTATGGCAGCTAGTGAAGGTTGTCGTTGTTTTGCTTTGAGTTATGACCCCAAAATCAACCGCTTAATGGAAAATTTAGCTATTCCTGGATGGAATTTAGAAAATTTACCAGATGATGCAAATGTAATTAGTAAAATTTGGATTGAACATTATCAAAATAGTGAATCTTTGTCATCGGATAAAATACAATCTTTGATAAATGGAGCCTTTTTACATCGGGAATTACTGAAGGAAGTGCTAAAATGAAATTTTAGAAAGAGATATAAACTTCTACTAGAGAATAGATAAACATAGTTTTTTCTCCCCTGATTACGAGGTCATATATGTATTATGCGGACATGGCAGTACATGGAAAGAATAGACATTTTCAAATTTTAGTTGAAGCTAAAAATAAACGTGGTGCATATAAGATTTTGGCAGCTAAAATGCGCCGCAATATGTATTTTCATGGTTTACTGCCAGAAGCACATTTTTTTCTGTTAGCACTCCCAGACAAATTTTATTTGTGGAAAGATAAAGGCTTATCTACTGATTTGAGAGAGGCAGATTATGAAATGGATACTGAGCCTTTTCTTAAGCCTTATTACCCTATAAAATAGACCTCAGAATATGACATTAGTAGCGAAGAATTTGAGATAATAGTTTCAGCTTAGCTTCATCAAGTATTAACACTACCATCTATGAATTTACTCCCAGACAATCCATATTGTCTGGGAGTAAATTCAGGTTTATTTGATAATATTCACCACGTCCATCTAAAATTGGAGGAACTGGTTTAATTGCAATGGGTGTTTATGTAGAAACGAATTTTGTTTTAGAACTGGCGCTACTTCAGGAGCAACAGGAAAGTTGTCAACAACTGTTAAACTTAGCAGAATCGGGACGAATCAATTTGATTTTACCCGCATTCAGTTTAACAGAACCTTATGAAACGCTGATTTGCAGAGAAAAAATACGCGGTAAATTATTACATAATTTGAGAGATGAGCTTAACCAGCTTGGCCATTCTCTACCTTACTAACAGCAGGTAAATACTTTTCAAGAGATTACTCAGTTTTTAGTCAATAGTGCGAAAGAAGAACAGCAAAGATTCCAAATGGTTGTAGATAAGTTATTAACGGTTAGCCAAGTTATTCCTGTGACAGTCAAGATACTAACGGCAGTTATGAGATATCAGTCTGAACTTGACTTGAGACTCCAAGATGCTATTGTTTATGCTTCAGTTGTTGATCATTTAAGCAAATCAAGTGAACGGCAACGCTGTTTTATTAATAGAAACTCTAAAGAATTTGATAATCCAGATATTCAAGATGCTTTAGATAGATATAGTTGCACAATCAAATTGAAATTTGATGCTGGATTAAGTATAACTAATTTAAGTAGTGGCACAAAACATACAACTGATTTTATAGTTTAGGTAAAGTTCATATCATCCCTAATGGGGTTTAAGTTGACAGCAATCACTGTCAACTTAAACCCCATTATCCAAGTTACCGATAACCAATTTTATCAACTCTGTCGAGAAAACCCTGAGAGATGATTTATAAAGTAAATGTTGAGGAGACAAGAGGAAGTAGCATAATTGTA
>ERZ1034411.371-NODE-371-length-9909-cov-24.495839_pt1 | contig 9909 bp, 11 predicted proteins | sample MGYA00520583_ERZ1034411 | MGnify/ENA primary metagenome ERZ1034411 (study PRJEB33736, sample SAMEA104288481) | Azolla microphylla | place: Ecuador | collected 1982 | study: EMG produced TPA metagenomics assembly of the PRJEB19522 data set (Is there foul play in the...
TTTTGCCATGGTCAACCCCTTTTTTGACTAGTTTATCAATTAGAGGGGCTTACCCCGCAACATTGCCTTGGTGGACTACTAGTTCTGAATATGTAGCAAATGCAATTAAACTAGCAAAACTTTGGTGAGGAGTAAGAGAAAAGTTTGATTCACCAATTAGAATTACTTCTGGTTACCGTCCACCGCAGTTAAATAAGAGTGTTAGTGGCGTTAGTAACAGCCAACACATTTACTTTCACGCCCTGGATATGCAGCCCCTGAATTAAGATTTTGGGAAACTTTCGGAAGTGTTAAAAGCTTCTCAATTTACAGGTTTGGGAGATGCTGTATTCATGGGGCGCAATCAAGGATTTTTTCATGGAGATACTAGACCTAGTGGCAGAATTATTTTCCCTTATCAATCGCTCAAAGCTCGAATGAATCAATTAGTACAACAGGGGAAAATACTAGAGCGTGGTTGCTTTTTCCCCTTTTTGTAAAAATAGACTTATTTCGCCAGCATCAACGGGTTCTGTATTTAATTTTCCTGGAGGAAAATCGTCAATTTCTGAAGATTTATCTGGCGACAAGTGAGAGTAATTAGTACCTTTGACTTCATTAATTGACGCGCGTTCATGATTACCTAAATCTCCCTTTTTACCGGATGCGGATAATAGGGAAATATCAATTAAAGGTAAGATAATTTTCACCGTTGTTCCATGGTGCAAACCCAAACTCTCCAGAGTGATTTTCCCTCCCATCAGTTCAATTAAATTCCGGGAAATTGCCAATCCTAATCCAGTACCTTCAAATTTGCGTGTAGTTGTACCATCCACCATCACAAAAGGACGGAACAGTTTATCTTGTTGCCCAGGATCAATACCTATACCGGTATCTTTTACAGAAATTATAACATGAGATGAGCTGTTATTGTGGTGAATGTCTGTACTAATAACGATGCTACCTTTATCGGTGAATTTAGTAGAGTTACCAATAATATTAATCAGGACTTGTTTAAGTTTTAGCTCATCTGCCCTAACTGGTATCAGTTCATTACCAATTGCACATTTTAGTTGTAGTCCCTTTTGTTGAACATTAACTGATTGTAAATTAATCACGTCTAGTAGTAATTTACGTAATTCTAGAGGTGTCGTAATTACAGAAAGTTTACCCGCTTCAATTTTGGAAATATCGAGTAAATCATTAATAATCCCTAATAAGTGAATTGCTGTTTCATCCGCTCGCTGAAGAAACTCTAATTCTTCTTCTCGATCATCACACAAACCATCTCTAACTAAGCGAACACAGTTAATAATAATATTTAGTGGGTTTCTCAATTCATGGGAAGTTGTCGCTAAAAACTGACTTTTAACAAAATTAGCTGATTTAGCTTCTTTCCAGGCTATTTCTAGTTCTTCTGCCCATGCTTTGAGTCGTTCAACCATTTGGTCTAGTGCCTGAGCAAGTTGATTAAATTCCCGGATTTTAAAGTTTCTAGGAATTGGTTGTGCAGCGTGGTGACTGTGAATATTTAAAGCATAGTCTCTGAGTTCTTCTAAAGGACTAGCTAAGTAAGGTGCTAAATATAAAGATACTAACAAACTAGCACCAATTAAACCAGCAGTTAATACTATGAGAATTACTTTGATTTCATTTAAACCCAACAGGGCATCTTTGACACTGGCAACAGCTAAAATAATCCATTTCTGTTGTTTTTGTTGTGTAATCGGATTAGGGATTGCTGTATAACCAACGATTGATTCTTGTCCATTTGGGAAATTAATATTTATGGAGTTATTATTTCCTTGAATGGCATTTTGAATGATGTCTTGTATTTTTTGAATATTTGAAGGATTTTTAAGATCAGTTACGGATTTTTCACGTGATAAATTAGCCAAGATAGTACCATCTTGAGCAATTACTACCAAGTAACCAATCAGTGAACCTTGCTTATGTTTAATTTGTTGATATAATGTAGTTTTGATAATTAAGGTATACGCTAAATTTCCTCGTTGAGTATAAACTGGTGCTGATAACAGTAATTGCAGTTGATTATCTGGGTTCTTTTTACCAGTTTTTCCTGGTTGTGGTGGTGAAATAGCAGTAATCTGCACTTCATCATTGGTAAATGATATTGGCAATTCGGCAATTGTTTGCTCGCCGCAGCTACTAGCAATAATTTTGTGTTTTCGGAGAGCTTTAAGTTGAATACAAGCAATTTTAGTAGGTAATTGCCTGGCTAACTGAGTGAGAAATTTTTGCGCTTGATATGATGATCCAGACTGAACGGCTTTTGTTTGACTGGCACTCAGTAAATTAGTTTTCAGTGCAGCGATATCATCAGTGATTTTTTCTCCTTTGTTAATAGCACTGTCTGTTAGGTTTTGACGTGCGGTGGTCAGAAGGCTGGAACGTGCCTTATTGAGTGTAACCATTTCCCCAATTAGTAAAACTGGGACAAATAGTACCAATATTCTAGTTACTAAAATTCGTCGAAAGGACGATTGACGGGACTTAGCCATCGAGTCTCTCACTTCGTATCTGCAAACCACAATAATAACGATATGCGATGAGTTTAGCTAAATGATGCATTTTATGAAGTTATGAGAACTTTTTTGTAATTGGCTAAAGGAATCACAATTTGATACCTTTAGAACTTACGCAAGTCTCACACTCAATGTTTCTTGTAGGGTTAGTCAGATGTCAAAAATCAGTTGATGCTAACCAATTTATAGGTCTGACGCACCTTAGTAATATGCCAGTTGCGTAAATTCTGTGGTTAAAAAGAAACTTGATATAACAAAACTTTGGGACGGTAGATGTAATAACGATTCGTGTGGCATATCGATCCAGAAGTGAAATTATTCAATAAGGAGTTCAGAATACAAGAGTTAATGAGAAGTTTGTGGTTGGTTTAGCTTAGGCACTGATACAACAGTGCTATTACGCTTTGTATTTACGGTACAATAACTACCATATTAAAGCCAGCACTGTTACAACAGAGAAAGAAAGAAAATAAATCTCCTTGGCCTCTTCATATAGTGCTTTCAAGTTCTAGAAACCTCAATCCGGATATTAAATTCTTTCAACAACTGGTTAAATACTGTTTGTTACTAGAACTTTACACAGTTGTACTGGAAGTATTTTTCCATGATCCACGGCAATAATCAGTGGTGATGGATTAGGCTAAATAAAGCTTTTGCTAACTTTTAGATATTCAAAGTAGATATTCAAAACTACACGATGCTGAAACAATTCAAACCAAACTACTCTGTTGTTTGGACTAATAAAATTACCGAAGTTCCTCAAGCAGCCTGGGGTGCTTTGGCTATGCCCCTGAAAACCCCGTTTTTGGAGTGGGATTGGCTGAATAATATGGAAACTTCCCATAGTACGACAGCAAATGCGGGTTGGTTGCCAAATCACTTAACTTTGTGGCGAGATAGAGTATTAATTGCTGCTGCCCCACTGTATCTAAAAGGGAATAGTCAGGGTGAATTTGTATTTGATCATCACTGGGCGGAATTAGCTTGTCGCATTGGGGTAGAGTATTATCCAAAAATGTTGGGAATGTCACCTTTTACTCCCGCTGAAGGCTATCGCTTCTTAATTGCAGATGGGGAAGATGAGGAAGGAATCAGCGCGTTAATGGTGCATGAGATTGATGCCTTTTGCGTTAAACATGGGATTTCTGGTTGTCATTTTCTTTATGTTGATCCTCAATGGCAGCCAGTCTTGGAAAGACAAGGTTTTACGCCTTGGTTGCACCATAACTATATTTGGAAAAATTCTAATTTTCAAACTTTTGATGATTACTTAAAAGTATTTAATGCTAATCAAAGACGGAATATTAGGCGGGAACGTAAGGCTGTAGAAAAGGCAGGTTTACGACTGCAAGCAATAACTGGGGATGAAATTCCTCAGTCGCTGTTTCCGTTGATGTATGATCTTTATGCTGATACCTGTGATAAGTTTGGTTGGTGGGGCAGTAAATATTTAACCAAAAGGTTTTTTGAACAACTATTTTATAATTATCGCCATCGAGTGGTGTTTTTCGGTGCTTATGGTGAATATAATCAGCATCAGCCTGTGGCGATGTCATTTTGTCTATTTAAGGATGACAAACTGTATGGACGCTATTGGGGCAGTTTTCAGGACATAGATTGCTTGCATTTTGATGCTTGTTATTATGCACCGATTGAGTGGGCGATTGCTCACGGTATCCAAACTTTTGACCCCGGTGCAGGTGGAAGACATAAAAAACGCCGTGGGTTTCCCCCTACCCCCAATTACAGCCTACACCGCTTTTACAATAATCGTTTAGGACAAATCTTACGTCCCTATATCTTGGAGGTGAATCAAATGGAAGAAGAGGAAATGAAAGCAATTAACGCAGAGTTACCTTTTGCTACCAGGAATTCAGAATAAATTTCCAGTACCAGCCTGTAATTTTTGAGAAAAAGCTAACTTAAGAATTACACTTGAGTTGTAATGTAAAAAAAACTGTTGACATAATTTCTCTTTTTAGAATGGGTATGGATTTAATAGTTGATGATTTAACGGCCATTGATGATAAACTTTCACAGCGTCGTATTGACCTTGACCCTAACGGCTATTTCATTATTTACATCGACCGCAATGATCGGTTGATTTATGCCAAGCATTTCACAAATGTCATTGATGATTCCGGTTTAGCTGTAGATCCAGAAACAGGCAAGGTGATTCCAGCACGGGGTAAGGTGGAAAGAACTCACACAATGGTATTTAGCGGGCGGACGGCAAAAGAATTGTGTGTGAAAATTTTTGAAGAAACTCAACCCTGTCCTGTTACTTTCTTAGATCATGCTGCTTATTTAGGGCGAGAATTTGTCCGGGCTGAAGTTGCTTTGCTTACAGGGAAGGATTACGTGCAGGATTAGGGACAGTTATCAGTTATCAGTTATCCCGGTTTACTTTTTCCTATCTCATACCTCCAATCATGACAACATCTTTAAAATGCTTGCCAGAAAATCATCTCGGTTGTGTTGAGAACGCAGAGGTTCAAGAATATAGTTAAAGGTAGGAGAAGTCATTTTAATCCCATTGGTTGTTTATATTCAGCAGCAGCTTTCATCATGGGCTGATTAGGTGCTGGGGGATTAAGAAGTTAAGCCACAAATACATTTCCACTTTGTCCTATTCTAGGTCTATTTTCCGTACTTATAATGTGGGGAATGGGTCGACATTGATAGGTTATTAGCCACCCAATCTCCAATTAGCTACCCTTGATTTGAAGGCTGATTGATTTGATAGATGTAATAAGTTGCCATGGGGATCACAGTGGCAGCAATTAATAATCCTACTACCCAAGCGGTAGCATTGCCCTTATTTTTGTCCGTGTCTTCAGCTTTGGTAAATGTTCCTTCTACCTGTATGGTTTCTTTTTCTTCCGGTGGACCGGGATCAGGTTTACCGGAAAGAACTGTTACCAAGCGCTCGCTCGCATCCAATAATCCTTGATTATATTTATTACCATTGCGTAAAGCTGCACCCAGGGTTTCCTCAGTCACACTATTAGCGATTGAATCAGTCAATAGAGATTTAACCTGATCCCCGCTAATAATAGTTGCGCCATTGGTAACAGTATCAATTACCAACAGACTTTGATTAGCCTGTTCCTCTGGTGTAGGAAACCATTTTATAAATAGTCCTTTGGCGAAACTTTCCGGTGTTTCCCCATAGTCAAGACGATGAATGGTAACAATCCTGACTTCCTTGCCAGTTTCCTTAGCCAAGTCTTTAAAAGTGCCGCTAATTTGACCTTCATTGAGACGGCTAATAACTTCACCTTCATCTACAATCCAAGTATCCCCTGTCAGGTTGGGGATTTGATATACACCTGTAGCTAATGCTGGTGCAGTAAACAGATAAGTTGCCATCAAGATCACCATCAAGGGTAAAATGAGGCGAATAATGTATTTTTGACTACTAAATAATTGCTTGAGTAGCTGTTCCATGGGATGAATCCTAAGACACTCTAGCACTCAAAATACTACACAATCCATGTCAAAAGCATCTCATTTGTGGATAATTTTCCAACCCAAAACTCTGTGTACCTCCGCGCTACCTCCGCGTTCCTCTGCGTTAAAATACAATAATGACAATTATCTTAACTAACGACGACGGTATCGACGCACCAGGTATCCAAGCCTTAGTCAAAGTCGTAAACAACAAAAATGTAATTATCGCTGCACCACAAGAATATCAGTCTGGTTATGGATATCAAGTTACTACCCATCGTCCTATTAAGCTACAACGCTGTTCTGAGGTTGAGTATAGAATTGCTGGTACTCCCGCTGATTGTGTCAGAATCGCAATAACACAAATTTGCGAAGATATCAAATTTGTCCTTTCAGGTACTAATCCTGGTGGAAACTTAGGAGTGGATGCATAAATTTGCGGTACTGTTGCGGCTGTTCGCCAAGCAGCAATGCACGGTATTCGCGGAATTGCCATTTCTCTGTATCGCAAATACAAGCTAAATTATGATTGGGATTTAGCCACTAAATGGACATCGGAAATATTAGCAAACTTGCTGGAACGTCCTTTAGAACCTGGTGGCTTTTCGAATGTTAAGTTACCCCATCTATTACCAGGAGATACTAATCCTGAAGTTGTATTTTGTCAACCTCCTACCAAACCTTTACCTGTGAATTATCGAATAGAAGGTGATAATTTTTATTATGAAGATGAATATGGTAAACGTGTTAGCGAAGCTCACTGAAGGTATTGCACTCCTGGTAGTGATGTAGATATATGTTTGTCTGGAAATATTGCAATTACTCAGTTAAAGCTTTGATTTAAAACTTCATGTTTCTTCATCTGAACATTGCAGCAAAGATACGATTTTATCTACAGTTTGTGTCAATTGACTAATTCCTTGTAGTGAATCTTTCTGAGATTCAGCTAAACTTTGAACAGCATCACACAAAGCAAAAATTTGATACCCTTGCTGCTGTACTTGTTTTCCTTGAGCCTCTACTTGTGAACTTAGAGCATCTAATCTTTCAGCGAGACGTTCAATTGTCTCAGTTGTTGAGAGTACAGCTTCACCAATTTGCTCAAGAATAGATTCTAATCTGTTGATTTTAGTTTCGATACTTACTGAAATCATTTCCTGACCGCCCCAATTTTGAGAAATCATCATAGTAATATCGTTAATATTCATCAAATAATTTCATAATCAGTCATAAACTGTGTTAATTAAAATTTCGGAATCAAAAGAAAATTCCATAGCAGTGTTGTTTTATTTGTTCACTTGTGGAAGCAGGTATATAGACAAAAAAAATTCACACACACAAATGATTAAGGATGACTAGATTCTGTAATCTAGTAGTTAGTTGGTAATAATTTTGACCTTATTTTCACAAAAGTTAAGGTTGTTAGCAACAATAATACCAAGTTTGTAATTGGGCAAGTTATTTTAATTTTTCCTAAGGACAATTACCAACCTAGTGATATTCCAAGTAGGAAAACAACCCTAAAGTATTTTGTTAATCCTAGATTACTGCATTGCCCAAAAGTACGATACCAACTGCACAAAAAGTTAACCCAATCCAGGGAATAGTTCTAGGTAACATCTGAGTCATTACCTTTTGAGTGATAATTATGCCTATTCTTCTAGCAGACATTGCGATCGCAATTTGAGTTAAGCTAACACCAATCAAATATGGAACTAGAATTACAATTTCTGTACCTATGATGGCTTGACCATCAGTATAACCTTAAGATAGACCAGCAGTAACACTGAGTATAGGACCAGCCAACCAAGTTATTTGTGTAGGTAAAGTGAACACTACACCAAATATGATAGTTCATAAAGCGACTACCATTTCTGCACCTTGGAGATTTGGCTCACACAAATGAAGTATTTGTCCAAATAAAGCAGATCAGATAAAGAATACACCTATCCAACCACCACGGACAGACCTTGCAGAGAGTAAAGCCAGAGCGAGTATACCAGCTAACCGACTTAGGCCAATAACAGGATCTCCTATACCCCAAACAAACCCTTCCCAACTTTTAGAAATAGTATGCGGAATTGGCGCTCCACCAGATGAAGTCCACAGACTAATTAAAACTAGAACTGCCATCGCCCCCATAAAACGATACTGTTTATTACATGTGGGGAGCTTTTCAGGAATAGCCGATGTTGATAATGGAATTTTGAACATAGAAATTATATCTCAAATTCTTCCTTTCGGTAATCTATATTACTCCAATCACCAAAAGGATTAATGTAATTACATATATTTCTCAGCATCCTGTTTGAAGCTGATAGGTAAACCATTGATTCACTTATGGGAATCCCTCAGTACTAGTCACAGATTGGCTAAAATGACAGAATAGACTCAATTTTAGTTCTCAAGCTAAGTTATCTCCTGTAGCCTTTAGTACTTTCGTAAACATTTATTTTCCCTGAATTAAACCTGAACGAAAATTTATGTCTTCTTCCAATCCTAAATCAGACAAACGCTTTGTTTACCAAGAATTTGGTAAGGGTATCTCACCTGCATTAGAACGTGCTGTAGAATGCGGAATCCAAGATTTACCCCCAAATCAGCAAAATGTGAGAGTACAACCTACTCGTGCTGGACGCAAAGGTAAAACTGTGACAATAATTACCGGGTTTCAAACTAAACCAGAAAATTTGGCTGCTTTATTAAAACAGTTAAAAACCCAATGCGGTGCAGGTGGAACTCTGAAAGAGAACGAAATTGAAATTCAGGGAGATCATAAACAGAAAATATTAGAGATTTTAATCAAGCTTGGTTACAAAGCCAAAATCAGCGGTGGTTAAGAAGTACGGTTTACCGTATCTTGTTAGGAATCGTATTTATGGCAAGTGATGTTAATTGTACAGACGTGGAATATTAATGGGAGGGTGAAATGGATTTAGTACGGATTTTATGCGCGGTTTTCCTGCCACCTTTAGGAGTATTTCTGCAAGTAGGTTTCGGTTGGGATTTTTGGATTAATATCGTTTTGACGTTGTTCGGTTATATTCCGGGAATTATCCACGCAGTTTGGATAATTGCCAAGAAGTAATTATGGCTGAGAGGTAGGTGCTATTTTCCTATCTCTCGACTTATTTCTTTAATTTTATTGATTTGTATAAGTATCTCATTCTGCCTTCACGAAAGAGTCCCTTATGAACTATCAAGTTATTGCTTTAGCAACAACTTTGGGTATTTCTGCACCTGGGATTATTGATGTTGCCATTCCTCAACCTGTACTAGCCGCATCATACAATTCTACAAAAGTAAATTTTGCTGATAAAGACTGGATAGTAAGTTTGTCTGGAGAGTAAGTTTGTCTTTTGATAATAATGTCTATTATTATGGCGAAAACCGTAAGAGTAATTCTTATATTACCCTGTCTGGTGCTGTTCCTTCAGGAACTAATAACCGTCAAGTTTATACTTGAAATAATAATGGCACAAAATATCAAGTAAGTTGGCGACCAAGTTATCCGAGTTGTATTCAGGTAGAGGTAAAAGGTCCTAGTGGTAAGGTGATTTTGAATCGGTTCCTGATGGCTACAGGAGATTAGAGACATTTATTGATCATAGGTAACGGGTAATAGGTGAAAGTTTATTACCTGTTTTTGATAGCATTTATAAAATTTATCATCATTTCATGGATTTGTACGGTATACTATGTAATATTTCTTAGTCTTCACCGATATTCCGCTAGAAAGACGTGAAAATGAGGAAATATCAGGTTTGAGTAAAAGATTTTGGGCAGATATTTAGTTATGGTTTTGAGCGATTTGGCTACTCAAGTCCTGCAAGAATTTCTTTTTCGAGTTCCAGAAGGTAAGGATTCAGGTGGTGTGGTATTGACAAGTGTGATAGGAGAGGCAGAATATAGCAGTTATGGAAAAGAAGCT